>WNFJ01178807.1_pt1 | contig 17004 bp, 17 predicted proteins | sample 5400461 | NCBI WGS metagenome assembly WNFJ01 (sample SAMN13153349, study PRJNA577476) | soil metagenome | isolation source: 115 cm saprolite on Douglas fir-dominated hillslope | place: USA:California | collected 2013-09-17 | reverse complement strand
GTTGAACTCGCCGAATTCCTCCTGGCTTCCTGGGAGGGAGCAATTCTCCGCATGAAGGTCGAACGCAGCCCTGCTGCGCTCGAGCGTTTCAAAACAATCGCTTTTCAAACCGTATTCAAGGAGTCGAAATGACTACCCTCACTGATGTTGCATTACCCCAGGTAAACGTTCTGGGGTCCACTATGGCCTACCGGGAAGCGGGAGATCGCGAAGCTCCGGTTGCGCTTTTTCTACACGGGAATCCGACCTCGTCGTACGTATGGCGGAACGTTCTTCCACACGTCGCGCCGGTGGCGCATTGCATCGCACCGGATCTTATCGGATTTGGCCAATCAGGAAAACCCGACATTGAATACCGGGTAGCCGATCATGTGCGATACCTCGATGCGTTCTTTGAGCAGGCTGGAATCGAGTCAGCGTTCGTCGTAGCGCAAGACTGGGGTACGGCGCTGGCATTTCTTTTGGCAGCCCGCAGGCCTGAGTTTATTCGCGGGCTTGCTTTTATGGAGTTCGTCAAGCCTCTTCCTTCTTGGGATGGCTTCGTTCCGGGTGCCCTCGAGATCTTCCAGAAGTTCAGAACACCTGGAGTGGGCGAAGAGATGATCCTTCAAAACAACTTTTTTGTAGAGCAGATCCTTCCGATGACAACCGTGCGAAAACTGACCGATGAGGAAATGTCTGTTTACAGAGCTCCGTTTCCTACGCCCGAATCACGGAGACCTACCTGGCGATTTCCGAACGAGATCCCGATCGCGGGTGAGCCGGCGGATGTGTATTCAAGTCTTGAAAAAGCGCATGAAGTTCTGGCGCAGTCGACCTACCCCAAGCTGCTATTCGCGGGAGACCCTGGCGCTATCGTATCGCCAGCCATGGCTCAGAGCGTTGTCAAAGGACTGAAGAACTGCAGACTGGTGCAACTTAGCTCCGGCCTTCACTACCTGCAGGAAGACCATCCCGATGTGATCGGCGCCAATATCAAAGAATGGCTCATCGAATTCGGGATTGGTTCCAGTCCAAAGCAGAAGCTGGCACTTCCTGAGACGCGTTGACCTTGCTTTTCTTGACGGCGCAGACAATGGTTTGGCCTAGCACCTGCGGCCGCCGCCGCAGTCTTGTAGTTCGAGCGTCATCTCATCATTTATGGGTAATGAGATGAAGTGAAAAGCTGCCAACCTTACATCCGATGACACGTCAAACAGCTGACATGTAGAATCACATCGTACGAAGAATGATGCCTGCCTCCCCAAGGACTCTCCCCAGGATGTCGACTGCCCTTACCAAACCGCGGGAATCTGAAAGTTCACAGTCACGGCTCATACCCGTTGAGACTGGAACTGTGAAAGGCGTGATTGCGTGGTCCAGCTTCTTCTTTGCGCTCCTGCAGAGTATTTGCACTTTTTTTGCGGCTGTCGATGGCCTGCGTCTCGTGATCGGAATCGGCTCTCTCGCAATGAGTACCTGGATTGGGGCGGCTCTCGACCGATTTCACTCGGATTGGATTCGAGTACCAATGATGGGACTGGCTCTTCTAGGAGCCTTGTTGAATCTAGCGGTTCTTGCGCAGGTTCGTCATCTCCGCAATCGCCCGGCTTCGCAGTGGCGCCAAGCACCATTGAGTCAGCATAAGATACTGATGGAGCATGTACAGTTGGCTCTGTCCGTTGCAACGTTGGCTCTCGTCGGGATCGAAGAGTACCTGCACTTGCGATGGCACGGCCACCTATAGGCAACCGCGTCAGGCCCAATCTGCGTGGCGCGTTGCACGACTGCACGGGACATGATGAGTTGCTCATGATCAGTGGGTTGGGGCTGCGGGCTAGCTGATCTCACTCTTTGCAAAACCACCCCAACTCAGAGGCATGCGCGAAATATTCCTGGATTTTCGTCGCTCGTTCCTCCGCGGAAAGAATGCTGTCGCGAAAAGCAGTTTCAAGAGCTATGCCGATCGGGCTACCGTTCTGAAGCGCGCACAGCAGCAAGAACGCCTCACTATCGATCCGCCTGTAATAAACGGAGTTTTCGTAGCGATGGACAGCCAGATGAACGGCGGAACGACGCATCTTAGGGAGGCTGGTTCGTTTGACATGCCTGCGCTCGGAGACGGCGTTGCTCATAATATCGCCGGGAGCAGTCTCTCGATGCACCGCGAGGACAAGTTCGTCCACGGGATAGTTGAGGTCAAGTAACTGCAGGTGTGGTTGCAGAAATAACCTGGACTCGGCCGTCAAACCACTGAGATCGTAGCCGGCCAAAGGTGCAACCTCCGCTCCGTCGAAGGCTTCGATATAAGCCCACTCGAGCCTCGCCACATCGAGCAGAAGGTCATGACGCCTGGGAGAGAACTCGGGACGTCCCTCCAGCCATTGCGGTAATTTGGAGCCGAGATTACGAAGAGTAAATGAAGTCGATGGATTCTCCCGTAGATACGCAAGAACCAGCCGATCGAAGACTCTATTTCCCAGCACAGCATTCAACGCTGGAAAATCTTCCGCTACAGCCCCGATCACCCGAAACCAGTACTGCCGGTTGTAAATCTCAAGACGGTTGAAGGAGGTTAGATGGTCGTTGGGCTTGATGTAACTTTCCGCAAGGTCCTTTGTCGAGCGACCATCGTTGGTCGTTGACTGCATTTGAAAATCGGACGTAAGCGGACGCATCACATCTTCCGCCATGCGGCGTTGCAATTCCAGTAGATTCACGGCTGGACAACCTCCGCGCTTCGGTCTTCTGCCAAAACTGTACGAACAGGGTGCATTTCCGGAGATTCAAGATATCGGGTTGCCTTCAGCGCCTCGGAATGGACCTCCTCGAACGAGGGAATATTGTCGTCCCACTCAAGAAGGGTTGCAGTATTCCCCGCCCGCTCGATCGCTCGCGCATACAGACGCCAAACCGGGTCGAGCACGGGATGATCGTGAGTATCGAGAGTGTATTTCTCGAACTTGGAGTGACCGGCGATATGGATCTGCGCAACGCGCTCCGCGGGGACGCTGTTGACGTAGTGGAATGGATTGAAGCCATGGTTCTGCGAGGACACGTAGATGTTGTTGACGTCGAGCAGGATGCCGCAGTCCGCAGCCTCGACCACTTCATTCAAGAATTCCCATTCCGTCATCTCGGACTGATGAAACTCTGCGTAGCTGCTCACGTTTTCGACTGCCACGGGAATTTCCAAAAAGTCCTGAACCTCGCGAATCCTGGCGGCCGTAGCTTTCACAGCCTCGAAAGTGTAGGGCATAGGGAGGAGATCGTGAGTATAACGGCCATCTACACTGCCCCAGCAGAGGTGGTCGGAGAGCCATGGGGTCTTGGTTCGACGCGTGAGCTTCTTGAGACGCTTGAGGTGTTCACGATCCAACGGTTGCGCGGAGCCAAAATACATCGACACACCATGTTGAACGACGCGGTACCGCTCGAGTATCTGGTCGAGCACCTGCAAGGCCCGGCCTCCATCCACCATGTAGTTTTCGGAGATGATCTCAAACCAGTCGACCACGGGTTTCTCGGCAAAGATGTGGTCGTAATGGGGAACCCGCAGGCCGATCCCCACACCATAGTTGCTGAATCCATTGAAACGATTAGCTGGCATTCCTCTCCCCGTCGCGGCAACAGTTTACTATGCACTGGAGGCTTGAAATCCGTTCAAGCCTCCAGGCTAAGTAGATGCCTAGGCCTTTTTGGGAGGTTTGGAGCCGTCGGTTGCGCAGCCACCTTTGCCCTTGCAGTCATTCTTACCGGCATTTTTGCCGCCGCCCTGTCCCTTGCAATCATTCTTACCCTTGCAGGAGTGCTTGGGCAGGTCGGGTTGGGTGCTCTGAACGAGCAGAACGCCAGCCTGGGAAGACTGACTGGCCGTCGGTGTGCCGTTTACCTGCACCTGCTGCGCGTTCAGTCGGACCGAAGTGCCGCCCAACAGACCTGCAAATGCGGCGGCCAAAGCGAGTGATTGTGCGGAGTTTTTCATAGGAATGAGCCTTTCTTTGGGTTGGGCCGCACGCCAAGCGTGCCGGACGTTGAGGGTGGCTACGGATCCGTAGCGAGTGGGCGATAAAACTGGTTCCGTACCTGTGGAGTCGTAGACCACAACACAGCTGTACCTCACCCGTTCTTCCTTTGTGCCGTACATCTGATCGCGATACGGCGCATAGGTTACAACGAATCGATGAGCAATAATTGCTGGGCGTCGCGCCCTGGATTCCTTGAAAGCAACCACGAACCGACCGAACCAAGAGGCCTAATTTCCAGATTGGGTGGTGGTGAAGTCCAACACGTAACTCAACCCAACCAACAAAGACGAATGACCCGGAACTTTCAAGAAGTGGCAAGAGTGCTTTTACAAGGGCATGGAGCTGTTATGCGCAAGCGCCGCGCGATAGGGGTGATTTGGCTTTCATTGCAGAACGGTTTTCGGATCCGACGCTCTCCTGAGGAGATTGTTAGAGCGATATTTCACTCACGCGCTGATGGAACCACCTTTAACTGAAAGATATCCGGCCGTGAGTAGTGGCCACTTACGTCGAGAGTCATGGATTCCCTCTCAATCTCACGTAAATCCACTGTGCCATAGAGAATCGTTTCATCGTCGAATATCGGCCCGGCGATATAGCGCCCGTCCGGCGCAATGATGGCAGAACCGCCCCTCTCGATCAGGTCGTCTGGGCGAAATGGTTCGGCATGAGATAGACCAGGCGGTAGGGACGAGGCCCTCATGATCTGTCCCGCCGCCAACACGAAACAGCGGCCTTCGAAAGCGTAATGCCGGCTTGCTACCTGATGCATTTCATGCACCGTTGGCCAGACTGCAATGTGAATCTGCTCGCCCAAGTTGTGCATATGCTGACGCACTAACGGCATCCAATGCTCCCAGCAGATCAAACCTCCAACATTCACATTATGAATTCTGTTGCATCGTAGACCGGACGAATCCCCATGTCCCCAGACGAGTCGTTCGGAGTGAGTGGGGATCAATTTACGATGGTGGTTGGCCAGGCGACCATCCGAACCAAAAAACAGCAGGCTGTTGTAGAGAGTTCCATGGCCAGGAGCATCCTGAATACGCTCATTCACCCCTATGACAATTCCAATTCTCAATTTGGCAGCCGCCTTTGCCAGTACTGCCGTCTCCGGTCCTGGAACAACGACGCTGTTAGCCCTCAGTTCCGCAAAGATCTCCTTTACAGGCGCGTGATTCCACAGGGCCGCTTCCTGACAATAATCCAGCCAAGCCGGATAGCCAGACAGGAAGGTCTCGCCGAAACAAACAAGCTGTGCTCCTCGCGCAGCGGCCTCTTCGGCCAAAGCAAGTGCTTTTGCAAGCGAGGCGGACAAATCTGAGTACACCGGCGACGCCTGTGCGATGGCGACGCGAATCGTTCTGTCGTTAGAAGCGTGGTTCAATTTTCCTCGCAATCATCGATACTTATCATACGGAAGCTGAAGAGAAATGCCCGGTCCAGCGATCTAACAAGGCGGTTCCGAGTCGACCTGAGAGCGGATCCAGAGAAGAGCAAACCAGCTGACGCAACAACATCAAGATACTGTCTTCGGGGCGCGCCTCTTCATGACTGTAACGCGGAATCGAAGATGCTTGACTAGACGTTGGTCGTCTCCCTCGCCTCGAATCGTTTAACCACACCCGGTGTCTGAATAGGAACCAGCGAGGATGGCACCGGCGATCCCTCGCCATCGTTTGCCGGAGGCCCGGTGGGGTCGGGGATAGGCGGGGCACGGCTGACTGGCCGGTATGAGCTGAATCGGATCGACTGCAACCCTGAGAGGTAGTTTCTCTTTTGGTCGTAACCGGTCTAGCACTGAGGACTCTAACAAAATGCGATTCGATACTTGATGCAGATGTCGACAGAGCGGCAGATCTCAAGAGCCGTCAAGGTTTACGGCTGCTGCTCCGTATTACCGCATCGGTCGGAACGACGCTTTGGTCAACGTAGCGTTCCTCGGCGGGCTCCTCGCGGTCGCTTTGTTTGTGTGACCGGTCATATGAGCTGTCACGGCAACGGTCGCACGAACTTAAATCAGCGTTACGTAACCGGCACAAACCTTTTCAGGGAGACAGGTATGATCGAATTCGATGAGTCCTTATGCAAAGACCTGGCAGCCGCAAAGAATAAAGAATGGCTCGTTTCGAATGGAATAGGGGGCTATTCCTCGTGCACTGTTGCGGGACTCAATACTCGGCGCTATCACGGCCTTTTAGTCGCAGCTACTAAGCCTCCTGTTGGAAGATTCGTGTTGCTGTCTCAGCTTGAAGATGTACTTGTGGTCGATGGGAACCGGTTCGACCTTTCTACCAATCTCTATATGGGGAACGTTGTCCATCCCACCGGCCATCTAAACCTGAGCAAATTCTCTCTTGATGCCTTTCCCGTCTACACCTACTCACATGACGATTGGCAGATCCTAAAGTCAGTGTGGATGGTTAATGGGGAGAACACAACAGTTATCGAGTATGTGTTCAAGAGCGACACAACGCATCAGAACATATCGCTTGAGGTTCGGCCCTTGATCGCATTCAGGGACTACCACGGCACGACTCATGAGAACGATGCGTTAGATAGGTTGGTCGTACAAACTCCGGAAGGCGTGCAACTTCATCCGTACAACGGATTGCCAAAGCTTTTTCTCGCTCATGACCCCGCCGTCGTACAGATTGATGGCTATTGGTACAAAAACTTGGAGTACGAAGAGGAACGTGCAAGAGGCCTTGAGCACACGGAGGACCTCTTCAGTCCATTGGTCTTTAAGGCAGACCTCACTCGAGAGAAACGCTTCTCTCTGATCGCTTCCACAGAACCACGATCAATAACTAAGGTTATCGACTACAAGCAATCGGAGTTTCGGCGCTCGGCGCTCGAACATTATAGATACCGTACAGAATTTGGACGTTCGGATCTAATCCCAATGTTATACCGTGCTGCAGAACAATTTATTGTTACCCGCCCGCCGCACAAAACTGTGCTCGCCGGCTATCACTGGTTTTCTGATTGGGGTCGTGACGCCATGATCGCGCTTCCGGGGTTGCTACTCGAGACCGACCGCCCGGATTTAGCGAAAGAGATCTTGCTCCAGTACGTCGCCCACATCGATGGAGGCATGCTCCCGAACCGCTTTCCTGACTCCGGGGAGACGCCGGAATACAACACCGTGGATGCAACACTGTGGTTCTTTGAGGCAATAAGACAATACCTCGTATACAAGAAAGACCCCGAATGGCGAGAGAAAGCTACGCAGTTTATCCGGGAACATCTTTATGCTCCGCTGAAAGGAATCATTGGCGCCCACCTGTCGGGGACACGGTTCGGGATTCATGTAGATCAGGATGGGTTTTTGTGGGCTGGAGACTCGAGTACTCAGTTGACCTGGATGGATGGGCGAGTGGGAGACGTCGCCATCACTCCCCGCGCTGGTAGGCCAGTCGAAATCCAAGCTCTTTGGTACAACGCGCTGCGCACCATGGATGACTTCGGCCGATTACTCGGCGACAACATTGCCGCGGAAACCTATGCAAAACTGGCACTCAAATTGAAGACGAACTTTGAGATCGTATTCTGGAATGATGAGGGTGAGTATCTTTATGATGTCGCCGACCGTTCTCAACTGGACGGATCAATGCGTCCCAATCAGATATTTGCGATCAGTCTTCATCACAGCCTTCTTACTGCGGAGCGGGCTCGTAAGGTTTTAGATGTCGTACAGTGTGAGTTGTTGACTCCTTATGGTCTGCGGACCTTGTCGGCGAAGGACGAACGATACCGTGGGCGCTATGAAGGGGATGTCTGGAGTCGAGACAGCGCTTACCACCAAGGTACAGTTTGGCCATGGCTCGCTGGCCCCTTTTTTTCCGCAAAGCTGCGTACAAGCGATGCCCCGCAAGAGACGATCTGTGAGATTGAACACTGGCTGGAGCACTTGACTGGACATCTGCGAGACGCCGGGTTAGGGCAGATCTCAGAGATATTTGACGGTGACTTCCCTCATATTCCGCGAGGTTGCATAGCGCAAGCTTGGAGCGTCGCCGAGATCCTTCGCTTGGCGAAGCTTGTCACGAAACACCCAGCCAAGAAAGCTGGATGATGTAGATGAACATCCCTGTATGAAAAAATGCCTCCGCTCTAACCGCTGATGAACCAGGATTCGGCCACTGGCGGGTGGCTGAGCCGGCAACATTGGAGTTGCGGCGAAAAAGACGCATCCTGGCAAAGGTTTCGCTGTATCCCCCAAATGGCTTTGGACTCCGGCTTCGAGCGTGACCGGCGCCATACAGGTCGTTGTCCAATCTGAATAAAATGATGGTCCTCAGACTGAGGTACCAAACCAGCCCTTCTGCCGAGCGTCTTCCAGACGCACCTCCAAATACTTCCAAAGCATCGGACAGCCGGCCTTGATCTGCGGAGCGATCCTGCGGACGACGCGCTCATAGCTAATGCCGTTTTCCCGCCAACTCTGCCCGTCGTTAGCCAGGTTCAGTAACACTGGCATGGCTCGGTCAACGGCGTTAGCAAAACGGGATTCTGGAGTGTTTCCGTGTTCGAACTCTTGCCACAGCATCAGAAAAGCTACCGCTTGATGTTCCGGCAGCATTCCGAAGATCCGTTTGACTGCTGCAAGCTCGGCCGTTTTGCGCTCTTCCCAGCCACCTTCCACGAAAACCATGGTGTCTCCAGTATCGATTTCTCCAATGTCATGCACCAGGAGCATGCCGATTACTCGATTGATATCGATCGCTGACTCGGCATAATGCGCCAGTGAGGCAGCAAGCATTGCAATTTGCCAGCTGTGCTCTGCCGAGTTCTCGTAGCGCTGGAGCCCTAACGGACGAACTTTGCGCGTCACGCCTTTGAGCTTGTCTAGTTCCAAGATGAAATCAACGATCTGTTGCATGAATATTGCCTCGTTGCGGAGTCTAACCAAGCAGAATTGGAATCGCAATGCCAAGACCCATTGCGAAGAACCAGAGAGCTGGAGCGGGTGTTCCTGCCGGGCGCAGACGGCGAAGCTCCCGGGCTGCCATTCGCGGGTCGAGCATATGGCGACTCGTATAGCCGCGCTCCAGGATATAAAACATTAAGCCGGTAGAGGCGCCGTAAATCAAGTGGCCGAAAAGGGAAGGGAGGAGCGCAGATGCCGCGCTCGTCCTCCAGTCGATCTCACCGGTGAGTGCGAGTGGGAGCAGCGTTAAAGGTCCGGCGTACCACCAGATCAATCCGAAAATCCATCCCCAGGCGCCGGCCATGGCAAGGGTGGACCCTTCATCGCGGAACAATATTCCATAGCTTATACCAATGAGGGCACTCACCAACAAATGAGCCAGGAGACCGGTCAGTGTCGAGAGATGGATGTCCAGACCGATCACATGGGGCAACACTCCCGTGGCAAGCATAAGCGGGCTGGAGATAACACCCCCGATTAAACCTGCCAGGCCCCCCCACTCCAGAGAATGGAGAAGGCGGAAGCCCGGTCCTTCGGGTTCTCTGTTAAGCGGATCGGATTGAATGAACAGGCGTACCCACACACGATCGAGAGTTGCATAGACTACACCAAGAATGAGTCCGTAAAGGATGTATCCGACCAGAGCGCCAAACAATTGGCTGGCGCTATCTACAGACCAGTTCAAAGGATCCCTGCGGATGATTGGGAAAAGCGTGAGTGGCCCGGCGAACCAACAGAAAGCGGCGTAGCCCAATCCCCACCCCATGCAAGAGCCATAGCCGCGGACGTCACGCTGAAACAGTAGTCCGAACGTTGTCCCGATCGTCAGGGCGACGACGAACTGGAGAAAAACCTTCGTCGCTTGCGATGAAATATCGCCTAGGCCCGCAATCAAAGGGAAAAAACCTCCCTCCAGCATCCAATAACCAAAAATCAATCCGCTCGCGATGCCGGCGAGGCCTCCGGCGACAATCGCCCGGCCCCAACGAAATGCATTCCGAGCACCATCCCGTTGAAGGCTTCCGCGAATCCCGAGAGCGAGGCCGGTTGGCATTCCCAGGCAGACAAGATATGCAACCAGTTCAGGAAACCGATTGCGAGCATCTTCAAGCATGTCTCCCGGATTATGAATACCGAGGCGCGACGGTGTTGCTACGGTTGGCATCATGAACCAGAGCAAGAGGGCAACGCTCAAACCCCAAATGAGTCCGGCTCCCGCGGTCGAAGCGCGCTTTGCGAAGAAAAGACCGAAAAAAAGTCCAAAGCCTCCCCCAAGCAGAGCGGCGTTCATCAGAGAGGAGTGGAGAATTCCGCCCTGAGCCAAGCCTCCCCCGATACCCAGCAAAACGCCCAAGGCAGCATCTTCCCGGGGTCTATTGAAGATGGGCTGCTGCTGCATTGTTGGCGCTACCGGCTGCCCCACTGCCATGATCTCCCTTGCCTCCCAGTTCAATTGTCTGAATGATGTCTCGTGGAAAAAACAGCTCAAGCGTCCATGCCATCAGCACGCGGATCTTCCGCTCGAGTCCAGGCAACTTCGATAGATAGATCCCTCTCCACAGGAGCCATGCGAGCAGTCCGGAGAAACGCAGCGAGCGCGTCCGCGCAAACGGCACCGTCAGCTCGGCGCAGGCGGTCTGATGGCCTACCACGCACAATGCGCCGAGCGAGTCGAAGTGAAATGGTTTGCCGGGAAGTCCACGCAACGCAGCGCGAATATTTTTCGCTATGGTCTCCGCCTCGCGGAGCGCAAACTGAGCCGTTGGAGGGCACGGCTTTCCCGTCTTTCCGTCATTGACGGCGGCGCAGTCACCGAGCGCCCACACGCCCGAGTGCTCCGGCACTGCGAGAAAGCCGTCGACTACCACTGCGCCACGATTATTTTTTTCAACGGCTAGGGTTGTAAGTAACGGATTCGGAGCGGTTCCCGCGGTCCACACAAGGGTTTCAGCAGAGATCTGGCCATCACTGAGAATCACAAGGCCGGGCTGAACATCGACTAGACGCGCCTCGAGGCGAAATTTTACACCGCGCTGCTCCATCCTCTCCAAAGCATATTCGGCCAGAGACTCGCTCAACTCAGGCAGGATGCGGCTCCGTGAATGCACGAGAATGACGGACAATTCCTCAATTCTGAGATTACGGTAGTCGGGAGAGATGCCATGCGCAAAATCGTTCAATGCACCCGCCAGTTCCACACCGGCGAATCCACCGCCGGCAACTACAAAGGTGAGGAGTTTTCTTCGGATTCCTGGATCTTGTTCTCGATCCGCTCGCTCAAACATCTCGATCACATGATTTCGAATCCGTATCGCATCGAATAGGCTCTTGAAATTGAAGGCCAGCTTTTCCACGTTCGCCATGCCCAGATAATTCGATACGGATCCAAGCGCAAGCACCAAGTGGTCGTATTCGAGTTCGCGACTGGACTCGCTCCCGAGCTCCACGGCATTAAGAAGCACTTTTCTCCGTTCTAAATCGATCCCGGTGACGCATCCTCGAACGAAGTTGGTCCAGCGGAGGCTGCTGCGCAGCGGGGCGCTGATATGGCTGGGTTCCAGGCTGCTTCCTGCCACCTCTGCGAGCATTGGAGTAAAGAGCAACGCATTGGTCTCACTGACCAGAGAGATAGAGACAGAAGGATCCCCTGCGAGTTGCTCTTCCAGGCATTCGGCTGTCTTCATCCCACCAAAGCCTCCTCCGAGTATCACGATTCTTCTCAGGCTATGAGGCGGTGGAGGTAGGGGATTGCTCTCCGGTCCGAAGCGGAGCCAGGCAAAATCGCTCAGTAACTGGAGTTCTATGCCGAATAGGCAGCCAAATGACACCCATTCAATCAGCGCAGGGAAGTGTTCCCTCATTTCTTCCGCATTCCAAATCATATGGCCGCCGGAAAACAACGGAACCACAATAAGGCTCGTGATCCCCCATAGCGGGATTCCTAGCGAGGCGGCGGTCATCATGTTGTCCGCATAAGCGTTGCGTGCAGGACAGACGCCGGCAGCATAGATAGCGCCGGCGATTACGCCAACGAAAAAATCATAACCAGACGTCGCGGCGGTCAGCAGGAAAGGAAACCCCGCCACTCCACCGGCCATTGCTCCCAGCATGCCCCTTCGAAGAAATCGGTTCATCCGGCGACCATCCTCAGTCGTGCTGTGCGGCAACTTCCTTCCGAAGATTCGACGAGATGTTGCTTCAATCATTGGGGACAAGGAAACGAAGCTGCCCTAACCTTGAGCCATCGAGATTCAGCAAGGCCTCTCCGTTCGACTCAAGAGAAAATCTGCGACCGCCGACGTCAAGTGAGATTCGGCAAAGTCAGAAAGGTTACGCAAGCGGAACCCTTCCCAATTGCAAACTCTCTGATTGCACAAAGTTCTTTACGGTGGCCGAGCCTCGCAAGAGATGGAGCCAACGCAGAAGCGGCATTTGCCTGGACCTAGGGCGCTGGTTCCTCAAATCGACAGCCCTCCGACATAGGGAGACAGCACGTCCGAGATTGCACGATTGAGGGGAGTTGCAATGCCACTCGCCGCGCCGAGCCTAACCACCCCTTCCCTTAGCCATGGCAGCTCAAGGCGATTGCCGCGTTCCAGGTCGCGGTGCATGGAGGACGTCATTGAGGCCGGTAAAGTGTCGCAATAAGCCAGTCGATCTTCGGCATAGTCCTCCTGGAGGTCGACACCTCTTGCCCGTCCGAGGGCTACTACCTCGCGCATCAGATCAAGCAAAAAGCGTCTTGTCTGCTCATTCGCAAGAATTGGTCCTAGAACCTGGCGCGTAGCGGTAGTAGTGCCCGAGAGTCCAACCAAAAAGACAAACTTTTCCCAGATGAGTTTCTCGATGGATACTGACATATCGGCATCGATCGTTGCCCGCGCACAGGCCTCCAGCAGCTCTTGTGTGCGTAACGAGTGCTGCCCGTTGTACTCCCCGAATACGAGACGCTGGATAGTTCGGTGTGGCGGATAATGCCGGCATCAGCAATTGTTGTCGCGATGTAGCAAACGCCGCCGATCACCGATTCAGCGGGAAGATACTTTCTGAGTATATCGTCCTTGTCTACGCCATTCTGTAGGGAGAGGACCGCCGCACCACGGTCGACCAAGGGCCTCAGCGTCCGCGCGACATCCTCGGTGTCCCAAAGCTTTACCGTGACCAAAACCAGGTCGACCGGTTCAAGCTCCGCGACTCTTTCGACGACTCGTACAGGTTGGAGGTGCTGGTCGCCGTTCGAACTCAGGATCGTGAGGCCGTTCTGTCGAATAGCTTCGAGTTGGGAACCTCGCGCTACGAAGATGACATCGTTGCCCGCAACTGCCAGTCGGCCCCCAAAAGTATCCACCGACACCACCCGTTCCGACAACGGCGATCCTCATATTGCGCCTCTCTATCTCCTGCGGAAGGGCCTGTCATGAAGCGTTCAGCGTTTCTTCTGCCCCGCAAAAGCGCATCGAGAGAATACGGTCTCTTGTTGACCAATGCGATGAGACTTAGAGAGGTTTTGTGTCCACTCCAAGTACTCTTCCCAATCCTGGTTCTTGCGCAAAGAGGATCAGGTGCCGGCCTTGGCCGGATGGCAATTGAACTGCGCTGGACAAGAGGACATGAAAGTTCCGTTCGGTTTCAGCTTGTAGGGTACCTAGACGGGTAATCGTTTTGGCGACAGAGACATGAGAAAGGGTGCGGCCGGCGTTTTCTCCATGAAGCACATTCGAACTGGCTGTGTCGTCCGCAAGGATGGCAAAGACATCGGCTCCGTGGCCTGGCAGGCTTCCGCTGACAGAAAATTCAACGTCTAACATGTTATAGCTCAAGGTCGCCGAAGCGATATGAATGACTAAGTGAGGTTGTTGTTCTTCCTTCTGAATCGCGCGCAGGAGACTCGCGCTGTCACTACCCACAATCTGTTCCGCCCCATCGATCACCATTTGGGGTGTATAGACGCTGTCAAGGTGAAAGCGCTCCCCATAAGCGTTCTGTCGTTCTGTATAGGCAGAACCAGAGAACGGATCAAACCAACCGAGTTGATTCCAGTAGGTAACGTGCTCGCTGACGCCAACGATCAGTTGTCCAGCGTCGGAGCGTTTGCCAGCGACCTTGCGCAGTAAGGCATCGGCTGGAGGGCAGCTCGAGCATCCTTCCGAGGTAAAGAGTTCCACGAGAACTGCGCCATGTTCGGTAGGTTGACCGGCGGCTTTGGAATGCTTCGCGGGTTGCGCGTGCAGTGCAGTCAGTCCTGCTATTAGAGATGATGCGGTGATCATTGCAGCACAGAGAATGAAGTGTTGCGTCATGAGAACACCCCCGTAAAGTTGAACATGAGACGCATTCTCCAAACGATCGTTACAACTTATCTGCTACAGCGATCGCAAGATGCATCCGAAAAATGTGCACAAATTACCATGTAACCTTTTTTCGCGATTCAACTCCAAATTATGCAAAGCCTGAAAAATACCGCTTTGAGCACCGAGCCTCCTGCTTTGGGGGAGCTCGTCGATTGGAGTCTACGAATGTCGCATAAGAAAGCGTGGCTGATTGTTGTTTTGACGTTGCTCATCGGAGCTTCACCTCTTATTAAAGCCGAAACACCTGATTTGGGTCAGAAAGCCCCCGAATTCACGCTATCGACGCCAGAGGGACACCCATTGAGCCTCTCTGAGTTTACTGCGAAGGGAACGGTCGTCTTAGTTGTCCTCCGTGGATTTCCGGGCTACCAATGCCCATATTGTCAGCGGCAAGTACATGACTTCCTCATGAGCGCGGATAAGTTTGCTGCACTCGGAGCGCAGGTACTCTTGGTATATCCAGGACCGTCCGCCGAACTAGATCAGCGGGCCAGGGAATTTCTTGCCAAACAGAACCCTTTACCCGCAAACCTGCATCTCGTGATCGATCCCGACTATAAGTTCACAAATCAATATGGCCTACGTTGGGATGCACCCCAGGAGACGGCGTATCCCTCCACATTCCTGGTTAACCGGTCAGGAATGGTTTTCTTTCGCAAGATCAGTCACTCCCATGGAGATCGGACCACCGCGAGCGACATTCTTACGAAGTTGGAAAACGCAGAAAGCAACCATCGATAATGCTACGGCCTCTTCCGGCGTACAGGACTTGTAACTGATTCGGCGACTGAGACTCTAACTTTGCGAAGAAGCGCAGACTGCATACGGCCGAATCGCAACGTTAGAAGAGACTCGCCGATGCTCGCATTGGATGTCAGTCTGGAAGGAAATGGGACGTGATTAGAACTTTGCTTAGACTGTACGCACGCTTTGCCGCCGGGGCCTCATATCTTCAATCGCCGTTCTTCCTCGGGGTGAGACTCTATTGGGGTTGGCAGTTTGCTCAATCGGGTTGGGGTAAACTCCATCACTTGGATAAGATTACGGATTTCTTTACTAGCTTGAATATTCCATTTCCCGCGGCCAACGCGCATTTCGTCTCTAGCCTCGAATTCGTTGGCGGAATCCTGTTGATTATGGGATTGGGTTCAAGGCTCACCGGCCTGCTGCTCACCGGCAATATGCTTGTCGCATACTGGACAGCAGATCGCGAAGCGCTCCTGTCGGTGTTCTCCGATCCGGGGAAGTTCTATGTCGCCGACCCATACACGTTCCTATTTGCGTCAGCCTTGATTTTAGTGTTCGGTGCAGGTGCCCTCTCCTTTGATGCGTTCTTGGTAAAACGTCTGGCGCATGGATCGACAAGTGATGGCAGAAGTCGCTGACGGCAGGGACGAAGCGCAGATAATCGCCTCGATTCTTTCAGGCAATACGAATGAGTTTCATGTCCTCATCCGTCCGTATGAGCGGAGCGTATACGCCATGGCACTTTCTCTGCTCCAAAATGAGGCCGATGCAGAAGACGCTGCTCAGGAAGCATTCCTAAAGGCATTTCGTCATCTTGCCAGCTTTCGCGCAGAGGCAAAGTTTAGCACCTGGCTGATCAGCATAACGCTCAACGAGGCACGAAGCCGACTTCGTCAGAGAAAGGTTCTCAAACTGCAATCACTGGATGAGCCTCTAGATGAGCAGGGACACGTGTCTCCCGCGCTCCTCCGGGACTGGTGCGAAGTCTCCACTCAGACTTTAGAGCGTCAGGAAGTGCGACTATTGTTAGAACGTGCCATTGCGAGCCTGCCCTTGATCTATCGCGAGATTGTCCTCATGAGGGATGTGGAGGAGTTAAGTGTGAATGAGTCGGCCGAAACCCTTGGCATCTCTATAGGTTCCGTTAAAGTTAGGTTGCATCGCGCGCGGATGATGTTGCAAAAAACGCTGGCGCCACAATTGAAACCATTTAATCCAAAGCGAAGGTGGCTCCCGTGGTAATAGATTGCAAGCACGTTTGGGAGCACATCTCCGGTTACCTGGATGACACGTTATCTCCTGCGGAGATGGCGGAGGTGCAAAAACATCTGGAGCATTGTGAGATTTGCTCGGCGATTCTCGACTCAACACGCAATGTTCTTATCCTCACTGCGGATGAGCGTGTCTTTGAGTTGCCTCTTGGTTTTAGTGAGCGTTTGCATGCTCGCCTCGACGCGGAGATGAAGCGCATAGCACGTGGGGTGCCTGAACGTTCCTAGGCGCTGCGATGGAATGTCGTTGCACTTATGTTTCGATTAGCCACAAGAGTCTTTGGAGATGGTGCAGGGCCAATCGTGAGAAGAACTTGTCTATCTGTTCTAGGGTTAGTGAAGGTGTCAGCCTGATGGGAGCAGCCAGATCGACTTTTAAACGGCTTACCGCGATGTCGATACTCATTTGGAGTCCACTCAACTTAGGATCGCAGGCCAGAGAGCCGGAATCGCAATACCGTCTAGCTAGAAGAAACGAAAAGATCGTCTCCTCGCAAACCTTCCGAATGGGAGGCGCCACAATTCAGGTCGACTTCGCGTCTGGAAATCTTGATGTGGATTCGACTACCATTCTTCGTTGGATTCAAAACGCGGCACATGCGGTAACGGTGTTCTATGGTAGATTCCCGGTGCAGCGCGCTCGTGTTCTCATCGTCCCCGTCTCAAGTGAGCAGAGTTCCATTCACGGCACT
>WNFJ01724265.1_pt3 | contig 17007 bp, 16 predicted proteins | sample 5400461 | NCBI WGS metagenome assembly WNFJ01 (sample SAMN13153349, study PRJNA577476) | soil metagenome | isolation source: 115 cm saprolite on Douglas fir-dominated hillslope | place: USA:California | collected 2013-09-17 | reverse complement strand
TAGAGGCTGCCGTGGGCCAGGTTGATGATGCGCAGCGCGCCAAACACCAGCGTGAGACCGGAGCTCACCAGGAAGAGGAGGGCAGCCCCAGAGAGCCCTGACACCAGCACCACCACAAACGTGTCAAGGCTCACCTGGAGCGGTCCTGTCTCAGCCGGCCGCCCGAGCCGCCGTGACTTGGTCGGGCGTCAGCAGGATGTCGCTGGGAGATGCCGCGACCACGTTGGCGAAGGTGTCGAACCCAACCGCGGCGTCGGCCTGCAAAACTCCCTCGTACTCCGAGACGTTCGCCTGATGGTCGATGGTCCGCAGCGTCAGCGGGCCGCGCGTCGACTGGAAGGTCATGCCGCTCATCGCCTTGCTGACTTTGTCTCCGTCAAAGCTGTTGGCTTTCTTGACGCCCTCCGCCCAGGCGGTGAAGGCATCGTAGGCCATCACGGCCCAGTCAGACGGCGGGATGTTGTACCGGTCCTTGAAATCCTTCACGAACTGATCCATCTGCGAGGTCTTGATCGCGAAGAAGGGCGCGCGGCCGTAGGCGTAGGCGCCGGCCGGTGCCGACGAGCCGAGGGTGCGAAGCGTATCGACGTCGAACAGGCCGAAGAGCTTCGGGCTGTCGGCTTTGCCCAGTAACCCGGCGCTTTTGGACTGGGTCAGGAACGTGATCAGGTCGCCGGCAAATTCCGCCGAGTAGATGATGTCGGGTTTGGCGGCCTGGATCTTGCTGATGTAGCTCGAATAGTCGGTCGCACCGAGCTTCGGATAGTCTTCACCGACAAACGTGACTCCAGAATTGAGCTGGGACAGCTTGCTCTTGAATGCCGTCAGCTGGCTGTGACCGAACTCATAGTCGGGCCCGATCAGGTAGTACTTCGTGAGGGGAAGCTTGGCGGCGGCAATCGCGTTCGCCCGCCCCTCCATCCCCGTGTTCGGAACGACGGAGAAGGTGTAGTCGTTGAACTTCTGCACCGTCAGCTTGTCGGTGTTACTGGTGTGGAGCAGGTAGGGGATCTTGTATTTGGCGACCAGCGTCTGCTCGGCCAGCGCGACGGAGCTCGAGACCGGGCCGAAGAGCGCCACGATTTTGTCGTTCAGGATCTCGGTCCGGGCCAGGTCGGAGGCAACGTCCGCCTTGGCGCCGTCATCCTTGACCTGAAGCACGATCGATTTACCAAGCAGCCCGCCGGACGCGTTTTGCTTGTCCACCGCCAGCTTGAGCGCGTTCTGCTCCGCCAGCCCGAAGAACCCGAAGGATCCCGAGAGCGACGTGTTCATCGCGATGTTGACGCTCCCCCCGCTGGTGGAGGTGGACTGGCCGCAGGCGCTCACCAACAGCGGCAACCCAATCAGAACTATCGACGCCAATCGTCGTCCGCTTCCGTTCATTCGCTCCTCTCCTTTTCACGCTTCCTAAATCGACCGAGGTCTTGCATTCGATTCACAACGCCGTCCAGCCGCCATCGACGAGCAACGTGTGCCCGGTGATCATGTCCGCCGCTGGGCTCGCCAGGAAGACCACCGCGCCGGCCACTTCCTCGGGGACGGCGATGCGCCCCAGCGGGATGCGGCTCACCACGTCGGCGCGGAACTGTTCATCGCGGAACATCCCGTCGGTCATGGGCGTCGACACGAAGGTGGGGGCGACCGCGTTGACCTGGATGTTGTAGGGCGCCAGCTCGATGGCGAGCAGTCGTGTCAGGTTGACGACCCCGCCCTTCGACGCGCAGTAGGCGGCCCGTTTGAAGTAGCCCACCACGCCGTTCTGGCTCGCGATATTGATGATCTTTCCCCGCCGCCGCTCGGCCATTCGGCGGGCGACCCGCTGGGCGCTGAAGAACACGCCCTTGAGGTTGATGTCGAGGACTTTGTCCCAGGCTTCTTCGGTCACCTCGAGGCACGGCTGCGGGATGTTGATGCCGGCGTTGTTGACGAGCACGTCGATCGGCCCGATGTCTTTCTCCACGGACTCAACGGTCGACTCGATCATGGCCACGTTGGTCACATCCAAAGCCACGGTATAGGCGCGCCGGCCGGCAGTCCGAATCAGGCCGGCGACCTCGGCGGCGGCGTCCTCCTTCCCCGGAAGCTCGGTGATCGCCACGTCCGACCCGGCGGCGGCCAGCGCCAGCGCGAACGTTCGGCCCAGGCCACTGCCCGCCCCGGTGACCAGCGTGAGGCACCGATCGACCCGCATCGACGGAAAGGTGGAGGCGCGGCTCACTTCCGCCACCATGTTTGTGCTTCCCATACCCCTCCCGTTGGTTGATTTAGACTAAGTGCGATTCATTGAACTGCGATCAGGGCCCGCTGTCTGTGTTCAAGTTGGCTAAGGGGTGAGCAGGGGATTGTGCCAGAAGGACAAGTAGTCGAGCGCCGGACGTTAGGGCCGGAGCTGCAGGTTGTCCGCCTGATCGCAGCCCAGCAGCGAAGCCGGGCAGCCGCGATCGCGCGCCGGATCTACACGGCGCTGACCGCGGAAGTGCCGGAATACGCGGTCATCACCGACGAGGCACTCGCCGCCGATGTCCAATCGGTCTCGATGGCGGGCGTCGAGCTTTGGCTCGATCAGCTGCGCACGGGCAGGATATTGGGGGGACGGGATTTGGAGCCGGTTCGGCAGGGCGCTCGCCGGCGGGCTCGACAGGGTTTCGATCATTACGCGTTGCTGCGCGCCTGGCGCATCGCGGTTCGCGTCATGTGGTCGGAGCTGATCGAGGATCCGCTTGCCCAGGATCCCGTCATCCGCCAGGTGCTGCCCGAAATTGCCGAGGAAGCCATGAACTTCAGTGACCAGCTGTCGCTGGCGGTCACCGACGCCTACCTCGAGGAGGCGGCGCGAATCGCGCGGGAGCACGAGTATCGCCGCTCCGCGTTGCTGGAACTGATCTTGAGCCGGCCCGAGCAGGTGGCGTCCGCGCCGCCGGCCGAACTGGCCCGGCCGCATGTGGTGATCGTGGTTGAGACCGCCAGCGCGGCTCTTGATGATCTGGATCGCGTCGGGAGGGAGCTGGAGCGGAACGCCGGCGTGGTCTTCTGGACCGTTCGAAGCAACGCCGTCATTGCGGCCGCCCATCTACCTGCCGCCGGCGATCGGAGCAGCGTGATCGAGCGAATCCGTCAGGCGCTTCCCGCGCTTCGGTCGGCCGAGCGCGTTGGAATCGGAGGCCGCGCCGAGGCGATTGCCGACACCCGGCAGAGTTACCTGGAAGCCCAGGAGGCCCTCAACTACGGGCGCCTTCTCGGGTTTGAGGGGCCGGTCTTCGACTTCATCGATGTCGGCGGCTACGCGCTGATGCTCTCGGACCGGGCGCGCGCCGTGCGCTTCGTGGACGCGGTCCTGGCACCGCTCAATGGACTGTCGGCGTCGTGGGTGCCCTCCACCATCGAGGCATACCTCTCGCGTCAGGGGAGGATCAAGGAGGCGGCCGCCCAGCTGCACGTCCACCCGAACACCATCAAGTACCGCCTCCGGGAGCTGGGCCGCGTGGGGCCCCTCCTGCGAGACCCGAATCGATCCGCGGAGCTGCTGATGGCGCTCCGCCTCAACCGCCTACTGACCGCGAGGTAAATTTGCCCTCCCCCTCTGGGGGAGGGCAGGGTGGGGGCCGTTGTCCAGGTCTTTGACGACATCCCCTCCGAGCAGCACCATCCGAACGTGCTTCGGGTCGCCGAAAACGCCGGGGTCCTTCAGTGGGTCGGCGTCGAGCACGATGAGGTCGGCCCGCTTGCCTTCTTCGATCGTGCCGACTTCCTTCTCGATGCGCATCAGGGCCGCGTTCGTCCGGGTGGCGGCCATGATGGCGTTCATCGCTCCCATCACGCGCGCCTGGCAGGCGATCTCCTTTCCTTTCTCGCCCTGCATCTGAGCCAGCACATCCGATCCCGATCCGATCCGCAGCCCTTTTTCGTAGGCGAGCCCGAGAGAGTCGTAGGCGCCGGTCAGCCCCTGCCGGATCTTGCGCACCATGTCCGGCGTCCAACCGTCGCCGGCCTCGCGCGCGGCGAGGAGCTCGTAGGTGATCACGGTCGGCACCAGGTAGACGTCGCCGGCTGCCAGCATCTGGTCAGCGGTGGCCTCGTCCAGGAAGTTCCCGTGCTCGATCGAACGGACGCCGGCCTTGAGGCAGTTCTGGATCGCCCGGGGCGCGTAGGCGTGGGCCAGCACGTAGGTCCCGACGCCGCCGGCGACATCGACGGCGGCTGCCAGCTCCTCGACCGAAAACTGGACGTGGTCAAGCTCATCGGTCGGTGACGCAGCCCCGCCGCTCGCCATCACCTTGACCTGGTCGGCGCCGCGACGGAGGACTTCGCGGGCGGCCCACCGAACGGCATCCGCACCGTCCGCGAGGATCGACTCCGAGGTCAGGCCAGGCACGACCGGAAAGGTCGCGCGCGACGTCCGCTCCCGATGGTCACCGTGCCCGCCGGTCTGTGAGAGGAAGGCGCCACTGATGAAGATTCGCGGACCGCGGATCAATCCCAGGCGGACGGCCTCTTTGAATCCCCAATCCAGGCCGCCGGCATCGCGGACCGTCGTGAATCCCGCGTCGAGCGTGGCTTCGATCACGCCGGCGATCCGGAGTGCCAGCACAGCAGGCGGAAGGGCGGCCTCGGCGGCGGAATCGAGGTCGATCATCGCCATGTGTACGTGGGCGTCGAGCAGTCCCGGCATTAGCGTGCGGCCCTGGCAGTCGATGACCCGGGCGTCTCGAGGCGCGGCAGGCCCGCTCGAGGCGCCGATTCGAAGGACGCGCCCATCCTCCACGACGACTCGCGTTTTGGGCTGTGGGTCGCGCCCGGTGCAGTCCAGGAGGGTGGCGTCTTCGAAAACCACGTTCACGGCGCGACTAGTTTATCTACGCAGCGAGGTAGGTCAGGAAGAGGTCGGTGCCGTACGCGAGCAGGAAGCCGAGGAGAAGTCCCCATGCCATGGCTGCCGGCGAGTTGAGCCGGCGGCCGATATGGAACATCTCGTTGATGACGTAGAGGATCGCGCCCGCTGCCAGGGCCAGGAACAACACATAGATATAGGTAGAGGTGAAGACGTAGCCGATGACCGTGCCGACGAAGGTTGGGAGTCCGCCGATCAAACCGGCAACGAGGAGAAAGCCCCAGGAGGGGATCGAGCTGTCCGTCGCGAGGGGTGCCGCGATGCCGAAGCCCTCGGTAATGTTGTGGAGCGCGAAGCCGATCACGAGCACCAGCGCGAAGGCGACCGCCCCGGTGGCCGCCGATTGCCCGATCGCCAGCCCCTCAGAGAGGTTGTGCAGCCCGAGCCCGGTGGCGATCATCATCGCGAGCGTCTTCGGAGCCGCCGGCGGCGCGTTCTTGACTCGCCCGAAGAGCCGGCCGTTGAAGTAGACGAGGCCGAGCAGCCCAATCCCGATGCCCGCCGCGAAGATCACGACCAGCGCCGCGAAGCTCCGATCGCCGTGGTGGAGGGCAGCGAGGCTGGTCTCCACCGGAGCGGCGGCATGGCTCAGGATGTCCCAGAGCAGGAAGATGAGGACGCCGGTGGCCGCGGCGTTCAACATCCCCTGGACCGTCCGGGAAACGCCGCGTATCCGTCCGATCGGAAGACCGATGAAGATGGTGGCGCCGGCGATCGCGCCGAGCGCGGCGGCTGCGGCGTGGCTCATGATCCTATATTGTTAGCAGGTGCGAAGCCCACAGTTAGTTAAGGCTAACACACGATCCCGTCCGCCCTCGGAAGTGATCGCCCACTACCTGGAGGCGATCTACTACATCCGGGCCGAAGGCGAAGCCGTGCGCAGTGCGCGATTGGCGGATTGGCTCTCCGTCAGCCGGCCGACGGTGACCGTGGCGCTTCGACGGATGACGCGGGACGGCATGGTGCGGCTCAACGCCCACAAAGAGATCGAGTTGACCACGCGCGGGGATGCCGCCGCTGCGGCGATCGTTCGTCGGCACCGCATCGTGGAACGCTGGCTGACCGACGTCCTCGGGCTCGACTGGGTTACCGCCGATGCGGAGGCGGAGCGTCTGGAGCACGCCGTGTCGCAGGTCGTCGAGGAGACGCTCTACCGCACGCTCGGACGGCCGAAGACGTGCCCGCACGGCAACCCGATCCCGGGGCACTCGACGATGCGGCCAAACGAACTCCGCCTCTCCGCGCTTAGGCCAGGCGAGGCGGGGACGATCACCCGGATCTCAGAGGTGGCGCAGCGCGAAGCACCGCCGCTGCTGCAGTACCTTCACGAGCGGGGCCTCCATCCCGGAACGCGGGTCATGGTCGAGGAGGTCGACGGAGTGGGGAAGACGATACGGCTTAGGGCGCCCCGGACGCTGCCGCTCAGCTCCGAGACCGCCTCAAAGCTATCGGTCGTGCGGTCGACTCCGCCGAAACCGAGACGGGCTTCCGCTCCTCGCTGACAAGGTCGCTCACAACGACCGGCTTGACGGTCGCGGAGTGCGGGAGGACGAGCCAGCCGTAGAAGACGATCGCGCACGAGATCACCGCGATGACAGTTGTCGCATCCATGAGTTTTCCTTCTCCTTTCTTAAAGGGCGTACGCGGGTTCGCCGTGTTGCGAGATGTCGAGGCCGAGAAGTTCTTCGTCTTCTTGCACGCGAAGCGGAACGAACAGGTTCACGACTTTGAGGATTACATAGGTGCCGACGCCCGCCCAGCCCCACGCGGCGCCGATCGCCGCCAGCTGAATCAGGACCTGCTTCGGATTGCCGTAAAAGAAACCATTGGCCGCGGTCGAGTTGATCGCGATGGTGGCGAAAAGCCCGGTGGCGAGGGCGCCCCAGGTGCCACCGATGCCGTGCACCGCCCAGACGTCGAGCGCATCGTCGACGTGGATCCGCTCGCGCAGCTGAATCGCCAGGTAGCAGAACACACCCGCGCCGAAGCCGATCACGATCGCGCCCATTACGTTGACGAATCCGGAGGCCGGGGTGATCGCCACGAGGCCGGCGACCGCCCCGGCGGCGGCGCCCAGCACGCTCGGCTGCCGCTTGTGCCACCAGCTGACCGTCATCCACGTCAAGGCGGCCATCGCGGTCGCGGTATTGGTCACGACGAAGGCGCTGGTCGCCAGGGTGCCCGCGGCGACGGCACTGCCGGCGTTGAAGCCGAACCAGCCGAACCAGAGCAGGCAGGCGCCGAGGATCGTCATGGTCGCGTCGTGGGGCTCGACCTTCTCCTTGCCGAAGCCGAGCCTCCGCCCGAGGACGAGGGCCGCCACCAGGGCTGAGACGCCGGAACTGATGTGGACGACCGTCCCGCCGGCGAAGTCGAGGGCGCCAAGGTTGTGCAGCCACCCCCCTGCGCCCCAGACCCAGTGGGCGATCGGGTCATAGACGAATGTCGCCCAGAGCAGCGAGAAGAGTACGAATGCCTTGAAACGCTGGCGTTCCGCGAACGCGCCGCTGATCAGCGCGGGCGTGATGACGGCGAACATCATCTGGAAGACCATGTACGCCTGGTGGGGAATGGTGGGCGCGTAATCCGCATTCGGCGTGAAGCCCACGTTGTTCAAGCCGATCCACTCGAGGCCACCGATCAGGTGGAACTTATCCGGTCCGAACGCGAGGCTGTAACCCCAGAGAACCCACTGGACACTAATGAGGCAGAGGATGAAAAAACTGTGCATGATCGTTGACAGGACGTTCTTGCGACGGACGAGCCCTCCGTAGAAGAAACCGAGCGCCGGCGTCATCAACATCACGAGCGCAGCCGAAGCCAAGACCCAGGCGGTATCGCCACTATCGATTTTCATTCCGGGATTGTCCGATGCTTGGACCCGCGCACGTAATGGATCAACATCACGGAAACAGGCGGCTGGCATGGTGCGCTGAGCACAAAGTGAGCTCAGGGCTGCAAGCAACGAGAGGAAACGAGGACCTGGCGGAGGTCCTCGCTGGAAGGAAGGAGGGCGGCCCTCTGAAGAAGACGTGACCAGGACGACGGCTGGATATCGCGACATCATTCTCGGGGTAGTGATCCGGCTGGACCATGGGCGCGGCGCAACAAATCCTTCGGCTCGTCTTGTGCGCTGGCGACGTTATCGGAGCCCGCTGACCTTCGCTACCCTTTCCCGTCTGGGGGGTGAAACATAAGAACTGAGGAGGGAAAGACTTTGGCCAAAACCGGCGGAGAGATGAAAAAAACGTTGAGTCTGACGGGGGTGACGGTGAATGCTATGGCGCTGATCGCGCCGGGCGCATTCCTCTGGACGACGTTCCAGGTCCAGTCCTCGCAGAGCAACGGCGGAAACACGACGGCGTTCGAAATGTGGACGGGGCTGGCGGCAGCCCTTATCCTCGCGTTCTTGACGGCGGTTTCGTACTCTGAGCTTGCCAATCGTTACCCGGAGGCCGGGGCGGGCTCGTCCTACTACTTCGCGGAAGCCGCCTTCCTCGACAAAGCACGCAGAGCGCACTACCAGTGGGCGCGCCTGGCGAAGTTCATCTTCGGCTGGATCTCCCACCTCTACTACTGGATCTATCCAGGAATCATGGTCGCGTTCTCGGCGACCCTCGTCGTCTACGTCCTCGGCCTGTTCAACGTCAACCTCTCGGTCCCGGAACAGATCATCATCGCCGCCGCGTTTGCCGGCCTCAACGGCTATATCGCGTTTCGGGGCATCAGCGGATCGACGATGGCGGCGGTCGTCATCAACGTCATCCAGCTCGTGTCACTGGTCGCGTTCGCCGTGCTGGCCATCGTGTTCCGGCTCACGCATCCCGCGGTGGCGTACGAGCAGACAAACGCGTTCTCGATCGTAGTCCCACACAGCCTGTCCAGTGTCATCTTCCAGTCGACGATCGCGATCCTTCTGCTGGTCGGTTTCGAGTCCGTCACCGCGCTCGGCGCTGAGGCGAAGAACCCCAAGCGCGACATCCGGCGTGCCGTGCTGCTGTCGCTGACGATCCAGGGACTCTTCGCCTACCTGTTCGAATACTTCGCCGCCAACTTCTTCATCGGGAATCAGTTGACCGGAACGGTGACCGACGCCGCCGGCAAGGCCACCAAGGTGACCGGCTACGCGGCGGCGGCGGTGTCGTCCGCGCCGATCGGCGACATGATGAAGGTCATCGGCGACACGATGCTGGGCGGCACGGGGTTCACGCTGACGGTAATCCTGGCGGGGACCGTCATTCTCGCCCTGATCGGCACCACGCTGGCGTGCCTGAACACCGCGGTGCGCATCACCTACGTGATGGGGCGCGACAAAGAGATGCCCAATATCCTCGGGTTGCTCCACGGCCGCTTCGCGACTCCGCACTGGGGTGTCCTCGTTCTGGCCGTCGTCTCGGCCGGATTCGGTGCCTACGGCGTACTTAACGTCGACAACCTGACCCAGATAACCCTGGCATCGAACACCGGAACGTTCCTGGTGTACGGCCTGACCAACCTGATCGCGTTGATCGCCTTCGCCGGGACGCGAGACTCGAGCTTCCTCAAGCACAAGCTCATCCCGGGCTTGGGCTTTCTCGCCAACCTGGCCGCGCTCGGGGGCGTGATCTATCTGAGCATCACGGCGGGAGGGGCCACCCAGACCGACACCGTGATCGCGCTGGGCATGGTCGTGGTTTGGGCCCTTATCGGCGTGGTCTGGTTCACGGTGAACACTCGCCGGCAGGGGCGCGCGATCCTTGTCGAGAAGGAGCAGCCTATTCGGATCACGACAGCCGTCTAAGAAAGGAGGGCGTTCGTGCCCTAGCGCGTGGGATTCCTGCAACTGCTCGTCGGAGACCGGAGCGGATCCGCCCCGATCGATTCGGGGCGGATTCGTTGTGCCTCCTTGACGGAGCGTGGTCCGGTGCGCGCCGACAACCAGGACGCGATCGCCGCGGTAGCCGGCGAAGGGAGCGACAGCCTTCCAGTCTTTGCGGTGGCCGACGGCCTGGGTGGCCACGCCGGCGGCAGCGTGGCCAGCCGCCTGGCGGTTGACCGCCTGCTTGCCGAAGCCGCGCAGCCGAAGGGCCGGACGGTCGACCGGGTGCTCAAGGACGCCATGACGCGCGCGAACCTCGACATCTTCAACCGCGCGCACGAGGACCGCAGCCTCCGTAACATGCAGTCCACCATGAGCGCGCTCGCGTTTTCCACCGACCAGGCGGTGATCGCCCACGTCGGGGATTCGCGCGTGTACCGGGTCCGCGGTACCCAGGTCGAGCTGCTGACCACCGACCACAGCCAGGCGATGGAAATGCTCAGGTTGCGCCTGCTGACGCCCGCGCAAGCCGCCAACCATCCGGCGCGGTCCATCCTGACCCGATCACTGGGCCTTGAGTTGCTGACCCGGGCCGATATGATCCGCACCCCGATCCATCCCGGTGACCGGTTTCTGCTCTGCAGCGACGGGCTCTGGGCCGAGGTCACGCCCGATGAGATCGGTTCCACGGTCGGGTCCGAGGAGCCGGAGGCCGCCTGCCAGCTCCTTCTCGGCATGGCGCTGGAGCGGGGAGGCGCCGACAATATGTCCGCGGTCGTGGCTAATATCGCATGACAAGGGAAGCCGAGGCCATCCACACAACAGACCACGAGGCGCAAGCCCACCAGGGACGCGCGACGGAGCTCGGGCAGCTCCAGCCGGGAGACCAGCTGGACAGCTTCCGGATCGAGTCGGTCGTCGGTCAGGGCGCCTTCAGCACGATGTACCTGGCGCGGCCGATCACCGGCGGCGACCGCGTCGTGATCAAGGTTCTCCACGCCGGAATCATGGGTGACCCCAACACGTTCGACCGCTTCCGGCGCGAGATGGCGATCACGAAACGGCTTTCGCACCCCAACATCCAGCGGTCGCTCGACGTCGGCGGTGATCGCAGCCAACCCTACATCGTGCTGGAGTACGTCGAGGGCGACAACTTCCGTCACTACCTCAAGGCGCACGCGCCCCTCCCGGCTCAGGAGGCGGTCGGGTACGCGCTGCAGATCCTGTCCGGTCTCGAGCACATGCATGCGCAGGGGATCGTGCACCGTGACCTGAAACCCGAAAATCTGCTCCGCACGCCCGATGGCCAGATCAAGATCATCGACTTCGGGGTGGCCTTCATGCAGGGGGCGCGACGCTTGACCTGGCGCTGGCTCAACGACGGGCTCGGGACACCGGACTACATGGCCCCTGAGCAGATCCAGGGGAAACGCGGCGACCACCGCGCCGACATTTACGCGCTCGGCATCATCCTCTACGAAATGCTCTCCGGACGGACGCCGTGGAGCGGGGACAATCCGCTGGCCGTGATGAGCCAGCAACTGAGTACCACCCCCACCGAATTGCACCGCCTGAACCGGTCGGTGCCGCCCCCGCTGGAGGCCATCGTGCGCAAGATGGTTCGGAAGGACCCGCGCGAGCGGTACCAGAGTGTCGCCGAACTCCGCAACGACCTCACCCACTGGGAAGACCTCGACCTGACACGCTTCATCTTTGCCGATGAACAGCCCCTATCCGCCGCTCGGCAGGGCCCGTTCAGGATATGGGTGCTCTTCGTCCTCGTAGGGGGCGCCTTCATCCTCGGAAGCGGGATTGCCGTCTACGTGACTTACCTTCTGGTTCATCACTGAGATGACGATCGACGAGATTCGTCGGCAGATGGGCGAGGCGGGACTCGACACCGTCCGTTTGCAGTTCACCGACATCCTGGGGATGGTCAAAAGCGTCAGCCTCCCGCTCTCGCAGCTGCCGCGCGCGGTCGCCGATGGCACCTGGTTCGATGGCTCGGCGATCGAGGGTTTCGCGCGTGTGTCCGAGAGCGACATGGTCCTGCGGCCGGACCTCGACACCTTTGCCATCGTGCCGAGGTCGGGCAATGGGCATCTCGCCCGTCTGTTCTGCTCCGTCGCAAACCCGGACCGCAGCGTGAGCGAGACCGATCCCCGCCAGCGGCTCACGCGGATCCTCGAAGCCGCCGCGTCCTCGGGCTTTCGCTACGTGGTTGCTCCGGAGATCGAATTCTTTTTCCTGACCGGCCCCGACCCTTCGCAAGGCGCGCCGCGCGGCGCCGATCGCGCCAGCTATTTCGACCAGGCCGACGGACCGACCGACGGCCTCCGCGAGGAGGCGGTGCGGCGCTGCGCCCAGGCGGGTATCCCGGTCGCGACCAGCCACCACGAAGTTGCCGCGGGGCAGCACGAGATCGACCTAGCCCCGCTGGACGCGCTGGCCGCTGCGGACGCGGTCATCACGGTGCGCTCGATCGTGCGCGACGCCGCCAGCGACGCCGGCCTGATGGCGACCTTCCTCCCAAAACCGTTCACCAACGAGAGCGGTTCGGGGATGCATGCCCATCAGAGCCTCGTCGACCTCAAGGGCAAGGAGGTGTTCTTCGACGCCGGCGACGCCTACGGGCTGTCGGCCGTGGCGCACGGATTTCTGGCAGGCCAGCTGGAGCACGCCAGCGGGATGTGCGCGCTGGTGGCGCCGCTCGTCAACAGTTACAAGCGACTGGGGGCCGGGTTCGAGGCTCCGGCGCTGGTGAGCTGGGCCCGCATCAACCGTTCGGCGATGATCCGGGTTCCGGCGGCGTGGCAGGCCAACGACTTACCGACGCGGATCGAGCTCAGATTGCCCGACCCGTCGGCCAATCCCTATCTCGCGTTTGGCGCCATGCTCGCTGCGGGGATGGATGGGGTCGACCGCAAACTCCTCCCGCCGGAACCGGTGGAGGAGCTGCCATCGCTCGACTTCGAACCGGGCCGGATGACCCGGCACCGGCTGTTGAAAGTTCCCGCGTCGCTCGGAGCGGCGCTCGATGCCCTGCGCGACGACGACGTCATGTGCCAGGCGCTGGGCGAGCCGATCCTGCACCACTTCCTCAACGCCAAAGAGATCGAGTACGAGGAGTACCGCCGGCAGGTCACTCCTTGGGAACTGGCTCGCTACCTCCCTCTCTACTGAAGCAGTTCCCATCGCCGCTCCAGTGAAGCAAGTTTCCCTCCCCCCGCTCGCGGGGGAGCCATTGTTGTCAGGGTCGCGGGATTTCCCGCGTGGGCAGGGTCAGGGTGGGGGTTGTGCGGAGGGGATCCAGGTCCGGCTGTCATGGCAGAAGTGAACTGACGCGGGCTTGAGCCGCCGTAGCTTGTCCAGCGATTGCTGGAAAGTCGGGACGTCTTCCATCATGCCCTCGCGCGGCGCCTCGCCTTCGAACATCCCAACGGTCCAGCAGGCATCGCCCACCATCAGCGCGCGGCCCGCTGTGGTATCGACCTCGACGCTCTGATGGCCGGGCGTGTGGCCAGGGGTGGTGATTACCTTGACGCCGGGCACGATCTCGCGCTTCCCGTCGAGGAGTTCGTAGTGCGCGCCGGCGTACTCGAGCCACGCCGCCGGCGTGTCCGCGTAACGATGGCGCCGTTCGTACTCCTCTCGCTGCACATAGAACGGCGCTTGCGGAAACACGGCGTTCTGTCCGCAGTGATCGAAATGAAGATGCGAGTTGATGACCCAGCGGATGTCGGAGGGATCGACGTCGTGCTTGCGCAGCGCGTCCGCCACCGAGGCGTTGACCGGGCGGTAGTCCTTGATCAACTCAAGCGGCGTGCCGTATCCGGTATCGACCAGTCCCGCCCCGGCGGGGTGCTTGATCAAGAAGCCGTGCACCGGGATCTCCAGCATGAGGTCGGATAGCCAGATGTGGCCGAGATTCAGTCGGACGATCGCCTGCGGCGGCAGGGCCATGTCGCGATGCTACACGCGGGTCCCGCGCCTTTCCCTCCCCCGCTCGCCGGGCCCGTCGGCCCACGCGAGCGGCGCTTTAGTGCCAGGCGAGCGTTTGAGACGTTCGGGGAAGGCAGGGTGGGGGCGTCTATGCCTTGAGCAGCGGCAGGATTTCCCAGCTGCCGCCGAGCAGGTCCGAAGCCGGGGCGTTGAGGTATCCCTGCAGCACGGAGGCGTACACCGAGCGGAAGTCCGTCGTGAATTTCAGGTTGCCGTTGTCCAGCGCGCTCAGGCTCGGTTGCTGGCCGTAGAGGCCACCCTTGACTGCCGAGCCCAGCAAGAACATCGGAGCGGCCGTGCCATGGTCGGTGCCGGCGCTGCCGTTCTCCTTGACCCGGCGGCCGAACTCGGACCAGGTCATGACCAGGACCTTGTCGCCCAGCCCGTGCCCCTGCAGGTCTTGCATGAAGGCGGTCAGCGCCCGGTCGAGGTCCAGCAGCAGCTTGTCGTGCACCGGCTTCTCGCGAGCGTGGTTGTCGAAGCCGCCCAGCGTCACGTGGGCCACCCTAACTCCCAAGCCCGACACGATCGTTTCGGCCACGAGCTTGAGTGAGCTGGCGATGGGGCTGTTGATCGGATACGTCGCTTTCGCCTGATACGTCGCATCTGTCGCCTGCAGCGCGTGCGACGCTTGCAGCGCCTCCTGGAGGGTGGCATCGAACAAGGCTCCGAAGGGAGCGGGACCGGCGCCTTTGAACGCGCCGTAAAACTTCATCAGCGGGTTCTCGACGTCGACCTGGGTGCCGTGCTCATTGACCGGCTGCAGGCGGAACGTCTTCAGGGATTGCAGCGCCGTCACCGGCGTGTTGGAGCGCAGCTCCGGCGGCACCAGCGAGCCCGCGCTCACGCCTTCGAGCGCGTGGTTCGGCGACTCACCCACCTTGTCGAGATAGTTGAGGTAGCGGCCAAGCCAGCCGTCGCCAATGCCGCCTTGCACGCTCGCGGTCTCCCAGATCGCCATCGAGGCGAAGTGGGAGAGGTTTGGGTTCGGGTAGCCGACGCCCTGCACGATGGCCAGCTGTCCCGCGTCCCAGCTCGCTTTCATCCCCTTGAGGTTGGGGTGCAGGCCGACCTGGTTGTTGAGCGTCAGCACGCCCTGGTCCTGCCGCAGCGTCGGCCGGGCATCGTGGTAGACGCCGTCCTGGAAGGGGATGACCGTATTGAGCCCATCGTTGCCGCCCGCAAGCTGGACGAGCACCAGGATCCGGTCGCTCGGCGTCGCGTTGGGCGAGTCCGCGCCGGCCGCCGCCACGGCGTTGGCGAACACCGACGGCACCGCCGAGCCGGCGAAAACCGGCAGCAGTCCCTGTTTGATGAAGTCGCGGCGGTTAAACATGGTGGCTCATCTCCATCAATTCAGTTGGAATTCCGGCGTCGCCAGCACCATGAACAGCACGCTGGCCTGGTTCGTTGCGTGGGCCGCTGCGAACGCCTGCAACCCGGTGCGCGTTGCCGGGCTGAGGTTGGCGTCCACCAGCGTGCTGGTCAGCTGATCGAGGGTCTCGCCGGGCGGGGAAGGACGCATCCGCGAGGCGGCGCCGTTGACGAAGTTGAGTCGGGTGAGCAGGGTCGAGCTGTTGACCCAGGAGGTGCCACCCGGCCAGCCGGCGACATTGGGCGGGTAAAAGAGCACCTGGCCCATCGCGGCCATCGCGGTCGCGGCGGCGCCATACCCCTTCAGGTCGCTGCCAGTGGCCTTCAGGGTCTGAGCGGCCAGCTCCACCGGGCTCTTGACCAGCGCGCGATACGCCTTCGCCGAGTAGAAGGCATCCATGCCGAAGATTTCCCGGACAACCGCTCCCACGTTGTAGTGCGACTGCTGGAAGGTGTCCGCCAGGTGATGCACGATCTCCGGTTCGGGGTTCGGGTAGGCGAAGAAGCTGAAGAGTCGCGTGGTCAACCGCTCGGCGGTGGCCCGCAGCGGCACCAGCATCTCGACGATGTCGTCGCCCGTGAAGTTCCCCGTCTTGCCCATGAAGGTTTTTTGGCCGCTGTCGAAGTACTTGGGATTGAAGACCGATTGCGTCGTGTAGCGGAGCTCCTTGCCGCTCTGGAACGTCCAGCCGGTGAACGCGCGGGCCGACTCGCGCACGTCGTCTTCGGTGTAGTGCCCGATGCCGGTCGTGAAGAGCTCCATCAGCTCGCGGGCGTAGTTCTCGTTGGGCTTGCCCTTGCGGTTGTTCTCCGTGTCCAGGTAGACCATCATCGCCGCGTCTTTCGACACGGCTTTGAGCAAATCGTCGAAGTTACCGAGGGCCATTTTGCGAAACAGCTGATTCTGCGTGTACATCTGCGCGGTGCCGCATTTGTCCAGCCCGCTGGTCAGCAGGCCGTGCCAGAAGAGGGTCATCTTTTCTTCGAGCGGCCGCGCCGTCTGCACCATTCGCTGCACCCACCATGCCTGGATCGCGCCCGCGTTCGGACCCTTGACCGCGGCGAAGTCCAGCGTGGGAAGCTGACCGTCGAGCGCGGTGTTCGACGTCTGCCCGTAGTCCACAACCGATTGCGTCATCATCGTGCGGCTCATCGTGGCGTAGTGATCGAGCTCGGCGCTGGTCGCGCCAAAGCCGGCCCGTCGAAGCAGATGCGCCGCCCGCACGCGCGGGGTGCTCAGCGCGCCCTGGTAGTCACGGGTGAGATCGCGAACCCGGTCGAGGACCTGTGACAGGTCGGTGCCCTTCCAAAGCGCGGCGAGCGCGGCCGCCGTCGCACCGGCTGCCCCGGTGACAAGCACGGCCCGCCTCGATACCGGCCGCTGCCAGATCGGCTTTGAACTCACAACGGGCGACGTCGGTGCAGGTGCGTCGTCCATTCCCATCTGTAGGCTATGGCCGAGGCGTGAGCTCGGCCTGAGAGGCCCCTTAGAAGCTTCTAACGCGGGTTGGTCGTTCGCTCCGGCGGCCGACCGCTTCGATCAGCTGTAAGGTCCGGAGGAGGCTGCTCCGGGGGCCGGCGTCGTCGGCAGGACCCGCCCGGCGCGCGGCTGCTGGGTGAAGTCGAAGTCCTTGATCAGGTTGCCCAGCTGCGACGCGTTCTCGCGTACGTCGGGACGTGGGTCTGGCCGGCCGTCGGTCTTGGGGTCGAGCCGCTGGCCATTGAGAAAGTCGTCTTCGATGAACTTCACGTAGGCGTCGAAGCTCAGCGTCTGGTGATCGATGTATCCCTCGCGGGCATAGGGGCTGATAACGAGTCCGGGCACCCGGAGCCCATAGCCGTTCTCGTCCACGACCGGCGGCTTGACGTGGTCGTAGAAGCCGCCCCAGTCGTCCCACGCGAGGAAGATCGCGGTGCTGTTCCACTCCGGACTCTGCATCGC
>WNFJ01299098.1_pt3 | contig 17013 bp, 15 predicted proteins | sample 5400461 | NCBI WGS metagenome assembly WNFJ01 (sample SAMN13153349, study PRJNA577476) | soil metagenome | isolation source: 115 cm saprolite on Douglas fir-dominated hillslope | place: USA:California | collected 2013-09-17 | reverse complement strand
TGGGGCGACAAGCCCAAGGATGAAGAGTACTTCACGCGAGCCGCCGGCTTTGATGCAGGGCTTGGCCGAAAAGAGGAGGCGATCCGCGAGGCACGCCGCGCGGTCGATCTCATGCCGATTGGAAAGGACTCACAATGGGGTCCGCGCCAAGTGGCCTACCTGGCGCTGGTTTACGCGTGGACGGGCGAGCGTGACCGCGCGCTTGAGCAACTCCAAATCGTCGCGACGATCCCCGGAGACGCGCCGACAACATACGGCGATCTCCGCTTCAATCCGTGCTGGGATGATTTACGCGGCGATAAGCGCTTCGACAAAATCGTCGCCGCAGCCAAAGCTGCCAGTAGATAGGTCGCAGCTTAGAAAAGCAGATCGTTCTGCTGCTCGGAACAACTCTTGTTGGTTCGCCGGAAATTTGCTAAACCACAGGCAACTGGCGAGAGGACCTTGTCATCAAGCGACCATTAATCTGGTGCATTGGATGGAGCATAGCTGCAATGCATTTGCTCTTGCCCTTCATCACATTTGCTCAGCTACCGGCACCGGCTCCACCTGCTGCAGCCCCAGTCGCAGGCCAGGCGGAAGTCGAGCGCGTAACCGTGACTGGGTCCAATATTCCTACCGCGGAAGAAACCGGCCCGAATCCAGTGGACACGTACCGGCCGTCAGACATTGAGAAGTTGGGGATTCGCAACGCACAGGACCTGCAAACGTTTCTGCCGCAGGAGGCAGGCGGGACTGTCAACCTGAACATTGCCAATGGCGGCGACGGCACTGTCCAACTCAACCTGCGCGGGTTTTTGCCCAAAGAAACCCTGGTCCTCGTAGATGGAAAACGTGTCGCCTTTGGTTCGTTAGGCGTCGCCGGCGTCAGCCAGGGCGTGGACATCAATCTGATTCCCTTCCCCATGATCGATCACATCGACATCCTGAAGGATGGCGCCTCGGCTGTGTCTGGCTCCGATGCGGTTACCGGTGTGGTTAACTTCTTTTTGTTACACAAGTTCCGTGGACTGGAGATCGGCGGCAGTTACGGCAACACAAACCTCGGCGCATCCAACGACATGGCCGATTGGGAGGCATGGATCAAGGCTGGCACCGGTGACGACAAGACCGATATCGTAGTCGTTGCCGATTTCTGGGAGCGCACCGGCGGCCTCTTCAGCGCCGATCGGGACATCTCCAGTAACGCTTTTCAAATACCATGGGGTGGATTCGACGTTCGCAGCGGGAATGAACCCGGCAGGGTTCGAAGTCGCCGCTTGATACCCAAGTTGTTTTTTAGTGCGAACTCGCCGCCACCGCACTCGGCTCCGAACGTGGCAACTTCTCCCTTTTACATTCGTCCCGGTCTAGCGCCCCAGGTTTTAGCTGGATTACCGGTTGCTAATCCAAATGCATATCCAGGCGCCCCCGGTATCATCGGTCCCCATGCAATGCAATTCCTGCCACAGTTCGGCACTGATTATAAGGGGGGTGGCGACTACTTCTTCTTTAACTTCGCTGCTTTCACACCGGCGCTGCCACCTGCGGATCGCCAAAGCTTCTACAGTTCGTTCACACGCGACCTCTGCGACAAATACCTGGCGATATTTGCCGATTTTAAGTATGCGCGTTCGTTCTTCGATTCATCCCTCGCAGCTGTTCCGTTTGTGCCCGATCCATTCAAGATTCCGGGTACTAACGTTGGATTTAGTCCTGCGGGCATTAGCTTGCCAATCACGAATCCGTTTAACCCTTTCACAGTGGCAGACGCGACTTTGGACGTTAACGGGACTCCGATCCCTGTGACTACAGGGGTTCGGTATCGCGGCATTAACGACACCGGTAAGAGAAGCGAAAAGTTTACTTATTGGGATACTCTCTTCGACGTCGGGCTCCGCGGCGAGATGGGAGAATTTGGCGACTATTTCAAGAGTTGGAACTGGGAAACAGGCTTTCGTTATGCCCGGAACGAGGGGCAGGATTTATCGATAGGCGAGGCGAGTCAGCCCGGATTGCGTGAGGCGCTCCTGGATACGAACCCGGCTACGGCATTTAATCCGTTCCTTGGCTTTCTGGGCCGTAACAGCAGGGCGGCAAGAAGCAGAGTTTATGTTACTCTGCAAAATTCCGGCGAATTCGAGTTACCATTAGGTTATCTAACCATTAACGGTGACTTGTTTAATCTTCCGGCCGGGCCTGTCTCATTTGCGATCGGCGGCGAGTACCGCGGGGAGAGAATGACGCGCACCCGTGACCCGTTGAATGAAACGTTTCAATCGATCGGCTCCGTGGATGGGCAAGGGTTCCGAGTAAATCGGGATGTCTGGTCAATTTACGAGGAAGTGCGAGTTCCATTCACCAGCCCTACCTGGAACTTTCCGGGCTTTTACAGCTTCGAAGTTGACTTTGCCGAGCGGGAGGAATGGTACAGCCAAAACACTTCTACAGTTCTAACTCCATTCCAGCCGGCCACCAGCTCCCGGTATAACGGGCAGAAGCCGAAGGTCTCTGTCCGCTGGCAGCCCCTTGATCCGAAGTATATCGGTGCCCTTACCTTGCGTGGCAGTTACACCGAAGCGTTCCATGCTCCGGCCCTATCGGAGATTTCACCCGCTTCCACGGAGGGGGTCACCGAGACCGCTTTCGACCCACTAACAAACCAGTCCTATTCGTTCGGGGTTTTCACTATATTTTCACTATAGGAAATCCGAACCTAAAGCCGGAGGTGGCCTACGAATGGTCTTACGGGCTCGTTTACAGCCCGAAATGGATCAAGGGCCTGACGCTCAGCGCGGATTGGTGGCATATTGATATGCGATCGATCGCGTCCCTCCTCGGCACGCAATTCACTGTTGACCTTAATAACCCCGATCTGGTTATCCGTGGTCCTCCAGTGATTCCTGGTAAACCGGGCCCAATCATTTTGGTCATTGATCCCAACGAAAACCTTACAGGCGCGATTTTTGAAGGTCTCGACTACGAAGCAATCTATATTCTGGACTCTTCGATCTTTGGCCACGGGGATTTCGGCAGACTAACGGCAACGGTCAACGGCACGTGGCTATCCCGGGCTGAGCTTCAGGGTTTACCTAATACAAAACGGTTCGGGATTGCGGGCGAAGTGATACCGCCGGGATTCACCCTGACCAGTTCGCTGCCATGGCATCGGGCCAATTTCAGTTTGTACTACGACGGCCCGGCCGACACGTGGCTGCAAGGTTTCGATATCGGTGCGGTGGTCCACTGGGTTGGCCAATACGAAGATGACAATGTCTCGCTAACAGAATCGCTGAAGCTAAATATGCCCAGAACTGGCGGTCCGGGAATTAACGCCGCTCCTTTTCCATTCCGGGCGCGCAAAGTGGAAGATTGGACTACGCTCGACGTGATTGCATCGTACGCGTTCAACCTTCCGCCTCCCGCAGCCGCCTCAGTTCCTGGTTTCGCCAAGGATGGCGCTAAGAACGTAGAGATGAAGGACGGCAAGGAGAAAAACGTCATACCCGTCTCCACCGCCGAATACAATCCCTGTGGCTGGCGCGCCTGGTTGAATAACACCACGATCACGCTTGGGATGCAGAACGTGTTGGATACCGACCCACCGTTTGTGGCCGGGAGCTTCGAGAACGGCTACGACGAATCGCTTGCCACCATCAAAGGCCGGTTCTGGTACGTCCAGCTAAAGAAGAGATTCTAAGAAACCTGTCCGGTTAGGTTTCTCAGTGCTGGGTCTGGCGTTGAATTCCCAGCAATCGCGTCTGCCTTCAATTCAGGTTGGACCCATTCGACTTGCGCTCAGGGCAGGCTGTTGAACGTTTCTTCTGTGAGATCCGACGACAGCGCGCTCCTCATCGTCGCTCACGGCTCCACCGTGAACCCTGACTCCAGTGCGCCGACGTTGGCGCACGCGGCAGAGATTCGGCGTCGGAAAATTTTTGCAGATGTCGGTTGCGTCTTCTGGAAAGAGGAACCGAGTCTGCGCGACGCGCTATTTTTGTTTGAACCGGAATTGATTCGCGAAGTTTACGTTGTTCCAAATTTCATCAGCGAAGGCTACTTCACGCAGACAGTGGTGCCGCGCGAGCTTGAGCTGAACGGGCGCATCACAAAACGATCGAACGGCCAGATCTGGAAGTATTGCGAGCCAGTCGGAAATCATCCGATGATGACTGAGTTGCTGCTCAAGCGCGCGAGCGAAGTCGCACCTGGGGTCGATCCTGCGGAGACCAGTTTGTTGATCGTCGCCCACGGCACCGATTTGAATGAAAACAGCGCTGTCGCGGCGAAGCGTGAAGCGGAAAAAATTCGTGCACTGGGAAAATATGCGACGGTGCTGAACGTGTATATGGAGGAGCCGCCGTTGGTCTCCGATTGGCGAAAATTGACGGAAACAGACAACGTGGTGGTCGTTCCATTTTTCATCTCCGACGGATTACATAGCTACGAGGACATTCCCATGCTGCTGGGAATCGCCGCTCGTCATTCCGAGCGAAGCGGAGCGAAGTCGAGGAATCCCGTAGCGTTACCTCAAGCTTCCATCACGGGGTCCCTCGACTTCGCTCGGGATGACGTGAAAACGGCGACGCGCTCGGTGTTTCGACGTAATCCCTACAAGATCGATAATCGCTCGCTGTTCTATGCGGCATCCATCGGCACCGATCCCGGTTTTGCCGATATCATCCTGGAGCAGGTTCAGTGCGTACAAATGGTCCAGCCACGGAATCCCGGAGGGATGCTCGCAGATTAGCCGGTGGTGCAAACCGCCGGACGGGGAATATAAAACATATCAAGCCCCCGACAGGGGCCAGGAAACCGCACACATATGTCATCCACACATCTGAGCCTGCATTATCACATTGTTTTCGGAACGAAAAATCACGAGCCGATGATCCAAGCTGCGTGGCGCGACAAATTGCACGCGTATCTTGGAGGAATCATCCGCATGGCCGACGGAATCGCCGAGAGCATCGGCGGCGTCTCCGATCATGTGCATCTGCTTATTGGTCTTAGTGCGACGCACCGCTTGGCTGACGTGCTTCGTGAGCTAAAGGCGGTTTCTTCCGGCTGGGTTCACAACGAGATTGGTGTTCGTGGTTTCGCGTGGCAGGAAGGTTATGGCGCGTTTACCGTGAGTGCCTCGCAACGCGGAGCGCTCCGTCGTTACATCGAGCAGCAGGAAGAGCACCATCGCACGCGCACGTTTCGTGAGGAGTATTTGGACTTACTGCGGCGCAGCGGCGTGGAATTTGATGAGCGTTATGTCTGACTCCGTCGCCCCTTCTGGGGCTGCTGTTCCTTTCATGATCCGGGCACCGGTGGTTTGCACCACCGGCTAATCTTCCATGCTCCTTCGGAGCCATGTTTGGGGAATTTTGAACGCAAAAAGTTGAAATCGTGCTCGCGCTCGGTTTGTTTTGCGCCACATTGCTTTCCCGCGAATGAAGGAAACCACTTGCAAAAAGCTGCAGGAGCTCGGCGCGTTTGCGCTCGCTGGCGGGTGCACCCGGAAACGAATGACGCAACTCGTAGAGATGATTCGCGCCGCTGGCAGCTATCGGTGGGTCGGCGTTTATAAGATATTGAAAGAAGAGTTCGTGATTCTCGCAGAAACAGGAAACGAGCCGGCGACGTATCCGCGCTTTCCCCTCACGCAAGGCTTATGCGGTGCGGCGCTGGAGTCGGGCAAGCCGATCATCGTGGGCGACGTGCACAAGGATCTGCGCTATCTGCCTACGTTTCACACCACTCGCTCGGAGATTGTTGTTCCCATGAGGAATGAGCACCGGCATATTCTCGGCATGTTGGATGTAGAGAGTGACCAGTTGAACGCGTTCAGCGAAGAAGACCGACAATTCCTGGAACGCGCAGGTGGTTTGATCGCGCACTGTTTGCATTAGCAAATGCGTGGCACAGACATCTCGACTGATACCTGTTTAGCGCCAAAGGCGCAGCATTCATGTTGAAGTCCGCCACAGGACGGATTCGCCGTGGCGAACCTGGGACAGCGTCCCAGGACTTGGCTTTCGGCGCCGCGTCGATCCATCATCGGGCAGGCACAACATCGATTTTGACGAGCGCTATGTCTGGAATTGAGAACCAGCGGCTTGGATTGAATCGCGCTTTCAGCGCTTATTTGCGGTGTGATCGAATGCCTGGGGCTGTGCCCCGGGCTCAAGCTGACATAGCGCCTTTGGCGCTACGCATGTGTCTTTTCTCTGTTGCAGCGGGCGTCTCGCCCGCCAAATCGTAGTGTTCCGCTAGAGAGACATGCCAGATTCCATCGAGCGATGTCTCGATCCTGTGCTGACTCCACCGTTCTATTTCGGTCAAATCCTTGTTCGAAAAATAACGACCGGGCGCTTTATCCTGTTCAATCGCGAGGATGAAGCTCACGAGGATTTGCAGACGCGTCGAAGCGCAGAAGACGCGATCGATATCGCGAAATACGATGACGCAGGAAATTATCGTCCACTTAAGACCGCGCCCAACCTGCGGCACGGTTGGCGGCTGGAGCTTGACACTCTTGAAGCCGTGATGCGCGCGCTGGATTATTTTTATCCCGGCAGGCTCGCTGCGTTCGCCGCTTGGAAAAGCGACAAACTACAAACCACGCCGTTGCGCGAGACGTTGGATCGGCAATCAGGAATGTACCGTGTCGCGGCAAAAATTTCCGATTCGCAGATCGATAATCTCGTTGCGGACTTCTGCCGATCCGATGGCGGCTGCCTGCGAACCATCTTATGGAAACGCGACGCAGAGGGAGCGGCTTCGTCCACGAAACTGCCGAAGGAGAAGTTTGACCCTAAGTACGATCAAGCCACGGCGGTTTGTAGCCGTCGCCCTGCGGGCGACGCGCACGTTTCACACAGCGAAACGGCTACAGTCCCGTTGCCTTGCCAGGAAGCGTGCAATCTGTTAGTCGCCGAATGCCGTAGAGTGGTGAAGGGCGAATGATCATTCGTACACATTTCCGGCTGTGGAGTGCGGCGACATGTCGCCGCTTTCAAAAGCGCAGACATGTCCGCGCACTCCAAAAGACGCCGACGCAACAACCAGAGCGCCGGAAGTGATTGTTCGTGCGCGCACCGTCGTCACGATGGATGGACCGCCCATCGACAATGGCGCGGTCGTGATTTCCGAGAATCGAATCGTCGATGTTGGGCAATTTGATCAGATCAAAAAGCGCAACACCGGTGAAATTGTCGATCTTGCCGAGCAAGCGCTCTTGCCTGGACTGATCAACGCCCATTGTCACCTCGATTACACCTGCTTGCGTGGCAAAATCTCGCCGCAGAAAACGTTTGCCGATTGGATCCGCGCGATTAACGCCGAGAAGGCAAAGCTTTCGCCAAAAGATTATCTCTCATCAATCAACGAAGGTTTCGCGGAAGCCAAAGGATTTGGCACAACGACCGTCGCCAATCTCACGGCGTTTCCAGATTTGGTTCCAGAAATCCACGCGCCGATTCGCACGTGGTGGTTTGCGGAACTCATCGATGTGCGCGCGCCGGAACGCGCGAGCGAAATTGGCGACCTTGCGATTGAATCGCTGAAGCTTGCGCCGAACTGGGGCCTGGCCCCGCACGCTTTGTTCACCGCATCAAAAAATCTGTATGAGCGCTGCGACGAAATCGCGCGAGGCCAGAATGTTTTGTTGACCACGCACTTGGCCGAGTCGCGCGAGGAGATGGAGATGTTCCACGACGCGTCGGGGTCGCTCTACGACTTCATGAAGAACATCGGACGACCGATGGATGACTGCGGCAATGAGACGCCTCTGGAGCTGTTCCTGGATTTAATTGGTAGGGGCGGTTCACCGAACCGCCCGCGGGCGATTGAGGTCAATCGCCCCTACCCGTCTTGGATTGTCGCACATTTAAACGAATTGACCGCCAGCGACTTCGAGCTGCTGGAAAGATCAAAAAGACAATTCCACGTCGTGCATTCCCCGCGCAGTCACGACTATTTCAAGCACAGTCAATTCCCTTTCGAGCGGCTGCACTCTCTGGGATTCAATGTTTGCCTCGGGACCGATAGTCTCGCGAGTAACGAGAGCCTGAGCTTGTTCGCCGAGATGCGCGCGTTTCAGCGCAGCGAGCCCGGGATCTCGCCGGATGAAATTTTGAAAATGGTAACGCTCAATCCTGCGATCGCCTTGCATCAGGAAAATACGCTTGGACGAATTCGGCCAGGATTTTCCGCCGATCTAATTGCTGTGCCCTGCAGTCAGGGAGCCGATCTATTCGGAGAAATCATGGAGTTCGACGGACAGGTTGATTCGGTCATGGTGAACGGAAAGCTTTAAGTTGCAGGCTGTACGTCGCTTGCGCCTGGATTCCTTCGATTCAAAACCGTGCTCTCTGAACTGCTTGCTCATTGCCACCCACGCAGGCAATGCAGCAGACACAGAGTCTTGCTCTCCAGCAAGTTCTCTCGCCGCAGTTGCAACAAAGCCTGCTCATTCTCCAGACGCCATTGCTTGAGCTGCGCAACCTCGTTCAACAGGAAATGGAAACAAATCCGGTGCTCGAGGAATTGCCGGACGAGCCTCGCGCCGATGAACGTGGTGAAGCTGAACCTTCCGCGGACGACAATTTCAATAACGAATTCCAGAAGCTGGCCAGTCTGGATGAGGAATGGCGCGATTACATGGCGCAGTCGGCCTATGGCTTCGACGGCTCTCGCAATTCAAGGGAAGCACAAAATAAGCGTCAGTTCCTTTTCGATTCCATTCCGGTGCAGGAAACCCTTCACCAAAACTTGATCGGACAACTGAATCAGAGCGTCCTCGGTGCCAGCGATCGTAAAGCTGCGGAGCTAATCATCGGCAATATCGACGAGTGCGGATTTCTCCAAAGCACGCCGGAAGAAATGGCGCTGAACTCGGGAACTCCGGAGGAAGATTTCGAGAAGATGCTGGCGCTGATACAAGGTTTTTATCCGGCGGGCGTTGGTGCGCGCAATCTGCGCGAGTGTTTGCTCATTCAACTGCAGCGTCAGGAAAAGGAGAACACGCTCGAGTACAAGATCCTCTCCGAGCACATGGAAGATTTGGGGAGGCGACGCTTTCCGGAAATCGCGCGCCAGATGGGGATTAGCGTTGAGGACGTGCAAAAGGCCGCGGACAACGTCGCGCGGCTCAATCCTCGCCCCGGTCGGGTCTTCGCTGCTGCGCCGCAAAACTATGTGTTGCCCGACGTGATCGTGGAAAAGGTGGACGGCGAGTATCAGATCACCTTGAACAATGAGCAGATTCCCCACCTGCGGATCAGCAATCTTTACAAGGACATCATCGCGTCCGGCAATAGCCAGACCAGCGAAGTTAAAGATTACATTCGGGACAAAATCAGGAGCGGAAAATTCCTGATCCGCTCGATTCATCAACGCCAGCAAACAATTTTCAACATGGCGGAGCAGATCGTTTCACGTCAGCGCGATTTCCTTGAGCACGGCCCGTCGCACTTGAAGCCCATGATAATGCGAGAAGTTGCCGATGCCGTGGGCGTGCATGAGACCACGGTGAGCCGCGCTGTATCCGGCAAATACATGGCCACACCCCAGGGCGTGTTTGAGATGAAATATTTTTTCACGGGCGGCTATCAAACCGCGACCGGTGAGTCGCTGAGCAACATCAGCGTGAAGGAAGCGATTCTTGACCTCGTAAAGCGCGAGAATGGCAGCGCGCCGTTGAGCGATCACGAGATCGTCGAGATTCTCGGCGAACGTGGCATCCCGATCGCGCGGCGCACCGTGGCCAAATACCGCGACGAGCTAAATATTCTGCCAAGCCACATGCGGCGGAAGTATTGAGCCTCCGGCTCACGTTGAAGGGTTGAACCGTTAAAGAGTTGAAGCGTTGTAGCGCAACCGCCGAGTCAAAAAGACAGGCGCTTTACACAAGGCCTCTTCATTATTCTTTCAAAATCCGTGTTCCATCCGCGTCCATGCTTCGGCATTGCTCAGCACGGCGTCTGTGGCTAAATAATTCCTGATGACCCCGTCCCTTCGCGCCGCCGTAATCGCCGAATGGCGCGGTGTTCCTGAGAAAAGAATGCGAGCTGATCGTTGGCAAGCGCCAGCCGATGTGCTGCCGAAATTGATGCAGCGATTGGGACTTCGCGAGCGCTTGCACGAAACAGAAGTAATCGACGCCTGGTCAAAAATCGTTGGTGACTTCATCGCCGCGCACTCCGCGCCCGTCGCCTTGCGTGACGGAATTCTCTACGTCCGCGTCCTCCAACCAGCATTGCACTACGAGCTCGAACAAATTTCCAAGTCCGAAATTCTGCGAAAATTGAAGCAACGCTTCGGCGGCAAAACCATCCGCGACGTCCGCTTCCGCGTCGGCTGAGCTGGAAGATCAACAGCGGCGAAGGCTTCATTTGCGCCCGCCGGGCCGTTCGCTTCGAAACCAAAGCAAAGAAGTCCGCACGTTTTCGGAAACTTCGCCTCATAAAATTCCGGAGAGGTCAGTGAGGTGAGCAACTGTCGATGAGACCCTCAACTGTTTTTCTTTACAGCCGAGAATGCAATCTGCTAAACCGTCGACTGGCAGGGCCTCGCGAGCGCATGCGGATGGGAATCGCGAAAACCGATCTTAGGAGGCCAATCATGAAGAAACCGAGCCCTACAGCGCTTGTCCTCGCGTTGCCACTAGCTATCAAAGCCACACGACTAAAAGGTTATGTTCTCATTGCCATCGTTTGCCTTACGGGCTGCACAGCCACTGTTGTGCGTTGGAACTCCGTGAAAATGCGCGAAGAGATAATGGCATACTACAACGATGAGATTATGGACAACCTAATCAAGATGAAGGAGAGACTGCCATTTCTTCATGTTGATATCTCATCGGTGAGCGCACAAGGCATATCTCAAGTCAGTGGCACAGTCGGGAGCGGTGACACAGAAAGTTTTACGAGAACAAGCCCAAGCTCAACTATGATGGGGGCGCTTCGGACAATTACCAGAGCTGCGACGACGCCATTCATATATTCAGTGACTCCCCTGCACAACGACACTCTCACAATGAGCGCTGTGCCTGTAATAGGACCGCTGTCTTCTGACAGCCAGGCAACATCGAAAACAACAACAAAGACGGAGATCACAAAGCCGATAGAATCGGATCCCAAAAAAGACGAGAAGTCCGTGACAACAATAACGACAGAAGAGGTGCCGAAGCCAAGCACGACTACTATTTACGAAGTCTATGAGACGTACGGAAAATGCCTTGTCGACAATCCGGGAGCTCTTGTATTTAGCCCAGGTCCAATGCGGCCGAACAAAGACAAGTATGTACCAGGCACATTGAAGTGGCATGGCAGCGGATACTATTATATTGCAGTGGCTTACCAAGAAAAATATCGGCAACTGTGCATGAGCTTGTTCAACCAAAGCCGGGGTAAAGCGACAGGTAAAACGTTGAGGGCAGACGTTGATCTTTTGAAAGCCCAAAGTGTTCTACCTACGACCCGATCACCCTGAGAGAACCACGGTCTAATGGGCATTTCTGTGAGTTGACGCGAAGCAGATGCCAGGAAAGATTTAACAGCAAATCGGTGTAGTTAACAATTGTTTGGTAGTTGAGTAAGCTTGGCGATTTTCTCCAGCCAGTTTTCTCGGCCAATTGAGATGTAGACTGCCACCTAACAAAGATGCGGGTCGGTCCCGGCGTCGATCAATTGGGCGCTAACGCGCACACGGTCCCCGACGCGCTTGAACGCTGTCTTCGAACACGTGCTACGCCGAAACGGCGTCTTCTCGCGGAACCATCTCTGACGCCCTCAACCCACCGGGGCGCCAATAAACGAGGCCTGGGCCGAATGCGGCCAAATTGAGAACTATCATGATGGAGGCGAAAAGATACATCCCCATGAACAGACCGATGCCGATGTGCATCAAGAGGACACAGATCAACCAGACGAGTCGGGTCCGCTTGCTCCAAATAAAGAATGGATACCCAAGTTCAATTATCCACACTCCAATTCCGAGAACCGGGAAGAGATGCTTCCACTTCACCAATAGTTCCGGCGACAAAACGTCAAATGGCGGGCGGATCAGCGCGCGCCAAATACTCGAGCCATCCCACCAGCCACGCCCCAGACATTTGGAAAGGCCGCCAGAAAAATAGGCCAGGGAAAGATGAAGTTGAAGGAGGCGTCGAAAAATTCCGAGTAGTTCTGAATTCTGAGAGCGCGGCTTACGAATTTTCCAGTCCAAGGATGCCTTATCGGGAAGAGGCGACAACATCAGGTAAAAGAGTCCGATGGTGACAAAGTTATCCACGCCATAAACGAGCAGATCGCCGCTTTTGACCGCAGAGAGATGAAGAAACCACGTCCCGAACGCCGCCAAACGGGAGTAAAGTCCGATGGAAAGCAGAATTCCCCCCAGCAAGAGTAGACCCCAGACGGCCCAAAGAACGGTCTCATTTTCGAGTCCTAGCCACCCTCCAACCGCAACGAGCCAACTGATGCGCGGAATGACAATGCTTTCGGCGCCCATTACGCTTTCGGCCAAGTTGCGACTGATCAAGCCGCGACCGGTTGGAGCGAGTAAGTAAACCCAGTCATTCCATAGCGATAGGCAATAGAGAACAATCTGCACCCCAAGTCCGACACGAAGAATAGAAAGCCATTGATCTGTTTCCGCCGGAAACAAGAACCTCAAAATCTGCTGTCGCCAGCGATGCAATCTTGCTACTCCGAAGGCTTTACTCAGTCCGCTTTTTTTTCACGAACTCGTAGGTCTGACGAACTTTGAATCGCTCGTGATCGCCTCGCTCGAACGAATCAACGCTGGGAAGAATTATCTCTCCAAAAATTGCGCGGATCTTGATCGCTTCAGGGTGTTCCTGCCAGTTCGCGTAAGTAAGCATCTTGATCATTAGCTCTCTCAGACCGGCGTCCGTTGTGAGCCTAATTTTATCGAGCAGAGTGGCGAATCGTAATCCGGCGGCGTGAGAGCCAACGCTCGGAAGATCGTACTCGATTCGGCCGTCTGAATAATGAATTTCAAATACGAGGCGGCAGCTGTCCGTTACATTTGGAGAAAAATAACCATAACTGCACTCGATGCCTGCGAGATGCTCATAGCCGGCGATGAACTGACGGACGGGGTGAGACATTGGCAGCTGTTCCCCCACCAAGGTGGATACGATTCGGTCGTTTTTTTCCCAGAACGGACACGAAGATCCCGACAAAATCGTCAGTCCGTGCGATATGACCCAGATAATTTCCCGAGCGCAGATCGTACTGATTAGAGCAAGGTGCAAAGCGCACCACGCCAACAAAAGCGTACGAGACAGCGGGAGAGACGACAGGAGAGTCTAGATTCCAGGCAATTACTTCTTTGTCGCCTTAGATTGCTTTTCGAAGGCGTCTCTTGCTGCCGGCGTATAGAACATGATCCGCTGCGTCGAGCCAGCTCCGCTTGGTTGGAGCATTTCGGGTGTCGGGGATTTGGCATCTTCTTTGGTAATGCACTGTATCAGATCAAGACTTCCCTCCTCCTTCACGACCTGGCCATCTTTCCAGTACCGTATTTTGTAACATTCCTCGCCTACGCCCGCGGCCTTTAACAACGCGTGGATCTGCGAGTCCGTGAGTTGCAGCAGTGCCCCAGTCTCACACCCGTTTGCATCCACACCAAACCTAAACTCGCCAGAGCCTTCGCATTTCATCTTGTCCGCCGCGGAAGCCCGACTCAGCATGATCAGAAAAGCAACTCCGAGCAGCACAAAGAGGGTAACTAATATTCTAGAGAGAATTTTCATGGAGCCGGCTTAACTCATTGAAATGTTAAAGGCAAGCCCAAATTTCCGTTTCGGTGCCCTACTGAGGACTCGCGCCAAGGCGCCGCGATTATTTCGGCGCAAGGGAGTCGGCAATTGTTTGGAATTTCGGATCATCTCGAAGCGGGTCCCAATCCGGATCTAGCCGCAATTCGCCGAAGGTCAGATTACCAGGGATACGAGACACCTTCCGCAGCTCGTCGAGGGCAAGGTTCTTTTCGCCACTCCAAGCATAGATAACGGCCAGATATTGCTTCACGACGGCTGCGTCGATGGCGTCCTTTTCAAGTGGAAGAAGGTCGACCGCGCGTCGGGCTTCTTGAATAGCGACGTCTTTGTTGCCGAGCGCTGCATCGATCATGCCCAAGGCACAAAGAGTGTTTGGATCATTAGGGTGAGCGACTAACGCGTTGGAGACTTGTTCGCGAGCCGACTCAAATTGCGCCTGCGAAGTCTGACGGTCGCCGTTAAGTCGCGCCACTAGCCCCGCGCACCAAGTGCGCGGGAAAGAAACGCCTTCTTTGCCCCAGGTAGCATCAAGCGGCATTTGGGACAAAGCACGAGTGGCAGCCTCGCGATTGCGGTCATACAGAGCGACATAGAGGAGCCATGCAGCAACTGTACGGATCGTCGCAGCGTCTTCCGAGATAATTGTCTCACACATTGCGCGGAGTGGCTTTGTATCGGCCCGAGAATGCAATTCGATTTCGGCACGCTGCAGTCGAACAGTGACATCTTTGGGCGCAATGGAAAGTGCCTTGTCCAGCGTCGCGGTAAGCTCGGGATATTGACGCAAATTGAAGTACGTAATCCCGAGCTGTTGCAGAACAAAATAGTTTCGAGGATCCAGTTCGGATGCAAACAACATGTTCTTGATCGACTCGTCCCAGCGACCTTGACGACGGTCAATGTAGGCGGTGAGAAGAAAACAGAGAGGATCATTCGGCAATAGACGCGTGGCGGCGTCGAGCTCGTGGCGTGCCTGATCGTAGTCGAGATAGCCCCAGTAGAGATGCTTCGCCAAAGCAAGATGCGCCTCCCCGGAATCAGGACGAAGTCGGCGAAGCGATTGGATGGCATCATTGGCAAGGGCAAGTCGACGCTCGGTTCGATCGAATTGAGAATAGAAAAGTTGGTCGTGCGCATGGGCCAGCTCGTAATAGGCAAGGGCGAATGAAGGATCTCGGGCCGTGGCTGATTCCAGCAAACGCACGGCCTCGAAAAATTGTTCTCTTCTGGGTTCATTAAACACCGCATTGGCAATGAGATTTTTTGCGTGAACGTACTCATCGTAGGCCACGAGGTCGTTGGTCGGGCGCGCTTCGATTGCAGCTTTCTGTTCCGGCGAAAGCTTCGCCTTCAGTTGCGCCACGATTTTTTCGGCGACGTCGCTTTCCAAAGCGAAGACGTCCGCGAGATCCCCGTCATAATGATCCCCCCATACATGCGTATCTGTTCCGGCGTCGATCAACTGCGCGCTCACGCGCACGCGGCCGCCTGCCCGCTGCACACTCCCTTCAACAATATGTGCGACTCCCAGCGCCTTGGCGATCTCGCGTAAATTCCGAGCGCCGCCGCTCTTGTACTGCATTACGCTCGTGCGGCTGATCACCTTGAGATCGGCGACTCGCGCTAAGTCATTTAGAATTTCATCCTGCACGCCGTCCGTGAAGTAAGCGCTCTGCTGCTCGTCGCTCAAATTCTCAAACGGAAGCACAGCAATCGATTTTTCCGGAATCGTCAGCGGATGTGACACCGGTTTGGCGTGTCGATTGGATGCTCCGAAATACAGGCCACCCAACGTGAGAACGCAGACCGCCACGATGCCAGCGATAAGCAGCGCTTTGTTCTTTGCCGTCTTGCCAGGAGTCGTCATTATTCTCGCCTGGCCTGACGGAAGCTGGAGCCGTTGTGCAACCTCAACTGTCGATTGCGGACGTCGCGACGGATCTTTTGCCAGACATGCTGCGACCGCATCTTCCCAAACTTTGGAAACTAACGCCGGCTCGATGTCCATTTCCTTGCGGCGCTCCGTCATCGAAGGAGCAACTCGCTCGCAAATCTGCTGATCTATGTTGCCCGAATAAAACGGCGGCTTGCTCGTAAGCAATTCGTAGATGCTCGCACCCAACGAATAGATGTCATCCAAATGCGTACAGCGTTCGCCCTTTAGCTGTTGCGGACCCATGTAAACAAGCGTGCCGCGTCGGCCATGCTCTATCGTCAACCGGCTGAGCGAGTCAGTCAGACTGCGGGCAATACCAAAGTCTGCCACTTTCAGGTCGCCTCGTTGATTCACCATCAGGTTGGAAGGCTTCAAATCACAATGGATGACCTGCGCGCGCGTATGCGCATAATCGAGGGCCTCACAAAGCTGACTTATCCAGCCAGCGATCTCATGCGGTTCAAAGACCTTTTGCTCTTTCTCGGCGCGCAAGCTGGAAAGCGTTTCCCCATTAACGTATTCCATGGAAATGCAGCCGGAGCGTTCGTCGTGCACAAAATCGTGTATCCGGACGATGTGCGGATGCGTTAATTCCAGGCAGCGCTTCGTCTCACGTTTAAGTTGATCCAACAGCGTACGATCCTGGATCATCAGGTCGGGAAGAAATTTCAGCGCTACGTCGCGTTCTAGTTCTTGGTCGCGCGCCAGCCACACAATTCCCATTCCGCCCCGGCCGAGCACCTTGACCAGCTTGTAACGGCCAAAGACCTTTTGTCCGCTGGTAGCATCCAGCGCTGTCTCGAGAAGGCAACCCGGGCAGCCTCCCTCAGGTGCGTCGGCTGGGATTTCGGTTCCGCACTTTTGGCAAACTCTAGACACCAATTTCACGAATTTACACCAATCGGTTGAGCGGTTTCAAAATTCGTGACCCTTCGTGTAATTCGTGTCTTCACGGCAGCTCCTGTTGGCAGAGCCTTTGGAAAGGCGGGTTCATGCCGGAGCGGGTCCGCGGGACCATTAGCCATAGCCATAGAATATTCACTACTAAGATGGAAAAAAAGGTTAAAACGAAGAGCTGTGGCTCAGCCACGTTGTAGCGATTCGCATTTTTTTGGGAAGAGGCTCGCCTCCGCAGAAGACACTTTGCGACTACCATCGCTTCTTGTTAGGATTCCTCCGAGTGAGTGCGGCCCCAGAGGAAGGTGCCTGGCTGGAAGCGGCCTATGGCCGATGTCATCCAATCAAAGGCAATTGTTCGTTCGGACGGATTACCGCTAATACGATCGTGCAACAATCT
>WNFJ01310170.1_pt2 | contig 17014 bp, 11 predicted proteins | sample 5400461 | NCBI WGS metagenome assembly WNFJ01 (sample SAMN13153349, study PRJNA577476) | soil metagenome | isolation source: 115 cm saprolite on Douglas fir-dominated hillslope | place: USA:California | collected 2013-09-17 | reverse complement strand
TCACAAGAACACGGCACAGAAGTATTCTGTCGGCTCAAAAGGTGCCTCCTGTGTTGGTGCAGGATCAAGGCAAAGACTTGTAGCACCAACGTATCTACGCAGGCTCTCTGAGTCGAAGTAGGAGGAGGGCAGACACGCCCCTAGCATCTTCTGATGCTTGTTGTCTCTCGCAGTCACCGGGTCAACCACTGCTCTTGAAGCAGGTCTCTTCGGAGGCAAGCCACACCGTTGCAGTGCGAGAGAAGCTCATCCCCGAAAGGCGGATAGAGAGTGTCACGCAGTAATTGCTTCTCAATCCTAATACCGGATCATCAGTGGGAGCAATTGGTTGCTATCCCTAATGGGAGCAATTGGTTGCTATCCCTAAAGGCAACTAAGCAGCAATTGCTTCCCCATGCCAATATTATTCTAAACGCTTCGCGATTTTATGCGGAGTCACTTTGTGATGTCGAAAAAAGCAGTTTCACCAAATCCCAGCTAGTTATAATGATTACTCCGAAAATCAGCACTGCCAGAAACTGCTGATTCATCCTAACACCCATTAGATATGGAATATAACTAAGCAAAGAGGATAACTCTATTAAAATTGCTATATAGAAGTAATCTGGAAAATAAAATACATATATTAGAGAGATAATGTCAGCCAGATAAAAGTACCTTTCGTGCATCTCTGGCAATAAGAAAGGCGTAACTAACACAAAAACAAGTGCTAACCTTAGCATGATATCATTGGTAATTTTTCTCCGACCAGCACGTACCACAAAACTGAGTATCGCTACCGCAGACAACGCGAGTAGAATCCCTAGATTTTTCCACATATCAAATTGAGCTGCTGATACTGGTATCCATTGGAAGATATTCGGAGCACCTAAAGTTAGAAAGTGAGACTGAGGCGGATGGTTTACCTCCGCAGAATACATGGTAAGCAAATTCATGAAATTCGCGCCTATAAGCCATGCAGGCAAGAGAGTGATCAGGTAGACAGCTGGAATAATCAAAAAATACTGTATATGTATTTTCCTGGTGATAAGCAATACGAGGAGTAGAGGAAAGAGAAAGACAGCTTGTAGCTTGAACGAGAATGCCAATCCAAAGAGAAGAAAGGCCCACAATGGCTGCTTGTGCAATAAAAAATAGAGTCCCCCAAGAGAGCATGACGCATAAATGCTATCACTCTGGCCCCAGAGACTGCTATTTAGAAACACTGTCGGAGTAAAGAGTGCGAGCAAAGCCGCAATAATTGGGAGATATGATTTTTCGTACTTGAGTCTGACGATAAGATAGGTAAATAGCGCCAGCAACAGATCGAAAAATACTGATATCGACTTGATGATAACGATCTTTGAGAGAGGAATGTAGGTAGCAATAGCCAGAAGATAAAGGTAGGAGACAGGATAATTAGAAAAGTTATACTTGAGCGCTGCAAATCCCCCATGAGAATGTATAAAGTCATACCATGGACTCATATAGATATTATAGTCTCTGACACGAATACTAAACAATGCTCCGCGCAGAGCCATTGCCAGTAAAATAATGCCCACAACTATAATCCATTTAAGAATCCATTTAGCTTGTATTACTGACTTTCTATTATTTTGCATATTCAGCTATAATACCTCGATCATGTTATCTATCAAAAGCCAGGATGGCTCTTGCCAATAATACTCAGCAGCAATCTTCTCTTGGATACAAGATAGCGGAAGTTTGCACGCTCCTCCAGGGAGAAACAGGGACAATTCTCCCTTTTGACAGGCCTGAGGCATCTTCCTCTCACGCTAGCCTTTTTCATCCATGGGAGTGAATGAATAGCCCTAGATGGGAGCCTCTCGGGAGTCTTGATCAAATTGACTCAGCATTAGAAGCGGCATATAATGTCCATATTCAAAGCAATAGAGAACGGCAGTACTACCTTAATTAGCTCTGATGTTGCATGCCTAGCACAGATTTTTTAGAATAAGCAGGGCGTATAATGTTGTACGACTCGTATCATAAGGAGCAAACATTTTGAAGATTCATGAGTATCAGGCGAAGGATATTCTAGCGCGTCACGGCATTCCAGTGCAACCCGGACGCGTCGCATACACGCCGCAAGAAGCCGAAGCCATTGCCCGCGAACTAGGAGGGCCTGTTGTCATCAAAGCCCAGGTCTATGTTGGTGGACGTGGCAAAGCTGGCGGTATCCAGTTTGGTGATACACCAGAACTGGCTCGTGCCGCCGCGTCACGCGTACTAGGCATGGATATCAAGGGGTTGAAGGTAGAAAAGGTCCTCGTCACCTCGAAGATCGATATCAAAGAAGAATATTACCTGGGTATCATCCTCGACCGCAAAAGTCAGTCCCCCGTCGTGATGGTTTCTACCGCTGGCGGTATTGATATCGAAGAAGTTGCCGCCACTACTCCAGAAAAGATTATCAAGCAGCCAATCGATATGCATTGGGGTCTGCGCCCCTTTGAAGCACTCGATATTGTAACACGCGCTGGCTTCCCACGCCATGTGCTTAGACAAGCGGCAGCAATTCTCACAGGTCTTGCTAAAGCCTTCATCGAGAGCGACGCTAACCTTGCAGAGATCAACCCACTCGCTTACACTGCCGACGGCAAGGTGTTGGCAGCAGATGCAAAAATCGTGCTTGATGATAACGGCTTGTATCGTCAGAAAGAGTATGCAAGCTGGTCTGAGCCTGAAGAGGCCAACCCACTCGAATACGAAGCGAAGCAGGCTGGTCTGACCTATGTCAAGCTCAATGGCGATGTCGGCATCATCGGGAACGGCGCAGGGCTGGTCATGACCACACTCGATATGGTGGCACGTTCGGGCGGCAAACCCGCAAACTTCCTGGACATCGGTGGAGGCGCCAAAGCAGAGGTCATGCACAAGTCACTCACATTTGTAGCACGCGATCCCCAGGTCAAAGGCATCTTGGTCAACATCTTTGGCGGTATCACCCGAGGCGAAGAAGTCGCAAAAGGGGTTATTATGGCCCAAAAGGAACTACCTAAAGGCATGCCCATCATCGTTCGCCTCTCTGGTACCGGTGCGGAAGAGGGAAGAACTATGCTCAAAGATGCAGGGCTCGCATGGGCCAAAGATATGCGTGATGGCGCCGAAAAGGTCGTTGCAGCCATAGCTCAAAGGGAAAAAGGACTATAAGAAAAACATGAGTATTCTACTAGATAAGACCTCACGGGTAATTGTACAAGGCATCACAGGACGCGAGGGACAATATCATACCCACAATATGCTGGCCGCTGGAACAAATATCGTTGGTGGTGTCACTCCAGGAAAAGGAGGACAAACTATCGAAGGCGTTCCTGTCTTTGACACCGTCTCCCAGGCCAAAGCTGCAACGGATGCCAATGCAACCTGTATCTTTGTACCTGCTCCCGGTGCAGCTGACGCCATTATGGAGGCTGCCAGTGCTGGTATTGAGTTGATCATTTGTATCACCGAGAATATTCCCGTGATCGAGATGACACGTGCCATGTTGGTTGTACACGAAAAAGGAGCACGCCTGATTGGTCCAAACTGTCCAGGGCTGTGCACACCGGGACAGGGCAAGATCGGCATTATCCCTTATCAGATCTTTACTCCCGGCCCCGTTGGCTTTATCTCACGCTCCGGCACACTTACCTACGAAGTCATCGCTCTACTCACACAGGCAGGCATCGGACAATCCACGTGCATTGGTATAGGTGGCGATCCCATTATTGGTTCGACCTTTACCGATCATCTGAAACTCTTTGAAAACGATCCACAGACCAAAGCCGTCGTGATGTGCGGCGAAATTGGTGGTAGCGACGAAGAAGAAGCGGCAGAATATATCAAAACCAGCATGAAAAAGCCGGTTATCGCCTTTATCTCAGGACGTACAGCGCCCCCGGGAAAGCGTATGGGACACGCAGGAGCGATCATCTCTGGTAATACCGGAACAGCACAGGGCAAAGTTGCAGCTTTGCAGGCTGCCAGTGTTCCGGTAGCAGATACCATTTTTGATATTCCCGATCTGGTCAAAAAAGTTTTATAATACATGCAAAAGGCACCTCCTAATGGGGGGCACCTAACGACTAGGAATGACCAAACAATAAGTTGTGAGGGGGATGGCTAAATTTTAATTCCGGATTTTGGTGACCATAACAACCCACAGAAGCTCGGAACTTATTTTTAGCCATCCCCACAATACCCTCCGAAAGTGAGGCAGGATTAAGACCATGGTTACAGAACAACTTAAACAGGCTTATGAGGCAGCACAGAAGCTCTCTCTGAAAGATCAGGACATGCTAGCCAAAAAGATTTTAGAAGAGATTGAGGAGCAGGAATGGGATGAACTTGTTGCAAGTCCTGAATCCAAGGCTTTTCTGAAAAAGCTTACAGAGGAAACAAAGGCCCAGATTGAGGCAGGGGAAATAGAAGTGGAAGGGTTCGACTGTAGTGAAGAGCAGACGCACCAAGCAGTTCAAGAAACTCTTTGATCGGCTTCCCTCCCATGTGCAAGATCAAGCAAAAGTAGCATATAGCCATTTTAAGCACGACCCACATTATCCGAGCCTACATTTCAAATGCATTGACCCACAAGAGTCAAGATATTCGGTACGCATTGGACCTAAGTGTCGTGCTTTAGGATATATACAAGGAGATAAGATCACTTGGGATTGGATAGGTTTTCATGATGAGTATGACCGTCTGATATAGGAGCTAGCGATGACAGTAGTTGAAAAGGACCCTCCAGACGTTTTGTATGGGTTTTCAAAGGGATAATGATGACCACGGCTCTCATCTATGACCCAATATTCTTAGAGCATCTCACACCGTCAGGTCACCCAGAAAGGCCGCAGCGCGTTGAACTAGCCTTCAAATACCTGGAAGGATTGCGCTGGCTGGAACGAGATGGTCTGGTGCAGTTATTACCGCGTGCAGCGACAATAGACGAAATGGCAGCAGTTCACGAGCGTGCGTATATTCAGGAAGTTGAAGAACTCAGCCAAAAAGCTGCCGAACGCGGTGGAATACTTGCTCTGGGTACGGACACATACGTTTCGGGCAAATCATATGAAGCCGCTCTGAAGGCTGCCGGATCGCCGCTGACAGCCATCGATGCGATCCTGAAAGATGAAATACATAACGCCTTTTGTCTGGTACGGCCCCCCGGACATCATGCCGTTGCAGAGGCATCGATGGGCTTCTGCATCTTCAACAATGTCGCAGTTGCCGCACGCTACGTCATGGATCAGTATGGTCTTGAGCGTGTAATGATTATCGACTACGATGTGCATCACGGAAACGGCACGCAAGAAATGTTCTACAATGATCCACGCGTGCTCTACTTTTCAGTCCATCAGGCACCATTCTTTCCAGGTACAGGACAATGGGACGAGCGTGGTGAGGGAGCAGCATTAGGCACTACCATCAATATCCCGTTACCAGCAGGAGCAGGTTTTGATACCTACGAAGCGATCTTTCGCCAAGTAATGGTTCCAGCGGCAGATCGTTTCAAGCCACAATTGATGCTGGTTTCAGCAGGCTTCGATGCGCATTGGAAAGAGACAGAAGCAATGACTGGACTCCACCCCCCAGGCATGCTCATCTCGACAGCGGGTTTTGCCAAGCTTAACCAGATCATCATCAATCTCGCCAACGCCCTGTGCCAAGGGCGTCTCGTACTGGTGCTGGAGGGGGGATATGAGCAACAAGCCACAGCGTCCTGCGTCGCCACATGTATTAATCTGCTATTGGGAGATGATGCCGCTGTCGATAGCTACGGTCCAGCACCACGGCTACCTTACAGGATCAACACCGATGCCCTGATCTCCGAGTTGCGACGCATCCACCAATTGACAGGCTACCGTACGCGCCATACTCCGAAGGCAGATGCTGCCAAGCTACGGCAGGAGGTCAAAGGATCTGCAGAAACACATATCAGCGATCACCAGCACGGCTGTGAAAATTCCTGAGACACAGCCAGAAAGCAGAGGCTCGAGAGAATTTATGCCAGACAGCCATGAACAGCAGGTACGTTTACTGAACACTAGTGACGTTTACGCGATCGAACGGCTACTACGTACCTCTGAATACATCTATCAGCGGTTCACCTTACCTGAGTTGCCGTTGCTGCTTCAACACTATCCTGCTGTGGGAATATTCCATGATACAACAATGCATGGCTTCTTGCTCTCCCAGAACACTCATGCTCCCACTGCATGGATTGGCGGCTTCGGTGTGAGTTGGACAGAGAGCAAAAGTTATATCACTATCCTCACCACGCTCATTGAACACCTAACCTTTCCTTTGATGGCACGTCGTGTGCATTACCTGCACTACTCTGGCAATGATACAGAGAACGATTGGTTACGGCCTATTCTGCTGGAACATGGCTTTCTTCCCCATCGTCGCCTTTACGCCTATGACAAATTTGACTATTATATTCCCTCGCAAGGCAACCAGCAGGTGACGATTCGCCCCGTTCGGCTGGCAACTCAGCAAGATCCAGTAAGCGACATAGCAGCACTGCTTGCCATTGAAGAGGGATGTTTCGAGGACCTCTGGCGCTATGATAGCATCACCTTCAGAGATATCGCTGCTACCCACCCCTACTTTGTAGTAGCCGAACTGAACGGGCAGGTTGTCGGTTACCAGTTCAATGCTGTAGATGATGAATGCGGCTATCTTGTACGTATAGCGGTTCACCCGTCAGCCAGCCGACAGGGGATAGGGGTTCGTTTGATAGCCGAGGCCATTCATTTTTTCCAACAGGCACAGGTCACACGTATCATGCTCAATACCCAGGAAGACAATGACCATGCCCATCGCCTGTATGAATGGTTTGACTTCATCAGGCTTGAGCAAATGGGCTTTGTACTCCGCAAAACCCTCTAGACTCCAGATACTAGAGGAGGCCTAGCAGTTGGCGAGCGGCAAGCGGGACATTTCTGTTTTTAACCGATAGGGAAAAAGGCGGAGTTACCTGTACATAGCGATAGACCTGTGCATACGTCGTATCATTAAGCAAAATATCATTGTCTGTGGCATTGCTCTGCAGGCGAGATGCCACGTTCACCACATCACCGATTGCCGTGTAATTCTGCAAACGCTGTGGAGCACCAACGTTCCCAACTGTTGCCAGGCCTGTATTTACACCAATACCAAATGAAATATGAGCCTCCTTCGGCAGAGAACTTTGATGCTTTATCATAGCCATGCGCATCTTCCAGGCTGCACGTACCGCATGTAAAGCATGCTTTTTTTGTAGCAATGGCGCATTGAAAATTGCCATTAGCGCATCTCCCTGGAACGAGGTCAGCGTGCCCTCCTCTTCCCAGATGGCATCGCACATACTGGTATGAAAGCGATTAACGAGGTTCATTACTTCCTCAGGGGGAAGACTCTCGCTCAAACGTGTAAAGCCACGGATATCGGCAAAAACCACCGAGATCTCCTTCGTTTCACCACCCAGTTTCAGAGCCTGAGGATTTTCGATCAATTCTTCTACCACTTTTGGATGTACGTACTTCTCGAAGATCTTACGAATCTCCTTTGCCTTTGCCTTCGAACGCTTCACTTCAGTTTGATCAGCGATCACGAGAGCCATGCCAATATGTGCACCATCCGTCTCCCGCAGCGACCTGACATAACAGTTTAAGTAGACAATCTCATCCTGTTCGCGTCCAGGGATAGAACATTCAATTGTAGGGTCAACGAGGGTACTATGCTCATTCTGGAGATAGGCACCACTGAACATTTCAACCAATCCGACCTGGGGCAATATTTTGAACGCATCCCGATAATGCTTGCCTATCACCTGATCACTCTGCAAGCATAAGATCTTACTTGCTGCATCATTAAATGTTTTTACGATTCCGTCTGAATTAGTAGTAATGACGCCGTTAGCGATAGACCTGAAGATATTGTCCATATATTGCTTGTCTTGTTCGACCCTCTGAAAGAGACGAGCATTGTTGATAGCGATGGCGGCCTGATGACAGAAAGCCAGCAGCAGTTCGCGATGCTTGGAATCAAAGACTCTGGCCGTGAGACGACTATCGACGTATACAGCTCCAATACAGTCGCCACGCACAACCAGAGGCGCGCACATTACTGAACGTATACCATATGCCATAATACTTTCTTGCGCTTTGAGTGCAGCATCAGCCTGTGTATCATCGGTCAACACAGGCTCACGCGTACGAATAACCCGCTTCACTGTATTTCTACTGATGGGAGCAGTAGCAAAAACACTTGCGGCCATGGGTTGGGCATTCTCATCACGTGCAATCGCAAACTCAAGCTCGCCAGTATTCTGACTCACTAACGCTAGAAAACCACGTTCAGCACCGACAAACGTAATGACACGATCCATTACTAAGCGTAAGACTTCGTCAAATTTCAGCGTCGAGTTGAGGGTACGTGCAATCGCGGAGAGCGTCTCCAGTTCATTGCGCTCCTGCTTGAGATGAGAAATGCTGGTTGTAAGTGCCTTGCTATTATTTTCGCCCTCAAAAGAGCCGTTTGTCGGGGCGGGAAACGATCCAGAGGAAGATTTAATTTGTGGCAGATTCTGCAGACTTTGGAGGGTGCGCTGCATGCCCAGATTCAGTTGCGCCAGTTGTCGATCAACCAGATGGCTGACATATAAGGCATCACCTAATAAACGGATACGAGGATCACTCATCTCATTGGCATACTTGCCCTCAACGGCAACTTCTAAGGTACGCTTATGCTCATGGAGCAAGCGCAAAACATATTGCAGCTCTTTCTCCATCTTACGCAAATCATCGCCAGTCTTCGTCACCCAATCATCCGGTAAACCCACGCGGCTTCCCTCCATCTGTCCTATGCTAGGATAGTAGCGTTGCGCAACTCAGTCAAAAATGCCTGAGTATTTCATCAACCTCAGGATGCGCACGGTTCAGATATAGCTCTGGTATACCGGTTGCACCTGTGTGCACAAGCAGAATCTTTTCGTGAATGCAGATATGCAAAAGCTCACGAGCCGATTCTCGGGTGAAGCGTCCACGAAAGCGATTTTTAGGATTGAAAGGATCACCAAGAAAATGGGCAATGCTCGAGGTTGTGCGCAAAGGCCAGTTACGATCAATGTAATCAAGGAATTGCAAGAATAGGGGATCCAGGGGATCTATGATAGGCATTGATGATGTATCTGAAGATCCTTCGCCTAGTTGATTGGCCTCGGGATAATTAATTGCTGGCATCGCTCTTGTGGTAATGTTTTCTATGTCTCCAGCGGCTGACAATTCAGCTGTTACCGATGAAAGGGTATCTGTAGTGTTAGAAAGTGGAAGCAAAGGTACAAACTGACTGGCACTGCTTATTAAGTCCCGGCTAACAGTTCCCGGAACACCTACAATAATCACTGTTTTGTTTAAACGTAACTTTAAACGGGCGCAGATGCGTGTAAAATCTTTATCGCCTGTCATTAAGACAAACGTGGAGATGCTGGGACGGTCAAAAACAGTTTCAATAATGTCCATGACCATGTTCAGATCGACAGTGCTTTGTACCAGCGTACTCGTAGTCGCTGCGTTGATCCCTGGGAGGTGCGCTGTAGTGTGCCTGCTGAGAGACGGCAGATCAGTTGTGCTAGGGCTGGTGACATTGTTACTTTCACCAGAAATCGCCGATAGGTGTTCAGTACTTCTTCGGCTTGTGAAAGGATCTTCAAGAGGATCTGCCTCATTCTCTTGTAATGCTGTTGTGGCCATTGGAAAAGACTGACTATGAGAACTTTGAGCGTGCTGCTGATCCGACGGATACGGTAGGTCTTCTGCTAACGTATCTGTCTTATCAGGTAGTTGCTCATCTCGCTGAAAGTTCTCTTGCAGAGAATTGTCAGGGAGCGGTCCGGTGTTTGCTGCTGTGGTACTATACTTGTGTAGTGGATAACTCTCAGTGGGAAGATTCCCTGACCAGTTCTGTCCACCTGAAAACGCATTCCCCTCATAACTGGAGCCAATACGGATACGCTGGCGCAGTTTTACTGGACAATCAACACGATCAATCATTGCAGCGGTTAAACTTCCTTTAAAGGTTTCTGGTTGCCGCGACCAATCAGCATAAGCACGAGCAACCATTATTGTACCATAGCGTCGAGCTGCTGCAATAAGTTCCTGAGGATCTGGCTCACGCCGTTGAATATTCAGCATGCTGAAACGTATATTATCGAAATCAATAAATAGTGCGATTTCTTCTGACATAGATTTTTCCTCCAACTTTTTTTCCCATTGACGAGAGAGCATCACTAATAGATGCGATTTGTTTAGGTTCCAAGGTACTTCCTACCCTATGGTTAGATAGTATAACATATATTGTTATAATGTGATATGATCTTATGGTCAATTTGCTGAATCTTTTCAAAGTTATCACCTCCGCGTTATAAAATTCTTTGCTTTAGCTATGGGAATAGAAGACGTGTTCCTTTTGGTCAACGAAAGCGGTTCTGATCACTACATATTGTGCTCGAATGGGTTCTTCGACACAACAACCTCGTAGGCAATCCCAAGAATGCAAAGATAGTGTTTAGTATCTTTAACTGCATGAGTGAGCATAGAAGGTTAGCAAAGTCAAACGTACAATAAATCTTGACCAAAGTCAAACGTACAATAAATCTTGACGAAATTTCGTGCTCATTTCTGCTGAGCCGTACAAAACTTTGGGTCATACTCCTAAATTTTATCAATCTTTACTGTTTTGATAAACTCTGTTAAGATACAGAGCAGTTTTTTATATTAGGAAAAACAAGAAATTTCCCTTTTTTCTACGTTTATTCCTAATAATATAGATATATCACTAAATGTACAAATTTGAGGTAGATTATATCCTATAATAAATTTTTTCTCCAATAGTAGTGATATAGTAATTGTCCGAAAATATCCTGAACAAGTCTTTTATTCAGAATATATGTGAGGTGACGTTGAAGCTTGTAGTGTTGTTTAAGGAGCTTGGGTGTGGAGGAACGTATTGGACAGCAGTTGGGAAGCTACCGTCTGGTCCATTTATTGGGGCAGGGGGGCTTCGCCGATGTTTATCTTGGTGAGCACATTCATCTACAGACTCTGGCAGCTGTTAAAGTGCTACAGATGCGTCTGGTTGGCTCAAATCTAGAGCCATTTCGCAACGAAGCACGGACGATTGCCAGTCTAATTCATCCGCATATTGTACGTGTCCTGGATTTTGGGGTAGAGGACGAGGTGCCTTTTCTGGTGATGGAGTATGCACCTCACGGGACTCTACGTCAGACATATCCCAAGGGCACACGTTTGTCCCCAGTGCATGTTATACCCTATGTGAACCAGATAGCTGATGCCTTATACTACGCACACAGCAGAAAGTTGATGCATCGGGACATCAAGCCCGAAAATATTTTGCTGGGAGCGGATGGAAAGGTATTACTTAGTGATTTTGGTCTGGTCCAGGCTGTTCAGAATACAACTTCTCAAACGACTAAAGAGATGGCGGGCACCATTGCATACATGGCTCCTGAGCAGATCAATGGCAAGCCGCGCCCTGCTAGCGATCAATACGCTCTTGGGGTTGTTGTCTATGAATGGTTGAGCGGAGTTCGTCCTTTTCATGGTTCTCTATTTGAGATTGCAACCCAGCATATGATCTCTACCCCTTGCTCGCTGTATGGGAACGTCCCCGGCATTTCGCACGAAGTTGAAGCGGTTATTTTCTCTGCCTTGGCAAAAGATCCGCAGCAACGTTTCCCCACTGTAAAGGACTTTGCCAGAGCATTTGAGCAGGTCTCTCGAGCGACGCAGGAATCAGTTCCTGCTCTGCCTACAGTTATTTTACCGCCAAGCTCTTTTTTATCTCCTTTCAATACAGCATTGATGTCTGCAGCGTCGCAACTTGGAGTGTCGCAACCTAAAGTAACGAATGATACTCCCGGTCACCAGCAGCAAAACGCCTCATTAAATACTACTCCCATGATATCAACTCCACAGGCTAGCATTCCTACTCGTGTGGACCCTACTCAGCAGGCGATGCAAGTGAATACGCCACCACAATCCGAAGGACCGCTTCCCTTTATAAACAGCCCACAGGGCCAATCCTTACGACCAGCTTCTGGCAGTGAATTCCCAAGTCAGTCTGCACGCTCAAATTACGGCAATCATCCATACAGCCAGTCCATGCAGCCAACATCTGTGAATATAACGTCGGATCATAAGCCTACTGTTCAGGAAATAGAAACCCTACAAAGAACATTTGTCCCTCCGATGGCAACGCCAGCTGGATCGATGGGCCAGCCTGCAAAGGGGCCATTCCCTGCAATTATACCTTCTACGCTTCCCTCTCATCCAGATTCTATTCCTGCAATTGTTCCTTCCACTCTTTTCTCTCATTCAAAGTCCGGCAAGCAGCGGTGGATCATCTTGACACTTGTGCTACTTATCTTGGTAGTTGCTGGCATGGTTGTCTATGCTCTTTCTAAGGAACCTGCTGCTCCTTCAGCTAGCAATCAGCCATCATTGGTAGGCCATGGATCACCCCCTGGCAGGAATAAGGTCACAGATCATTTGCCAGTAGCTGTCCTGCCTGGTTTCGCTGCGATAAGCATTACTGCTACCAGTAAAGATGTGAAAAATGTCTTTACTATCTCTGCTGTTACGGGAATGCCGGACAGTTCTCAATCTCAGGTACAGGCACGTCAGGTAACTGCGTCACAATCACAGTCGCAAACAACAACGGCAACTGGCTCAAAGCAAGTTCCTGCGACTCGGGCTACAGGAACCCTGGCTGTGACTTGTCGTGCTTCATCACCTCCTCTAACCATCAATGCTGGTACAGTCTTCACCGGCAATGACAAGGTCTCTGTAGCAACAGATACGACTGTGACGACGAGTGGATGCCATACCACTATTCCTACCCATGCCGTTAATCCTGGTCAGAGTGGGAATATAGCAGCTAATGATGTCAACCAGCCATATCAAGGCTATAATGTCTTGAACGAGGCTGCATTTAGTGGGGGTCAAGATGCCAAAACCACGACTGTTGTGGCACAAAGCGATATCGATACGAGCACAAGCTCTTTAGAAGCTGCTCTTACACCTGCGGTTAAACAGGCTTTACCTGGAAAGTTGAATGCCAACGAGCGTTCCTTTGGTGATTCTCAGTGTAGTCCGGCTGTGACGCCAGATCATGCAGCCGGAGATGAGGCAGCCAAAGTCACTGTTACTGTGACTATGAGCTGCACCATTGAGGCCTACGATAATGATGCTGCACAGGCTATGGCGAAAAAATTGCTCAGTAACCAAGCTGCTCATGATCTAGGTTCTGATTATGGGTTGATGGGAAACATTACAACAGCTGTCGGGCAACCAACACTAGTGGATACGGCCCATGGAACACTTTCGTTGCCCGTGACCACAGAAGGAATATGGATATACCAGTGGAGTGACGCTCAGAAGCAGGATTTGGCAAAGCTAGTCGCAGGTAGAAGTACGCAAGATGCCAAATTGTTGCTGGTAGAGAAAAAAGGGGTGAGTGCAGTGAATATTCAGCTTTCTAGTGGTAGCAGCGGCATGCTGCCGCCGGAGGCAAGCCATATCAGAGTAGATGTGGCTCCTGTATCCGGACTTTAGGGGACTACTAACCAATGGTGCTAGTAGACTGCCACAATGAATTTGATGGATAAAGAAATAATTTGACACTTCTCTGCAAGAGGAGTTTTCCCATAACTGCCGGAGCAATAGTGGCTCCCTGCACATGATCAATCCATTCCCAAACAGTAGCAAAAGTGCGACCAACTCTTATCTCTCAAGCTTGCGTATCAGCCATTTCCCGAAGCATATACCAGGCTTCTCAATACAATGATAGAGCATAGCAGAGGCAGGAAAAATAACGATGAGTGCCCACCACCAGAAGGCACTATATTGTACCAGAGGACTCCAGTTCTGTCGCCGGATGTTGACAAGAATGAACCTTGTAAAGACATCCAGGAGTGGTTCATGCCAGATGTAGAAGCTGAAAGAAATCAACGCGACCCAGCGCAATACAAACGCCTCAAAGGGACGCTTGAGCCTGGGTGAACCATACAACAGCGCCAACAGGCAGAGACCATAGCCGATAGCGTATGCCAGAGCTTCCCACTCCAACCAATAGCGGTACATAATGATAGGAATACGAGGATCAAGAAAAGTAAAGACGGAAATTTGTTTGATATGGTTGGCATAATGTTTGCTATAATTATAGACATCAACACCAACGTGTTTGAAGTAGAAATACCAGAGGGACAGCAAAAAGAGGAGTGCCAGACCCACAGTGAACAGCAGCGAGCTGAAGTAACGTATCCTAATGCGCCAAGCCTCTGCAGAGGGAGCATATTGCGTGTAGGTATAAATCATAGATAGAAGCATACCAACTGCAAAAACCTCAAAATACTTCCCAGTATCAGAGTAGAGGTACGGTTTAAGTATAGCGGAGACACGATGAGGAATCAAGAAATTCAGTTTTGAAGTATTGGCGATAGAGAGCCCCCAGTACCTTATCAACAATCCCCAGGCTGCTAGCAAGAGCAAACACAAAGTGAGTTTAAGCATATGCCAACGCAATGTGCCATCGCGTACTATCAGACTGAAGAGCCAGGCAATAATCGGAAGAAGCAGATAGAATTGGAATTCGATAGCTAGTGTCCAGAAGGAGCCATCAACTTGTCCAGAGAGTGCATGATCCATGCGAAAGGTCAGGAAGAGCCATAAATTATACCAGTGACTAGCATCTAAGAATTTTGGATGATTGATCACAAGCAATAAAAAGAGCGCAACGTAATAACCTGGAAGAATGCGAAAGATGCGACGAAGATAAAAGCGACGGAGGGAAGGCCACGGACTCTCAAAGAGCAACGCTTTGGCATAGGGCAAAAAAAGGAGAAAGCCGGAGAGGAGAAAGAAGAGAATAACGCCTGAGTCACCAGCATAGCCAAGCGCTGCGGCAAAATAAGTAAGCATACCAGGCACATCATGGATATGATCCAAGTGTCTCCAGAGACCAGTCCTCCCATCCAAATGGTATGAAAGAACACCAAGACAAGCTATTGCTCGTACTCCATCGAGCACAGGGATGTGATTTTTTGGTTTCCTTCCCTCGAGTACATTAGCTCCGAGTTGATTAGACGACAGAATGTTTTGGCTAACAGATGTGTCCTGATCTCTGACAGAGGAATCCATGCTATTCATCATACTCGTCCTTTACTTCTCGCTCTTCATTTATGTCAAGCAAAGGATGTGGTCATCCCCGACAATTCGCAGAATTCTTGAGCCATGAAAGTTGGGAACCGACTGTCAACTCTGCTCTGTCTTAAGTGTACTGAGGGCATTTCCTAATTCTCGGCAAACTCTGCTACTTGAACATTCTTCTCTACTTAGGATACCTAATGCAAGAGAGGTTTTCCAGGGAGAATGAGGGACGATTTCGGTAACAAAGGGGACAACGGAAGCTCATAACGGCTCTGCTTATCTGGGTTACGAAACACCCTCAGTATTCTCTATCTCTTCCTGCTCCACCACGGCAACCAGAGGTCGATCACCAGCAAGCGTTCGCCATTGTGTCATAAATGTCTCTTCATCCATGTGGCTACGTATCCTGGCTATTATGCGCTGGGCATGAGCATGATAAGGAGATTGTAAAGCATCAAAGAGGATAGAGGCTTGAATCGTGTATATCACAGCCTTCTCGAAGTTCCCTTGTTCATATGCCAGTACTCCCAACTGGAGTAAAGCACTTGCTCGCCCACGTTGCTCCCCCAGTCGCCCGAAGATGTCCAGGCTCTGCTGGTACAGGTCTCGCGCTTCCTCGTACTTCCTCTGTGAGTAGGCAATCATCCCTAATTGATACAGACTACCTGCTCGCCCACTCTGGTTACCAAACCGCTCATCGATTGTCAGGCTCTGCTGGTACAGATCTCGCGCTTTCCCATACTCTCCCTGCACCTGGGCAATTGTCCCCAACTGGTACAGGCTACCTGCTTGCCCTCTCTTGTCTCCCAGTTGCTCGAGGATATCCAGGCTCTGCTGGTACAGATCTCGCGCTTCCTCGTACTTCCTCTGTGAGCAGGCAAGATTCCCCAACTCTCCCAGGGAAATTGCCCGCCCTCTCTTATCTCCTAGTTGCTCGAATATGCCCAGGCTCTGCTGGTAGAGCCTGTGTGCCTCTTCGTAGTCTCCGTGCGACAAGGCAATGTTCCCCAAACTGTGCAGAACAAGTGCCTGTCCACGCTGGTTCCCCAGCTTATCCTCAATTTCCAAACTCTGCTGGTAGAGCCTGTGTGCCTCTTCGTAGTCTCTGTGCGCCAGAGCGATGTGCCCCAACTCGTGCAAGGCAAATCCTTGTAAGAACGGGTTCTCCCGCTCTTCAAGGATGGTTCCCTGCTCCCTCTGGTTACTCGGCTGCTCGAAGATCTTCAGGAAGAGCCTCTGTGCCTGCTCGTAGTCGCCTTCCCACTGGGCAACGATCCCCAACTCTCCAAGAACGGCTTTTCATCCGATATGCTCGCCAAGTCGCTCACAGATCTCCAAACTCTGATGCAAGAGTCTCTGCGCCTGCTCGTAGTCTCCCTCCAAGCGTGCAAGAGTCCCCAAAACTAGAAGAATGCCTGCTGCAAGCGGTTCGTCACTCTCACCTATATCATGCAAGATTGTCGTACAAAGTTCACGTAGGAGTGAGCGGAGTCCAAAGTCTATGAGCGTCTCTGCAAGACCTATTACCATTACTCCGGCCTGCCGTACATCGCCGCTAGCTCGCAACAACCGACACGCCTCTAGGTAATCTGTCAGGTAATGAGAGTCCTGCTTCGCATAGTGCTCATACCACACAGCCAATTGGGCCTGTGCTTGCTTCCGAGGTTGCTCTTCAAGTAAACCTTCTACATAGTGTCTTGTTAAGCTGTGTAGGTGATAGCTCTGCTTTTGAGGATCATAGTGTAGCAGGGACCAGTCGAGCAGTGGTTGCCATGCCGTTTGCTCTGCTCCCAATCCGTCTTCAATGGCAGCAAGAGGGAACG
>WNFJ01155137.1_pt1 | contig 17014 bp, 14 predicted proteins | sample 5400461 | NCBI WGS metagenome assembly WNFJ01 (sample SAMN13153349, study PRJNA577476) | soil metagenome | isolation source: 115 cm saprolite on Douglas fir-dominated hillslope | place: USA:California | collected 2013-09-17 | reverse complement strand
CGCGCAGGAGGAAGAACGCGACGATCGGCGTGATGAACACGAGCGACAGCAGGTTGGCAAGCGCGACGCTGCTGGTCAGTACGCTCTGCACGAGGCGCGCCGCCCAGCTGGCGACGTCGGCGAGGCCCGAGCCCACGATATCGCGCAGCTTCGCGACGTCCTCCGGCACCAGCTGCTGCTCGGCGAGATGCATCAGCTGCTCCATTCGCTCGCGCGCCGCGCCGACCAGCGCCGGCACGCGCCGCACCAGCTCCGCCGCCTGCAGCTCGACCAGCGGCACCAACAATGACAGGACCAGCAGCAGCGCCAGCACGAAGAGCAGCAGCACTGCCACGGCGCCGAACGAACGTCGCACATGCCAGCGCTCGAGACGGTGAACGGCGGGATCGAGAAAATAGGCGATGACGAAACCGGCGACGAAGGGCAGCAGGATCGGGCTCAGCAGGTAGAAGAGCACGAAGAAGACGACGAGCGCGCCGAGCCAGAAGAAGGCCTGCTGCCGCTGGCCCGTCGTCACGTGTCCTCCTCGACGCCGGCCAGTGCGCTGCCCCAGCGCACGAGGTAGGCGGCGCCGGAGATCACCGTCGTCGCCGCCACGGCGTAGATCAGGATCCTGCCGACGCCGAAATCAGGGACGCCGAGCCCGAGCTGGCCGAGGACGACGGCGATGAGCGCGATCTGCAGCGCCGTGTTGAGCTTGCTGACGAAGAGCGGCTCCCAGCGCATCGCATGCGCCAGCGCCGTCACCAAGAGGAAGCCGCCGACGATCAGCACGTCGCGGAACACGACGAGGATCACGAGCCAGTTGGGCAGATGGCCGGCGACGCCCAGGGTCACATACATGCTGACGAGCAGCGCCTTGTCGGCGATCGGGTCGAGCAGCGCGCCGAGCCGGGAGCGCTGGTCGAACCGCTTGGCGATGAAGCCGTCGATCGCGTCGGACAGGCCGGCGGCGACAAACAGCCAGAACGCCGCGCCGAGATCGTCGGAGAGCACCAGCCAGATCGCCAGCGGCACGCAAAGCAGCCGCCCCAGCGTGATCAAATTGGGCAGGTTCACCGGGCGCTCCGGGCGCGCATCTCAGCGCGACGCGCCGCCGCCGACGCGCTGGCGCAGCACCCAATCGGGATCGCTGCCGCTGAGCTCGAGGTCGCGCTGCGCCAGCGCCAGGCGCAGCTGCGCGGGATCGCCGACATAGCGGATCTCGACCCGCGCGCCGCCGCGGTCGATCGACATGAGCTGGCTGCTGCGCACGGCGGGAATGCCGGTGAGGCGGTCGCGCACGACGATCCAGTCCTGCAGCGAGCCCGCGGCGACGCGCACGACCAGCGTCCCGCTCTGACGCAAGTCGAGGATGTTGGCGACCTTCCACGCCTCTTCCACGCGCGCCCTCGTGTCGGAGAGCGCGCGCGTCATCATGGCCATGTCGCTCTCGCCGGGATTCGCCGTGACCGAATTGCTCCAGGTCTGGCGGCTCGCCGGACTGCCGGGCGTGTATCGGGTGGTCACGACGTCGAGGCTGCGCGTCGCGCCCTGGTTCACCGTCGCCGCCGTGACCAGCACGTCGTCGCCGTCGTAGCGCTGCGACAGATTGCGCAGCCGCGCGTCATCGCCGTGGAGCGCGGCGTCAGCGTCGATCGCCGCGACATCGTCGATCTCGCCCAGCGGTATCACCAGCGGCACCAGCCCCGGCGGCAGCTTGGCGCGCGCCCAGGCGTCGCGCCACGGGTTGGGATCGTCCCACAGCGCCGGCCGGTCGCCGTCCAGCAGCACCGCGAGCACGACCAGCGGCTTGCTCGGCGTCTCCGCGAAGGCGATGCCGGCCTGGCTCAGCAGTTGGCGAACCGAATCGGGGCGGAAATGAAACGTGTAGTCGGCGATATAGCGCACGCCGGAGCGCCGCTCGTTCGCCACCTCGAAGCCTTGCACGAGATCGCTGAGCTGGGCATTGTTGGGCTGCGGCAATCTGCTGCGCCCGGCGGCCAGCGTCAGCCGCTCGATCAGCATCTGCAACGCGCGCCGCTCGCCCCCAATCAGTGCCTGATCGCGCGCGGCGCTGGCGCTGGCGGCGGTCACGTCGACTCGCACCGGCGCGATGGTGAAGACGTCGAAGCGGGATTGCGCCACTGCGGGCGCGGGAAAAGTGCAGAGCGCACCCAGCAGCAGCATCGCGCCGCGCCGCGCCGGCCAGCGTTTCAGGAGCATTGCAAACCGTTCCGGATCAAAAGTATTGTCCCCGTGCCGCGCTTTCCGACGCGCGGTCATACCCTAAAACAGGCGAGGGCGCCATAAAGAGGCAGAATTACCGCGATGCCGGGGTCGATATCGACGCCGGCGACGCCTTGGTCGAGGCGATCAAGCCGCTCGCCAAGGCTACGGCGCGGGCGGGCACGGAGGCGGGACTCGGCGGCTTCGGCGCGCTGTTCGATCTGAAGGCGGCGGGCTACAAGGACCCGATCCTGGTCGCGACCACCGACGGCGTCGGCACCAAGCTCAAGATCGCCATCGCCACGGGACGCCACGACACCATCGGCATCGATCTCGTCGCCATGTGCGTCAACGATCTTGTCGTGCAGGGCGCCGAGCCGCTGTTCTTCCTCGACTATTTCGCGACCGGCAAGCTCGACGTGCCGACCGGGACCACCATCCTCAAGGGGATTCAGCGCGCCTGCCTCGAGGTCGGCTGCAGCCTGGTCGGCGGCGAGACGGCGGAAATGCCTGGCATGTATGCCGCGGGCGATTACGATCTCGCCGGCTTCGCCGTGGGCGCGGTCGAGCGCGGACAGGCGCTCGACGGCAGCACCGTCGCTGTCGGCGACATCGTACTCGGCCTCGAATCGAGCGGGCTCCATTCGAACGGCTTCTCGCTCGTCCGCCGCGTCGTCGAGGCGGAGGGGCTGCGCTATGACGCGCCGGCGCCCTTCGCACCGGGAGCGAGCCTCGGCGACGCCCTGCTCACGCCGACGCGGCTCTATGTGCGCGGCTGCCGCGCCGCCTTGGCCGCAGGCGGCGTCAAGGCCTTCGCCCACATCACCGGCGGCGGGCTCGTCGACAACATCCCGCGCGTGCTGCCCGACGGCATGGCCGCCGAGCTCGATGCGCGCCTCTGGCCGCTGCCGCCGGTGTTCCGCTGGCTGGCGGAGACCGCGGGCATCGCGCGCGACGAAATGGCGCGCACCTTCAATTGCGGCATCGGCATGGTGGCCGTGGTCGCGCCCGAGGCGGTCGAGCGCGTCACGGCGACGCTCCACGCCGCGGGCGAGCGCGTCCACCGCATCGGCGGCATCGTCGCGCGCGCCGGAGACGCGCCACGCACGCGGCTGCTCAACACGGAATCGCAGTGGCCCGGCTGAAGGTTGCCGTGCTGATCTCGGGCCGCGGCTCGAACCTGCAAGCGCTGATCGACGCCTGCGTGCAGCGCGACTTCCCGGCGGAGATCCGGCTCGTGCTGTCGAACCGCAGCGATGCGCAAGGGCTCGGGCGCGCTGCGCAGGCGGGCATTCCGACGCAGGTGATTTCGCACCGCGACCATGCGACGCGCGACGAATTCGACGCCGCGCTCGACGCCGCGCTGCAGGCGGCCGGCATCGAACTCGTGTGCCTCGCCGGCTTCATGCGGCTTCTCGGCGAGGCTTTCGTCGAGCGCTGGCGCGATCGGCTCGTCAACATCCATCCCTCGCTGTTGCCGGCCTTCCGCGGCCTCGACACGCATGCGCGCGCGCTCGCTGCCGGCGTGCGTTTCACCGGCTGCACCGTGCATTTCGTGCGCGCCGCGGTCGATGACGGCCCGATCATCGTCCAGGCGGCGGTGCCGGTGCTGCCGAACGACGACAGCGAGGCGCTGGCCGCGCGCGTGCTCGCCGCCGAGCACCGCGCCTATCCGCTCGCCCTGCGGCTCATTGGCGAGGGGCGAGTCCGCGTCGGCGGGGACGGCCGTGTCGAGATTCGTCGCGCCACCGCCGCGGCCGATGCGGTGCTCAATCCGTCGGCATGAGGTCGTTCGCCTTAACGCAAGCCTGCATGATCAAAGCGGCCGCGGCCCTGCTATTCTGGCTTGCCGTCCTGCTGCTGCAGAAATTCAACTGGCAGCTCGGCCTCTACAAGACGCTGGTATTGCTGGCGCTGCTCGCCGCCGTGCCGTTCGTCGTCGCGCAGGCAGGACGCCGCGGCGACGTTGCCGCTGAATGCGCGCCGCGCCTGCTCAAGGCGACCGCCCTGGCCCTGCTGCTGGTTCACGTGGGCTACGCCGCCACCAAGCTGCGTCATCCCTCGCTCATCGACGCCGCCAACGTCACCATCGCCGAAGGCCAGGGTTTGCTCGCCGGAAGCAATCCCTATGAATCGGGGCTGGATACGGAAGCCGAAGCGGCCACGCACGACGCGCGTTTCGCCGGTTACAAGTACCTGCCCGCCACGATCGCCGTCTATCTGCCGCTCGGCGGCGCCCTCGGCCCGCGCGGCATCGTCCTCACCAATCTGCTGCTCCAACTCGCGGTGGTCGCGCTGGTCTTTCGCCTCGGCGCGGCGATGGCGTCGAGCGCGGGATGGCTCGCCGTGCTCCTTTATCTGAGCTTGCCGATGGTGCCGTTTCAGCTCTTCGCCAAGGGCGCGCTCGACCTCGTTGCGGTGTTGCCGCTGCTGGCGGCGCTTCTGCTCGCGGAGAGGAAGCCGGGGCTCGCCGGATTGAGCGTCGGCTTGTCGCTGGCGGCGAAGCTGCTGCCCGGCGCGCTGCTGCTGCCGTGCGGCCTGCCCGGCCAGCCGAGAGACCGGCTGTTCTATGCCACCGGCATCGCCATCGGCCTGCTCCCGGTCGTGCCCTTCGCCGTCTGGTCGCCCGGCGCGCTTTTCGACAACATCGTCCTGTTCAATCTGATCCGACCGGCGGACTCGACGAGCTGGCTTACCGCCGCGCCGGGCGCCCGGGCGGCGGTGGTGGCGATCATGGCGCTGTTCTACGTCGCCGCCGCGGCCTATGTCTGGCTCCGTCCTCCGGCGTTGGCGCGGCGCTGCGGCATGGCGGTCGCCCTGATCCTCGCCAGCCTGATCGCCGCACCCGCCGTGCATCACAATTATCAGCTCTGGTGGCTGCCGCTGGCCTGTGCACTGCTTGGCGCCGCTTTGGCGCCGCAGCGCTTGCCAAGCGTCGCGCCTGCGGCTACCAAGTCGCGGCTGAGGTCAATCTGAGGGATCAGCGATGGCCATGGACCAGGAGCTGCAGCGCCACATGGAGATGTGGCTCGGCTTCACCCGTCTGCTTGGGGGCCTGGCTGCTCTAGCAGCCGCGCCCGCCGCTTCCCTCGGACAGGGCGGGTCGACCTCAAGCGGAATCCGCGCCGCCGTCCCGGGTAGCGGCGCTGCCGCGCCGGTGGTCCGCTCATGGTCCGGCAATGGTCCGCCGCATCATCCACTGCTGTAGCGAATCCCCGGCCGGAATGGTCCAGTGGGAAGCGCATCTGTAGGTTTCACGTGGCACAACCGCGCCGGAGCGCGGCGCGTTTCCCTGGATTTCCGCCGGCTCCGGGCGCCGCCGCCGCTGCCGGCAGCGCTCTCGCCGCGGCCCAGCCACCGCGCCACCTGTCGCAACCTGTAGCACTTCCTGCCGCCCCGCGCGTTACCTGGCCTTGCTGCGCCGGCACGCAAAAGGCATATTGCCCGGGCATGCGAGGCGCCGTCCGCGCGCGGCGACGCGGCATGTCCTTTGCATTGGTATTGCTTATGACGCATCACATTCACAGGGGGAGCAGGCATGACCTCATCGGCCATCACTAGCGGCGAAACCGCGCGGACGCGCTGGTGGCAAGTTGTGCTCGGCGTAATCGCCATGATGGCAATCTCGAGCCCGCAATACACCTGGACGCTGTTCGTCGGGCCGCTCAACCAGAAGCTCGGGACGACGCTGGCGGAAATCCAGTTCACGGCGTCGCTGCTGATCATGCTGCAGACCTTCGTCTCGCCGGTCCAGGCATACCTCGTCGATCGCTTCGGCCCGCGCAACCTCATCGCGATCGGCGCGCTTCTGTCCGGCGGCAGCTGGGTGCTTGCATCGCAGGTCAGCAGCTTGTGGATGCTCTACATCACCTATGGCGTCATCGGCGGCTTCGGCACCGGCATCATCTATGTCGGCGTCATCGGCCTCATGGTGCGTTGGTTTCCCGACCGGCGCGGGCTTGCCACCGGGCTGGCCGCTGCCGGCTACGGCTTCGGCGCCTTTTTTACCAGCTTCCCGATCGCCAACATGATCGGCGCCTCAGGCTACCAGCACACGCTGGTCGTCTGGGGCGTCATCCAGGGCATCGTCGGAATCCTGGCTGCGCTGGGGCTGCGTACGCCTCCTGAGGGCTATCTGCCCGCCGGCTACAATCCCGAAATCGCCAAGACGGAGATGCAGAGCAAGCGCAGCTACACGCCCGGCGAGATGCTGCAGAATCCGATCTTCTACCTGCTCTTCATAATGATGACGATGATGTCCACCGGCGGACTGATGGTGGTGCTCAATGTCGGGCCTTTCGCCAAGGACGCCCATGTCGACCAGGCGCTGATCTTCGGCATGGCCGCGCTGCCGCTCTCGCTGACGCTGTCACGCGTCACCAACGGCGCGACGCGGCCGTTCTTCGGCTGGATCTCCGACCATATCGGCCGCGAGCACACCATGGCGCTCGCCTTCTCGCTCGAGGCGCTGGCGATCCTCGTGCTCTTCGCCTTCCTAAACAACCCCGCCATGTTCGTCGTCCTGACCGGCCTGGTCTTCTTCGGCTGGGGCGAAATCTTCTCGCTGTTCCCGTCGACCCTGACCGACACCTTCGGGCCCAAATACGCCGCGACGAATTACGGTTTCCTCTACATCGCCCAGGGCATCAAGCAGATGACCGGAAGCTGGACGGTGGTGTTCCTGCTCGTCGCCGTGCTCGACGCGCTCACCGCTTTGCTGGCGATCGCCGTGCTCAAGCGCATGCGCCAGCAGCATCTGCGCGTCTCCGGTTGAGACGCCGCGGCTTTCCCCTGCGGGAGGGCGATCTGGCGTTCAGCGCTTGGTCGCGCTCGCCGCCGCGCGAATCTCGCTCAGCGACTGGCGGATGGTGAGCGCTTCGGGATCGATGCGCAATTCGATGACGGCCGGCCCGCCCGCCACCCGAGCCCGCTCGAAGGCGGCGGCGAAATCCCTCGTGCGCTCGACGACCTCGCCATGGGCGCCATAGGCGCGCGCCAGCGCGGCGAAATCGGGATTGCGCAGATCGGTGCCGATGACGCGGCCGGGATGATGACGCTCCTGATGCATGCGGATCGTGCCGTACATGTTATTGTTGACGATCAGCACCATGACGCCGAGCTGGCGCTGCACGGCGGTCGCCAGCTCCTGCCCGGTCATCAGGAAATCGCCGTCGCCGGCGACGCAGACCACGGTCCGCTCGGGATGCACCACCTTCGCCGCGAGCGCCGCGGGAAAGCCGTAGCCCATCGAGCCACTGGTCGGCGCCAGCTGCGTGCCGAACCGGCGATACTGATGGAAGCGATGCAGCCAGGTCGCGAAATTGCCGGCGCCGTTGGTGAAGATCGCGTCGGCCGGCACATGCGCGTCGAGCCACAGCATGATCTCGCCGAGCTGAATATCGCCGGGCGAGCGTGGCGGCTTGCGCCAAGCGAGATACTCCTCATGCGCCGCCGCCGTGTCCTTTGCCCATGGCGGGTCGGCAATCGGCGCCAGCGCTGCCGCCGTCCGGGCGAAAGCGCGCGCGCTGGCGACGATCGGCAGCTCCGGCTGATAGACGCGGCCGAGTTCCTCAGGATCGGGATGGACATGGACGAAGCGCTGCTGCGGCGTCGGGATGTCGATGAGCGTGTAGCCGCCGGTGGTCATCTCGCCGAGGCGCGGGCCGACGGCGATCAGGAGATCGGCGTCCTGGATGCGCCGGGCGAGCTTGGGGTTGACGCCGATGCCGACATCGCCGGCATAGCAACGGTGCGCGTTGTCGAAGCGGTCCTGCCGGCGAAAGACGCATCCGACCGGCAGCTTATTGGCGGCGGCGAACGCCTCGATGCACGTCACCGCCTCGGCATCCCAGGCGCTGCCGCCGAGCAGCAGGAAAGGGCGCTTCGCCGCCGCGAGCCGCTCGCGCAGCGCCGCCATCGGCGCCGCGCCCGGCCAGGTCTCGACCGGCCGATAGGGCTGCGCGTCGCCGACCTCGACTTCCTCGCTCAGCATGTCCTCGGGCAGCGCCAGCACCACCGGGCCCGGGCGACCGCCGGTGGCGACGGAAAAGGCGCGGCTCAGGAATTCCGGGATGCGGCGCGGATCGTCGATCTGCGCCACCCATTTGGCGAACTGGCCGAGCATGCGGCGATAATCGACCTCCTGGAAGGCCTCGCGCTCCACGGTATCCCGCGCCACCTGGCCGATGAAGAGGATGAGAGGCGTCGAATCCTGCATGGCGACGTGGAGGCCGGAGCTCGCATTGGTTGCGCCCGGGCCGCGCGTCACCATGCACAGGCCCGGCCGCCCCGTGAGCTTGCCATAGGCGTCCGCCATCATCGCCGCGCCGCCTTCCTGGCGGCAGGTGACGAGGCGGATCGAGTTGGCGTCATAAAGCGCATCGAGCACGGCAAGGTAGCTCTCGCCGGGCACGCAGAATACCGTGTCGGCGCCGTGGATCTTGAGCTGATCGACGAGGATCTGCGCGCCGGTCCGTCGGCGAGGGGCTGTGCTCACGCTCTAATCCTCCGCGGGCGTCGTTCGCCGCCAGAGGTATTGGAGTTTCGCGCGGTCGGCAATCCCCTTGTCGGTAAGAGCGCTACTCGGCCGGGCGCGGCGTCACCCTGGCCCGGCGCGACCGGGAGGGATCGTCGGCGCGCCCGACCCAGCGCATCAGCGCGCCGATGACGAGCAGCGTGGCGGCATAGAACGCGACCTGGATGCCCGTGGGTTGGGCGACATAGCCGACCAGCGCATGCAGAACCTGGCCAGGGATGCTGCGCTCGGTCAGCAGCCACGACGTGTCCCAGACACTGTTCCCGAGCGGCGGCAGCACATCGGCCTGCACCAGGAAGGCCGCGCCCTGCGCCGCCATGCCGGCGGCGAGCAGCAGGATGAGCCAGCTCGTCACTCTGAAGAGATGCTTCAGCGGGATGCGCAGCAGGCCGAAATAGAGCAACGCGCCGACGCCGATGCCGGCGGCCATGCCGATGGCGAAGCCGCCGCCGAACGAGACCGCGTCGGTGCCGTTGGCCGCGACGATGCTGTAGAGGAACAGCACCAGCTCCGAGCCTTCGCGCAGCACGGCAAGCCCGACCACCACCGCCAGCGCGTAGAGCGGGCGCGCACCCGACCGCACGAGCTTGCCGACATCGCCCGCCTCGACCGCCAGCTCGCGGCCGTGCCGGCCCATCCACACATTGTGCCAACCCAGCATGACCACCGCCGTGAAGAGCACGGCAGCGTTGAAGAGCTCCTGCCCGACCCCGGCGAGCGCGGCGGCGATCTCTTCGGCGAAGCCGGCCACCAGCAGCGCGCCGACCACGCCGGCCGCCACTCCCGCGCCGACCCAGGCACCGCGCCGGCGCACGCCCTGGCTGGCGGCGAGGACGATGCCGACGACGAGGGCGCCCTCGAGCACTTCGCGAAAGACGATGAGGGCGGTAGGCAGCATTACTTTTGCTTACCTTGCGGCGACACGAGGCCGCGTGAGGGGTGTATCCGATCCTGGCGCAGGAACCATCTCCATGCCACGAGTTGCAACTGCGACGCGTTCGCATTTTCGCCCGCGCCTTCTCCGCCGTCAAGAGCGAGGTGCGCCTTGCCGATGTCCGCCAGGGCGCAGGGCCTATCGGCCTTTGGCCAGGTCCGGGAAGAAGAAGGCGATCTCGCTCCGCGCCGTCTCGGCCGAGTCCGAGCCGTGGACGGAGTTCGCCTCGATCGATTCGGCAAAATCCGCGCGGATGGTGCCGGGCGCGGCCTTGGCGGGATCGGTGGCGCCCATGATCTCGCGGCTGAGGGCGACGGCGCTCTCGCCTTCCAGCACCTGAATGACAACGGGGCCGGAAGTCATGAAGTTGACGAGGTCGCTGAAGAACGGGCGCTGGCGGTGCACGGCATAGAAGCGCTCGGCCTCGTCCCGCGACAGCTTCCGAGGCCCCGTCTTCTTGATGATGCGCAGGCCTCGTTGCTCGAAGCGGGCATTGATCTTGTCGGTCAGCTTGCGACGCAGCGCGTCGGGCTTGATGATCGACAAGGTGCGTTCGACGGCCATGGGCATTCCCTCGCGGCGGCAGAAATCGCCGGGGATATAGCGGCCTCCGACGCGCCGATCAACCGTCCTCGGCCGGCGCGGCGCCGCGCTTCTCCCATTTGCCTTCGGTCTGCTCCCAATAGGCGAGGTGGTGGCCGGCGGCCTTCGCCTCCCGCCAGCGCAGCCGTGCGGCGGCGACCGCGGCGTCGTCAGTGCCGTCGAAGATGTCGCAGCAGCGCGCATAATCGCCGAGGCGTGCCGAGCTCCGGCCATCGAGCAGCACCAGCATGGTGGCGCGGTTCGGATTCTCGTCGGCGGTGGTGAGCCACACCGGCTGGCTCTCGGCGTTGCCGTCGCGGGCACAGCCATGCGGCAGGAAGCTCGCCTCGTCATAGGTCCAGAGCAGCGCGTCCAAGTGATCGACCCGCTCGGCCGAGCCGGCGATGACCACGACGCGATGGCCCTCGGCCAGCGCGCGCTCGACGATCCGCGGCAGCGCCCGCTCGAGCGGCATGGTGCGCAGGTGATAAAAGCCGATCTCGGTCATCCCCCTACCCTCGGCGCTAGTCCTCGTAATGCTCGGCCACCAGGCGCTCGAGGAGGCGCACGCCGAACGCCGTGGCACCCTTGGGCACGGTGGCAGCGTCCTTCTTCGACCACGCGGTGCCGGCGATGTCGAGATGCGCCCAGGGCACGCCGTTGACGAAGCGCTGCAGGAATTGCGCGGCGGTGATGCTGCCGGCATCGCGCCCGCCGCTGATGTTCTTGATGTCGGCGGCGTCGCTGTCCATGAGCTTGTCATAGGCGTCGCCGAGCGGCAGGCGCCACACCGGCTCGCCCACCGCCTTGCCGGCGGCGATGAGGCGCTCGGCAAGCTCGTCGTTGTTGGTGAAGAGCCCGGCATTCTCGTGGCCGAGGGCGATGATGATGGCGCCGGTCAGCGTCGCCAAGTCGACCATGAATTTGGGCTTGAAGCGATCCTGCGCATACCACATCGCGTCCGCCAGCACGAGCCGGCCCTCCGCATCCGTGTTGAGCACCTCGATGGTCTGGCCGGACATGGAGGTGACGATGTCGCCGGGGCGCTGCGCCTGGCCCGACGGCATGTTCTCGACCAGCCCGACGACGCCCACGACATTGACCTTGGCCTTGCGCCCGGCGAGCGCCTTCATCAGCCCGATCACGACGCCGGCCCCGGCCATGTCCCACTTCATGTCCCACATGCCGTCGGCCGGCTTGATCGAGATGCCGCCGGTGTCGAAAGTGACGCCTTTGCCGATGAAGGCGACCGGCGTCGCGGTCTTGGACTTGGCGCCCTTCCATTGCATGACGACGAGGCGCGGCGGCTTGTCGCTCCCCTGGCCGACGCCGAGCAGCGCGCCCATGCCGAGCTTCTTCATCTGCTTCTCGTCGAGCACCTCGACGTCGACCTCGAGCTTCTCGAGCGAACGCGCCGCCTCGGCGAGCGTCTCCGGATAGATGATGTTGGCCGGCTCCGAGACGAGATCGCGGGTGAAGAACACGCCGTCGACGATCTTGTCGAGCGGCGCGAAGGCGCGCTTGGCTTCGCCGACATCGCCGGTCATGACGGTAAGCTTCTCGAGCGTCGCCTTCTGCTCTGGCTTTTCCTTGGTGCGGTACTTGTCGAAGCGATAGGCGCGCAGCCGCGCGCCATAGGCGAAATTCGCCGCCGCCGCGCCGCCCTCGATTTTCGCGCCGTCGAGGTCGTCGAGCGCCACCGCCGCCGCTTTCTCGCCGGCAGTGTTGAGCTGGGCCACCACCTGCCCGCCCAGGCTCTGCATCGCCGCCGCGTCGACGGCCGAGGCCTTGCCGACGCCGATCAGCAGCACGCGACCGACATCGAGCTTCGCCGGGGCGAGCACGCCCAGCGCTTCGTCCTTGCGCCCGGTGAAGCGGCTCGATTCCATCGCCCGCTTGAGCGCGCCGCCGCTTTCCTTGTCGAGCGCGGCGGCGGTCGGCGTCAGCGTGCGATCCTCCGTCACGCCGACGACGATCGTGCCCGATTTGGGCCGGCCCGGCTCGGCAAAGGCGATCTTCATGAGTGTTCCCCTCGGCGAAATCTAGCGCGCCCGATAGACGCCGGAGCGCCGAGTGTCAATCGCCATCGCCGCGGATGTCACAGACAGAGCGGCGCATCCAACAGCACATGCGACCAGCGGGGCGCGCGCGGCGCCGGATAAGGTTCCTGCGCCGTGGCGCGCCAACCGCGCGCGCCGTGCTCGAGCAACACCGCCCGACCCGCGGGAACATCGCGCGATCCTGCCGCCGTGCAGGAGATGAGGGCGAGCCGATAGCCATCCGCCGCCAGGCGATCGAACGTCGCCGGCGCGAGCGCCGTCACGATGCGCAGATCGAGATCGGGATGCGCCGGCGGCACGAAGCGGATCAACCCTTCGAGCATGGCGACGACGCTGCCATTGTCGCCGGGGAGGACGAGCGCGAGGCGGCTCTCCGTGCCCAGCCCCGCTTTCACCATGGCCGCGAGCTGCCAGGTCCGCAGCTGCGGCACCTCGAGGTCGAAGCGCAGCAGGCTCGCCAGAGCCAGCGGGCACAACGCGGCCACGGCCACCAGCGCGGCCGGGGCGGTGCGACGCAGCGCGCCTGGAAGCGCCCAGCCGCGCTCGGCGGCGATGTCGCGCGCCAGCAACAGCAGGGTCAGCACGAGCAGCAGCCCGAGATGCGTGTTGTAGCGGAAATAGGAATGCGCCTCGACGCTCATCTGGCCGGGAAAATGGCCGATATATGTCACGAAGAGCGCGGCGTTGTAGGCGAGCATCACGCCGGCGAACAACGCCGCGACGCGCGTCGTCCGGTCGAGCCCGTGACGCCGCAGGCGCCAGACGAGGCCGGCGATCGCCAGCGCCGCCGCGGCGAAGAAATAGGCTTTCTCCAGCATCTCCTTCAGCATGCTGCGCAGGATGAGCGGGATGTTGGCGAACTGCCATTGCGCGAAGGGTAGCGGCTTGAGCTCGCCGGCGGCGAAATGGCTGAGCACGTACCAGCGCCATGCGGCGTAGAGCAGGATCGCCGGCGCGGCGGCCAGGAGCAGCGTCGCGAGCGCCCGGCCGCGCCCCTCCCGCCCCTGCAGCAGCGCCAGCACGAGCGCCGAGGCGAGCAGGCCGGCGACGAGGGCGATGCTGTCCTGCTTGATGTTGACCAGCGCCGCCAGCGTCAGCGCGAACAACGTCAGCTCGGCATGGGCGGTGCGCTGTGCGGCGAGGCGATCGAGCGCGCGCGCGGCGAACCAGGCGGCAAAAGCGAGCGCCACCGTGACCGATGTCTCGCTATAGGCGGAGAAGTGATAGCGCGGCGCGAAGCCGGGATTGATCAGCGTCGTCAGCAGCAATCCCAGCGCGGTCGCGCCCCAACTCGGCAGGATCGCGGCCGCGTCGTCGCCGCGCTCGATGAGTCGCGCCAGAAACAGCGCGAAGGCGAGCTGCAGGATGAGGTTGAAGCCGATCATCGCCGTGGCTGGAAATCCCGGCGTGAAGAGCGCGGCGACGAAGGCGGCGAGCTGCATGTTGTAGGGCGCGCCGGGCAGGAAGGAGTGGCTGAGCCAGCGGTCGTCGGCCGGGAAGCTCGCATGGTCGTAGAGATAGGCGGCGTTGGGCAGCAGGTTGAGGAAAGTGTCGGGAAGGCTCGGCCGCGCGCTCGCCATGACTGCCAGGAGCGGCAGGGCGACGATGGCCATGCGCAGCACGCCGCGCCATGCCGCCGCCGCCAGGCGAAAGCGCGGCGCGACGAGGCCGACGAGCCCCGACGCGACGATGGCGGCGGCCGGCCAGCGCAGCGACGCCGCCGTGGCGACGCCCCACAAGGTCAAGGCCAGGCAGGCGGCGCCCCAGCCGGCGACCAGCGCCGCCTCGGGCGCGGCGCGCCCCAGCGACAGCAGGCGCCCGACGCCGACGAACACCAACGCCGCGACCAGGACACCCGCCCATGCGGCGAGATCGGCCCAGCTGGGGATCAGCAATTCCATGGCTGTCATGAAGGACGCGGCAAGCGGCGGTCTATCGGGGCCGCTCGGCGCCGTCAAGGCGCACGGCGTCGAGCACGACCCGGAAGAGGGCGAAGCGCGGCGCGACGAACACGCGCGCGAGCTCGGGCTGGTCCGCGAGCACGAAGGGATGGCGGCCGACGAAGGCGACATAGTCGTAGCTGCGCAGAGCGGCGCGCTCGCCATCGTCGAGCGGCGGCGCGGCGGCGACGACCCCGGCCCACAGGCGGTCGGGCGCAAGCCGGTCGGCGAGCGCGCGATAGGCCGGGCGCAGCGCCACCGGCTGCTGCGTCGGGAAGGCGAAGAGCGTCGGCACGAAAGCGTCGCGCCGGACGATGGCGAGCGTCGGGAAATGCGCCAGCGGCGTTGCCTCGGAATTGACCGCCTCGGCCGGGTAGGCGACGGCGAGGCGGCTCCCTGCGGGCAGCCGGTCGAGCGCCGGGAGCAGGCTGGCATAGAGTCGATCGCTGTCATGCCACCTCGCCGTCACGACGCCGAGCCGCGCCGCGAACAGCGCCAGCGCCGCGGCGAGAAAAATCCGTCGCGCCGTCGCGCGCGGCGCCATCCACTCGCTGCCGGCCACGAGCACGAGGCCGAGCAGCAACGGGATGCGGCGATCGGCCCCCGAGGCGGTGGCGAGCTGGCTCGGCATCGCCAGGTAGACCAGCGCCAGCAGCGCCAGCGGCACCGTCATGGGCGGCGCGAGCCGGACCCAGCGCCGCCAGAAGAGGAAGATGAGCGCCAGGGCGACCAACGCGAAGCAGGCGATATCGAACGCCCGGCTGTAATTGTCGAACACGCTGAACAGCAGGTCGAGCTTGCGCACCGGGTGGCCGTAGCGCACGGCGCCGCCGATCGCGCCGGGCGTCGCGACGAAGAGGATGAGGAGCGCGGGGACGAACGCGACGCCGGCCAGGGCGAGAGCGGTCGCGTCCCTGCCCCGCGCCGACGGGCGTTGCAGCCATTGCCCGGCCTCGTAGCCCATCACCAGCACGCCGTAGAGGCCGAAAGCGAGCAGATGGGCAAAGAACAGCGCCAGCGCGGCAAGCGCGCCGAAGACTAAGCGCAGCGCCGGCGACTGGCGCCGCAGCGCGATCCACAAGGCGAGGGCGCACAGGCCGAGCCCGAGGCCGAAGAGGTAATTGAGGAAGCCCCAGAGCAGGATGCGGCTGTAGAGCAGCAGGAAGGCAAGGCAGGGCCAGGCCGACCAGACGCCGAACAGCGTCCGGTGCAGCGCCGCCGCGCCGCCGACCAGTAGGAGCAGCGTCAGCAGCACGAACGCCTTGGCGGCCCAATCGAGCGGCATGACCTGCGCCAGCATCGGAACGATCGCGTCCATGGCCAAGTCAGGGACCGGCCGCCACGCGATCTCGTAGAAGCGCTGCAGGTCGGGCGAGCGCGCCAGGTCCGCCAGGATGTGCATGCGCGCGAGGTGATTGGGATAGTCGAAAAGCGGCAAGGTGTCGCAGATCAGCACCGGCGCCGCGGCCGCGGCGAACAGCGCGGCGAAGAGCAGGGCGAATCGGCGCAAGCCGAGCGCCGGCAGATCGGTCGCGGCTCGCATCGACGCCGGCATCCTCCTTCGCGCCCAAGGCGGGCGCCGCAGAGTTCCACGTCGCGACCGCCGCAGCAAGCGCCCCGCGCCAGGAAACTTCGCGCTAGGCTCGGCCAAGAAGCCGCACCTATAATCAGACCCGATGAGCTGGATCACGCGCTACATCCTGCGCCAGACGCTGGCCACCATGGTCTTCGTCGCGGTGTGCTTCACCGCGGCGGTATGGCTGCTGCAGTCGCTGCGGCTCATCGATCTCATCGTCAATCGCGGCCTCTCGGCGGGCCTCTTCGCCTATCTCGCCATCCTCATCCTGCCGCGCTTCGTCGACGTGGTGTTGCCGATCGCGGTCTTCATCGCCGTGCTCTTCACCTATAACCGGCTGCTGACCGAGAGCGAGCTGGTGGTGATGCGCGCCGCCGGCATGAGCCAGACGGATCTGGCCCGGCCGGCACTTATCACCGGCGCCGTCGGCATGGCCATGCTGCTGTCGATGTCGGTCTATTTCCTGCCGGCGGCCAATCGCGCCTTCAAGGATCTGCAGTTCGAGATCCGCAACCGCTTCGCCTCGGTGCTGCTGCAGGACGGCATCTTCAATACACTCTCGGAGAGCCTGACCATCTATGTCAGGAGCCGCGACGCCAATGGCGAGCTCGTCGGCCTGCTCGTCCACGACACGCGCGACCCGTCGAAGCCGGTCACCATCATCGCCGAGCGCGGCGCCTTCGTCGATACCGACGGCGGGCCCCGCGTGCTGATGGTCAATGGCGGGCGCCAGCAGCTCGATGGCGCCACCGGCAAGCTGTCGGTGCTGAGCTTCGAGAAATACACGCTCGACCTCGCCAGCTTCCGCGACGCGCCGGGCGCGCGCGATCGCCAGCCGGACGAGCGCTATCTGCACGAGCTGCTGTGGCCGGGCGAGGGCCAGCGCGCCGACCAGGCCAGCCTGCTCATCGAGGCGAATCTGCGCTTGGTCAACCCGCTGACCGCCCTCGCCTTCGCCGCCATCCCCGTCGCCTGCCTGCTGACCGGCGAGTTCAATCGCCGCGGGCAGACCCGGCGCGTGATGCTCGCGATCCTGCTCGCGCTCGCCTTCGAGGTCCTGGACATCGGCCTCAAGAACCTGGCGGGGCGCACCTCGATCGCGCTGCCGTTCCTTTATCTGAACGTCATGGCGCCGATCTGGGCGACCGCCTGGCTGCTGTGGCGCGATAGCCGACAGCC
>WNFJ01052494.1_pt3 | contig 17014 bp, 24 predicted proteins | sample 5400461 | NCBI WGS metagenome assembly WNFJ01 (sample SAMN13153349, study PRJNA577476) | soil metagenome | isolation source: 115 cm saprolite on Douglas fir-dominated hillslope | place: USA:California | collected 2013-09-17 | reverse complement strand
GACCTGGCGACCGCCGGCGACGAGTACATGGATTACGTGGGCTTCACATTCCCGTACAACTGCACCGGCCAGCCCGCCATCTCGCTGCCGCTGGGCGTGGATGCGGCCGGTCTCCCCATCGGCGTGCAGCTGGTGGGTCCGCCGCGCGGCGAGGCGCTCATCCTCGGCCTGGCCGCTCAGCTCGAGCAGGCGAGGCCGTGGAGCGGCCGTCGCCCGAGACTCAACTAGGAGTGGCCTTGTCGAAGCTCCGTGTCGGTGGCGGGGAGGCTCGCGGGCGCCGGCTGAAGGCGCCGAAGGGAATCCGCCCGACCCAGGGGATGGTCAAGGCCGCGATCTTCAACCTGGTCGGTCCCGGCATCGAGGGGGCCCATGTCCTCGATCTCTTCGCGGGGTCGGGGGCGCTCGGCATCGAGGCGCTCTCGCGCGGCGCCGCCGAGGTCACGTTCGTGGACCGCGAACCGCGTGGGCTTGCTATCCTGCGCCAGAACTTGGACGCCCTCGAGCTGAAGGAGCGGGCCCACGTCGTGCGTGGCGATGTGGTCCGGTGGCTCGAGAGCTCACCGGCCGAGGTCGATCGCGCAGGCCTCGTGTTTCTCGATCCGCCGTATGAGGACGTGGTTCTCGATCGCGCGCTGCGCGCGCTGGACCGCACTCTGAGCGGCGCGCTGGTTGTCGCGGAGCACTCGCGCCGGCACACGCTGCCGCCGCTGTCGCGCCTGCAGGTGGATCGCGAGCGCCGCTACGGCGACACGATGGTCACGGTTTTACGGGTTGAGTAACAAGACCGCGGTCTATCCGGGGAGCTTCGATCCCCTCACCAACGGACACCTGGACGTGGTCGAGCGCGCGTTGGGCATCTTCGACCACCTCATCGTCGCTGTGGCGGCAAACCCTGACAAGCGCCAGCCGCTTTTCAGCGTCGAGGAGCGGGTCGGATTGATCAAGGACGCGGTCAAGGGTCATGACCGTGTGGAGGTGGCGAGCTACACCGGATTGACGGTCGAATATGCCCGCTCGCGAGGAGCCACGACGCTGGTCAAAGGCTTGCGTGCCTACTCCGATTTCGATGCGGAGCTGCAGCAGGCGCTCATGAACCGCAAGCTCGCGCCCGACATCCACACGGTCTTCCTGATGTCGAGCTTCGCCCACATCTACGTTTCGTCAAGTATCTTGAAGGACATCGCGAGCTATGGCGGGAACGTGTCGGACCTGGTTCCGGCGGGCGTCGCCAAAGCGTTGAAGGAGAAGTTCGCATAAAGGTCGACGAGCTGCTTGACCGCTTCGAGTACCTGGTCCAGAACGCCCGTCACGTTCCGCTGTCGACGCAGGTCATGGTCAACGAAGACGAGATCATGGAGCTGATCGACCAGCTTCGCTTCAACTTGCCGGACGAGATCAAGCAGGCGAACTGGACCGTGTCCGAGCAGCAGCGGATCATCACCGAGGCGCATGCAGAGGCCGCGCGCATCATGTCGCGAGCCAACGAGCGCGCTGAGGAGACTGCGTCCGAGCATGAGATCCTGCGGCGCGCGGAGCGGCATGGGGCGCAGGTGGTCAAGGACGCGCAGGCGAAGTCCGACGAGATCATCCGCCAGGCGGAGGGCTATGCCCTCGAGCAGCTGAAGCAGCTGGAGGCCCACCTCGGGCGCACCCTGTCCACGGTGCGCCGCGGGGTCGAGGCGCTGCAGTCGAGCCAACCCGAGTCGGAGCAGGGCGAGCAGGCAGCCTCGAAATAGCCGCCTCCGGTAGAATTCGGCAGCCATGGCTCTGCCGAAGGTCAAGCTATCCAAGTCGAAGAAGGGTCGCCGCCGCTCGCACCTCGCGCTGGTGCACGTTCAGCTCCAGCCGTGCCCGAACTGCAAGAAGCTCATGCGTCCCCACGCCATCTGCCCCAACTGCGGCCACTACGCCGGCCGCGAGGTGATCAAAGCCAAAGAGTAGGGAGTGGGGATCGCCTTCCTCTTCCCCGGCCAGGGCTCGCAGCACGCCGGCATGGGTGCCGAGCTCCTCACCGACCCCGAGGTCTCCGACCTCTGCGATCGCTGCTCTAGCACCGCGGACGTGGACCTCCGGCGCCTGCTGACCGGCGCCGACGACGACGAGCTGCGGCTGACGCAGAACGCGCAGCCGGCCCTCTGTTTCATGGGCGTGGCCCTCACGCTGCTGCTTCGCAGGCGAGGCATCGAGCCGGCGGCGGCCGCCGGCCACTCCGTCGGGGAGTACGCGGCCCTCGCGGCGGGCGGGGCCGCCGGCGCGCCGCAGATGATCAAGGCGGTGGTCGAGCGCGGCCGAGCGATGGCAGAGGCGATCCCGGCGGGCACGAGCTCGATGGCCGCCGTGCTCGGCCTCGACCCTCAGGCGGTCGAGGTCGCGCTGGGGGGAATGAACGACGCCTGGCCGGCGAACTACAACACGCCGACGCAGACCGTCATCGCCGGCACGACTGCCGGTCTCGAAGCCGCCACGCGGCGGCTGCAGGAGGCGGGCGCGAAGCGAGTGATCCCCCTCAACGTGAGCGCCGCTTTTCACACGCCTTTGATGGCGCCGGCGGCAGAGCGGCTCCGCGTGGCGCTCGACCGCATCGAGTGGCGCTCGCCGCGCATCCCGGTCATGGCCAACCTCACCGGCCGCCCCCATCAGGGCGGCGACCGGATCCCTCAAGTGATGGAGATGCAGCTTCGCTCGCCCGTCCGCTGGGGGGCGTGCGTCGCGGCGCTGGTGGAGCTGGGCTGTGACACGGTCGTGGAGGTCGGGCCGAAGCGCGCGCTGACCGGCATGATGCGCGAGCTCGCGCCCGGCAAGACCGCGCTCGCGGTGGGTACCCCGGCGGCAGTTGTGGAGCTAGCGATCCCAGCCTAGAGGGACGGGGCGATCATTCGTTGCTTGCCGACTCCTGGTGCGGTTGACTTCCCGCCCTTGACGGGGTGCAGACTGGCCCTGTAGCCGGCCTCTCGATCACTGGAGCCAGAGATGCCGCACAAGTCTCTACCCGCGAGGGGACCGCCAACTGACCGCAGCCACTCGAACCGTATTTGCTTCTCATGGAGGTGAGAAATGCACGCAGGCGTAATCCGATCCACCTACAAGAAGTCAGACCTGAATCAGGTCGCCAAGGACTTCAAGGAGAACGTGATCCCGATCCAGGCGGCACACGAGGGCAGCCGGTCGGCAATGCTCCTGATCGACCGCGACAGCGGCGACGCCATATCGATCGGCATCTATGAAGACGAGGCCTCCGCGAAAGCGTTTGGGTCCAAAGCCACGAAGCTGCTGGACGGTTTCAAGAAGTACCGCACCGGCACTGCTGAGCCCAAGCGCGAGCTGTTCGAGATCGCGACGTCGACACAACAAGAGGCGAAAGCCGTGGTCGAGCGCGTTCTCAAGGCCTTCAACGCTCACGACCTGGAAGCGGTGGCCCGCGAAGCGGCGCCGGACACATTGCTCACGGCGCCCGGCGGCACCAACCTGCAGGGAGTGCAGGCGGCGAAGGAGTACAACCAGCGCCAGATCAAGGCGTTTCCGGATGCGAGAGTCGAAGCCAAGAAGACGATCGTCCAGGGAAACACCGTTGTCGTGGAAGGCGTGTTCACAGGCACGCACGCCGGACCGCTGAAGACGCCGATGGGTGATGTGCCGCCGACCGGACGGAAGGTGAAGGGAGAGTTCGTCCAGGTCTTCGAGATCGACCGTGGCCTGGTGAAGAGGAATCACCTCATCTTCGACCAGGCCGAGATGATGACCCAGCTCGGCGTAGCGCCGGCCGGGGCCAGGTCGACCGCGTAGATCGAAGTTGGAGTCGTCGGGGCCCGGGCCGTCGGAGCCCGGGTCCTCGGGGCCAAGGGGCATCGCCGAGTGCTGGTATGGTATTTCCACGAAACGCCCTAGGTGCTTTCGCAGGGGAGGCGAGATTGGAAACCCAGAAACTGAGCTTCGAAGACTTCAAGAACATCGTGGTCGAGCGACTTGGCTGCGAGCCTGAGCAGGTGACGATGGATGCCTCATTCCAGGAGGATCTGAACGCCGACTCGCTCGACCTCGTTGAGCTCATCTACGCATTCGAAGAGAACACGGGTCTGGAGATTCCCGACGAAGACGCCGAGAAGATCACGACGGTCGGCCAAGCGTGGGAGTACATACAGGAGAAGGCCGGCTCATAGCACAGAGCGCAGCGCCTCTCGCGCAATCGTTACTACAGCTCCAGCAGAAGATCGGGATTCATTTTCGCGATCCAGGACTTTTACTCGAGGCTGTCACGCACAGCTCGTTCGCCAACGAGAATCCGCACCAGTCGCCGCGCGACAACGAGCGCCTCGAGTATCTCGGCGACGCGGTCCTGCAGCTGATCACTGCCGAGTACCTGTACAAGCACCACCCCGGCGCGACCGAGGGCGAGCTCACGCAAACGCGATCGGCGATGGTCAACACCAACACGCTGGCGCAGATGGCCGAGCAGCTGGACCTCGGCAGCTACCTGTATCTGGGCCGCGGCATCGCCAAAGGTGGCGGGCGCAACCTGAAGTCCCTCCTGGCCAACGCTTTCGAGGCGCTGCTCGGCGCGGTCTTCCTCGACGCCGGCTATGACGCCGCCTACCACTACTACCTCAACCGCTACCGGTCCCTGCCTTCGCCGGCCCAGGACGAGAACTTCAAGGGCCGCCTGCAGCAGGTGGCGCAGGAGCGGTTCGGTCAGACGCCCTTCTACGACAGCGAGGGCGCGCGCGTCGGCGGCCAGCGCGAGTACACGTCGGTGGTGTTCGCGGGCGCGGATCCGCTTGGCACGGGCCACGGGGCGACCAAGCAGGAGGCCGAGCAGGAGGCCGCGCGGGCGGCGCTCGAGAAGCTCGGCGAGGCCCCGACCGCGGCGGCGGCACCCAAGGCCGTCCGGACGCCCCGACCGCGCAAGCGGCGCCCCGCCGGCTCTGGCGCCACCGCTCCAGCCGAGATCGTGAGCATCGTGCCCCCGCCGGTTTCCGAACCTGAGCCGGACCCCGCCCCCGAAGAGCCTCCCCGCAGCCGCCAGTTCGGAGAACCGTTGGAGTAGGGCACATGTTGTGCCCGGGACTCAGATGAGCCCTACATCTGCTACTTTGGTGCCGATTTGTTCCTCCGCTCGCTGAGCCTGCTGGGCTTCAAGACCTTCGCGCGGGCGACAGAGATCCGATTCGAAGGCGGGGTCACGGCGATCGTCGGCCCGAACGGCTCCGGCAAGACCAACATCGTCGACTCCATCAAGTGGGTCCTCGGCTCCGGCCAGGCCCGCGACCTCCGCGGCAAGAAGATGGAAGAGGTCATCTACGCGGGCGGGGAGCGCCGCCCGCGGGCGGCGTTCGCGGAGGTGACAGTCGTGTTCGACAACACGGCGGGCCGTCTCCCGGTCGACTATCACGAGGTCGCGATCAAGCGACGGGTCGAGCGCGACGGGGAGAGCGATTACTACCTGAACGGGACTCGGGTCCGCCGCCGCGACCTCATCCACATGCTTGCCTCGACCGGGCTCACCGTCGACTCGTACGCGATCATCGACCAGCGCGACATCGAGACGATCGTCGTGTGCTCGCCCGCGGAGCGACGAGCTCTGCTCGAAGAAGCCGCGCAGGTACGCGGTGTCAAAGCGCGGCGCCAGGAGGCGGCCCAGCGCCTGGGCGAGCTGGCGCAGAACCTGCTCCGGCTCGAGGACCTGCGTTCCGAGATCGAGCCTCGCCTCGAGGTCGTGCGGGCGCAGGCGGCCGCGGCCAAGGAGGCGGCCGAGACGGTGGCGCGCCTGGAGCTGCTGCGCGGCAGCATCGTCTGGGAAGAGTGGCGCGAGGCGCGGGACGCGCAGAAAAAGGCGAGCGCCCAGGCCCAGTCGCTCGAGCGGCGCCTCGCCGAGGCGCGTGAGCAGGCGCAATCGGCGGAGGCCGACTTCGCCGGCTGGCGGAGGGAGATGCAGGCCGCCCAGGACCGGCGGCTGGCGCGCCAGGCCACGCTTGGGCGTTTGCGCCTCGAGCTGTCGGCGGCGGACCACGCGCTGGAGCTGGGCGACGAGCGAGCCGAAAGCCATCGAGCGCTCTCTGGCGCCCTCCAGCGCGAGGAAACCGAAACCCGCAGGCAGGTCGCCGCTGCCGAAGCGCTGCAGAAGCAGCTGCGTGCCGGCATGGCGAATGCCGCCGGAGCCCTCGAGGCCTTGCCCGCGCAGCCGGTGGACCTGCCGGCCTACGACCCCCACCAGGCGCAGCACGCCCAGCGCGGGGCCGAGCAGGCTCGCCGCGCGGTGGCGGTCGCGACGTCGTCACTGGCCGGGCTGCGCACGCGGCGCGAGTTCCTCGAGCAGCAGGTGGCGCGGCTGGAGGCCGGGGCGGAAGCGGCGAAGCGTATTCCCGACGCCGAGTCGGCGCTGGCTGCGGAGCGGTCGGCCGCCCGGGCAGCCGAGTCGGCGGCCATCTCGATCGCCCGGCTTCGCTCCGAGCTGGAGGGGCTCGAATCGCTGCAACCAGCGTCCGTGTCTGGTTTGGTGCGGCTGGGCGACGCGGTCCTCGCGGAGCCGGGCTACGAGCGCGCGCTGTCGGCCGTGCTTGGACCCCTGCTCGACGCACTGGTGGCGCCCGACGAGGAATCGGCCACCCGCGCCGGTGGAGAGAGGGGAATGCAGCGTACGGTCCTGTACCCGCTCGATGCCATGGCCGCGCCGAAGCCGGGTTCCATGCTCAACCACGTCCGGGTCAAGCAGGGCTACGAGCTGGTGGCGCGGCGGCTGCTCGGCCACGCCGTCATCGGCGTCGACGTCACTGTCGCCGGCGTCTACCGCGAGCCTGGCCTGGTCCGCGCTGGGGCCGACCCCAGGGTGGAGATCGACGCCCGCCGATCCCGGCTCGAGGAGCAGATCGAGAGCCTCATGCCGGCCGCCTCGGCGGCAGCCGGAGCCGCGAGGGGCGTCAAGGAAGCCGAGGTGGCGCTCGACCACCTGCGCACTCGCGCGGCCGGGGCGTCCGGCCTTGGCGAGTCGAGGCGGTTGCTCGACGCCGCGCGTGAGGCCGAGAGGGTGGAGGCGGCCAGGATTCCAGACCTGGAGCGCGCGGCCGGAACGGCCGAGGCCGAGGCGGCGTCGAAGATCCTCGAGCTGGACGCGGAGGCGGCGCATCGGTCCGCGGCCTTGCAGGCAGAGCTGGAGCGTGCTCGCTGGCGCGACCGTCTCGATGACCTGAAGAGGCAGCTGCACGCTGTCGACGAGGACCTCGACCGCCACCGCCGCGCTGCCGAGGAGAGGGCGGCTCGCGCAGCCGAAGCGGAGAAGAGCGCCACAGCAGCCGCCGAGGTCCTGCCCCGCCTGAAGATGGAGGCCGAGGCTGCCAAGACCCGCCTTGCGGATGCGGAGCGCGAGGCCCCTGGTGAGGAGGAGGAGATGGCGGAGGGCGCCCGGCGCCTGGTGGCGCTGGAGGAGGCGCGCATCGACGCGAGGCTCAAGGCCGGCAACCTGGAAGGCAACCTCGGCCTGATCACGCGCGAGGCCGAGCTGCTGGCCGCGCGCATGGAAGAGATCCGGCTGCGCATGCCCGACGGTGTCGCGCCGGAGGAGATCCCCGGCGGCAAGTCGCGCGAGAAGGAGATGCGGACGCTCGAGAAGCGACTCGAGGAGATCGGACCCACCAACGCCCTCGCCGAGGCGGAGTGCCACGAGCTCGAGGAGCGCTTCGAGACGCTGCGCACGCAGCTTGACGACATCACCGCCGCGCGCGCCGACCTCGAGCAGCTCATCGCCAAGCTGCGCGAGGAGGAGGAGTCTCGATACGAGGCCGTGTTCGGCGCCGTCGCAGCTAACTTCCATGAGTACTTCTCGCAACTGGCCCCGGGCGGGCGCGCCGCTCTGCGGCACGCGGAAGGCGACGAAGGGCCGCGCACCGGCGTGGAGATCCTTGTCCAGCCGCCACGAAAGCGGCTGCAGAACGTGACGTTGTTGTCATCCGGCGAACGCTCCATCGCCGCGCTCGCCCTGGTGCTGGCACTGGACGAGGTCAACCCGAGCCCGTTCACGATCCTGGATGAGGTCGACGCCGCGCTCGACGACGCGAACGTCGGCCGCTTCGGCGAGATGCTCGCGCGACTGGGCGCGCAGCGGCAGTTCCTGGTGATCACCCACAACCATGTGACGATGGCGCACGCGTCCAGCCTCTACGGCATCCATCTCGACGAGAGTGGCGCCTCGCACATCGTTTCGGTCCGCCTCGAGGACATTCGCAAGCCGGCCACACGCGCCGCCGGCACAGCCTCCGCCCAGGCCGGCTGAGCCTTTCGTGGTGAGCGTCTGGAGCCGCGTCGGCGGCCGCACCAAAAAAGTCCTTGCCGCCGGCCTGCGCGCGCTCAGGCCACCGATGGCCGCGGGCTACTACGAGGATCTCGAGGAGCTTCTGATCGCCGCGGACATGGGTCCGGCGATGGCAGCGCGCCTGGTGGCCGCGGTGCGCACGGGGAGCCCGCGCGCAAGTGATGAAGCCGAAGCGGCGCTCGTCGGGGCATCGCTGGCGGCGATGTCTAAACGGCCCCGCGAGCTGCACCTGGGCGGCGCCCCGGCATGCGTCCTCTTCTACGGGATCAACGGCGCGGGCAAGACGACGACCGTCGGCAAGCTGGCGCACAGATTGCATGCGATGGGCAGGAATCCGCTGGTGGTGGCGGCCGACACATATCGCGCGGCCGGCGTCGAGCAGATGATGGCCTGGGCCGAGCGGGCGGGGGTGGCAGGTTTTGCGGGCAAGGCGGGGGCCGACCCGGCGGCGGTGGTGTTCGACGGCCTCGAGCACGCCCGCAGTCGCGGTCATGACGTCGCCCTCGTCGACACGGCCGGCCGCCTGCAGACACAGCACAACCTCCTCCAGGAGCTGGCCAAGGTGGGGAGGGTCGCCACCAAAGCGCTCGATGGCGCCGCCTACGAATCGCTGTTGGTGCTTGACGCGGTACTCGGGCTGTCGAGCCTTGCGCAGGCGCGCGCGTTCAACAAGGCCATCCCCATGACCGGGCTGGTGCTCGCCAAGCTGGACAGCAGCGCCAAGGGCGGTGCGGTGATCGCTATTGAATCCGAGCTCGACGTCCCCGTCAAGCTGGCGGGAGTGGGGGAGGGCATCGAGGATCTCGAGCCATTCGACCCCGCCGCCTACATACGCTCATTGTTCGAAGAGTGACCCTGCGCATCGCGGATCCGCACTGCCACACGCTGGCCTCCGACGGAATGGTCACGCCGGCGGAGCTGGTCGACGCGGCGGTGAGGGCCGGCCTCGACCTCATCGCCATCACCGACCATGACACGATGGTGAATGCGCGCGAGGGCAAGGAACGGGGCGAGGCCGCCGGCCTATCTGTCGTGGCCGGCCAGGAGGTCACAACCAAATGGCCGGCGCAGACACACATCCTCGGCTGGTTCTTAGACAAGCCGATCAAGAGGTCGATGACCGTCGCCGACACGGTGGCCGCGATCCACGACCAGGGTGGGCTCGTGGTCATCCCGCACCCGTTCATGCCCGTGTACTTCGGCTCGATCCAGCCGCAGATGCTGCGCCGCCTCATCGAGAAGGAAGCGGTCGACGGCATCGAGGTTCTCGCCACAGTCCCGATCGGCGCTCGCCGCAGAAAGATGCTCGACGAGTTTTTCAGCGCGAATCGCGAGCGGCTGGGAGCCGAGATCGGTTCCAGCGACTGTCACTTCGGACGCCACGACATCGCGCAGGTCGTAACCGCCTTCGAAGGCGACTTCCGCACCGCGGTCGTGCAGAGAAAAACCACGCCCCGCCGCGGCCAGGCGAAACGAAGCGTGCCCGCAGAGATGACGCTGCGTCAGCAGTGGCGATCGATGGTGGACCTGCCCCTGAGGCGGCTGCGCGGCGAGATCTAGACTCATGCCGCCCAGCGCATCCCCGGCCCTCGTACACGCCGCGCGATCACGCGATCAGGTGGGATGAACTTCACACCCTCGCCCGCTTTCACCACCTGCCAGCCTCCCTCATGGACGAGGCGATGGTGATAGAAACAGAGAGGTAGGAGGTTGGGCAGGTCGCTCGCCCCGCCCCGAGACCAGAAGTCGATGTGATGCGGACTCGTCCAGTTGATCGGGCGGTCGCAGCCCGGCCCGCAGCAGCCGCGGTAGCGGGCTTTGAGCGCCCGGCGCTGGGCCGGCGAGATGGCTCGCGTCGCCCGCCCGACGTCCACCACCACGGAGTCCGCTTTCAAGACCCGGCACAGGGTGCCGTCGCAGGCCAGCCGCTGCACCGTCTTGCTCGAGATCGGCATCCCTCTCTCCAGCTCCGAGGCCGCCGCGCCAACCTCGCCTTTCAGGCCTTCCAACGTGGTCGTCACCGTGATGTGCGGACGGACACCGTTGCGTCGGGGCAGCTTGCCCTCGTCCATGGCTTTGTAGACGATCTCGGTCAGGGCGTCGGCGCGGCGCTGCTTCGGCGCCCGGCCGTCGTCTCGACCCAGTCGCTTGGCCAAAGCGTCGACCGCGCCCTTGAGGGCGGCACCGGCTTCGGGATCGATGACCCCGCTGAGGTGATACATCCCGTTCATCTCGCTGATGTGGAGGAAGCGCTCTTCGTAGCTCTCTTCGCTGTCGCGCTCGAACCCATCGGGATCCAAGGCACAACGCATGTGCGCGGCCAGCCAGTTCAGGTCCTTGACCGAATACTCGCGGGCCAAGCCGATCCACTGCACCTCATCCAGGCCATCGCCCTTCTCGCCTAGCTTGTCGCGCAGATGGCAGATCACCGACGCCGCCTGGTAGCCAATCTCGCCCGTGGAAAGCGCCGCGGCTACGACGGGCAGCGACTCAAGCTGTTCGCCGACACACACCCGATCGGCGGCAGAAGGCACTGACATGCCGCAGATGCGGCTGATCCATGAGCCGACGGTGATGTTGCCGCCAACCAGGTGATCACCACGCTTCTGGGCTCGTCGCACCATGGCAGAGAACTCGAGCTCCAGCGCATCGATCAAGCTGCGCATGCGCTTGGGATCGTCGTCGCTCGGGTCGAGTTCCCGAGCCTGAAACTCGCCCACCGCCGCCTGCAGTTTCGAGAGTGGAGTCTCTCCGATCTCGGCCATGAGCTGAGGCTACCAAACACATGTTTGGGCCACAACCCAGCCTGTTAATTTCGCCTTTAGTTGGTTCGGGGCGCTTGCAGCCAGACGCGGCTCCTACGCCGGCTTGTCCTCCAACCCCAGCCCGAACATCGCCTCGAGGTCGTGGGCCGAGAACTGCTGGAAGGCGACCATCGTCTGCGTCCGCTCGATACCCTCGAGCTTGGTCAAGCGCTGGGTCACCACGTCCGCAAGCTGCTCATGCTCACGCACGCGAACGATCGCCACGAAGTCCCACTCGCCCGTGACCGTGTACACCTCAGACACACCAGGCACGTCGGCCAGCTTCGGGCCCAGGCTCACCAACCCGGCACGCGTTGACTTGACGAGCAGGACGGCGGTCAGCATGAGGAACTACGTAGAAGCGACCGGCACGATGGCGCCCGTCGCATCCCCGTACGCCCACACGTCCATGTCGCCGTAGGTCAGGCCGCTGTGCCCGAGGATCGTGCAGATATGCGTACGGTGGTCGTTGCCGTGGTGCAGGGCCTGGATCACCACCACGCCCGAGTGGAGAACGAAGCGGCCGTCCTGGAACGTCGCCTCGTGTGCCTCGTCAGGCGAGACGCGAGGCGCGATCTCGATCAGCTCGTCGCCGCTGCGAACCGCTTCCGCGCGCAACACAGCCATGCCAGGGAACTCGCTGCGCTCGTTGATCCGCGGCTCGCCGCCGCCGAGGCGCTTGATGTATCGCTGCTCCGCGGCGAGCATGTGGAAGAAGGTGGACGCAATCGTTCCGTAGGTCCCGGGGGCGGTCATCGCAAGCTGCTCGTCGGTGAACGATGCGCACACGTCGAGCAGGTGCAGGTTCGCCCATTTGTTGTAGCGGAACGCCTCGACCAGCAATGGCCCCATCTCGGTACCGATTCTAGATCTTGCTAGACTGTAAAGGCATGCGCCTTGACACCCTCGCGACCAGGAGCCGCCATCTCGCCCTGTTCGAGCGCTATGGACCGCTTCTCACCCAGCACCAGCAGGGCGTGCTCAACCTCTCTCTGAGGAGCGATTGGTCGCTGGCCGAGATCGCCAACCACCAGGGCACGTCGCGCGCGGCGGTGCACGACATCGTCAAGCGCTCGACCGAAGCACTGGAAGGGTACGAGAAGCGGCTGGGTCTCCTCGCCGAAGCCGGCAGGCGGCGCCGCCGGGTCGCCTCTCTGGAGAAGGAGCTCACAAGCCTGCGACAACGCCTCGCGGAGCTCGAGGCTTAGATAGGTGTTCGAAGCCCTCGGTGACCGCCTCGCGGCAGTGCTCAAGAAGATCACCGGCCGCGGCGTGCTCCGCCCCGAAGACGTCGAGGCCGCGCTCCGCGAGGTCCGACTCGCGCTGCTCGAAGCCGACGTCAACTTCAAAGTCGTCAAGGAGTTCGTCGACCGGGTGCGCGCAAGGCTTGTCGGTATCGAGGTGTCGCCTGGCCTGACCGCGCCTCAGCAGGTGGTGAAGGCCGTAAACGAAGAGCTGGTTCAGCTCCTCGGCGGTAACTCCGATGGCCTGCGTTATGCGCCGGCTCCTCCCACCGTCCTGATGTTCGTGGGCCTGCAGGGATCGGGCAAGACGACATCCGCGGTCAAGGTCGCCCTGATGGCAAAACGCGAGGGCCACAGGCCGATGGTGGTCGCGCTCGACCTCCGCCGCCCGGCCGCGGTCGAGCAGCTGCGGACGCTGGCGGCCAAAGAAGGCATCGCGTTCCATTCCGGCCAGGGCACGGTCGAGGACATCGCGGCCGCGAGCATCAATGAGGCGTCAAGGCTAGGTCAGGACGTGGTCCTGCTCGACACCGCCGGCCGCCTGCATATCGACGCCGAGCTCATGGACGAGCTGAAACGCCTGAAAGCAGCGGTCAAAGTGACCGAGACGCTGCTCGTCGCCGATGCCATGACCGGCCAGGAGGCGGTCAAGGTGGGGGAGGCGTTCGGAGGGGGAGTCGGCCTCGACGGTGTCATCCTGACAAAGCTCGACGGCGACGCGCGCGGAGGCGCGGCGCTGTCGCTCCGCCTGGCCACCGGCCAGCAGATCCGGTTCGCCGGCACCGGAGAGCGGGCGCAGGACCTCGAGGTGTTCCACGCCGAGCGCATGGCTTCCCGAATCCTCGGCATGGGCGACGTCCTCAGCCTGGTCGAGCGCGCCGAGCGCTCCATCGACCAGAAGGCGGCAAAGGAGGTCGAGAGTCATCTGCGCGCGGGCCACCTGACATTCGACGATTTCCTCGTTCAGGTCAGGCAGCTGCGCGGCATGGGCTCGCTCGAAGGCATCCTCGACTTGGTTCCAGGAGGCACGGCGTTGAAGGGCCCCCTCGCCGGCGCCGACACCGAGCGCGAGGTCCGCCGCATGGAGGCGGTCATCCTTTCCATGACGACTCGGGAAAGGGCGCACCCCGAGATCATCGATGGCGCCCGCAGGCGCCGCATCGCGCGAGGGAGCGGCGTTGGGCCCGCGGACGTCAACCGCGTGATCAAGGCGCGCGAGACGATGCAGAAGCTCGCGAAGACGTTCGGAGCCGGGAATCGCGGTGGCAAGGCCGGCCTGGGCCGGCTGTTTGGACAAGGAGGTCCGGGTTGGTCAAGATAAGGTTGAGGCGGATGGGGGCCAAGAAACACCCCTTTTACCGCCTCGTGGTGGCGGACTCGCGCTCGCCGCGAGACGGCCGGTTCATCGAACACCTCGGGTACTACGATCCGATGACGGACCCGGTGAAGGTGAGCATCGACGCGGACAAAGTGATGCGCTGGCTCCAGCAGGGCGCTCAGCCGAGCGAGGCCGCCAGGAGCCTGTTGAAGCGGGAGGGGATTCTTGAGCGACGCGCAGAGAAGTCGACCGATACGGCGTGACCAGCGGCGGAGCGGCGGCGGCTACAACCGAGGCTTCAGGCGCGAGGGCCCTCCGGGCCCGGCCGGCCCGGCCATCGACTATCGGGCGCTGGTCGAGTACGTCGCGCGCTCCCTGGCCGAGAAGCCGGAGGAGGTGTTGGTGGAGTCGTTCGAGCGGGGCGGCGGCACCGTGGCCATCAAAGTCAAGCTCGCCGACGGCGACGTCGGGCGATTCATCGGCAAGGCCGGACGCAACATCGAGGCCATCAGGACTCTGGTGCGGGTCGCGTCGCTGCGCGACCGCAAGAGGGTCTTCGTCGACCTGGCCAACCCATCGATGGCGCACTCTTCACCGCCGCGCGAACGTCGCAACTACAGCGGAGGCGAGCGTTCGTGATCCGCGTCGGCCAGGTGACAGGCGCGTACGGGCTCGATGGGGCTGTGAAGGTGATTCCCTTGACAGACTTCGAAGATCGCTTCGACTCAGGCTCGGCCCTCGTGCTCGACGGCTGCCGGCGCACGGTGGAATGGAGCCGGGCCGGCCAGCCGGGCTTGGTGGTCAAGCTCCTGGGCATCGACAACCGGACGGTGGCTGACCTCTTCCGAGGCCGGTACCTGGAAGTCCCTGACGAAGCGGCCCACGGGCTCGCCGAAGGCCGCTACTACCACCACCAGCTGGTCGGCCTGCCGGTGCAGACCGGCTCGGGGCAGCAGCTCGGCACCATCGCTGAGGTCCTCGAGCGGCCTGCCAACGACGTGTGGGTGAGCCGCGAGGGCACCGTCGAGCACCTGATCCCGGCCACCCGTGACGCGGTGCTCGAGGTCGACCTCGAGGCGCGTCGTGTGGTCGTGGCCGACTGGCTCATCCAGGTTGAGGACGCGTAGGCCACACATGAGATTCGACGTCGTCACGATCTTTCCGGCCATGTTCGGCCCCGTGTTCGAGCACGGGGTGGTCGGCCGTGGGATCGAGCGCGGGCTCGTGCAGCTGCACACGCACGACCTGCGCGACTACACCCATGATCGCCACCGCCAGGTCGACGACATGCCGTTCGGCGGCGGGCCGGGCATGGTCATCAAGCCCGAGCCGGTGTTCGAGGCGGTGGAGTCCATCCGCCCGCTCAATGCGGGCCCGGTCGTGCTGATGGAGCCGTGGGGCGAGCGTCTCGACCAGCGCCTCGCGGCCGAGCTGGCCGCCGAGCCGGGCCTCATCATCGTGTGCGGGCGCTACGAGGGCATCGACGATCGCGTGCGCACCTCGCTCGCGTCACGCGAGATATCGATCGGCGATTATGTCGTCAGCGGCGGCGAGATCCCAGCCATGGTGCTGATCGACGCGGTCGCACGGCTGGTGCCGGGCATCGTCGGCGACCCCGAGTCGCTGGTGCAGGACAGTTTTGCGGACCAACCGGCGGGATGGCCCCAGTTCACCCGGCCCGCCGACTATCGGGGCTTGATGGTCCCCGACGTGCTCCTTTCGGGCGATCACGCCCGCATCAAGCAATGGCGCCGCCGCCAGGCGGCCGAGAGATCTTCCGTCCATACCAAGGAGTTTAAAAAGACATGAACGTCATCCAGCAGCTCGAGAAGGAGCAACAGAAGGAGAAGGTCCCCGCTTTGCGCGCGGGCGACACGGTCAAGGTGCATGCCAAGGTGGTCGAGGGCACGCGCGAGCGCATCCAGGTGTTCGAGGGCACGGTAATCCGCGTCACGGGTGGTGGCCTGCGCCAGAACTTCACGGTACGGCGCGTCACCCACGGAGTGGGCGTCGAGCGAACCTTCCTCATCCACTCGCCGCGCATCGACAAGATCGACGTGCTCAGGCACGGCGATGTCCGCCAGGGCAGGCTCTACTACCTGCGCGGCAAGGTGGGCAAAGAGGCGCGCATCCGGGAGCGCCGCCGGCTGGTGCGCGAAACGCAGGGCGAGCCCGAGGCGCAGGAGAACGGCGAGGAACAAGCCGAGGAGTAGCTCGCCTCCCCACCCTGTGGGGAGGTCGGCCAGCTCGCGCAGCGAGCTCGCCGGGTGGGGGTAGGTGTTAAGGACAGTGGCGCCCGGCGCCTCGGCTCGGTAATCTCCGAACGGTGAAGCAAGAGTGACCAGGCCGATGCTGTGGCGCTATGAGCGCATGGCCGTGTCGATGGGATATTCGGTCATCGCCGGCGTCGACGAAGTCGGTATGGGCCCGCTGGCCGGCCCGGTGGTGGGCGGCGCCGTCGTGCTCGAAGTGGGAGACAGGATTACCGGGCTCGACGACTCCAAGCTGCTCACGCCCGACCAGCGCGAGCGCCTGGATCGGATCATCCGTCGCCGCGCCCTGGCCTTCTCGGTCTGCGCCGTCGATCACGCCCAGGTTGACAGGCTGGGCCTCATCAAAGCCCGCCACCTGGCGACTGCTGGAGCCGTGGCCGGACTCAAGATCCCGGCCGAGTACCTCCTCGTCGACGCGTGGGACGTGCCCGAGGCCCCGCTGCCGCAGATGGCGGTGGTGAGGGGCGACCGGACATGCGCTTCGATCATGGCCGCCAGCATCGTGGCCAAGGTCGCCCGTGATGCGGCCATGGTCGAGTACGACCGCATCTACCCCGGCTACGGTTTCGCGTTCCACAAGGGCTACGCGACGCCGGAGCATCGGGCGGCCATCCGCCGCCTCGGCCCCAGCCCCATCCACCGCACCTCGTGGGCGCCCTTTCGAGAGTTCGCCGCGAATTAGCTTTGGGCCGCGCCGGCGAGAAGGCCGCGGCCGAGCTCCTGAAGCGGCGAGGTTTCGAGGTGGTCGGAGCGGGATTTACGGCCCGCCGCGGCGAGATCGACCTCGTCTGCCGGCGGGGCGGCGACCTGGTGATCGTGGAGGTCAAGACGCGGACGAGCGAGGCGTTCGGAACGCCGGCCGAAGCGGTGGGCCCGCGCAAGCGGCGGGCGCTGGCGGCGGCCGCCGCCGAATACCGGCTGCTGGCGGGCTGGAAGGGGCCCATCCGGTACGCCGTCGTGGGTCTCATCGCGAGGCCAGACGGCGCCTTCGACGGCGACCTCATCGAAGACCCCTTTGACTGACAGATTCAGCAATTCAGGTGCAGTAGCTTTCCGACGCGTGCTTATATTCGACT
>WNFJ01620645.1_pt2 | contig 17015 bp, 16 predicted proteins | sample 5400461 | NCBI WGS metagenome assembly WNFJ01 (sample SAMN13153349, study PRJNA577476) | soil metagenome | isolation source: 115 cm saprolite on Douglas fir-dominated hillslope | place: USA:California | collected 2013-09-17 | reverse complement strand
CGACCATGTCGTCATTCATATAAATGCGGAAGTTGGGATCGCTAAGCTCTTTTTGCACGGTTGCGGCCAGCGACACATCGGACGAAGCAGCAGTCAAAGCCGTGGGATTTCCGTGGGCCACCTCCAGGGCGAAGGTCGGGCCGCTGAGCGCGCTGATCTTAGGGGTGAATCCGGAAAACCGCTTCACGATTTCGTCAATCACCTGGCTCATGCGCAGCAAGGTGTCATTCTCAACGCCCTTTGTGGCGCTTACAAACAACATCTGCGGAAGCAGCCACTGTGCCATGTGCTCGAAGACGCGGCGGCAATGATGCGAGGGCATCACGCTGACGACAATCTCCGCTCCCGAGAGCGCGTGCTGAAGATCATTCGTTACCGTGACAGACTCAGGAACGCGGCAATCCGGGAGGAAGAGAGCATTGACACGGGACTCCTGAATGCTCGCGCAGACTTCGTTTTCACGCGCCCAGAGCCGCACCTGGTGCTGGCCGCCACGGCCGGCGACAATGGCCAGCGCTGTTCCCCACGAGCCCGCGCCAATGACCGCTACTTTACTCAAGCTTCCTTCTCCATCGTCTGGTCCTTCTTTGTACCCAGACGGTTTTCAGTGCCAGCCAGCAGGCGGCGGATGTTCTGGTTGTGTTTCAAGACAACCAGCACCGCGACGGCCGACGCAAGGGCCAGCGTGACTGCGTCAGTGAGTTTCAAAAAGTAAGCTGCGATGGGGAACGCGATAGCTCCAAGAACCGAGCCCAGCGAAATATAGCGCGTGATAGCGACGACAACAATGAACACCGCCAGCCCAATCAGCACAGCTTTGGGAAAGAGCAGAGCGAAGACGCCCAGCGCTGTGGCCACTCCTTTGCCGCCGCGAAAGCTGAGCCATACGGGAAAAATATGGCCGGCAACCGCAGCGAGCGCGGCTGTAGCCATCAGATGCTGAGGAGGGACGCACTGGCCTGCGCCACCACAGGAGTTGAAGCTGGAGTAGGCCAGCCACCAGGCAAAACAGACGGCGAGCACGCCCTTGCCCGCGTCGAGGGCAAGGGTTGCGATTCCCAGTCCTTTGGCGCCGGAGCGCGCGACGTTGGTGGCGCCAATATTTCCGCTGCCGCTCAGGCGAATGTCCTCACCGCGGAACATCTTGACCAGTACGTAGCCGAAAGGGATTGACCCAAAGAGATACGCGATCGCCGCCACGCCGCTGTAGAGTGACACCATATAGGTCTAGGTAAGAGAAAAGCGCTCCAGCTTGGCGTACTGTGCGCCGCCTCGGGAGAGCCTGCTCTGGTAGAGATAGAATTCTTGCGCAGTCATTGTACCGAAATGCGGCGGCTCTTCCGTTGCCAGTTGTTCTTGGAGACGCCGGAACACACGACTGGCTCCCGGACCTGAACCGGGGCGGGCCAATGTAAGGTGTGGATGATATGGCTTCTCTTCACGTTCAATGCCGAGCTGTGCCAGTTTCTGGTCAATAGCCGCTGCAAGTTCGGAAAGGTCGTTGGTAGCGTGAACGCCGGCGCAGAAAACACGGGGTGACTTGTTTGGGGGAAAGTAGCCTATACCCTCGAACTTCACATCAAACGGCCTGGCCTTGATGGCGGTCAGAGTTTGCTTGATGGCATCCAGCCGCTCTTCTTTTACTTCGCCGATGAATTTGAGCGTTACGTGTAGTGACTCTGGCCTCGCCCAACGCGCGTCGGGCGCAAGCACGCGCACGCGTTCCATAAATCCATTGAGTCGTGCGCGAATGGCTTCGGGAATATCGAGAGCGATAAAGAGACGCATCGGCCTACATTAACCTGCGGCGCACCATGTCCAGCGCCTGCTGGCTCGCCCAATGCCGTATGCGCTCGCGATCTCCGGGAAATTTGCGTTCGAGAACGTCTGTGCGCTCACCGTCAGAGACAGCAGTGAATACCAGGCCCACTGGCTTCTGCTCGGTTCCACCGCCAGGACCAGCAATACCAGTGACTCCGACACCATATGTGGCTTTGCAGCGTTGGCGAATGCCTTCGGCCAGCGCCTCCGCAACTTCTCGGCTTACCGCGCCATGTTCCGCAATCATGATAGGTGGTACGCCAGCTAGCGAACTCTTGAGAGAATTGTCGTAAACCACCGCGCCGCCGAGAAAATAGCGCGAGCTCCCCGGCACCGAGGTCACGCGCTGGGACAGCATGCCGCCAGTGCACGATTCCGCCACTGCCAGGGTCGCATTCCGCATTTGCAGGTAGTAGCCGACAATCTGTTCCAGGCTCTCGCCTTGAGTGGAAAAAATCGCTTCCTCAAACTCGTCTTCGAGTTGAGACGCCAGCTTGTCGACCTTCTTCTGTGCGTCTTCCACTGTCAAGGCCTGGGCCCGGAGTTGAAACTGAATTTCGCCGCCGGCATTGGCCAGGATGGTGGTCTCAATCTCCGGGTGTTCGCGATAGATGGGCGCTGCGCGTTTGTCGGCCTGCGACTCCGGCACCATGGCGAGCTTCAGCACGCGGACAGCAATGTGCCGCGGCGGGACGATCTCCCGCAGACGCGCCATGCACTTCTGCTCGAACATGTGCTTGAGTTCATGCGGAGGTCCCGGCAGCAGGGCCAACACTTTCTTCCTGCCAGACATTTCAACTTCAAGAAACTGGCCAGGAGCACTGCCGCGCGAGTTGTCCAGCACCTCGGCGCCCTCGATCACATCGCCCTGCTTGTGGTTGTTCTCTGCCATTTTGTAGCCACGCGAAGCGAAACGTGCACGTAGTGCCTCAACGATGGAGTCATCGCGGCGCAATTCTCGTCCCAGAGTTTCGGCAACAGCTTCGCGGGTGAGGTCGTCTTCCGTGGGCCCTAATCCGCCGATAAAAATCAGGATGTCGGCGCGTGAGAGCGCCGTCCGGGCGGCGCTTACCAGATCGGCCTGGCGGTCGCCCACGATGGTCTTGAAATGTACCGCGATTCCCAGTTCGTTCAGCTTGCTGGTAAGGAAAAGGGAATTAGTGTCTGAGCGGAAGGGAGTCAAGAGCTCTGACCCAACCGCGATGATCTCTGCGTTCACACCAGCAGTCTAAATGAGAGAGAGGGGCCGGATGCCCCAGGTGAGATGAAAAACGGAATTGGTTGTGACCAGAACCGCGCCGCCCGTGCGGGTAAACGCCAGACCAACAAGGCCCTGACCAGCCACGGCAAGTGACGCCTTCTTGTCCGGCGTGATCTGAACTATGCCGCGCTTCCCGGCGAGGGATGCCGCGACGTAGAGATTTCCCTGCGCGTCAAAAGCCAATCCTTGCGGACGTCCCAGCCCGCGATAGAACACCGAAACCGTGCCGTGAGAGTCCACGGCGTACACAGCGTCATAACTGGAAGTGGTGGGGCCGGCGACGTAGAGCGTTCCATCGGGAGAGAACGCGAGATGGTAGGCAGCAAGGCTCGGCTCCAGTGTGGCGTAGACGAAAATCTCGCGATCTTGCGCGATGCGCCAGATGGTCCCGCTACGGTCTCCTACGTAGAGGTTGTTGCCGTGATCGAAAGCGATTCCGGTCGCGACGCCCATTCCTTCCGCATACGTGCTGATTGCGCCGTTAGGATTTACGCGATAGACCGTGCCATCGTAACGCGAAGAGACATAAAGCTGTCCTTCCGCGTCAAAGGCCAGGCCGGTTGGATTCATCAGGTCAGTGACGAACGGCTTGACGTTGTAGTTGGTATCAATCTTATAGATGGAAACGGGGACCTTCTGGCCGCGTCCGCCGGAAAACGTCACATACATGTTGCCTTCCGGATCGAGCGCCGGATTTGCGACCGGATGAAGATTGTCCGCAATCGGCTGCGCGATTTTCATTTCGCGGCTATTGCTGACGTGTCCGTTACTGTGAACCGTCACCGGGCCGGAGTGCGCGCCGTAGGGCACGCGCGCGATCAGGAAATCTTCAGAGCTGACGATAATTGAGCCCTTGACACCGCCGAAATTCACTTCTGGCCGGGCGAGTTGCGGAGGCTTGAGTGCCTTACCCACAAGTCGCACTTCACCTCCGGGAAGCGAGGCGGCCGGCTCAATCGCATCAATTTGCGGATCGCCATTAGCGTTCTTTTTGCCCAGTAAAGTGTCGGAGATGCCCATGAAGTGTCCGTCTAGTGCGCAAACGCGTGCAGCCAGAGCTGGAGCAGGACGAGCGCGTAAAGCCCGGCTCCTACATCGTCCATCATGATTCCCGTTCCTTCAGGCAGTCTTTCGAGGCGGCGCAAGGGAAATGGCTTCACGATATCGAATACACGAAAGAGTATAAGACTGGCCAATAGGTATTTCCAATGCAGTGGAACACCAATCAGCGCAATCATCTGTCCGGCAACTTCGTCGATTACCACGAAGCCGGGGTCCTCACGTCCACTCTCTCTCGCCACAACCGTTGAGGGTGAGATGCCGAGCAGGGTAATTGCGACAGCAAGCGCAATCTCTACCGGCAAGAGCCATCCCGCTGGCACAAAATGGCTCGCGCCCCACCACAGCAGCACCGTAGCAACAGACGCATAGGTGCCAGGGCCGGGACGAAGGTGTCCTACGCCGAAAAATGTGGCGATCAGCCAGGAGATTGTCGACTTGCGGGTGAGGGTCTCGCTTGAAGCTGGCATTCGTTCTTCATAATACACAGACCTCAGGCAGAGGACTTATTGAGCTGCCCAGTCAGTAGTCAGTCGGATTTGCCGGGGGGTTGGCCTTCAGAACTTTCTTCCGCCATGCTCTCCAGAATTTCCGGATCAGTAATGGGCGAGGAAATCCTGTATCCGCCGCTGGCCCACTTGCCGAGATCAATCAACCGGCAGCGATCGCTGCAAAAAGGGAAGTTCTCATCTCCTGCCAGGACCAGGTTCCGGCAGGTTGGGCAGCGAAGCGAACGCACTTTCTTCTTCTTGGCCATTCCCACAATTAGATGACACGAGCCACCAGGTCGTAGTGGTGGGCTTCAGTAATTTCGCAGCGGTAGAACTCTCCTGGAACGAGTTGCTCATGCGCGCCAAAGTCATTGATGAATAGCTTTCCATCGATCTCAGGAGCATGCATCTCCGAGCGGCCCTCCCAGAGAAGCTCAGTTTCTTCGGATGGCCCGAGCGCCAGCACGTCCACCTTACGTCCTATAAAGTTGCGCTTGTTTTTCTTGCTGATCTGCCGTTGGATCTGCATCAGCTTCTTGCGCCTGCACTCAATTTCGCGCGGAGCGACTTTGTCTGGCAGATGATAGGCCGCGGAGCCTTCTTCGTCGGAGTAGCTGAACACGCCCAGCCAGTCAAACTGCGCTGTCCGCACGAAGTCGCAGAGTTCTTCAAAATCTTTCTCAGTCTCACCGGGAAAGCCGACGATGAAGGAAGTCCGCAAAGTAAGGTCCGGGACGGTGCTCCGCATTTTCTCGATGGATCGCAGGAAAATATCGGCGTGCGCGCCGCGCTTCATGCGCTTCAGCACGGAAGCCGACGCGTGCTGCAGAGGAACGTCGATGTACGAACAGATTTTCTCGTGCCGCGCGATGGTCTCCAGCAGCTTCCCGGTGATTTTGTTGGGATACGCATAGAGAAAGCGTACCCAGCGCAGGTCTTCAACAGCGGCGAGGCGGTCGAGCAGCAGGGCGAGTCCGTCTTTGAGATCAAGATCTTCGCCGTAGCAGGTTGTGTCCTGGCCAATGAGCGTGATTTCGCGCACTCCGCTGTGCGCCAGCCGCTCAGCTTCGGCGATTACAGACTCAAAATGCCGCGAGCGAAATTTGCCGCGAAGCTGGGGAATGATGCAGAAGCCGCATGGATGGTCGCATCCTTCCGCAATCTTGATGTATGCGGAAGCCTTGGGCGTGGCCAGCACGCGCGGCGTGTTTTCGTTATAGAGGTAGTTAGGCAGATCGGCGATGGCGCCGTCCCATTCTGAGCGTGAGAAGCGTCCACTGGCCTGGCGAGCTTCACCCTCCGCACGCGAGCGCACCCCGGACTTGAGAGACTGGCTGGCTGAAGTCGAATTGAGAATCACGAACGGCGACTGTTCTTCAGATGATTGACCGTCGGGCGCAATCCCCGCGGCGGCGAGAATGGAATCCAATTCTCCGGTGCCGACGACAGCATCTACTTCGGGAATGTTCTTCTGAATTTCCTCGCGATATCGTTCCACCAGACAGCCGGCGACCACCAACTTCTTTGCTTTGCCCGTCACCTTATGCTGCGCCATCTCGAGGATGGTGTTGACCGACTCTTGCTTCGCCGCGTCGATGAACGAGCAAGTGTTCACCACAATGATGTCGGCATCTTCCGCGTGCGATGTAATCTGCGCGCCACCGCTTTGCAGCAGGCCCATCATGACTTCGCTATCTACCAGATTTTTGGGACACCCCAGGCTTACAAAGCCTACCTTCACAGGTTTGGGCTTTGCGATGGATTCTTTCGACGGAAGAGCTAGGGTGGGAGTTTCAACCGGCATATCGCTACATTCATTCTAACATTCGCGCGCTGCCGCTCCCTCATCCAACCGCGTGAATGGCTGCTATTTCTTCTTTTTGGCAGTCGGCTTCCGCTGCAATCCGCTTACGTAGTCATAGCTAAGAGCAAGATACTTCTTCAGCTCGCTGGGCTTTTTGAGCAGCGACGCATGACCCGCCACATATTCCTTCATGACGGCCCCATACATGACGAGCGGAGCAGTCTTGTATCTTTTTGCGAAGGCTTCTCTCTCGCTCTCGGAGAGTCTGAGAATGAGCTCTCCCGGCGGAGTGAGCAGGCTGAACATGTGGCCGTTCAGCGACATATAGGGCATGGTTGCGCCTTTGCGTTCTATTTGGGATGTGTGGCGAGAAGCTTTTCATATAACGCCACTTTGTCGGCGGGGGCTTTTGCGGCTGCCTTCTTTGCGCTCATTGGCACACCTCGTCAGCTACGCTGCGGTAGATAATATAGAAGGCATGGATTTCGGGTACAGTCCGTTTGTCCGGCTTAGAGGCCGACTGTGCGAAAGGAGTGGCGTATGTCGTCCACAAAAATTAAATCATTGATAAAGTTTCTTCTGGTAGTCGCCGCATTGGCAGTGGTTCCGGCGGCCAGTGCACAAGATGCGCAGGCCGGGAAATCACAACCAGTAACTGTAAATTTGAAGGATGGGCAGGGCAAGGATGTGGGTACAGCCACAATTTCTCCGTCCACGCAGGGCGTCAAGATCAAACTGAATGTGCATAATCTGCCACCCGGCGAGCATGCCATCCACGTCCATCAGACGGCAAAGTGCGAGGGACCAGATTTCAACACTGCGGGCCCGAATTTTAATCCAGATGGCAAGAAGCACGGGTTGCAGAATCCCGAGGGACCTCACGCAGGTGACATGCCGAACTTCACCGTAGACGCAAAAGGCAAATCCAATGCAACGGTCACGGATCCCAATGTGACGTTGGGCGACGACCCGCATAGCGTCTTCACCGGAGGCGGCACCTCGCTGGTGATCCATGCTAAACCGGATGACGGCAAGACTGATCCCTCCGGCAACTCCGGCGCTCGAGTAGCTTGCGGTCTGATTACGAAGTAGCTAGCGCTGGTTATTTGGCAGCAGTCAGCTCGGCGTACAGGTCCGGCAAACGCCGCGCGTCTTCCACTGACTCGGCAAAGCGGGCGCGCTGGTAGTGATCGGTAAAGGCAGCCACATTGCGGCGGACGCTCAGGTCGTCAATCGAATCTGCGAACTCCGCTGGCGTTTGTGTGACCGACTTGCGGAAGCCCCGGCGCTCCACAGCTTTCAGCATTCGCAGATACCAGAAACTGGCTGCGGACCGTGGCGCGAGGTGCGAATTTCTGAGCAGGCGTCCACGTTGCAGGGCCCGCCAGCCACGCGGTATTAAGGGCGAAAGCAGAAGCAACAACAGCAGGACGCAGTAGAGAACCACGTCTCTTGCGGGCAGGTGTTGTGCCCGGCGTTGCCAGTTTAGCGCCGTGATCAGCAGGCCGCGATATTTCTTCCGCAACCACCAGCGGACGCCGAACTGCGCCTTGCCGGTCTCTGAAGCCAGCGCGGCACTGAGGCGCATCTGATGCGTAAAGTCATAGTTGATGATCCACTCGCGCCACAGTTCGCGCATCGCGTCCATGTAAAGCGCGGCGCGCGACCATCCGGTTGCCGGAGCATCCAGTCCGCCTGCGGGCGTCGGATCGAAGGTGACCCAGCCGTATTCGGGGAAGTATGCCTCCACCCAGGAGTGCGCGTCTTTGCCGCGAATAATGTAGCTGGAGGTCACGTCATTGTATTGGCCGCCCCTGAAGCCATTCACCACGCGCGCTGGGATATCCAGCGTGCGCAGCATGACTGCCATCGACGAAGCAAAGTACTCGCAGTGTCCTTTCTTGCGCACGAAAAGGAACGCCGCGAGCGGATCTGTCTCGGCTCGGCCGGGCAGCTGTAATGTGTAGCCAAACTCGGTTTGAAGATAGTTCTCAATCGCTTTCGCCCGCAGATAGTTGGAAGCGCTTCCGGCAGTGATCTGTTTTGCCAGTCGCGGGATACGCGGATCCAGATTTGGCAATTGCCTGTACAGCAAGGCAAGTCGCGGGGGATAGTCTTGCGAATTCGAGTCGCGTACTAGAGGCTCGGGATCCCGCGTATCCGATTCCGCAAAGTAGATGCCGATAGCTTGTGGCGTGCTCTCGATTTCCCCTTTGAAGGAAACGATCCCCGAGCGGGAGTTCAGCACGGAGCCGTCCGGTGTAATCGCAACCGAGCTATATCCGCCGTTGATTTTCAGCGGGACCGGAGCCAGAAAGAAGACATCAATCCCGACCGGTTCCATCACGATCTTGTATGAGAGAGTTGGCCAATGCCGCACCGAAGGCGAACTCGCATAAAGAAGGGAGTTGCGCACGCGGAACTGGCCCAGATCGAGTCCGGCGTTGCTCAAGGGCTGTTTCACCGGAGCGTCGCCGGGATTATTCCACCAGCGCTTCCCGTCAAAATTTGTCAGGGCTATGCCACGCCACTTGATGTCAGCGGGGAGTTTCCCATTCAGTACCTGCACGTGCATCACGACCGCGCGGGATTGCTGTATCTGTCCGATTCCTCCCAGCGTCACATCCTGACTAAAGCCGGAAACGAACTCTCCCTGAGCGCCCAGGCTGCGCAGGTAGCCTCCGGAATTTCCGCGCGGCAACACAAAAAATATCAATGCTGCCCCGACAAAAGTTGAGACGCCCAGCAAGACCGCCGTACCGGACAGCATGCGTTGAAACTTGCGGTCCTGTTTCGGTGGGACGCCAATGGCCATGGCCGCTCGCTCCGAGCGCCGCATCTCCATACTGACGAAGGTGGCCATGGCCAGCATGAGGAACAGGGCAAAGGTCAGCAGGAACACTGTGTCCACCGTGAGGACGGCCGCCGCCAGCACCATCAGAAACGAAAGCACCGCCAGATAGATCAAGTCACGGTCCCGTTGCACGGAAAAAATCTTGACTACCATGCTGAACAACACCAGATGGACGGTGGCGTTGATGAAGCTCTGCGAGATCAGAAAGTAATCTGCCGCGTAGAAAGCGAAATAGAAGAGCGTGAGATATGTGGTCCAGCGCTCGGAGATCATGACCGTCTTCCCACGCACCAGATGCAGCCCGCGGACGAGCAATGCGGGAGCCACGATGGCCAGCGAAGGCAGGTCCAGTTTGCCGGTGCTGGTTAACGCGGTAAAGCCGGTTACCAGCAGCAAGTAAAGCGAGGCCTGGAAAAACTTTTCCGCGCTGCCGGTCCGCTGAGGCTCATATACCGCCGTGATGGCCATGCTGCTTATTGTCGTTGAATTCGGCGCGGGAAGGAAGCTTGACAATCGTAGTAGCACAGAGAACTTACCGCAGAGGACGCAGAGTGCGCAGAGAAATTGAGATTCGTCTTCTTTGCGTTCTCTGCGGTAAAAACTTTTCCACTGGAAGCGCAATACCCTCAGGGATCAGGCTGATGTCCCGAGTACCTGCGACAAAAGTGCTAGAATTAATTGCGCCGGGTCCCGCGCGACGCAATCCCGCCAACCCCGCCAGGTCCGGAAGGAAGCAACGGTAACGGGCTAGTGCGTGTGCAGCGGGTTCCCCGGTGCTTGTCTTCATCGTTGTCTGCAGCGCCTTCCTAGTACAATAGTCGGTCAAAATAATTCTCGGAGAAAAATCTTTGGCAAACATGGTGCGGGCGAAAATCTCGGCTTTGGGAACCTATGTTCCTCCCCGCTTGCTGACCAACGCCGATCTGGAAAAACTGGTCGAGACCAATAACGAATGGATCCTCGCGCGCACTGGTATCCGGCAGAGACATATCGTGGACAAAGGCGTTGCCTCGTCGCACCTCGCGGTGGAAGCCGCAAAGAATGCGCTCGCCGAGCGCGGCATAAGCGCGAGTGAGATCGAGGCCATTTTCGTCGGTACGGTTACGCCGGACATGCTGTTCCCCTCCACGGCCTGTCTGGTACAGGACCGGCTCGGCGCGAAAGGCGCCTGGGGATTCGACGTTTCTGCCGCCTGCTCCGGATTTGTCTACGCGCTTCAGACCGGCGTGAAGTTTGTGGAGTCGGGCGCGCACAAAAAAGTCCTGGTCATCGGCGCTGACGTGATGTCTTCCGTCATCGATTACACCGACCGCGCTACCTGCGTGATTTTCGGCGACGGCGCAGGCGCGGTGCTGGTTGAACCCGCCACAGACGAGAATTATTTCATCGATTACTTCCACGAAGTTGACGGATCCGGCGCATGCTCATTGAATATGCCCGCCGGCGGCAGCTTGCACCCAGCGTCCCACGAAACCGTGGACAAGAAGATGCATTTCGTCCATCAGGACGGCCAGGCAGTCTTCAAATATGCGGTGCGCAAGATGGCGGAAGCGTCAGAAAAAGTCCTGGAGCGCAACGGCTTCAAAGGATCGGACGTGAATCTGCTGGTCCCGCACCAGGCGAACCGGCGCATTATTACTTCCACCGCGGACCGGCTTGGGCTGAAAGAAGAGCAGGTCATCATCAATATTGATGAGTACGGAAACACCACTGCGGGAACCATTCCGCTGGCTCTGGATTCGGCCCGCAAACAAGGCCGGTTGAAAAAAGGCGACCTGGTGCTGCTTGCGTCTGTCGGCGCGGGATTTACTACTGGTGCGGCCCTGCTGCGCTGGGCGTACTGAGATTTTTCTCGATCTCGATTTTCTGAAATCCCGAGGCCCTTTTCTTTATCCCGAAGCGCAGCGAGGGATCTATACCCTGGGAAGGACTTCCAGGTTTCCATTGCGGAACCCTCAGTTTATCTAAGATCATAGGGATCCCTCGCTGCGCTTCGGGATAAAGAAAAAAGGCAGAAGCTACTTCCCCTTAATATCTTCGCGCCGCTTGGCCGCTTCTTTCGGGACCTGAGGCTCAGTCATGTTCGCCGGATCGAGGATCTCTTCAATTTCCTTTTCGCTGAGCAGCTTCTTGTCGCGCGCAATATCAATGATCGAGCGCCCGGTAGCGACTGACTCCTTGGCGATCTCCGCGGCTTTGGCGTAACCAATATATGGGTTCAGCGCGGTCGCCAGAGAGACCGTGCTCTGTGCGTAGAAGTTAGCGCGCTTTTCGTTCGCAGTGATTCCGACCACCAGCTTGTCAGTGAAGACACGGAGCATGTTGGTCATGATCGTGATCGACTGGAGCACACTGTAAGCCATGGTCGGCATCATTACGTTGAGTTCGAGCTGGCCGGCCTGCACCGCGTACGCGACTGCGGTATCGTTGCCAATCACCTGGAATGAAACCATAGCTGCAAGCTCCGGCATCACGGGATTGATTTTTCCCGGCATAATGGACGATCCCGGCTGCAATGCCGGCAGGTTGATTTCGTAAAAGCCAGTGTTGGGGCCTGAGGCGAGCAGACGAAGGTCAGTGGAGATGCGAATGATCTCCAGCGCCAAATTGCGGAGCGAGGCCGAGACCTCCGCCATGCACGCGTTCGATTGCATGGCCCAGCGCATATCGGCAGCGGGGACAACCTTCTGCCCGGAAATGCGCGCCAGATTGGCAATGGCTTTTTCGCGGTACGCCGGATGCGTATTGATTCCCGTACCCACGGCCGAGCCGCCCAGTCCGAGTTCGCGCAGCGAATCTGCAGCATGTCGAATGCTGACGATGGACTTGCGAATGGCCATTCCGTATGCCGCAAATTCCTGTCCCAGACGCATCGGCACGGCGTCTTGCATGTGCGTGCGTCCGGACTTCATGATGTGGTGGAACTCTTTGCCCTTGGCTTCGAATGCCGCCGCGAGAGATTCCAAGACAGGATAAAGTTTCTCCAACTCCAGCAGCGTGGCCAGCCGCATACTGGTTGGGAAGACGTCATTGGTTGATTGCCCGTAGTTCACGTGATCGTTCGGATGGACGATGGTGTAATCGCCCAGCTTGCCGCCCAGTAGTTCGACAGCGCGATTGGCAATCACTTCATTGCTGTTCATATGAAAGCTGACGCCGGCGCCGGCTTGAAAGACGTCCACGACGAACTGCGGGTTCCATTTGCCGTCAATGACTTCCTGCGCGGCAGCCATGATTGCGTCGGCACGCTTTGCATCGACCAGTCCGAGCTCTTTGTTGGCTTCTGCCGCCGCACGCTTCACCATTCCGATGGCGCAAATCTGGGAAGGATGCGCCCGCATTCCGGAGATCGGATAATTCTCCACAGCGCGCGCTGTCTGAATGCCGTAATAAACGTCTGCAGGAATCTCTTTCGGGCCGATGGAATCTTTTTCCAAACGCATGTTCTGGGAAGCCATGATTTCCTCGTGAGTAGGTCGCACTAGATGCCGCGAACGCGCGGAGCAAAACTGAAAATTATATCAAGCGGGAATTTTAGATGCGGGGCCGCGGGGTGGTCCTTGCAGCTTCAAATCCGCCACACGCGCTCGCACTTCGTCCATGAACTTTTTGCCTGGGTCCGGCTTCGTATTGCGGTATTTGGGATCGCGCTCCAAAAAGTAAGGATGGCCTTCCATCTGCCGGTACTCCATGTGTCCGATCAGGTGAGTGATCGGATATTTCTTTGCCAGAAAACGCACAAGAGCCGCGTCAGCTTCTACTTGCGCCTGTGTGAGCGGGAACTTGCTGCCATCGCCGACATTTTCAACTCCGATTGCGATGTGATTTAGCCCGATGCAGTGGCGGGCCATCCACGTCTCGGGCATCAGCCGATAGATCGTGCCATCACGGTCGACCAGAAATTGCGCCGACACGTTGACCTCTCCTGCGGTGGCCAGTTGTTCGCGGGCAGCCTCAGCGCGGTCCTGGTTGAAATAATTCCATGTGGACGTGAACGAAGGTATGGCGGTCCAGTGCAAGATGATCACCTTCGGCTCAATGATCACGTCAGAAGCATTCGGATCCTGATGTAGCCGCCGATAGGCGATGGTAAGCTGAATACGCTCTTGGTCATAGTTGATGAACTTGTCTTTGATGCGAAAACCGCCGCGTAGTTCCGTATCCGTTGATGCTGAGAGCGCGTTTGACGCGTTTGGTTCACGCTGCTCGACATGGATCAGAAACATCGCTGTGCTAGCGATGATAGTCGCGATCGCAAAGCCTCGCGAGGCGGAGCTATGGTTCGGCGGCGACGTGAATCTGGGCGACGGCGGCAATGGACAGTTGCGGAACATCTCTGGAATGGTGCAAGGAGCCGTGGGCATTGTCAATCTTGAGGGCCCGGTAGCTCGGGGAGCCGCCGCGCGGAAGTTCCGTTTGTGGAACTCGCCTCAGGCATTGAGTGAATTGTACGCAATCAATGTGCGCGTTGCTGGAATCGCGAATAACCACGCACAAGATTTCGGTACTGATGGGCAGCAGCAAACGGCCAGGGCGCTGAACGAGCATGGAATCCTGGCGGCAGGCGGCCCTTCCGGCGCAGCCCTGCTGAATGTGAACGGAATCTCCATTGCAATCACTGCGCACGATCTGACGAATGGTTTTCCCGCAAAGCTCGAAGCTGACCTCGCCAATGCGCGAAAAGGAGCGGACGTGCTGGTCGCAACTTTCCATGTGACCGGCCCAGTTTCCTATCTGCCGCGTCCCGAACTCAAGCGAGCGGTGGAGATTGCATATCACGCTGGAGCAAAGTTGATTGTTGCGCACGGGACGCACGCAATGGGGCCAGTCGAGCGACGTGGCGATACCGTGATTGCCTGGGGCCTTGGCAACGTTGCTTTTGCCTGTGACTGCACCGACGAGGAAGACGCAATCCTGTTGCGGGTTCACGTCCAGCAGAGAAGCGTCACGAGTGCAGAGGTGCTGCCGCTACAAGCTGGATTGAACAAGCGGCCCGCGCAGCCCGGCGAAGATACTGGAGGCGTATTCGATTTGCTGGAAGCAATCGGCAGCAGCAAACTGACGCGAAAAGACAACGCCGCTTCGTTCTGAGTTTGCCGCAGATCAACGCAGACAAACTCAGATTCGATTCAGACAAAATCATGCCTTAGTGTTCACTCTGATCTGCGCCTATCTGCGTTTATCTGCGGCCAACTTTTGGAGCGCCCACACGGGGCGCAGAGGTGCTATCAAGCTCGCGCAAACCAGCCATCTTGCTTTTTGTTTTCGTAGTCGCTGAGCGGACCGCCGAGCTGGTCTTCCACGCTGCGGATTACCGTGATGTTGCGTTTGTCAATTGGCGTCAGCCGCGCGTCGGTGTATTTGGGGTCTGGTTTATACCATTCCACGGTTTGGAAATAGCTCTTCAACACATCTGAGTTGAACGGACGTCCGCGGCGCGCATAAATCAGATTGCGCAACAGGCGAAGATCGCGCCGGGAAAAATCTTTGAGTTGGTCAACCGTGAGCTGTTTGTCCAACAACGTTGGGTCTTCGAGCGCAGTCGGTTGGTCTTCATCTGAACCCACCCATTTTCCCAGACGGATGGCAATCAGCCTCTTCTCAATCTTCTCTTCCGGCGTCTTGGTGGTTACCAGGTCGCCTTGGCGGCTCAGCAGTTCATCACGCTTAATCGCTGCATCGAACTTTGCGATGGTTTCAGCGTTCTTGCGGTCGAGTGCCGTAAGCTTGCTCTCGTCCATCTTGTCCAGTGGGTGGTACCACGGCTGAGCGCTGAAATAATCGTTGAGCCACTGTTTGCGGAACTTGTTGCCCGCCCGGGCATAAATGGTGTTCCGCATGAGCTGTAACTCGCGCAGAGTACGATCTTCCAGATCCTCCGGCTTGATTTCCCGCGTGTAGTAGAGTGGGAGCTGCTTCTCGGCGGGCTCTTGATTTGCTGGCCGGATGGCGGCCCCGCGCGCAAAAGCGCTTGGAAGCAATACTATGAGAGCGCACAGCAGGAATGCGAAACGCAGATTTTTCAGCATAGCCCGAGGGTAGCAAAAAGGCGCTGCATTTAGAATGGTTTTCTGCCGCTATGGCGCCTCAGTCTAATTCGTTTGACGTTCTGGCGATCGGTGCCGGACCAACGGGCATGGCCTCAGCTATTGACATGGCCTCAGCTATTGAGGCCCAACGCGCCGGATTCTCTGCGGTGCTAGTGGACAAAGGCTGTCTGGTCAACTCGCTCTTTCACTATCCGGCGAACATGGTGTTCTTTACCACTCCGGAGCTGCTCGAGATTGGCGACATTCCCTTCACCACCGCGCACCAGAAGCCTACCCGTCAAGAAGCGCTGGAGTATTACCGCAACGTCGCGCAGCATTACAATCTCGATGTGCGGCAATACCAGAACGTGACCAAGGCTGAGGGAAAGGACGGAAATTTTCGCGTCCACACGATGGACCGCAATGGAAAGTCGCACGAATATCTTGCGCGGAAGATTGTTGTGGCCACCGGATATTACGATCTTCCGAACCATATGCGCGTGCCGGGAGAAGAGCTCTCCAAGGTCATGCACTATTACACCGAGCCGCACCCTTATTACGATACGGACGTGGTGATCGTTGGCGCAAAGAACTCAGCTGCCATTGCCGCGTTGGAGCTGTGGCGTCGTGGAGCGCGTGTGACGCTGGTGCATCATGGTCCGGGGATTCATAAAAATGTGAAGTACTGGATCAAGCCGGACATTGAGAACCGCATCGCCAACGGAGAGGTCAAGGCATTCTTCAACAGTTGTGTGCTGGAGATCCAGCCGGAGTCCGTGCGTATACGCACTCCCGAGGGCGAGAAGACTCTGAAGAACGATTTTGTCTTCGCGTTGACCGGGTATCATCCGGACTATGATTTTTTGCGCGGCCTGGGGATCGAGCTCACCGAGCCCGATAAGCGGCCGGTGTGCGATCCGCGAACTTTCGAAAGCAATGTCCCGGGAATCTACGTTGCCGGAGTGATCGTGGCAGGCTCGCGGACCAGCGAAATCTTCATCGAGAACGGCCGCTTTCACGGTCGTCAGATTGCAGCCGACCTCGCGAGCAAATTACGTCCAGCCGCTGCGGATTGACGCATAACGGAGAGACTCTGGAGCCTTCTTTCCTGCACCCTAGTCGTCTTCTTCCAGGTATTCCATGATGGCGTGCAGATTGTTTTCTTCGAGAAAGATGTTGTCCACGCGCGCGCGGCCATCGCTATTTGCATGTTGAGCGGCGTCTGCCGCAACCGGGGCGTCCACCCGCATTTCTTCAGTCAGGAAATGGAGCAGCGTGTCCGGCTCTACGCGGGCCACAAATTGCCCGCCGGCGTTCTGCTCAAACATGACCTGATAAGTCTCAGGCTGGCCACCAAGTTTCATCACATCCAGCGTTCCAAGAGGCATGGCTTTTGTCCTCCTCAAGGCCTTAGAAGTTTGAGTCTAATCCCGAGTTGTAGCGGCTGCAAATCGAGCAGCAGCTACTCTCATGAGTGCTGGCGAGCAGCCCACCCGCGCCAGAGTGGTGGCATCGTACCTGGGTAGCCAACCGTGTTCATGCTCGTCTCCAGATGCTTCCAGGTACGCGCTGCAAGCACGGATGCGCTATGGAAAAACTCATATAACGGGGGAAGTGTAAGACATGAAACGTCTAGCAGTTTTAGCCGCTCTGGCGCTCGGATTTGCATTGATGGCGCCAGCGGCGGTAGCACAGG
>WNFJ01722004.1_pt2 | contig 17019 bp, 19 predicted proteins | sample 5400461 | NCBI WGS metagenome assembly WNFJ01 (sample SAMN13153349, study PRJNA577476) | soil metagenome | isolation source: 115 cm saprolite on Douglas fir-dominated hillslope | place: USA:California | collected 2013-09-17 | reverse complement strand
GCACTGAATCCGTCGAGCTCGTGTCCGCCGCGGTGGGCGGCGCCGTCCAGATTGATTGCGGTTCCACCGGGAGCGTCGCACCTTTTGCGGCCGATGAGGACTTCGCGGGTGGGGCGACCATCAATCACGCGAACACAATCGATACCAGCAAGGTGATCAATCCAGCGCCCGCCGCAGTCTACCAGACGGCGCGCATTGGCAACTTCACGTATACAATTGCAGGCTTCTCGGCAGGGTCGAGCGCGACGGTCCGACTCCACTTCGCGGAGACCTATTTCAGCGCGGCTGGCTCGCGGGTGTTCAGCGTCAGCATCAACGGAGCCAGCGTGTTGGCCGACTTCGACATCATCAAGACCGCGGGCGCGAAAAATAGAGCCTATATCGCCCAGTTCAATGAGGCCGCCAACAGCAGCGGCGCGTACGTCATCAAATTCACGTCGGTAGTGAACAATAGCCTCATCTCGGGAATCGAAATTGTTCCCCGCTGCATGCCGGGGACAACGCAATGCTTGGGCAACGCCGTGCAGGTGTGCGGCTCCAATGGCCAATGGGGGATGACCAGTGCGTGCCCCAACGGACAGAGTTGTGTCAGCGGCGCGTGCACTACCGTCTCCGCTTGCATGGCGGGGACAACGCAATGCTCGGGCAACGCCGTGCAGGTGTGCGGCTCCAATGGGCAATGGGGCATGACCAGTGCGTGCCCCAACGGTCAGAGTTGCGTCAGCGGCGCATGCACTACCGCCGTGGCTTGTATGGCGGGGACAACGCAATGCTCTGGCAACGCCGTGCAGGTGTGCTGCGGCTCCAATGGGCAATGGGGCATGCCCACTGCATGCCCCAACGGTCGGAGTTGTGTCAGCGGCGCGTGCACTACCGCCATGGCTTGTATGCCGGGGACAACGCAGTGCTCGGGCAACGCCGTGCAAGTGTGCGGCTCCAATGGGCAATGGGGCATGCCCACTGCATGCCCCAACGGTCAGAGTTGCGCCAACGGTGCCTGCGGTTCGGCGACCGCCTGCATGCGGGGGCAAACGCAATGCTCCGGCAACGCCGTGCAGGTGTGCGACTCCAATGGGCAATGGGGCATGCCCACGGCGTGCACCAACGGTCAGAGTTGCGTCGGCGGCACGTGCACTACCGCCGTGGCTTGTATGGCGGGGACAACGCAATGCTCGGGCAACGCCGTGCAGGTGTGCGACGCCAATGGGCAAATGGGGCATGCCCACTGCGTGCCCCAACGGTCGGACCTGCGTCGGCGGCGTGTGCATGTAGAAGATTTTGCGTGTCTGCGGGGGGGACTATTTTGAAGGAGCTCGATCGTTCTATGCGCCAGGGGGAAGCCCGGGCGGGTCGTCCCTCATCTGGGCTTCGAGGTAGAACGCTAGAAGCTTCCGTAGCTCGGCCACGTCAAGCCGTCCCTCGATCCACGCTCGATCTGCGGCCTCCAGCGCTCGCGCGTACGCGATCGGGGCGTGCTTAATTCGCGTGGGAATCGTCATTTTTCCGGGAAGCTCAAAACCCAGACGGAGGGACAGGACCAGGTAAGACACGGCACGCGCCGTTCGCCCGTTGCCGTCCTCAAAGGGATGAATCCAGCAGATGCGCCAAAGGATGTACGCCGCCAGAAGGAGCGGCTCCGCGTTCGGTTGTGAATTTAAGAATTCAAACGCCTTCGAAAGCAGAAACGGGACTTGCTCATACGGTGGGGGCACGTGGCTGGAGCCCGAAATCGTCAAGTCACACTGCCGAAGCTCCCCCGCGGTGGCCAGCAGTTCCTGCATCGCTAGCCGGTTCAAGATTTGAAGTTCGATCGTCGTCACGGGAAACACATCGGTTCGACGTATCGCCCTTCGTACTATGGCGCTGACAGCGCGGGCCTGCGCTCGTCCGTTCTCCGCCTCGACTAGCGTGCGTTCGTCCGGTTCCTCGTCGTCAAAGCCCCAACCTGGCAAGGGCTACTACCGCGAGGACGAAGTCTTGCGCCGAGCCGCCTCGTCCACCACGGCGCGTGTCACGCGTGGGTTCTCGAGGCCGACATTGCCTGCAGCAAAATCCCGGATTTGCTCCTCGCGCTCGGCCCGCGTCATCTTGGGACGCGACCGGGCCTCGGCGACTAGGCGTGCGAGCTCTTCACTCATTGCGCACCTCTAAAGGTATGCCTTGCGGAAAGCTTTTGCCAAGGTTGGCAAGGGCATTCGGGTCGGCCGACCGTCGCATCAAATTGTATTTGCTCACATTTGAGGTCGAGTTCGACGCTCTCGTCCTGCTCGTAGTCAAGGTCCCTTTGGCGCCGGCCGCGCCTGTTGATTCGGAGGGTTTCAGAGTCCCGCCAGATCTCGGAGCAAGTTTGCCAGCTGCGCTTTCGTCATCTTTCGCTCGGCGATCTCCATCATCGCGAGATACATCACGTCTTCAGGCTCTGGCAGCCTAAAGCCGTTAATGTCGAGGAAGACGACGGCCGCTAGTAGGGCAGCGCGCTTGTTCCCGTCGATGAATGCTTGCGCCTCTGAGATGTGGAAGGCGTACGCCGCGGCCATCGCGAACAGATCACCGTGTAGGTACTCGCCGTCGAACGTCGCTCGTGGCTGAGCAATGGCGGCCTCCAAGGCGGCCTGATCCCGAACGCCTTCGGAGCCGCCCCAGCGCTCAAGCCCTGAGTTGTGCAGCTCAAGCACGTCCTCTAGATCGAGGAACTCCGGGTCGTCCACGGCTACTTGGCGAGCTTCGCCAACGTCGTCGCGTACTCGTCGAGCGCCCACGCAGCGGACGCTCGCACACGTTCCCGATGTGTTCGACGAGCTTTCACATCCTTCGGGTGACGCGTGTCCCCATCACGCGCCGCGACTGGCGCGAGCCCCTGCCGGGCAGCAGGTTGGAGTCGCGTGCGCGGAGCCATGGATAGAATGTAACGCACGAATCGGAAGAACGGTATCCGCTTGAATCCACGCGCGAAAGAATAGAGGAGGCGGCGGAGGCCGGGAATTTCTCCCTCCGCCTCCTCTGCCGTCCGAGTGCCCGGGCTAGGCGCCCGCCCTGGTCGTCGTCGTCGAGCCCGCACTAGCGCTCGGCGACGAACCGGCCGTCGGCTCCGAGCCCCTGTTGGCGCTCGGCTGCCACCCGTTGTCGGCTCCGAGCCTTGTTGGCGCTCGGGACCGTGCCCTCGACGCGCTTGCTCGCCTTGGGCCCCATGGGGTGCCGCCCCTCGCGCCTCGCGGCCACCTTGTTCATCGCGGCCGACTTGCCGGCCACGGTCCGTTTAGCGACCCTTGGAGCCTTCAAACCGAAGACACCCAACGTGTCCGGGGACTGACTGAACGTCCCCACGACGATCCGCCTGACTAAGCGGAGTTGCGACGCCCTGTTCGCCCGGCTGCGGCACTTTGCCGAAGCTTGCGACTGTTCTGAATGTCACGGACGCGTCCTTTCGCTGCTTCAATTAGGAAGTCGTAGCTGTGGATCCTGCAATTCGTTTCACTCATGAGCTGCTGCCGACGATCGTTCGTGCGCGGATCCGTCTGGGAGCGGCGGCCGATGATGATCAACCCGGCCAGATCACTGCGAATGTTCGTCAAACCGAGACCCTGCTCCAAGCGAGGCTTCGCAGCATAGCTCTGGTTCTTGCCGAGCCACGACCGCCAGTCTCGCACTTGCTGCAGGGCGTGTTGGAGCGCGGCCGTAGGCTCGCCGTTACGCTTGAACATGCGAGCCGAGGGACTCTCTAGCTCGACGACAGTCCACTCAAAGCCAACTGAGCTTTTCTCTCCGATCACAAAGTCGGTGATGTACCGATCCCCGAGACGCTTCTGCGGAAGGACCCAGCGCCCGTGGCCTCCTCCTAGATGCTGAATGAGGAGCATGGGTTCCCTCTCCAAGAACCCCTGCATGTCTCGTTCGATTCGACTGTTTTCAAGCCGCTTAGCAAATCGGCGAACGTGCGCACTTGTGACATCGTCCCACCATACGAGAAACTCGCCAAGGGGGTCGTCGGCGGTGATTTCTTCGCGAAGTCTTGTTCCCGGAAGTGCCGCAAAGCTCGCGAAGAAGGGCATTTTGCGAATGGTAAGGCTCGGTTCGCTTCTCGATCAAGCAAGGCGCCCCCTTCGACGGCACTCGGCGGAGCCCGCGTATTCCGCAGCCTGCGATTCACTCACTGCATCAATCCCACGAACTCTTGGAGCGCAGCGCCGAGGTCGTGCACGAATTTGCCCCGCTCCTGTGCGGACAGGTGTTTTGAGCGCCTCCGCGTCTTCTTCTCATAGGGATGTGAAACCGGTAATTGGTTCCGACGCATGTTCATCGCGCGGAAGCAATCGGCCACTGCCGGACAGCCCTTTGAGAAGGGACCGGTTGAGTCGAGCATGACTCCGAAGTCGACGAGGTCCCCGTCCTTCCCCTTGGTGGTGCATGCGGCCGTATGGCTGGTGTTCGCGAGATGCCGCTGAAGGGCCAGGAAAATAGCGTGGTGAAAAGAGTTCTGGTTAGCGAGCCAGTACGACATGCTCGCGTTGAAAGCAGCCTCGGCTTGCTTGAGCAGCCCAAGAGCGTGCACGTATTCCCGACCAAGGAGATTCTGCCACGACTTCGAAGGAGCGATCCCATACCGCTTCTGCAGAATCTCGGCGATTGGATCGATGGGAGCTCCTACGCTCGGAAGGATGCCAAGTTCGCAGAGTGTGTTGCGCACTTGCGATTGGAGGGCCGACGGCGAGATTTTGAACGCTTGGGGCCTTAAGCGAAGTTCATGGATGCGCCCGCATATCGACATGCCAGGCTCGAACGCGTTTGAACGCAAATACGCTTCGGCCGCCTCGCCGGGCGCGAAAGCGGCATTCGGAAGCACATCGGCAACGAATGCTTGCAGAAGCGGTGGTTGGAACTTCAGGAACCGACTGTAATGCGCGTTCTCGACTAACTCGGCCGCCGCGAGGAAGTGGCACACGCCGAGCGTCTCCATGAAGTTCTCGGGCCGCCGCCTCTTGGCGAGTTCAATGGCCTTCCTAATGAGAGTCTTTCGTCTCTCCGCACCAAGCGCGCCGGGCGTCGCCAGATCGCGAGCAAGCAGGAGCCAAGCCTCGCCGCGCACATACGGATAGGGGTTCTTCCCGATCAGGTCGAGGCAAAGCCTGGTGATCGGCTTCCTCGGTCCACATGCTGCAAAGTAGCTGAAGAACGCATCCGCGTGCTCAGGGTGGTGCGGTACGAGCTTACAGGCAAGGCCAAGGATCTTCGAATCGGCGTTGGCGCGGTAAAGGACGTACCGAAGCAGTGTCTTGTCCCGTACTCGATAAGGCCTGCCTTCGAGTGAGGAGACGAACAAGGAGTGTGCGCGCCCACGAGGCAAGGGGGTACGCGTTGCAGTTGCCGATCGCTGAGGGTCGGCGATGCTGGGGAGCATCCCCATCGCATCTTCAACGTTTGCACACTCCTTTATCGCAAACTTTCCGGTTTGCGGGATAAGACCACGTTCTCTGCAGCGACGCTCCAGATGAATAACGCTCGCGCGAACGTCATCCTCCGTCTTGCCGAAGAGGCGAACATCGTCGACAAAGCGGGCGTATCCAGGCGATTCTCGAAGTGCGAGATCGATTGGAAGAAGGAAACACTCTGCGAGAAAATCAGAAGCGATCGGGCCTTGAGGAATCCCGTGACCGTGCCGCGATGACGCCGTCTCAGAACTCCACGTTCCGAGACAGCCAAGCAACCACTCAACATCGCCATTGACGGGGTCCCGAGGGTAGATCGTCTTGAGCAGAAGCTCGTGCGATACCGTGTCATAGAAAGCGGCGAGGTCGAAGTCGCCAACCCACCGCAGACCGTCGCCGTAGTGTTTGCGGATCCGCCTTTGAAAGGCTGCGTATGTCTCCTGCCAACGTTTGAAGAAGAAGATGCTGTCGTCACGCTGAAGGATGTTGCTGAAGACGACCTTGAACTGAAGCGGCGCCCTCCGAGCATGCAGTCTCTTCGCTGCAAGGTTGGCGAACGCCTGCAACACGATCTGGTCTTCGATCAGCAGAAGACTGACTGGGCGGTGAAGGCCGGAGTTCTTTGGGAGGTAGATTCGCTCGGGGTGCTTCGCACGAAATGTGCCCCCCACGAGTCGCTCACGAAGATCGTTCAAGTTCTTATCGAGCGCGATCTCGTACGCTACGTAAAGGGGCCGAAAGAATCGCTTGTACTGGTGATTGCCGCCCGTTGTAATGCGTCGCCATGCGAGCCGCAGGTTCGCGGGCGTCGCCAACTGGCTCGTTTTCACACTGGAAGCTTCTCACCACTATTGGAGCTGCGCGACGAAGAAACGAGGGGGCGTATTTTCTAAGACCGCCGAGCGTGCGCCTCTCGCGCAGCGCGCGGCTGGCGGCACCTAGTCCGAGCGGAGACGCGCGATCTTCAGGAGCAGGTAGTTGCGTTCCGGGATGCTTGCGGTCTTCTCAGCCGCCGCCTCGTAGTAGGTCACGGCGGCCGTGATCTTACCGGAGCGCTCGAGGAGGTGGGCGCGTACCGCATCGAGCCGGTAGTGATCCTTAATGCGCGGGTCGCGATCGAGCTTCTCGAGGAGGGCGAGACCTTCGGCCGGTCCATGCGCCATCGCGACTGCTACAGCGTGGTTCAACGCGACCATCGGGTTATCGGACATACGCATCAGCACGCCGTAGAGCGCGACGATCTGCAGCCAGTCCGTGTCCTCGCCGCGCGCAGCTTCGTCGTGCAACGCCGCGATCGCGGCCTGCAGGAGATACGAGCCCACCGCGCCACGCGTCATCGCGCCGGTCACGAGTCGCACGCCTTCCGCGATCGCTTCCTTGTTCCAGAGCGATCGATCCTGCTCGTCGAGTGGGACAATCTCGCCGTTTGGTCCCGATCGCGCGGGGCGCCGCGCGTCCGTGAGGATCATAAGCGCGAGGAGGCCGCTCACCTCGCCGCTTTCCGGGAGGAGCTCGTGCGCCACGCGCGCGAGGCGGATCGCTTCACTCGAGAGATCCACACGCTGGTGCGTCGGACCCGAGCTCGCGGCGTAGCCCTCGTTGAAGATGAGATAGAGGACGTGGAGGACGGCCCCGAGGCTCGCGTTTCGTTCCTCGGGCGGCGGCATCACGAAGCCCACGCCGGAGCTCTTGATGCTCTGCTTCGCGCGGCTGATTCGCTGCGCCATCGTCGCCTCCGGCACGAGGAACGCGCTCGCAATCTCCGCCGTAGTGAGGCCGCCCACCGCGCGCAACGTCAGCGCGATCGCGGAAGGACGCGTGAGCGCCGGATGGCAGCACAAGAAGAGAAGAACGAGCGCGTCGTCCTCTTCCACGGGTGCTTCGTCGGGCGGCGGTGCCACGTTCTCCTCCGGCGGTGTTTCGAGGACGATCTTCGTTTCGCGCCGGCGGCGCGCCGACTCCGACCGGATCTGATCGGTGAGCTTTCGAGCCGCGACCTGGATGAGCCAAGCGCGAGGATTGTTGGGCACACCGGTGCGTGGCCACTGGAACGCAGCCGCGGTGAGCGCTTCTTGCACCGCGTCCTCCGCGGCGCCGAAGTCGCCATAGCGACGGACGACGGCGCCGAGCACTTGCGGGGCAAGCTCGCGGAGCAGGTGCTCGGCGGTCGCTCTCATCGCGGCAGTGTCGGCCCTACAAGGAGTCGGGCGGCCCGCTCATCACCTGACGCACCTCGATCTTGATGCCGAGCGGCTTCCCACCCGGGCCTGGCGCGGTCGACGCCTTCCCGGCGATGGCATAGGCGCGCTCCGCGTTTTCGACGTCGACGATCCAGTAGCCCGCGAGGAACTCCTTGGACTCGGCGAAGGGCCCGTCGGTGACCTCGGGTGCCCCGTCGCCCCGCGAGCGGACGATGCGTGCCTGCCCCGGAGGCGCGAGGCCTTCCGCGCCGACGAGCTCGCCGGCATCCCGGAGGTCCTTATTGAGGTCCTTCATGAACTGGATGTGGGCCCGGAACTCCTCTGGCTTCCACGCGTTGATCTGATACTCGCCGGTGCCGCGAGGCGCGTGCATCATCAGCATGAATTTCATCTTCCGTTCTCCTTCCTCGGTCATCACACGCCGTCGAATGCGGCCTGCAGCTTCGCGAGATCGAGCTTCTGCATTCGCATCATCGCCTGCATCGCGCGGCCCGATTTCGCCCTGTCTTTGTCCGAGAGCATTCCGCCGAGCTGCTTCGGAACGATCTGCCAGGACACGCCGAACCGGTCGACGAGCCAGCCGCACTGGACTTCCTTGCCGCCGTTCTCCGTCAGCTTCTTCCAGAGCCGATCGATCTCCTCCTGCGTGTCGACCTGCACCATGAGCGAAAAGCCCGCCCCGAAAGTGAATGTGGGGCCGCCGTTCAGCGCAATGTACGTCTGCCCGAAGAGCTCGAATGTCACCGAGAGGACGGTGCCCTCCGGCTTCGGCCCCCCGCCTGGGTAGCGCATCGTCTCCTTGATCTTCCCGCCGAAGAGCGAGGTGTAGAGCTTCGCGGCCTCTTCGGCCTGGGTGTCGTACGTGAGGAAGGTCGTGATCGAGGTGGTCATGGTCGGTCTCCGCTATCTCGGCCGGGCCTGTCCCGGCGTCACCCAGAGGTCGGAGCAGACGAGCAGCTCTCGACATGATCCGGTACGATTTTCCTGCACCTCGCAATGTTCTTGCAATAACGCACGGTTACACGGCGACTGTACCCGCGGCTCAGGAACGGGCCAGTGCGCAAAAGCTCGGCGAGCGACGTTTCGGCGCGGAAGAGGCGCCCAAGAAACCAGGGCATCGGTGGTCGGTGAGCCGCCAAATGATTTGAACCGCTCTAGGGTCCTCCGCGCAGCCAACCAGAAACGCGAGTTCCGCTGCGTCCTGATGCAATCGATCGCACGGTGCGGCTCACCGACCGGGCCCCGCCGCCTCTGAGCACCGAAACGCCGCTCGCCGAGCGTGCGCCCAGGGCGCTCGGCGTGAGGTGGACGTCGCTAGACCGCTAGCTCGAGGGCTTCTTGTCGTCGTCGGGCTTCTTGTCGTCGTCGGGCTTCTTGTCGTCGTCGGGCTTCTTGGCGCGCGGCTTGAGCAAATAGGCAATCGGGATCGACGCGAAGTAGAGCCCGATGAGCGCGAGACTCACCGCCAGCTGGCTAGTGACTTCCGGACCGGGAGTCACGATCGCCCCCACGATGAAGGAGAGTACAACCGCCCAGCGGCCGAACTTGAGGAGCTGCCTCGGCGTAACGATGTTAGCCAAAACCAGAAACGCGATGAATAGCGGCAGCTCGAAGACCGCGCCGAACGCGAGCAAAAAACGCGTCACGAAATCGAGAAAGAACCCGAGCGTCACGATCTGAGTGAGCTCGACCCCTTCGCTCACCTGTCCGAGGAGCGAGAGGAAATAGGTGAACGTGAAAGGAAAGGCCACGTAGTACGCAAAGAAAATGCCGCTGACGAACAAGCTCGTCGACATCAAGACGAACGGCACAATCAGCCGCTTCTCCTTCTTGTAAAGGCCCGGCGAGATGAACGCCCAGAGTTGATAGAAGATGATCGGAGAAGCGCACACGATGCCGGCCGTTAGCGACAGCTCGAAGTAACCAAGGAACGGGTCAGTCGGCGCCAGCGTTTGCAGTACGAGCGGCTTGTGGAAGCGAGTCATCCACGTGCGCTGGTAAGGTGCGACCGCCCATGCGAGCAGCTTTTCGCGAAAGGTCCACGCTGCGATCGTCGTGACAAGAACGCCAACCGCGGCCCACACGATTCTCTTGCGCAGCTCGTCGAGATGCTCCCAGATCGACATCCGCTTCTCGCCCGGCGGGTCGCTCTCGTCCTCTGGCGGTGGCGGAGCTCCAGACGTGCCGCCAGGAAGCGCCGATTCGAGCGCGAGAGCGCTCTCCTTCTGGGGGTCGAGGGGCGTCGAGGACGCCGCCTCGGTCGGGGACGCCGCCTCGGTTGCCGCGGCCTCGGTTGCCGCGGCCTCGGTTGCCGCGGCCTCGGTTGCTGCGGCCTCGGTTGCCGCCGCCTCCTCGGGGGCCCCGTGCCCTTCAGGAGGCAACGGATCGGGCGGAGGGGCGGCGGCGCTCATGTCGATTCCTCGCCGCGCGCGTAGAGAGGGTCCTCGGAAAGAGGCGAGGAGGGGAGCAATCCATCGTAGACCACCGCCGTGTCCGGGAGGGCGCCATACGAATCGGGCCCTTCACGTGGGTACTCGCGCTCGCGGTCGACATCGATGGGCGGGGGTGCCGGGGGAAGCGCTTGCATCGGTGACGCGGGCTGCGTGTCGGGGTACTGCGTCTGCGCGTAGGGACTGGCCGGTACGTTGTTGCCGGCAAGGCTGGTGGCCGCGGATCGAATCGCCCCGACGATCCCGGTGAGTTCGCCCCGCGTCAGCTTCCGGATCTCGGCAATGTCGCGGTCGAGCCCCTCGACGCGAAGGATCTCGTCGATTCCGCTCTTGTGGCGCATATCAAAAGCCCAGTTGCGGATCTGTCCCGCAAACTGGCCCGCCTTTCGCAGGTAACGGGGGAGGTCTTTGGGCCCAAGCACGACGAGCCCGACGACGATGACTACGAGAAACTCCGTGAAACTTAGGCCGAACACTGCTGCAAGGTAGCACGCCACGTGGTAACGCCAGCGCGTGGTTCCCCTCCAAGCCGTGACGCCCGAGGCGCTTGCGAGCGCGCTGCAGGTCACGGTGCCTGAGGCGCGCAAGATCGTCTCGGCCGTCCATCGCGGCCAACTGCCGTTATCGTCGGCCCGCCTCGCAGGAGTTCGCCGGACGACCATCAACGCGGCGTGCGCCCTTGGTCATGTACCCACGCTCGAGGTCCGATCGGTTCAACGCAGCGCGGTCGACCCGTTCATCAAGTTGGCTTTGACGACGGCCGATGGGCACGTCGTAGAGGCCGTGCGCATTCCGCTTGAGCGCGCGGGTCGATTTAGCGCGTGCGTCAGCTCGCAGGCGGGTTGCGCACTGGCGTGCGTTTTCTGCGCCACGGGGCGTTTGGGCCTCGGGCGTAACCTCGCGACATGGGAGATCGTCGAACAAGTGCGGCTCCTCCGGGGAACGCTCAGCGCCGGCCAGCGCGTGCACGGCGTGGTGTTTCAAGGGATGGGTGAGCCGCTGGCCAACCTCGACCGCGTGATCGAAGCGATTCTTGTCATGAGCGATCCGAGCGCTCTGGCCATCGACCGGCGGGCCATGACGGTCTGCACATCGGGGCTCCCCTCGGGGATCCGCCGACTTGCGCGCGAGCTGCCGAAGGTGCGCCTGGCGGTCTCGATTGCGAGCGCGCGCCCCGCCGTGCGCCGCCAACTGATGCCCATCGACAACACCCACCCCCTGGACGAAGTTATCGACGCCGTCGAAGAGCACGCGCGGGCTACGGGTCTTGCCCCCATGTGGGCGGTCACGCCCCTGGCCGGCATCAACGATACCGACGAGGATGCCATGGCTCTTGCCACCCTTGCCCGCGGCTTCGAGGCGCGTACGGGGATAAGGCCCCGGGTGAGCGTCATCCCATACAATTCCATCGACACTGGGGATCGGGATCCTTTCGCCCGCGGCGACATTCAACCATTTGTTGACAGTCTTATTCGCTATTGCCTGCGACCCCACTTGCGCTATAGCGGGGGCGCAGACGTGGCGGCCGCTTGCGGTCAGCTGGCAGGAAGAGGATAAGAGCGCATGGCTACGAGCTCCGCTTTCGCATCGAACCGCATCGAGCCCGTCGAGAAGCCGGAGGAGCGTCGCGTCATTTTCGCGTCGTCTCTTGGGACGGTCTTCGAATGGTACGACTTTTACATTTACGCGACGCTGGCGCCGTTCTTCGCCGCCTTGTTCTTTCCTGCCGGCAACGCGACGGCGGCCCTCATGGCGAGCTTCGCGACCTACGCGGCGGGTTTTCTTGTTCGGCCGTTCGGCGCGCTCGTCTTCGGCCGCGTCGGCGATTTGGTCGGACGCAAATACACGTTTCTCGTCACGATCATCGTGATGGGGCTCTCGACGGCGGCGGTCGGCTTCTTGCCGACGTACGCGACGATCGGGGTGCTCTCGCCGATCATTCTCGTGCTTCTGCGCCTGCTCCAGGGCCTTGCGCTTGGCGGCGAATACGGCGGTGCGGCCACTTACGTGGCCGAGCACGCACCCGACAGCAAGCGCGGCCTGCACACGAGCTGGATCCAGACGACCGCCACTTTGGGGTTCTTCGTTTCGCTCCTCATCATCGGGGGGTGCCGGCTCGAGATGTCGGAGGCTGCTTTCAAGAGTTGGGGATGGCGCATTCCCTTTCTCGTCTCCCTGATTCTATTGGTCATCTCGGTCTACATCCGGCTCAAGCTCAACGAGTCGCCGATCTTCTTGAAGATGAAGGCCGAGGGCAAAGGCAGCAAGGCGCCTGTGGCCGAGAGCTTCGGCAAGTGGTCCAACCTCAAGATCGTGCTCCTTGCGCTCTTTGGCGCGACGGCCGGTCAAGGCGTCGTGTGGTACACGGGGCAGTTTTATGCGCTCTTCTTTCTCACGGGCACCCTGAAGATCGACTGGAAGATCGCGTATACGATCCTTGCGGTCGCGCTCGCGTTGGGCACGGGACTCTTCGTCTTCTTCGGCTGGCTTTCGGACAAGATAGGCCGAAAAAAGATCATGATGGCGGGCTGCTTGCTCGCCGCCGCGACGTATTTCCCCCTGTACAAGGCGATGATGCACTTTGGCAACCCGGCGCTCGAAGCATTCGCCGCCGGTACGCCGATCGCCCTGACGGCGACCGACTGCCAGATGCACTTCTTTCCCAACCCGACCACGAAATACAGCGAGTGCGACAGGGTGCAGGACTTCCTCTCCAAGAAGAGCCTCTCGTACACGACGACCGAAGGAGCCCCCGGCGCGAAGCCCATCACGACGATTAAGGGGACTGCGATCGAGGGCTGGGATGAGAAGAAGCTCGGCGCGACACTCAAGACACTCGGCTATCCGGCGACCGCGGACCCTGCGCAAATCAATCAGCTGATGCTGATTCTCATCGTCCTGATTCAGGTCGTCTACGTGACGATGGTCTACGGGCCGATCGCCGCGTTTCTCGTGGAGCTCTTTCCCACCCGAATCCGGTACACGTCGATGTCGCTGCCCTACCACATTGGCAACGGATGGTTCGGCGGAATGCTGCCGTTAACGGCGACTGCGCTCGTGGCGGCGAATGGCAACATCTACGCCGGCCTCTGGTATCCGGTCATCGTCGCAGCGATAACTCTCGTGCTCGGCACGATCTTCATTCGCGAGACCAAAGATCACAAGATTCAGGTCGTTTAGTTTGCTCTTCTCGCGCGTGGCGCGGTCTGGTGGGGGGGAGCGCGGCCGCTCCTCCCCCACACCCCCCAGCCGGAACCGGGCGCGCTAGTCAGAAAGGGTCAGCGTGGCCCTGTGGGGCGGCCCCATAGGGCCTCGATGGCGAAGCCGCGCACGCCGCCGTCGGCAGCGGGGAACATCAAGAGCTTGAGGGGTGTAACGAGGCAGATGAGAGCGCTCTCGGCGACGCCCTGTCCCGGATCGATGCGGAGTTGGGTCGCCTCGACGGTTCCGCTGCCACCGACTTGCGCCACGATGCGCGCGGCCCCTTGGACGACTGGTCCGTGGCGGCTGCGCTCTGTTACACAAGCGTCGAGCGCATCGGCAAGGCGGTCGATTGCGGCGCGGGCATACTCGGCGGGGATCGCGCGCGCCTCGGCCAGGGCTACGACCGCAACCGCCCTTTTGGCAACGTATTCGTACCCTTGCGGGTCTCCTTTGGCCGCGCCGCCATCGACCACGACATCGCGCGACTGCGGAATGACATCACGTGCACCGTCAGCGGCTCCCGCACACGCCCACGGCACGACGACGAGAGCGCTTTTCAATTGCGCGAGTGAAAGGCGACTCATCTCGCGAGCACGTGCCGCGCGATGACGAGGCGCTGCACCTGTGCGGTGCCCTCGTAAATCTGCAAGATCTTCGCGTCGCGCATCAACTTCTCCACCGGGTAGTCTTTGACGTAGCCGTACCCGCCGAATACCTGGACGGCGTCGAGGGCCGTTTGCATGGCCGCGTCCGCACCGTAGGCCTTGGCGCACGACGAGATCACGGGATCGCGCACGCCCCGGTCGAGGCCCCAGGCGGCTTTGCGCACGAGCAAGGCTGTCGCTTCGATTCGGATCTTCATCTCGGCAAGCATGGCTTGAACGAGCTGGTGCTCGGCGATGGGCACTCCAAATGCCTTTCGCTCGCGCGCGTACGCGACGCATTCGTCCAAACAACGGCGCATCAGACCCAGCGCGCTGGCGCCGATGTCGGGACGCGTTTCGTTGAACGTCTCCATGGCGAGCTTGAACCCTTTCCCAGGCGGCGCGAGCACCTGACTCGGCGGGATCCGCACATCCTCGAGCACGAGCTGCGCCGTGTCGCTCGCGCGCTGCCCGAGCTTGTCTTCGTGGCGCCCCGGCTTCACCCCTGGCTGGGAGCGTTCGACGATGAACGCCCCGATTCCCCGATGTTTGAGGGTGGGATCTTCGGTGGCAAACACGATGTAGAAACTCGCGAGAGTACCGTTGGTAATCCACTGCTTGGTGCCGCTCAGCACGAAGCCCCCGGTTGAATCTTTGGTCGCGCGGCACTGCATCCCTGCGACGTCGCTTCCCATCGACGGTTCGCTCGTTGCGTAGGCGACCATGATGGGCTCTGAGACGAGCCAGCCCAGGTACTTCTTCTTTTGCTCGTGGCTGCCGGCGAGCTTGATGGGGGTGAGCCCCAGCGTGTTGGCCAATAGGCTGGTCTGGATGCCCGTGCAGCCGTAGGCCAGCTCCTCGGTGATGAATGTCCCGTCGACGTCGCTCAGCCCGGCCCCGCCGTACTCTGCGGGCAGCGTCGGATTGACGAGGCCGATTGCATGCGCCTCCACGAAGACTTCTTTGGGAAAGCGCGACTCCCGATCGCACTCCGCCGCGACCGGGATGATGCGCTCGCGGGCGAAGCGGCGGGCCGTATCGATGAGAGCACGCTGCTCCTCGGTCGGCTCAAAATCCAGCATGGCGTTTACTCTTTCATGCGTCGTCGACGGCGCTCTATCTGCGCTCTCGCGGCGCGGGCCCCCATGATGTACCCGAAGACGATGCCGATGAGCAGCACCCCCGGAATGAAGATGAGGTGCTCAGGACCGGGCGTGTTCATCTCTTCGGTTGGGCTGAGGTCCCGCTTGCCGCCGTGCCGGCCGCCTTGTCGATTTCGCGATCGAGCTCGTCGAGTCGCGCGTTCATCGCGGTCTGCTTGCGCCACAAAAGAGCGACCCAACAAAGCAGAATGACCCAGAGCACGCTGTACGCGCTGATGAGGAGCACTTCACCGCTGTAGTGCTCCGCTTGGGGGCCCTGCACGGCCTGAAAGGTCGTTGCCCGGTCGTCGGGCGACCCTGGCAGTGCGGGCGGCGGAGTTTCTTCTTTCATGCTTCGGTCCGCGTATCCAGGCCCAGATCGATGGCGTCCTCTTCCGCGCGGCGCAATCGGGCGTTGGCCATCTCGACGCGAGCTGCCGCCCAGACAAGCAGAATCGCGAGAAGAGTGAACGCCACAAAGCCGAGCGTGAGGGCGATTTTCATGTCCGGATGCTGCAGTCCGCCTCCTCGGCCCGTGATGACCGTAGGGTGTTGCCCCCCCCACTTCTGTACGCTGAAATGAATGATGGGCAGATTGGCGGCGCCGAGAACGCCCAAGGCAGCCGCGAATCGGCGCTCGCCCGAGCCATCGCCCGCGAAGCTTCGGAGTACGAGATACGCGACGTACATAAGGACACTGAGAAGCTCGGTCGTCAGCCGGGGGTCCCACGTCCAAAAGGCGCCCCATGCCTTGGCTCCCCAAAGAGGTCCGGTTGTCAGCACAATGGCGCCGAAAACAACCGCCGCTTCGGCGCCCGCGCGAGCGATGGCGTCCGCGCTGTCGGTGCCTCGGACGAGGTAACCGATCGAGCCGAAGAAACACGCGGCCGCCCCGAGGTACATCGCGTAGGCGCTGGGCACGTGAAAGTAGAAAATTTTCTGGACGATTCCCATGCGCGCCTCAACGGGCGCTCTGAGAAATACGATCAGAATGTCCGCGACGAAGACGAGCGTCGTAAGCGCAAGCAGGGCGTAAAACACGGTGTCCGCCCCGCGCGCTCTTGCCTGAGCCATCCTGCAACGCTAATGCTTGCAGGCGCCACGTTCAAGGAGGTCAGGAGAAACATGCTTTTCTATACGATCGTCACGGAAGCGAAGAAAATGCTCCGCAATCTCGACGGGTGTCTCGAAAAGGGGGCGGCGTATGCAGCCGCAAAGAGCTTCGACCCGAACGTGCTCCTTCAGAGCCGTCTCGCTCCCGACATGTTCCCGCTCCTGCGTCAGGTCCAGGCGGCGTGCGACCAGGCGAAGTACATCGCGGCGCGCGCGGCGGGCAAAGAGGCCCCCTCGCATCCCGACAGCGAGCAGACGTTCGACGACGCGCGCAAGCGCATCGCCACGGTCGTGTCCTACCTCGAGACATTCACGAAGTCTGACTTCGACGGGGTCGACGCACGCACCGTGAAGCTGCCGCGTTGGGAAGGCAAGTCGATGACGGCGACCGACTATGTCATCGAGCACGGGCTGCCCAACTTCTTTTTCCACCTCACGACGGCCTACGCGATCTTGCGTCATAACGGCGTCGACGTGGGCAAGCGCGACTACCTGGGCGCTCTGTCGATGCGCTGAGCGCTCGCGTCTTTGCCCAATCCGGGCTCGAGTTGGCGACCGGGACGCGGGGGGGGAAAGCGAGCCTTTTGGCGATAGTCTGAGCCGTCGGGTAGCGCTCCGGCGACTGGCATCCGGGGACGAAAATTGCCCAGACTCGCCGGAGTAGAAAAATGAGCCTTAATCGCTGCCTGTATAGGGCATCGGGTTTTGCGTCGCTTGCCTTGTGGGTCGCCTGCGGGGGAGATTCCTCGTCCGGACCGCCGGCCTCGACCGGGGGGAGCTCCGGAGTGGGTTCTGCAGGCTCCGGGGCAGGCAACGGCTCAGGCAGCGGCTCGACAAGCGGC
>WNFJ01702645.1_pt6 | contig 17033 bp, 18 predicted proteins | sample 5400461 | NCBI WGS metagenome assembly WNFJ01 (sample SAMN13153349, study PRJNA577476) | soil metagenome | isolation source: 115 cm saprolite on Douglas fir-dominated hillslope | place: USA:California | collected 2013-09-17 | reverse complement strand
TTAGCTCGAAGGCCCACGCGATTACGAGCGCAATGGGGAAACCAATCACAATGAGCATTATTACCAGCCGGATTGCCCAGTTTGGAATATCGAGGAACGGAAAGACCTGAGTCGCTATCTGCATCAGCAGCCATGCAACGACTGCGTAGGCGATGGCGACCTTATAAACGTTGCGCCGCTTCAGCTCGGTGAAGAATTTCTTCGGATTCACGGCTTGTCGCGCAGCCACTCCAAATTGTCACCGAAAGAGAGCCGATTCACGCGATTATGTTTATCGTAACATCATCAGGCGCGCTACTTGCTTTGTGATGGCGGGCACACTGACGTTGCAAATCTGCGGCACTCGCACAAACGAACCGGCACAAACGAACCGGCTCTGAGTTCATCTGAATGCAAGAAGCCGCGCGACACGATGATTTCCAACGCGCAACCAGAGGATACTTAACGGTGTTGAATAATTGACTCCCCTATCTTGTCTAAGGTCTCGATGGAAAATTGAGGGAAAACTATGAAACGGATTCTATATTCAATATGCATCGGAAGTCTCGCGCTGGCGCTCACGGCGTGGGGCCAGCAAATCAACGACCCCAGGCCTGACAGAGCGAAGGTGCATCGAACATCGAATGTTCGAGCGACAAGACCTGCAAACACCGGTGCGATGATGGGCACGCACCGTTATACTTCCACCGCGCCGTTTCGGCAGCGGACGTACATGACGCCACGCATTAATTCAAACGCGTTGGTCAACCAAGACGCCCGGATGCGCGCGTTTCGCGAGCGAAACTTCTCGAGTAATCAAGATTTTCGCGCGCGGAACAACGTCGTCGTCGATCGCGACCGAAACTTCGCGATCAATCGAACAAGAAATTTCGATTCTAATCGCGATCGTAATACTGCCGAGTTTCATGCTCGCAATGACTTGGCGATCAGTCGCGATAGAAACTTCGCGGTCAATCGTCGGGGCAATTTTGCGATTAATAATAACTTCCGCGGAGGCGCATTTCGTGGCCAACAGTATGCGGCCTTCCGCGATTACCAGAGACAATGGCACGATCGCAATTGGTGGAGAAGCCATTACGATCGGATCGTCTTTGTGAACGGCGGCTGGTATTACTGGGATGCGGGCTATTGGTTCCCCGCATGGGGTTATGACTCCTATGCTTATTATCCGTATGACGGCCCAATCTACGCCTACAATGGATTGGCTCCCGATCAGGTAATTGCCGATGTTCAGCTACAGCTGCAGCGCGACGGTTATTACGACGGACCGGTTGATGGGATACTTGGACCAATGACCCAAGAGGCCATCGCAGCCTTCCAGGCCGACAACGGATTGGCGGTCACATCGACAATCGATGAGCCGACACTTTCCACACTAGGCATATCGTAACTTATAGGAGCCATTTCGAGAGCCCCGTGATGTGTTCCATCATGCGGCTCTTTTTTCTCAGAAAAAAAACTGATTATGCCAAAGACGGCGTCGCTATCCCGGCGGCTTCGGCGGCGCTTCCGGCTTGGCGCGTCGCGCAGCGATTTCACATTGTCGGCGAAACACAGCCGATTCACTAAAACGAAATTATGAGAGATGTTTCGACTTCGCTCAACATGACAGACCTCCGCTCGGAATCACAATTGGGTGCAGCGTCACGCTGCTCGCCGAAATAAAGGCGGTTCACTCTCCTTTTTCTAGCGGGTGTGGGCTTGGGTGCAACGATCCGTACCGGCACGTTCCGGTATAGCCGGATTGCGGCTCATTTCGATTGCGAATTTGCGTGTTTTCCCGTTTGACAGGTTTTAAATGGGCATTAGGCTTTTTTGTGACAAACCTCCTCATTCTCCCCCAAAATTGCCTGGCCTTCGCCATGATCAATCCCCTTACTGGACCCGATCATGAAGTCGCGGGATGGTTCCACGCGCATCTGACGCGCACATTTGTCACTGTGCTGCGAGCGTTCACCGAGTTCGGTTCGGGCGAGTGGATCGGGGTCGTTTTATTTTTCATGGTGCTGTATTTTGTGTGGAAAAAATATTGGCCTTCGCTAGTGACGCTCGTTGTGGCTGTGCCGGGCGGCATGTTGCTCAACGAATGGGTGAAGATCGCCGTTCATCGACAACGTCCTTTTCTAGATGGCTGGTTTGTGGATTGGTCCGGGTACAGCTTTGCCAGTGGCCACACACTTGGAGCGACGCTGCTTTACGGGCAGCTCGCTCTTTTTGTTCTTCCCGCAATGAAGGCGCGCCACTGGCGGAGGCTTACAGTTGCTAGCGCTGCATTGCTGATCGCCTTGGTCGGATTCAGCCGTATCGCTTTGGGCGCGCACTTTTTGACCGATGTTCTCGGCGCGATCGCATTCGGAATTTTTTGGCTGGCGTTTTGTTTATTTGCCACCAGGCCAATGCGGCGACGCATGGTTCCAACTCCTGCCATGCCCTTTATTAGCGAACCTGCGATGGTGCCCGTGGAATCGACAGAAAAACCCGCGCAGAGTCTCCTGAGCTAATCGGGAGCCGCTCAGCGCTTGGTCTGTTCCGCGGGATTCAGGTGTTTCTATTGAAGCATAGACGCATCTTCTTGCGTCGACTCGAATTGCTCTCGAACACGCGATGAAAGCGCCGGGAAAAATCCAAATAACTGTATGGTTGCTTGGTCTTGCTGGAGCTGCACTTTTCACAATCCTGCTCATCCGGCAAGGCGCGCCCCAGGTTGGCGCCGCCTTCGCTTCCGCAGGGTGGGCCATTGCGGCAGTGGTGATTTATCACTTCGCTGTGCCAATCTTCCTTGATGCAACTGCGTGGTGGGTTCTTTTTCCGAAATCCGATCGGCTACCGTTGCGCAAGCTACTTTGGATGCGTTGGGTCGGTGAGTCGGTCAGCACAGTTGTTCCCTCCGCCGCGGTCGGCGGAGACATCGTCCGGGCGCGGTTGGCGTCGATCAATGGGGTGCCGGTGTCAGTGGCGGCGGGAAGTGTGCTCGTGGACGTTACGCTGGGAGTTTTCACGCAGGCCGGCTTCACGATCCTCGGGCTGGCACTGCTTGTCGGTGTAACTGGACAGAAAAATTTCGTTCGTCCGACTTTGGTGGGAACGTTAATCGGTGTTCTTGGTGTTTTGGGTTTCTACTTTGTGCAACGGCTGGGAATGTTCCGTTTTCTCGCCCGCGTCATAGCGCGCCTGGCGAATTCGCCGGAGTGGCACTCGCTGGTGCAGAGTGGCGACACGCTTGATCAGACCGTTCGCACGCTTTATGCCCGGCGGCATGCACTCGTGATGTGTTGCGTGTGGACGACTATTTCGCTGATCGGCGGCTCAGGCGAAATTTGGATTGCGCTTTATGCCCTTGATCTTCACGCGACATTTGTTAACGCGCTTATCTTGCAAAGCATGGTGTTAACGATTCGCTCGGCCGCCTTTGCGGTTCCCGGAGGTTTGGGCGTGCAGGAAGGCGGTTATCTTTTGGTCGGCAACCTTCTCGGCGTCCCCGGAGATGCTGCCTTCGCCCTGTCGCTGATCGCAAGAGTGCGGGAACTCGCCCTCGGCATCCCCGGGCTCATTTGCTGGCAACTGATTGAAGCACGCCGCCTCTTGCGTGCGCGCTTGGCAGCAATGGCTCGATAAAGCCCCAGGTTGGCGATTACGTCTCGGAGCTTTGCGAGTCGCCGTTTTACTTTTGCCTGGTTGGCGAAGCTTGTGCGGACGCCCCACCAAATCCAGGCCATGCCGTTGGGAAGCGCCAGTTGATCTTCCAACGCGGCAATCACACTCTGATTTCCGTAGGCGTTCAGAAAATAAAGTGCGAAAGGCAGCCATTGCCGGGTGGGAACGATTGCCAGGATGTCGAGCAAGAAAACGAGCAAATCATCGGCGTGTCGCGATTTTGCCGGAAGCGATTTCTCGTGAACGATTTCAAAGTCAATCAGCCGCGCCCGGCCAGTCTTCTCGTTATAGATAACATTCGCCATGCTCGCATCGCCGTGAGACCACGGGCCGCCAAATTCATCGGTCCAGAATTGATGGGCCCGGCCAAACTCGCGCCCGGCTGCTTCCAGCATCTGTCGAGTCAGGGTGCCATCGTTCATGTGTTCCCAGAGACTTTTCCCCGGCAACTTGTCGAAGCAAACGGTCTTTGCTCCCGAAGCAAAGACACGGAAACGGTCGCCGTTCAGCATTTTGAAGCACTCCACTTCCCAGCGCTTCCAGTCTTTGGTGTTGCTCCAGAAACGAATGGGTATGCCCGATAAGCGAAAGTACAAATTGGCCAGATCGGCCAATTGCTCACCGTAGATGTTGCGGCGCTTAATCACTACTCGCCGGCCACGACGGACCTTCTCGGAGGTCGAACTGATCTTTAAGGAATCGACGAATGTCGCTGCGGCGTCGGTCAGAGCTTGAGGTATAGGCAGCTCTGCCAAACTTGTCCCATTTTCCCGGATTGGCATTGTCCCTCCCTATTCGACTTGATTGCTCCTTGCGGCCGTATGCTGCGGGTGGCGGCAGCAGGTCATTGCAAAGGAGTTTACGATTCGGAGAGCGTGACTGTCTCACCGATATTCATGACCCGCAGTTCGGCCTTTACGTTGCGTTTTTTTAGTTCACGATCGAACGCTTCGGGCGTGCCGGTGAGCACGGGAAATGTGGCGTAGTGCATTGGAACCACCGTTCGCGGGGCGACCAGCTTCACCGCTTCTGCCGCGCGTGCGGGTCCCATCGTAAAATGATCGCCAATGCAAACGAGCATGATGTCGATCTTGTTAAATCGCGACACCAGCGCCATGTCGGAAAACAAATCTGTGTCACCCGTGTGATAAATTGTCGGACCGCCGCGAATGGCAATGACGAGTCCGCTCGGAGTTCCGGCGTAAACGGGCGGCGAGTTTTCGCTGGTATCAACTCCCGCCCCATGCCACGCCGGAACGAACGTCACGGCCACTTCACCATTGAGCAAATTAAGCGTACCGCCCAAATGGCCAGTCGTATCAGTATCGGCCAGTTCGCTTGGATAACCCAGACCCGCGACCATCGCCGCGGACAAATCGAATGTCGTCACCAGCTTCGCGCGCGTTTTTTTCCCGATCTCCACCGCGTTGCCAACGTGATCGGAATGTCCGTGCGTAATCAGGATCAATTCAACGCGCTTGAGCGCTGCGATTTCCTCCTTGCCTCTGTTGTAAACGGGATTCGTCAGCCACGGATCGACAAGAAGCACGTTGCCGCTGGGCGTAACGATTTTAAATGCAGACTGCCCATACCAGGTGAGCTGCGTTTGCGGCATGTTCGTCACGAAATCGAAAACACGGATGGTAGCAAATACTTCTCGTAGGGCGAGACTCCGTCAGCCTGCGAGTAAAAGAGCGCTTGCTCTTCGCCACGTGTTCGTAACATCGAGATGTGAATCACGAGGACGCGCATCGACACATCGCTGCCACCCATCCACGAATGGCCGCGCTGATCGAGCGCTCCACCCGTTACAAAATCGAAGCAACGCCATCGATCCGGCCATTTGACGCGCTCGCAGAATCAATCGCGTACCAACAATTAAGCGGGAAAGCGGCCGCAACCATTTTCGGTCGCGTTCGCGGGCTATACCCGCGGCGAAAATATCTCGATCCGGAAAAAATTTTGGCCACGCCGGATGAAACTTTTCGCGCAGCCGGTCTTTCCCGCAACAAAATTGCGGCACTAAAGGATCTCGCTGCGAAAACAATCGACGGCACGGTGCCTGCCGGGCGGGCACTCATCCGGATGAGCGATGATGAGATCATCACGCGTCTGACCACCGTGCGCGGCATTGGCCGTTGGACAGTCGAGATGCTGCTCCTCTTTGATCTCGGCCGGCCCGATGTCTGGCCGGTGGACGATTACGGCGTTCGCAAAGGTTTCGCCAAAACCTTTGGCAAACGAAAACTGCCCACGCCGAAACAGCTCATGAAACTCGGTGAGAAATGGCGGCCATATCGCTCGGTCGCGGCGTGGTATTTCTGGCGGGCGCTGGATGCGCCGGCGAAAACGAATCGCTTTGATTAAGTGGAGGGACACGCGCCGTCGTGTCCCAAATTAGTGGGCGCCGACACCCTGCATTTACGCGCAAAGCGCGGATTGACTTTGCTTTCCCGGCTCACTAAAACGCAAGCAGTATGGCAATGATCCACGTTAATCGCGGCGCGACAAATTTGGGCACATTTTCAGAAGAAGAGGTTCGCGAGGGGCTAAGAACCGGTCGCTTCGCTTCCACTGATCTTGGCTGGTGCGAGGGAATGGCGAGTTGGAAACCGCTCTCACAATTTTCCGAGTTTGGAGCCGCTGCGCCTGCGCCACCGCCTCCACAAATCGGCGCAACACCCACAGCCGAAACTTCCGCCGCACGCAGCGGATTGCCATGGGACCAACGTCGGGAGAAGGGATTTTTTAACGCGTTCGTCGAAACGTTGTTAATGGTCCTGGGCAAGCCTGGAGTGGCATTCACTGCAATGAAGCGCGAGGGCGGTTTAGGCGAGCCACTCATCTACACGGTCGTCGGCAGCAGTTTTGGGGTAGTTATTTATTTCCTCATGACACTATTCATGCCGTCGCTGATGACCTTTGGCGATCGACATGGCCTCGCGCGGCTTGCGGGTTTAGGCATTGGATCGATTTTCGGCGTCATTCTGGTGCCGTTTTTCGCGGTAATCGGTACCTTTATCGCATCGGCAATTCTGCATCTCTGCCTAATGATCGTTGGTGGTGCCAGACAATCGTTTGAAACAACTTTTCGCGTCGTTTGTTTCGTCGGCGGATCAATCGATCCACTTCTCATCCTACCTTTTTGTGGTGGTTTTATCGTCGCCGTTTGGAAAATCATCCTTTACTGCATCGGCCTCGCTCGCGCGCATGACACGGATACTGGACGCGCCGTGCTGGCTGTAATCCTTCCAGTAATTGTTTGTTGTGGTGGCGTCATTGCAGTGATGTTCGGTGCGCTGGGCGTCTGGAGCGCGTCGCACCATTGATTGCCGGAGAATGCAGCTTTGCCCTCGCCGACTTGCTCCGGGTGAAATCGATCACGAGCTGCTCTGGCTAAGCGTCTCGCTTTCATCCCTGGTCGCTGCGGCGGCTTGGCTCGCACTGGGCCTGCCATGGCCGCACTGCGCCTTTCATGAGTTAACCGGTCTGCCTTGCGTCACCTGTGGCGCGACGCGATCAGCGATTGCATTTTTCCACGGGAATATTGTGAGCGCGTGGAAATGGAATCCGCTCGTCTTCGCTTTTTTGTGCGGATTGTCGATCTTCAATGTTTATGGATTCGTCGTGCTTGTGACGGGGGTGCCGCGTTTGCGGGTTGCGTTTGTCACACAAACGGAAAAGAAATACACGCGAGTAATCGTGATCGCCGCGCTCGCGCTCAACTGGATTTATCTATTGTCGCATTGGCGCAATTTTTAAAGCCCCACTGAGCGAAAGCCTACGCTGGTGAAGCCGCATTAATTGACATCGTCCGGGAAAGCGCTCGATCCAGCTGGCAATGCCCGTCCCACGTCGTCTTCCGGCGCGCCGCGGTGCGCTTTGATGAATGCAGTTGGATCAAGCCATCCTCGTGTATTTTCGCGATAGCCCGGGCCAACGAACGGAGTGACGAATTCGCGCATTTCGAAATGGAGATGGGCAAAATAACGGCCATCGGCTGTTCCGACGGTGGCAATTTGCTGACCGCGCCTCACTTCGTCTCCTGCCTGAACGAGCATCGTTTCGACATGGCCATAGTACGACTGCACGTATTTGCGTCCGCCATTCTCAAGGTAGGCGTGCAGGACGATGATAACGTTACCCCAGCCCGGGCCGCCATCGCGCGGGAGTAGCACCCGAGCCTCTGCCACGGCGTCGATTGGATCGCCCAGATCCCTGTCCTCCCCTCCGATGCCGTTAAAGTCATCGCCGAGATGATGATTCTCGGTGAATCGTTGCGCGTTGTAGCTCATCGCGCCGTTTTCGCTGCCGAGCGGAAAATCGAAACGTGCAGCAGTTGGGAGCGACGCCAGATCGAGTGGCGATGGAACTCGAAATGCCGGAGCCACATATTTTGGCCGGGTCAATTCCGGCCAAAGCCGAAACCAGAGCGTGACGAGCAACCCAGCTGTAAATAGAGCCGCACTGAGCCCAATCGTCCCTAACCACGAATGGACACGAATCGACACGAATCATAAAACAACTTGCGGTTCTTGGTGTCCATTGGTGTTTATTCGTGGTTAATGCGAATTCTCGTCACTGGCGGTGCTGGTTTTATAGGCTCCCACCTTGTCGAAAAATTACTCGCGGTCGGGCACGAAGTCACGATCCTCGACGACTTCAACGATTTTTACGATCCGCAAATCAAACACGCAAACATTGCCGGTTTCGCTAAAGACGTGGCCGTTCACCATGTCGATCTTCGGGACAGCGCCTCGATGCGAAGTTTATTTCATCGTGAGAAATTTGAAGCGATCGCGCACCTCGCTGCCCGTGCTGGCGTTCGCCCATCGATTCAGCATCCGCAACTTTACTACGACACAAATGTAAGCGGCACGCTGCACCTTCTCGATGCCGCGCGCGTAGTCGGCGTTGAACGATTTATCTTTGCGTCCAGCTCATCTGTTTACGGCAGTTCGAAAAAAGTTCCGTTTTCTGAAGACCAACACCTCACTCAGACGCTCAGCCCGTATGGTGCGACGAAAATCGCGGGCGAATTTCTTTGCTCAACCTACTCGCACCTGTACCAAATACGAGTGGTCGCGCTCCGTTATTTCACTGTTTACGGTCCGCGGCAAAGGCCCGATCTGGCGATTCATCAATTCACCCGGCGTATTTATGCCGGTCAGCCGATCGATCAATTCGGCGACGGGACGACGCGGCGAGATTACACTTACATCGACGACGTGATTCAAGGGACCATGGCCGCGCTGGCGTACTACGGGCCGTCTTTTGATATTTTTAATCTTGGCGAGAGCGAAACCATTCAGCTCAGAGACCTGATCGTAGCGATCGAGAATGCGCTTGGGAAAAAAGCGAAGATCAATCGGCTGCCGCAGCAGCCCGGCGACATGCCGTCGACTTGCGCCGACGTTTCCAAAGCGAGAAAATTAGTCGGGTACAATCCAACCACACGATTAAGCGACGGACTGCCGCGTTTCATCGATTGGTTTCTCCGAATGAAAGGTCGGCAACCGTAAATCGACAATCGCCATGCCGACGGGTTCTGAGAATTTGCTCTTTGATCAACGCGCCTGTTTCGTCGCGGGCCAGGCGAAATCCGGCACTACGCTTTTAGTGGCACTGCTCGATAACCATCCCGAGCTGCTCGTTTTGCCGGAGGAGACCGCGTATTTTCCCACTGTTCTCACAAAATATGCGCCGCGCGGCCGTCGCGCGCAGTTTGATTACCTGACGAAACAGTCGCTTTCCAACGTGCTATTCGGCGGGCCATGCAAGTGGGGCAAGCGGAATTACTCCGCTTTTCGCCGCGAAAAGTTTCTGCAAACATTTGAGCGCGCGGCATTCGATCCCGCGAACGCGCAGGAAGATTTACTGGTCCTGATGGTGAAAGCGTACGCCGCGACGCTGGAACGTCCGCTCGATACGATCGGGCGGTGGGTGGAAAAAACGCCGGCCAATCGCAATCACATTCCAGCGATTCTCGCCCGCTTCCCGCACGCGAAGATTCTCGTCACGGTGCGTGATCCGCGTGCCATTCTCGCTGCGCAAATTGCACTCGAGAAGACGAGGAAGACCGGAAGGTTTTCAACTTATTACGTGATCGCCCACTGGCGTGTAGCCGCTAGGCTCGCCCAGCGCGTGCGCAACAGGGAAATTCCCGGGCTTGTCGTGCCATATGAGCAGTTGGTCTGCGAACCGGCCAAAACGATGGAAAAAGTTTGCGCTTACCTGGAGATCGACTTCGATGTGGAAACGGTCCTGACGCCGACAAAGGTGGGCCAGTTCTGGAGCGGCAACTCGGCGGCGCGGATCAACTTTTCGCAGATTAGTCCAGAACCGGCAACACGCTGGCGGCGCGAACTTTCAGAGGACGAAATCGGCTGGGTGGAATGGCATTGCCGCGATCTCATGCCGGAATTCGGCTATGAGCCCAAACTTGACCGGCGCGAGCTGCGATATTTTATGCGGCCAATTCAGGGTGAGCGTCCGCGAGAGTATTTGAAGTCGCGCCTCTACTCTTTTCGCGACGATTGGATTCGACGCTAAGCAGAACAATCTGAATGAACTATCTGCATATCACTTGCAATCGTCATCACGGCGAGCCATAATCAGTCGAGATGTCGGGAATCTTCTTCGATCTTCCGAGCCCCCGTTTTCTGCGACGATTCAGACTTTTTGAGAACATGATGCGGACTTTTGCATCTTCGCTGCTTCGTTGGTTGATCGCGCCGGCTTACGGTTCGAGACAAGTCCATTTCCGGCTCAACGAGGTGGAGTTTCCAGCGGCGTCGCAGAGTGCTTGTAAACTGTTTGAATGGACTCTGAGTAATTCGCGCGCCGCGGACTGTGCATCGATCGATGCGCTCCGCCCATTTAACAATTGGTTCAAACTTAAGGATCAACATGAACTCTTATTCATCCGGGAGACGCTCGCGCCGTCCGCGCGGCGGAGCCCGACGCAAGGGCAACCCCGAACGCTTTCGGGGTCAGCAGGGAGAAGCGAAAACGCAAAAAAAGACATTCTGGCAGCGGGTTGCCGAATTTTTTGGAAACGGCAAGGGCACAAAGCAAACAGCAACGGGCGCACGCAACGGTGCGCAGCCTTCACGACCGGCACGAAAACCTGAACGAATCGAAGTCACTTCGCCGCGTCTTTACGTCGGCAACTTATCCTTCGATGCCACCGAGAGCGATCTCTTTGAATTGTTCAACGGTGTGGGGCACGTGCAAAATGCCGAGGTCGTAAGTTACCGGCACAACCAACGCTCGAAGGGCTTTGCCTTCGTGCAAATGCAAACCATCGAGGAAGCGAAACGCGCTGTGCAGGAATTGCACGACAAGGAATTCCTCGGGCGCAGACTGGTAGTTAGCGGCGCAAAATCCAGCGAGCATCAAATGCGGAGCTAGCCCAGATCGGCGATTTCAATCGGAAGACGTGGCGCAACCGAGCGCGCGTCTCCCGATTTAGTTTTCTGTAGCGGCGCCTTGTGAGCGTCGCATTATTTTATTCGATGCCGCGCACATTCTTTATCGTCGGTCCGACGGGGACTGGTAAATCCGAGCTAGCGGCCGATGTCGCGCACGAAATGGCCACCGAAATCGTTAGCGCGGATGCGTTTCAAATTTATCGCGGACTGAATTTTCTAAACGCGAAGCCTGGCGCGGAAACGCTCGCGAAGGCCCCGCATCATTTAATTGGCACAACTCCGCTTCATGAAGATATGAATGCCGAAAAATTTCGCCGCGCCGCGTGGCGCGCCATTGATGAAATCCATTCACGCGGAAAGCTGGCGATCATCGTTGGTGGAAGCGGGCTTTACATCAAGGCACTCACACATGGATTGGCGCATCTGCCACAAGTCGATCCGAAGCTGCGCGCGAAATTGAAGGCGTTGAGCATAGATGAGCTGCGCTCGCAACTTGCCGATCTTGACCCGGAAGCTGCGCGCAAGAGCGACATGAAAAATCGCCGGCGCCTCGTGCGCGCACTCGAGATTTGTCTCACAACCGGACGGCGCGCATCCGCACAGCGCATGCAGTGGGATGTTCCACCTGTAGCCCCGACTACAAGCGGGATGTTCGTGTTTCGCGACCGGGAAGAACTTTACGCCCGAATCAATGATCGAGTGGAAGCAATGTTCGAAAACGGCGTGATCGAAGAAGTGCGCGCTGCCGGAGCAGTGAGTTCGACCGCGTCACAGATGATCGCTTTGCGCGAGATTCGTCAATTGCTCGAAGGCAAGATGTCGATCTTGCAGTGTGTCGCCGCTATCCAACAAGCGACTCGCCGTTATGCCAAAAGACAGTTGACCTGGTTTCGGCGACAAACTAATTTTCAACCGCTGAACTTATCGCTTCTCAGTCACAACGAAGCTGCGAAATGGATTCTGCTGCGAGCGCAGCCCCGAAAGCTTTCGGTGTACAGGAATGATTGAAACGCGTCCGCAAAAAACACAGGAGCGCGCGCTCCTGATTGGCCTCGAAAAGGAAGGCGTCTCGAAGTGGGATTTGCAGGATTCGCTTGACGAATTGCGAGAGCTGGCGAATTCCGCCGGCGCGAAAGTGGTCGATACCGTCACGCAAAAGTTGCAGAAACCGACCGCTCCGTACTATATCGGTCGCGGCAAAGCTGAATCCATCAAAGATTCATGTCAGGATCAGCAGGTAACCTCGGTGATTTTTAACGATGAACTTTCACCCGCGCAAGGTCGAAACCTGGAGAATTTATTCGCGCGCAAGGTTCTCGATCGAACGCAGTTGATCCTCGATATTTTTGCGCAGCGCGCGCGCAGCCGAGAGGGCCGATTGCAAATCGAGCTGGCCCAGTTGCAATACCTTTTGCCGCGCCTCACCCGGATGTGTCACCATTTGTCACGGCAAACGGGTGGTATCGGCACGCGCGGTCCTGGTGAAACGCAATTGGAAGTTGACCGCCGCCGCGTGCAAGAGCGGATTGCCCGACTTGAGCGGGAGCTGGAAGCGGTGCGCAAAACGCGAGCGGTGCAGCGACAAGGGCGAAAACGGCATCAGTGGCCTGTCGCCGCGGTTGTCGGCTACACCAACGCTGGCAAATCGACGCTGCTGAATCTGCTCACCGGCGCCGATCTCGTAGCCGAGGATAAGCTTTTTGCGACGCTCGATCCCACCACGCGCAGTTTCGTTTTGCCTAACAAACAGCGGGTTCTGCTTACCGATACAGTTGGATTTTTGCGAAAACTTCCCCACACATTAATCGAATCGTTCAAGGCGACGCTTGAAGAAGTCAGTGAAGCCGATCTGCTCATTCACATCGCCGATCTTAGTCATCCCCGTCTGGATGAGCAGATGGAAGCGGTTGATAGTGTGATTAAAGAACTGGACGCTTTCGGCAAGCAAACCCTGATTGTTTTTAACAAGATCGATAATTTGCCGAACCACGAACTGACGGAGTCTTACCTGAAGCGCTTTCCCGGGAGCGTCGCGATCTCCGCGCGCACAGGAGAAGGCACCAACACGCTGGTGCAAGCTTTGGAGAACGCGCTGAGTTCATGGCGGTTGCGCTCCCGTTTTCGTATTCCATCGAATGAATCGGCGCTGATCGCCGAGATTCATCGAGTGGGCCATGTGCTTGAATTGAGATACGAGGGCAATTACGCCTTGATCGTTGCGCACGTTCCACCGCATTTGGAACAGAAACTGGCCGATTACGCGGTGCGGGACTGAGCGACCAAAGCGCGCACACAGGATTCAACGCTGGCGGCGATTTGCGACCAGCCGGCGCGATCGTTGACTGTCGATGCAAACTCGAGCGCTTCTCCGATGACCAGCTTGATTGTTACAGGTCGCGGAAGCTTTCGGTGTGGCGGCAGAGCCTCAAAAGCTCCAACAAGACCGCAAGGCACCACCGGCACGTTTGTTTCCGCGACGAGCATCCCGAGTCCGTGTTTGAATGGCTTCATCGAGCCGTCGCGACTGCGTGCGCCTTCCGGGAAGATGATGAAGATGGATTTTTCTTCCTGTAATTTTCGGCGCAAATCAGCAAGCGCGTGCGGGCCGCAATTCTTCCGCCCCATTGGGCGGCGATCCATTGCTTCCGTAGCAGGTTCCTGCATTATTCGTTGTTTTGAATCCATAGCAGGCCCTGAAAATATTACCCAGATGAAAGCCCGGGAACGCGTCGTCCAACTGGTTAAAGTGTGGCCGAAGGTTTATCCGGGAGCCCATTGCGAACTGGATTTTCGGAATCCGCTCCAACTGCTCGTGGCGACGATCCTGTCTGCGCAATGCACGGACAAGCGGGTGAACATGGTCACGCCCGCGCTGTTCAAGAAATATCGGACGGCAAAAGACTATGCGATCGCGCCGCAGGCCGAGTTCGAAAACGCAATTAAATCGACGGGGTTTTATCGCAACAAGACGAAAAGCATTCGCGCTGCCATGCGCGCAATCGCGGAAAAACACGACGGCAAAGTTCCAGACACGATGGAAGGATTACGCGCGTTGCCCGGCGTAGGCCGCAAGACGGCGAATGTTGTGCTGGGCAACGCGTTTGGGAAAAACGATGGCATCGTCGTGGACACGCATGTCATCCGGCTGTCGCAGCGGCTTGGCCTGACCAACCAAAAAGACGCGGGAAAAATCGAGTGCGATTTGATGAAGCTCGTGCCGCGCGAGCATTGGACAGACTGGAGTCACTGGCTCATCTGGCATGGCCGCCGGCGTTGTTTTGCGCGAAAGCCAGATTGCAGTCAATGCGAAGTTTTCCGGTTATGCCCGAGCGGCAAAATTTTTCTGCGAACCGGCGAAGCGCGAAAGCCCGCCGCAACAACTGAGTAACATTGGCGCTCAGTGCTGTTGGGTCGGTTCGACCTTCGCGGCTACACCAACAAGCTACCAGCAGGAAAATACTTGAAGCGCGCTGCGGCTGATCCCAAGATCGGCGATCTAATTGAGAGCGCTGATAATCGCTGTTCTTGCACTGTATTGGAGTGCCGATTTGGTGCGGGCAGCCGCCCCAGAACTCCGGCAGCTGCGTTTACAGCTGAGCGTAGCTGAGAAGGCTGAGGACAACGCGGCCATTGCCGAGCTAAGCCGGCGCATTCTGGAAATCGCGCCGATTGATTCCAAAACGTGGGAGAAACTCGTACGCGTGCAGCTAGCAATAAAGGATCTCGATCGCTGTAACACCACGCTCGATCGTTGGGAGAAAGCAGTGAAGCCGCGTCCGGCAGTGATCGAGGATTTGCGCGGCGACGTCGCTTTTGAACAAGAGGGTTACAAGAATGCGGAGCGTCACTGGCTCGCGTCCATCGCGGCAAAACTAAGCCGCGCTGATGCGGTTAATACATATGCGAAGTTGGCTGATTTGTGCGTCGCGCAATCGCGTTGGCCCGAGAATCTGGAGTTTCGTACGCGCATCGTTGCACTCAAAGATACCGCCGCGAATCGGGTCGGGCGCGCGACTGCCTTGCTGCGATTACATCGTTGGGACGAAGCCTACGTCGACACAAACAAGGCGAACGCGCTCGATTCGTCGGATCAGACGGTGAAGGAATGGTTGCCGCAGTTTGAGCGGTTGCAAAAATTCCTGCCGCAGATCAAGGCGCTCGACGCGCAGATTGCAAAATTGCCAAATGATCCGGTGGCTGCCGGATTGTCGATCGAGCGGGCGCGGATTTTCACTCTGGCCGGTCGCCCATTGCTGGCGCTCGATGATGCGGAGCGCGCTTTGAAACTTCAGCCTGCATCAATGCGAGCGCGCATCCAAACCGCCGAGGCATTGCTGGATGACAATCGTGCGGAGGACGCAGCAAAATTGCAGGTCGGCAAAGATCTTCTTCGTGGAGATGACAAGCACGTCAGTGAGCAGGCGTTGCACGAGCTGGGCACACTGGACACGCGTCTCCTGACGAATCCCAAGGATGTCGATGCGCTTGCTGCCCGCTCGAAAATCTTAAGAGAGCTACGTCAATTCACGCTGTCTGTTGCTGACGCACGCGCTGCGCTTACGATCGATGATAAATCTTCAGCCGCACATTTCGAGGCTGCACACGATCTCGATGGACTGGGCCAAAGCAAAGAAGCCCTCGCGCATGCGTGCACGGCCACGGAGTTGGATCCCAATGATTCGGCAAAGTGGTTCTTCCGCGGTATCCTCGAAAGAGAGCGTGCAAATTTCGCAGCCGCCATTGAATCGCAAACTCGCTCCCTTAAAATCGAAGAGTCGCTTGTTGCATTAGACGAACGCGAGCAATGCGAACGCCGCATCGGCAAGATAAATGAGGCCGATGCCGATCTTCGCCGGATTCGCGAACTGGCGCCGCAAGAGAAATGAAGCGCCTGCTCTTCACAGCGATCTCGCTTCTTTCAGCTTGCGTTCTCGCGGTTGGCCTGCTCGCCGCGGCGGGCGCCAACGAAGACCAGGAAGAGGAAACATCGAACGCCAAACCCGATGCCGGCGGCGTCGTGATCGATCCGTCTAGCGGCAAAATCGCCGAGGGCGACCAGATCACGATCACGTTTCCGCTGGCGATGGTCGCGCCCGATCTCATCGATGTCGGTGACCAGCCGTGTCCGTTCGCTAGCGAACCAAAACTCGATGGCGCGTTCCTTTGGAAAAGTCAGACGGAAGGCGTGTTCACGGTCAGCGGGGTCGTCGCTGGCGCGCGTCCCCGGTTGACACTTGCTCCGGGACTGAAAGATGCCACTGGGAAACCGTTCGTGGTGAAAGATTGGAGTGCCGAATTTACAACGCCAAAGTTTACAATCACGACCGACTTCACAGAGCACGAAAAGTTGCCTGCGCGTCCGGAAGTCTATCTCGATTCGACTTATCCAGTTCGACTCGTCGAAGCCGTCGAGCACATTTACTTTCAAGACCGCGATTCGCACGACCGTTTTCCTGTCGAGGTAATTCAGACCACCGAGGAGAAAAGCGCGAGCCCGTTGGAAGCAACAGCGTTTAGAGTTGGGCCGCGAGAGCCACTTCCCGTCGGACGCACGTTTGATCTGATCGTGAATGGGTTGCTCGACGCGAAAAGCCGGCGTCCGCTTCCCTATCTGCAAGTGATCCCGGCGGGAAAAACCGGGCCGCTCAAGGTCGAATGGGTCGGCGCCTTCAACCATGCTCTCGAGGAGCCGTCGATTCGCATCAAGTTTAACGACGACATCGATCCGGTGGAAGCGACGCCGGAGCGAATCCGTGTCGAGCCTGCACTTGAGAAAATGAAACTTCTCGCCAGCAGCGGCGAGATCGAAATCACCGGCAACTTCAATCTCGCGCAGCGCTATAAAGTTACGATTTCGCCGGAACTCAAAGGCGATCGCGGCTACGGACTCACCTCTGAATCGCGCTGGGGCGCGACATTTCACCCGAAAGAGTCGTGCCTCATCTT
>WNFJ01679649.1_pt1 | contig 17033 bp, 13 predicted proteins | sample 5400461 | NCBI WGS metagenome assembly WNFJ01 (sample SAMN13153349, study PRJNA577476) | soil metagenome | isolation source: 115 cm saprolite on Douglas fir-dominated hillslope | place: USA:California | collected 2013-09-17 | reverse complement strand
GGCGGGCCCACGGGAAGGTCGGCAACGTATGGCGCGACGGGCTCGTCCGCGTCAGCCGCGACCTCGCCGATGGGCCGCTCACCAAGCGCGACGCGCGCGCCGCGGTGGAGGCCGCGGCCCACGGGCAGGTGCTTGACGCCCCCCTCATCAGCCTGCCGCGTCACCAGGTCGCGCGGGTGCTCGCCGGCGCGGCCGCGTCGGCGCAAACGGCGGCCCCGGCGCAGACAGCGGCCCCGGCGCAAACGGCGGCCCCGGCGCAAACGGCGGCCCCGGCGCGGACAGCAGCGCCGGAAGACACGGCGGCCAGGGCCGAAGGGGCCGGCGGCTAACGGGTGGGGACGAGCCCGCTGACGGAGTTCACCCGGCAGCGGCGAGCACGCTACGCCGCGGGGCCCGCACGCTACGCCGCGGGGCCCGCACGCTACGCCGCGGGGCCCGCACGCTACGCCGCGCGGCTCGCACGGCCCGCACGCGCCAGGCGCTTGACGGAGTTCACGCGGCGGCGGCGAGCACGCTGCGCCCAGGCGCGCCACGCGGCAGCCGTTCGGGATGGGTCTTGAGGTTTCCGGCAGGCCGCCGAGACGCGCAGCGAGGGGGCCCGGCAGCGATGCCGAGACCCCCGCGAGCCCCCGCTAGGGCTGCCGCGGCGACGTCAGTCGCCCGCGTTCCCGCGCAGACCCGGCAGAACCTTGGTGTGCTCGATCCGCACCGCCTGCAGGTCGCTGGGGTCCACGCCGAGCAGCTTCAGGATGGTGGGAGCGATCTGGGTCGTCTCGACCGCGGCGCCGACGGACCGGCCGTGCGACAGGCCAGGCAGCACCACGAGGATCGGCACGTTACGATCCTGCCGCCCGGCGCCACCGTGCTCGGCGATCTTCCCCTTGCCCCCGGTGTAGACCACGCCGTGCGCCGCGATGCCGAAGACGTCGGGGACGCGGGGATCGCCCACCGGCACGCCGAAGTGGGCCGCGGCGGCCGCTCCCGCGTAGACGGTCTGCAGCCCGGACGCGGCCACCGTGACCGGGTTCCCGCTGATGTTGTTGCCGGCCGCCGGGTGGGTGAGCAGATAGTGCTTCACGAAGTCGGCGGCGGCCCGTGAGCGGTCACTCAGCCACAGCAGCATGCCGTCGTCATCGGTTGAGAAGATGACCAGGTCGCCCGCGCCGGGGTGCGCCGCCGTCCACGCGGCGTTGATCGCGCTGAAGATCGGGCTGTCGGGGACGCGGGCCAGATCGGCGGGGTTGGTCGGCGACTGCCCGTGCTTGGCCGAGATGATGATCGCCGTGCTGCCGACCAGGCCCTGTGCCCTGATCTCGGAGACCATCGCGCCGACCTCGGTGTTGATGTAGTTGAGCGCCCGGGTGAGCAACGGGCCCGGGACCTTGCCGCCGGGCAGGTAGCCGCCGGTCAGGCCGTCGGAGGTCGGCAGTTTCTGCCCGGTCGAGACCGTCTGGAAGTTCATGCCGAAGATGGCGGGCACGCCGACGTGGTGGGTCCGGCTGTGGTCGAAGCCGTCGATCTCGTTCAGGATCGCCTGCACCTTGTAGGAGTCGTACTGCATCGTCGCGGCGTTGTCGCCCGTCCAGTCCTGCCCCGCCGGATAGCCGATCGCCTGGCTGTTGATCTCCGGGGTGAAGTAGTCCTGCACGCCGGTACCCGATGGCCCGGACAGCGTCAGGTAGGCCGGATGCTTGTCCGACCAGGCCGTGCGCAGGCCGTGCCGCCGCGCGATCTCGAAGATCGTGTTCACCTTCAGGTACTGGTTGGGGTAGATCGGCTTGCAGGTCGCCGGGTCGACGGGCAGGTTCGCGGGATCGATCACGTCCAGCGGGTTGGCGGTCATCTGCAGGATGCTGCCCGGCAGCCCGTTCAGCCCCTGGCCCGCGTCGATCGAGTGCTGGTTGACGTCCACCGCTTCGTGATAGGCGGCCTCGCCGCCGGGTACCGGTCCCGGGCAGTTCGTCGTGCCCGCTGGGAAGACGTTGTGGTTCCAGGTGTCGTCGTAGTAGATGCCCGTGACCCCGGGGTCGCCGCCGGTCACCTGGCCGACCATCCCGGGGGAGGAGTCTGACGGTACGGGCGTCTGCGCGTTGCTGTACTCGACACCGCCCCGGGCCAGCGCCGCGAGCGCCGAATCCGGATAGGTCTTCGTGTACCAGGCCAGGTCTTGCTGATGGAGCCCGTCGACGGAGATCAGCAGCACGTGGGCGATGTGCCCGTGCCGTTCCCAACCGCCCGGGCCGCCCGGTTGCTGGCTGGTCGCCGCCGAAGCCGGAACGAGCGCGTTGCCCGCGACAAGAGCCGCGACGCTCGCTGCGACGGCGAGGGCCGGCCCGACATGCCTCATCCGCATGATCCTTCCCTGTGGGGCGCGCGGTCGGTCGCCGAACGCCCTGCCGGTTACCTGGATATCCACGCCGGGCGGCTTTGCGGCAACGACGAGTCAAACGCGCGGTGACGCCTTCGAGGCACGGGGCTCTCCAGGCGGGGAGAAATCCGGTTGCCGCCGATGAGCGGCTATGGAAATGTCAGGCCCCACAGGTAGGTGCCGGCCCCGCCGGCCGAGCGGAAGGGAGAGCGACTGATGTTGACGCCCATTGCGCGGTCCATGCCGCCCGCCCTGTCAGCTGCCCACCTGAGGAGCACCAACCGTGCCCGACTTCACATCTTCCCGCCGCGGCAAACGGCGTTTTGACGACGAGGAAACAACCTTCGACAAGCGCACCAGGTACCGTGCGGCCCTGCCCGCCGCCGGCGCGTGCGACGCCGTCGACGGCCTGGCCGAAGGCGACCGCTGGTCGATCTGGGACCAGTCCACCGCGGGTGAGCGCGGGCCCAGGCCGCATCCACCGTGGCTGGTCACCGAACTGGCGGCGGTCGACACCGAGTTCGGGGTGCTGAAGACAGGCAAGGAAGCCGACGTGTTCCTGATGCGGCGCGGCGTGCCTGGCACCGACCGGTCCTGCCTGCTTGCCGCCAAGCGCTACCGCAGTGCGGAGCACCGGCTGTTCCACCGCGACAGCGGCTACCTGGAAGGCCGTCGTGGCCGCCGGTCCAGGACCACGAGGGCGGTCGCCAACCGGACCTCGTTCGGCCGGCAGATGATCGCCGCGCAGTGGGCGAACGCCGAGTTCGGCGCGCTGTGCCAGCTATACGAGGCCGGGGTGCCCGTGCCCTACCCGGTTCAGATCGTCGGCACCGAGGTGGTGCTCGAGTTCATCGGCGAACCGGACGGCAGTGCCGCGCCCCGGCTGGCGGAGACGCCCGGCCGGGGCAGCGAGATCGCCGGTCTGTGGGATCAGCTCGTGCGCGCCCTGGTCATGCTCGCCCGCCGCGGCCTGGCCCACGGCGACCTGTCCGCGTACAACCTGCTCGTGCACCGCGGCAGCATCGTGATCATCGACCTGCCTCAGGTGGTCGATGTGATCGCCAACCCGCGCGGCGCGTCGTTCCTTGACCGTGATGCGGAGAACGTGGCGAGATGGTTCGCCGCACGCGGGTTGACCGGGGTGACGCCCGAGCCCGCCGACCTGGCCGCCACGCTCCGCGACGAGGCGCGCATCGGCTAGCGCGTCACGGTGGCGCCGGGCCGGCGACCCGGAAGCCGAGATTGCCTGTTGACGCGTCGACGGTGTTCATCGTCCGCGCGGCGACCCGGTACCGGTTGCAGTAGGAGTCGTGGCACAGGTAGGAACCGCCCCTGATGACCTTGCCCGGGCCGGTTTCCGGCCCGCGCGGGTTGCGCCGCGGTGCGGTGCGGTGCGGCGCCGGGCTGAACCAGTCCTGCGTCCATTCCCACACGTTGCCCGCCATGTTGTACAAGCCGTAACCGTTCGGCGGGAACGCGTCGACCGGGCAGGTGGCGAGGTAGCCGTCCGCGCGCGTGTTCTCGTCGGGAAACCTGCCCTCGAAGATGTTGCACATCGTCCGCCCGCCGGGCGCGAGCTCGTCGCCCCACGGATACCTGCGTTGGGTGAGGCCGCCGCGCGCGGCGCGCTCCCACTCCGCCTCGGTGGGCAGCCGCAGGCCGGCCCAGGAACAGTAGGAGTTAGCGTCGTTCCACGACACGTGCACGACCGGGTGCCGCTCGAGCCCGTCGAGCCCGGACTGCGGGCCGTAAGGGTGCGCCCAGTCGGCGCCCTCGACCTGGCGCCACCAGGGCGCGGCGGCGACCGCGCGCGTGGCGGGGAACCCGTCGGGCAGCATGAGTTTGAAGACGAACGACCAGCCGTACCGCTGCGCGTCGGTCCGGTACCCGGTCGCCGCGACGAAGCCGGCGAACGCCTCGTTCGTGACGGCGTGCGCGCCGATGGCGAACGGATCGAGCCTGCAGGCCCGCACCGGGCCCTCACCGTCCGCCGCGAAACCATCGGGGTCGTCGCTGCCCATGAGGAAGCGGCCGCCGGGCACGGTCACGAGCGGCTGCGGGTGCGGCTGCGAGTGCGGCTGCGAGTGCGGCTGTGAGTGCGGCTGCGTCCGGCCCGCAAGCTCCGGTGTCTCGCGCGTCGTCATGGCCGGCCTACCCCTCGCTCTCGGCATGCGGGGCGCGCGCCTGCCGGGTCCGGGCGCGCGCATTCTCCCGGTGTGGGGCGCGCGTTCCCGCGGCGCGGCACCAAGGGGCCAATGTGCCTGCCCGAACCGGCGGGGTGCATCACCCCGGCCGGGTGAACCGCGGCGCTACGGGATGTGGTTAGCCCGGCCGAAGCGGATCAGCGGCGGTCAGCCGCTGCCATCGCCTCGCGTTCGCCCGCGCCGGTCACCGTGCGTCCTGGCCAGGTCGAGCAGGACGAAGACGGCGCGCACGCGCTGTGTCCCCTCGTTCCAGAACTGGTGCGGGATCGTGGCGTCAAAGGCACAGGAGTCCCCCGGGCGCAGCACGAATCGATCGAAACCGATCTGCGCGGTCAGCTCGCCTTCGACGATGACCGCGTAGTCCCGCCCGTTGTGCTGTATGGCGCGTTCGGACCTGCTCGAACCGCCCCCCACGTCGTAGAACACTTCGCGGAACTCGATGCCAGGCTCCAACCGCGGGGTCAGGCGCTCCCAGCGGACGCCCAGCTCCAGGTTGATCGCGGACCTCCCGCCGCGGCGCAGGACCACACCGCTGGCGGCCTCTGTTTCGGCTGGTGCCTGCGCGGCGCGCGGCTCGGCCGGTTCGGGGAACAGGCTGTCCATCGAGATCCCGAGCACGGTCACGATCGCGTAGAGCCTGCTCACCGACGGCGTCGCCTTGCCGCGCTCGATCTGGGAGATCAGGCTCGGTGAGCAGTCGAGCTGGATGGCGAGCTTGCGCGCCGACATCCCGGTCCTGATCCGTGCGTCGCGCAGCCGCCTGGCGATCATCGACCGGTGTGACAGGTCGACGGCGCGGCGCGTGTCCCCGCCCGGCGCCTGGCTACTCATGGTGACCCGGGCCGGCCTCCTGGAAGATCTCCAGGGTGATGCCGTCGGGGTCGCGGAGGTAGGCGAACGCGCATCCGTGCAGCGGCCCGCCAGTGATCCTGAACGGCTCCGCGTAGAAGTCCGCTCCCTTGTCCCGCAGCTCACGATAGGCCGCGTCGATGTCAGGGACGTCGAAACACAGGTGCGGCGTGCCGGCGTCGCAGTTTCTGCCGTCGTAGCTTGTTCGTCTTTCGTTGCCGTATTCGATCAGCTCGACGGTTCCGCCGCCCACGCGCAGGAAAGCGAAGGTGAGCTTGGCGTCCGGGATCCCGACCGCGCGGCTGAGGTCTTCCCCGTCACCCGTCGCGATGAATTCCGGTTCCAGCCCGAACATCTCCTTGTAGTACGCAAGGGACCGCGCAAGGCTGGTGACCGTCAGCCCCATGTGGTGCATTCCGGCGATTTCCATCACTGAGTCCTCCGTCGATCGCCCACCCGGGCGGCGCGGGCGTACGCCAGGAGTGCGGGGATCCCTGGGGTGGAGCCCCCGGGGCCAGCACTGATCGCGCGGCGAGAAAGCGCGTCTTGGGACTGTGTCATGCGCATGACGCCCGCTCGAGCACGGCGAGTGCGCGGCCGACCTCGGCCTCGCCGATATAGGGCGCCAGCCCGGCGCGGACCCACCCGCCCGATCCGGATACGCCCATCCGCGCGGCGAGTGTTGTCGCGTAGAAGTCACCGTGCGTCACGAAAATAGCCTCCTCCGCGCACACCCTGGCCACATGGGCCGGGTCCGCTCGAGCCGTGGTGAACGCGATCGTCGGCGTCCTCGCAGCCCCCGCAGGGGCGCGGTAGACCGTGACACCCGGCAGGGACGCCAGACCGGCCTGCAGCGAGCTCGCGAGGCCGTCCTCGTACGCCTCGATCGCGCGCATGGCGGCGACCAGGCGTTCCCTGACCGTCTCGCCCGCACCGAGCGAGGCGATGAAATCCAGGGTCGCGGACAGGCCAGCGATCGCCTCGTGACTTTGCGCACCAAGCTCGGCTCGGTCCGGACCGGTTTGCGGAGCGGGGGCGACCTTGTAGAAACGCACCCGCTCGGCCAGGTCCGCGCGGATGGCCATGATGCCGACGTGCGGGCCGAAGAACTTGTAAGCGGAGCAGAGGAACACGTCGGCGCCGAGCGCCGCGACATCCACCGGCGTGTGCGGCACCGCGTGCACGCCGTCCACCACCGTGATGCCGCCGGCCTGCCGGGTCCGCTCGGCGATGGCTGCCACGTCCTGGATCGTGCCGACCGCGTTGGACGCGAGCGCGACCGCGGTCACCAGGCAGCGCGGGGTGATCACGCCATCGAGCCGGCTGGTGTCGAGGCCGACGAGGCCGGGATCGACCTTGAGCCAGCGCAGGTGCAGGCCCTTGTCCGCGGCGACCGAGCGCCAGGGATCGACGTTGGCGTGGTGATCGATCTCGGACACGACGATCTGATCGCGCTCGCCGCCGTGGCGCCAGTCCCGCGCGAGCGAGGCGGCGAGCGCGAACGTCAGGGACGTCATGTTCTGCCCGAAGACAATGACGTAACCATCCGCGCCAAGCAGCGAGGAGACTTGCTGCCGCGCCCGGGCGAGCAGTGCTTCCGTCTCCACGCTCGTCTCGAACGCGCAGTGGCGGTTCGCCATACCCCGCCAGATGTAATCCGACATCGCGCGCGCCGTGCACTCGGGCATCTGTGATCCGCCGGGCGCGTCCATGTAAACGGGGGCCCTTCCGCGGACGAGGCGCGCCAGCGCCGGCGTGCCGCGGCGAAACTCGGCCGCGATACGTACGCCTCGGGCGGCGATCCCCGTCATGACCATGCCATGCCGCTCACGTCCCGCGGCGGCCGAAGTCGGGCTCCGACCCACGCCGTTTCATGATGGCGGCCGCGATCAGGCTGATCAGCACGACCCCGGCGACCGCGACCGGGGTGAGGTTGTAGGGGAAGGCCGGCTGCGGCACCACCGAGGCATAGAAGGCGTAGCCAAGCAGCCCCACCGCCACCACGGGTACGCCGATGCCGAGGACCGCCGCGCCCGCCGATTCCGCGCGCGCGTAAACGCTGGGCAAAAACGCCCACAGCGCACCGAGCGACATCACGACGTAGACCAGGATCAGGCCGAGCGTGTTCGCGCCCGCCAGGAATCCGATCATGGTGCTCGGGGTGGTGGCCAGGCCCACGGCGAGCGCCAGGACGAGCGCGATCACCGCTGCGAGGATGACGCCGACGTACGGGGTGGCGAAGCGGGGCTGCAGCCAGGAGAGGGCACGCGGCGCCTGCCCGTCCCGGCTGATGTCGAACAGCACGCGCGTGGACAGCGTGACGAGCCCAAGGCCGGAAGAGAACGCACTGATGGCGACCATGGCGTCGATCGTCTGCGCCCAGGCCGAGCCGCTGAACCTGCCGACGATGGTGTCGAGCGGCGCCGGGTCGCCCGCCCAGGTTCCCGCGTGGGTGATGCCGTAGCCGATGGAAAGCGCGTAGGTGACGAGGATGTAGAAGACCGCGGCGGCAAGCAGGGAGAAGATGATCGCACGCGGGATGACCCGGCGCGGGTCGCGGCTCTCCCGGCCGAGCGCGGCCGCGGCTTCGAAGCCCGCGAAACCGGAGAAGCCGTAGATCATCCCGTAACCGATGCCGCTCCAGCCCTTGGGCGAGAGCGACGGATCGAAGGGCCGCCACGACAGTCCCGAGGCGCCGCCGACCGCGATGACGTGAATCATCACACCGGCGAGGGTCGCCATGGAGACCAGTTCGAGCAGGACGAGCAGGCGGACCGACGGCCGGACGCCGAGGTAGTTGAGCGCCGTCACGATCGCTAACTCGGCCAGGAAGATCCACGCCCAGCTGATGTTGACCGAGTTGCGCGCGAGCAGCGCGCTGAACGACACCCCGCCGATGGCGAGCACGACCGCCGTGGAGGACAGCCACGCCGCGACGTACAGCCAGCCGGTCACGAAACCCGCCAGCTTGCCAAGAGACGCGCGCACGTAGGTGAACGCGACTCCGCTCGCCACGTCGTAGCGGCGGGCGAACCTGACCACGACGAACGCGAGCGAGAATGAGCCGATCATGGCGAGCAGGTAGGACAGCGGCACCGCGCCGCCCGCTTCCGAGGCGGCGAACGCGGTCCCGAGCGCCATCGCCATCGTGGGTGCGAGCCCGGCCAGGCTGAGGCCGGAGGCCTCGACCGTGCGCAGGTTGGCCCGCCCGATCCGCTCGCCCACGGGCGCCCGCACGGCGGGTGCGGCCACGGCACCCGAGTCCTCGGCCATCACGGACCTCCTCCGTCCGGGTTCCCGCGCTCGCTGCGGACGACCTTGGTTGTACGAATTAACCTCCACTGATCATCAAGTTGTCAATACCGTTTACCTCATCGAGCTGCCCGTTACGGTGCGTATTGATAAAGCCTGTGAGCTGGGGTAATAGCGCCTCTGACCCTTTGATCTTCTTTGCCGGCCAGCCTGCACCATGTTAAATGGCACTAGCTTCGACGGCAGCCGCGTGGCCCGAGAGGTAACGGTGACGGCGCCAGGCGCGCCTGCAGAAAGGGCCCGGCACCCACTTCCCACCCGAAACGGTTGCCGTACCCGGACAAACCGGGCGGAAAAATGACGTTTTCGGGTGGGAAGTTGGCCGGCGGGCTGCGTGCCGGGCCGCATTCCCCGGCTGCGGGCGGTACGGCGGCTGGGCTCAGCGGGTGAAATCCACCGCGGTCGTGTTCGCGCCGCTCATAATCACCGCGATCGTCTCGCCCGCGGCCGGAACGTAGCCGCCGGAGATGACGGCGGCGAGCGCGGCACACCCCCCTGGTTCGGCGACCACGCGCAGCCGGTCCCACAGCAACTGCTGTGCACGCAGGATCGCCTCGTCGCTGACAAGCAGCACTTCGTCCACGTACTTCGCGATCACCGGGAAGGTAAGGTCGCCGACGCGCCGGGGCACGAGTGAATCCACCGCCACACTGCCCGCCACCGCGTCGACGGGATGACCGGCCCGCAGCGCGCTGGTCAGCGTCGGCGCGCCCTCGGGCTCGACCCCGAGGACCCGCACCCTCCCGGCGTATCCCGCCGCGACTCCGGCGAGCAGCCCGCCGCCACCAACGCTGGCGATGACCGTGTCCAGGTCCGCGCCGGCCGTCTGCCGCTCGAGTTCGATCGCCAGCGAGCCGGCTCCCAGCATCGTCTCGATCTGGTCGTAGGCGTGCACGGGCAGCGCTCCTGAGGTCGCGATCCAGGCCGCACTGGCCTCCAGAGCGTCGGCATAGGTGCCGCCCGACACGACCAGATCGGCGCCGTAGCCGCGGATCCGGGCGATCTTGGCCGGGGACGAGACCTCGGGCACGAAGATCCGGGCGGGCACGCCGAGCGTCATTGCGGCGTAGGCGACCGCGGCGCCGTGGTTGCCGCCCGACGCCGCCACCACCCCGGCCGCGGGAATGTCGCGCAGCAGCAGGTTGGCGAACGCTCCGCGGGCCTTGAACGACCCACTGTGCTGCAGCTGTTCGAGTTTCAGCACGAGCGGCCCTGGTTCGAGCCCGAAGTCGGCCCTGTCCACCCGGACGACCGGGGTGCGGCGCAGGTAGGGGCCGATCAGCGGCTCGACGGAGGCGATCGCCGCCCTGGTGACCTCGCCGGTAATCATGGGACGCTAACAGCCGCTCGGGACCGCGTCGGCGCCACCAGGTGCGCCAGGCGGCATCGCGACAGGCGGCCCAGCCGCAGGCGGCCCAGCCGCAGGCGGCCCAGCCGCAGGCGGCACGGCCGCAGGCGGCACGGCCGCAGGCGGAGCCGGAGCGGTGGGCGCTGCCGGCGGATCGGCCGCCGGCGCTGGCGCGCGCCATTCGAGCCTTGTGCCTCTGGGCCGCGCCGAGGTGATCAGGAGGTCACCGCCGAGGGCCCGGGCCCGCTGGGTCATGTTGCGGATGCCGTTACCCGCGCCGGACATTTCGGCAAGGCCGATCCCGTTGTCGGTGACCACAAGCGACACCTCGTCGCCAACCGCGATCGTCACCTCCACCGCGCTGGCGTTCGCGTGGCGGATGACGTTGCTCAGCGCTTCCCTGAGCACGGTGAGCACCTGCTCCAACGCAGGGACCGGCGTGTCCACCCGGCCGTGCAGCACCACCCGGGGCAGGAAACCGAGCACCTCCCCAGCCTCGGCCGCGAGGGCGTGCACCTCGCTGACCAGGCTCCCCTTGCGTGGCGGCTGCAGATCGTAGATGGTGGCCCGGACATCCGCGATGGTGTCGTCGATGTCGGCGACCGCACGGCCGAGGCGATCCGCTACGTGCTCACCCGCCAGGCGCTGCGCCGCCTGCACGTTGAGCCCGATCGCGAAAGCTGCTGTATGACCCGGTCGTGCAGGTCGCGGGCGATGCGGTCCTGGTCGGCGAGGACCGCCAGCCGCTGCGCGTCGGCGCGTGCGTCGCCGTAGGCCAGCGCCACCGCCGCGGACTCGGCGAACATCGCCACGACCTGCAACTCCTCGTCGCTGAACGGGGCGGCGGTGACCGGCCGGGCCACGACGAGCAGGCCGAAGCTGCGGTCGGCGGAGGTCATCGGGACCATCAGCACCGGGCCGAGGCGAATTCGTGTGACGTCACGGGAAACGGCCGCGTGCGCGGACAGGTCGGTGATCTGGACGGGCCGGCCGGCTTCCATGATCCGTCCCGCCAGGGTCCCTGGCACGTACTCCGCGCCGAGGTAGTGGGCGATGCCCGGGCCGTTCGCGGCCGCGATCAGCACAGAGCCGGGCGTCCGCCCGACGGTCAGCACCCCGCCATGGGTGGCGTCCACCATCTGACGTGCGCGCTTGGCGGTGATCGCCATGATCCTGCCTGGCGCCGCACCGGCGAGCAGCGCGCGGCTCAGCTCGTTGATGGCGCGCAGCCGCTGCTCGGCCAACCAGCGCGTGCTGATGTCATGGAACATGGTGCACGTGCGCGGATTCCCAGCCGCGTCCGCGAAGACCGCGGACGACAAATCCGCGACGAACCGCGTTCCGTCGCCGCGCAGCATCCAAAGCTCGGCGCGTACCCGCCCGTCTCTGGCCCGGGTGGCCACCGCGGCAGGCCACCGGGGGTCGGCCGGATCGGCGATGCCCGCACGCCCCCCGCTGCAGATCTCTTCCTCACTCATCCGCAGCATCTCGCAGGCGGCCGGGTTGGCGGCGAGAATCTGCCCGTCCGGCGTGGTGAACATGACCCCGTCGAGCGCGTGCGCGAACATCGCCTCGTATGCCGCCGAATCTGGTCCGTCGGCGTTGGCGCGGGCCGGGTCCACCTTCACCCCCCGGGCAACGTGCGGGCAAACGACGGTGCGCAAACAGACAATAGGGACAACAGTACGCCTCGTGATGATGACGAGGGGCGAAGCCGGTGCCTGCCCGAACGCCCGGGGACGCCGCCTCGAGCAACGCTACTTACACCAACGCTGCCTGCAGCAACGCCGTCTACGGCGCCGCTGTCTCCGGCGCCGTCTCCTCCGGCCGGCGCTGAGTCAGACCGCGGCGGCTTCGCCTACCCGGCCACCGCCTGGACGCGCACAGGAGCCACTGCCGCAACATGGATACCAGCCACGCGCCAGTCCGCCGCGATAAGAAAGGAAGGCCGCGCGGCGGGAAGGAGACCTCGCTGCGGCTCAGTCGGCGTCGCCGGAAGGCGTCGGCGCCAGGAGGGAAGCCGGTTCGCCCGGCCTTTTCTGCACCATTTCCTCCGGCCGCCCCGCCCGTTCCTCCGGCTGCTCCGCCCGGTGTTCGGGTGGCGCGGCGTGGCCGGGCCGTGTCGCGAAGAAGGACCCGGCGACGATCAGCACGAACGATGCCGCGATCGCCGGGGTCAGGCGCTCACCGAGGACGGCCACCCCGAGGGCGACCGCCACCGCGGGGTTGACGTAGGTGATCACGGTCGCCCTGGCCGGGCCCACCTCGGCGATGAGCCGGAAGAAGAGCACGAAGGCGGCGCCCGTGCACACCACGCCGAGCGCCACGATGGACGCGATCACGCTGCCGTCCGGCATCACGTGCGGCCAGGTGAGCGCGGCAAACGGGGCGTAGACGACGGTGGCGAGCGACAGGCACACCGCGTTCACACCGAGGCTGGGCGCCGCGCTCAGCTTGCGGCTGGCGATCAGCGGGCCGATCGAATAGCCGAGGGCCGTGAGCAGCACCTCCGTCACCGCCCAGGCGTCCCCGCCGCGGGCGGTAGGCCCGGCGAGCAGCACCACGCCGCCGAGCCCGAGCGCGAGGCCCACCCACCGCACCACGGTGAGCCGGTCGCTGTCGCTGGTCAGGCGCGCGAACACCGCGCCCATGATCGGCACGGACGCGATGAGCGTCCCGGTCAGCGAACTCGGCAGCCGGCGCTCCGCGTCCGACAGCAGGACCCACGGCAAGATGACCTCGACCGTGGCGAACACCACCAGCCAGCGCCAGTGCGCGCGCACCGCACGAACTTCGCGGCGCCGCAGCGCGAGTGGCAGCAGCATGAGCGCGCCGATCCCGGTCCGCGCGAACACGAGGACCGGCACGGAAACCCCGCCGTCTGCGACCTTGATCAGCAGATACGGGATACCCCAGATCACGCTCATCAGCGTGAAGAGCACCCAGCCACGGCGGGTCACCGCACCGCTCCTTCCTGTGTCGCCGCGCTCGGCGCCGCGGGGCAGGCGTCGCGCTCGCCCCACGGATACGACCACTGGGCCCCGTAGATAACGACCGTAAGCGGGCACATGGTATTCCGCGCCCCGTCGGCCGGCCCGCGGCGCGGTAAACCGATGTGACGCCGCGCACCCGCGTCGGGGAACATAGGCGCATGCCGACGCAGTTCGATCCCCCCTCGGGGACACGTGACTTCCTCGCCGCAGAACTCGGGCTACGCGAAGCCGCGTTCGCGACCATCCGCGCCGTGTTCACGCGGTACGGGTTCGAGCCGCTGCAGACACCCGCGTTCGAACGGCTCGACGTGCTCACCGGCAAGTACGGCGACGAGGGCGACAAGCTGATCTTCAAGATCCTGCGCCGCGGCGAGCACGAGGCGTCCGGCGAGGCGGACCTGGCCCTGCGCTACGACCTGACGGTCCCGCTCGCACGGGTGGCCGCCGCCTACGGGAGCCGCCTGCCGTGGCCGTTCAAACGGTATGCGATCGGCCCGGTCTGGCGCGCCGACCGGCCGGGCAAGGACCGCTATCGCGAGTTCGTCCAGTGCGACCTGGACACGCTCGGCTCGGTCTCCCCGCTCGCCGACGCGGAGATCATCTGTGCGGTCAACGACGTGCTCACCGCGCTCGGGATCGGCGAGTTCACCTTCCTGCTCAACTCACGGCGCGCGCTTTCCGGGTTGCTCGAGGCGTTCGGCGTGCCGGAAGAACTCGGCCCGAGCGTGCTCATCACCCTGGACAAGCTGGACAAACTCACCCCTGGCCAGGTCATCGCCGAACTCGCCGGCCGTGGCCTCGCACCCGAGACCGCCGCGGAACTCGTCGGGGTGATGACCGGACCTGACGCGGTCTCTGCCGTGCGCGCGGCGCTCGAGCCCACCGAAGCCGGCGCGGCCGGCCTGGCGGAGATCGATCGGGTGCTCGAACTGGTGGGCGACCTGATGCCGAAGGAGCGCGTCGTTTTCACGCCGCGGCTCGTGCGCGGCCTGAGCTACTACACCGGCCCCATCTGGGAGGTGGTCGCGCCGGGCGTCGCCGGTTCGATCGCCTCCGGCGGGCGCTACGACCACCTGATCGAGGCCCTGGGCGGGCCCGACGTGCCCGCGGTCGGCGGCTCGCTCGGGATCGACCGGATCCTCGCGCTGATCCCGCACGACGGGAGCGGCGGCACGAGCAGTCTCGACGTGGCGGTGGCCGTCCTCGGCGATGAATACGCCGCCCAGGGCTTCACCTTCGCTGCCGCCGCGCGCGGCGCGGGTCTTCGCGCGAGCGTCTACCTGGGCTCGTCAGGCAAGCTCGGCCGGCAGCTCAAGTGGGCGAGCGACCGTGGCGCCCGCTGGTCCCTGATCTACGGCGGCACCGAGCACGCGGACGCCACCGTGACCGTCCGCGACATGATCACGGGCGACCAGACGGCCGTGCCGCTGGACCGGCTCGCCGGCCACCTGGCGCGGCTCGCGCCGAGCGCGACCGCGGCGGGCCAGCCAGACGGTGGCGGCCCAGACGGTGGCGGCCCAGACGGTGGCGGCCCAGACGGTGGCGGCCCAGACGGTGGCGGCGGAGTCTGACGAGACGGGACGCGCCACGCGGCAGCCGTTCGGGATCTTGCTCATGCCACCCGCCGCACCCGAGCCCTGCCTCGTGGCCTTCGGCCGTCACGCCGGACAACCAGCGGACGCAACATAGTGCTAACTAGGGCTTTTCAGCCGGGCCGGGCCGGTCTACGCTGCGCAGCGTCGTTACTCGACGGGCCCACCCGCGATCACCATCGTGATCCGCTACCCCCGCGGCGGTGCAGCGACGATCGGAGGCCAGGATGCGACGGTTCGGCAGGCGCGGCCGCTATGTCGCCGGGCTGGTCATCGGGTCGGCCGCCGCGCTCACGTTCGGCGCCCTCGCTCCGCTGCCCGCGGCGGCGGGCGGCGCTCAGCCCGCCCACGGCCGGGCGCGGACGCTGCTGGTCTGCAACGGCACCACACAGCGCTGCCCGCGGGCGCGGCACTACGGCACGGTCCAGGCCGCGGTGGACGCCGCACGGCCAGGTGACTGGGTGCTGATCTGGCCGGGCGTCTACCACGAGAAGAACGCCGCCTGGGCTGCCGGAGTCTGGATCAGCACCCCGGGCCTGCACATCCGCGGGCTCGACCGCAACAGGGTGATCATCGACGGCAGCGACGGGCCCAGCGGCCGCCCGTGTCCGTCCGACCCGGCGCTCCAGGACTACACGCCGCGGGACGGCATCGTCGTGTGGCAGGCGAGCGGGGTCTCGATCCAGAACCTGACCGTGTGCGACTACCTGTCCGGTGCGAGCGGCCACGGCAACGAGATCTGGTGGAACGGCGGCAGCGGCAGCGGCAAGATCGGGATGGGCGCGTATTACGGCAGCTACCTGACTGCTACGTCGATGTACGGCCCGGACATCCACCAGGTGCCGAACGCGCCGCTCGCCCAGTACGGGATCTTCGTGAGCAACGCGCGCGGCCCCGGCCTGATCGCGGCTTCCTACGCGTCGAACATGGCCGACGCGGCGTACTACGTCGGCGCCTGCCAGCGGACCTGCGACACCGTGCTGGCCTTCGACCGGGGGACCAACTCAGCCCTCGGCTACTCCGGCACCAACGCGGGCGGCCGCCTGATCATCACCCGTTCTGTGTTCGACCACAACCGCGCCGGCATCGCGCCCAACTCGCTCAACAACGACGACGCGCCGCCGCCGCAGGACGGCCGCTGTCCCGGTAGCCAGACCAGGTCCTGCATGGTCATCGAGCACAACTACATCGCGGACAACAACAACGCCAACGCGCCCACCAGCGGGCTCATGCCCGCCGTCGGCGCGGGAATCGAGATCTCCGGCGGCAGCTACGACACCGTCCGCGCAAACGTCATCGTGCGCCAGGGCTCGTGGGGGATCGTGACCCACGACTACCCCGACCCGGAGACACCGCCGCCCGGGTCGGACTGCCAGGGCGGTTTCCCCGGCGTACCCTTGAGCGGCTGGTGCCTGTTCCCCGCGCGCGGCAGCCTCGTTTACGGCAACAGGTTCACCGGAGACGGATTCTTCGGCAATGCCACCAACGGAGACCTCGCCACCGAGGCGCTCATCCCGCAATCGCCGGCGCCGCGCAACTGCTTCTTCCGCAACACCGACACCTCGGGCACCCTCACCTCCACACCCGCCGGGATCGAAGACGCGGCCGTGGACGGCCCGCCGTGCGGCGCCGCGGGAACCGTCAACGACCAGGCGCTCTTCGATCAGCTCATCTGCGCCACCGGCTTCCTGACCTGCCCGGACCCCAGCGCCCACTACCCGCAGCAGACCGCGATCACCATCGCGCCGCTGCCCCGGCTGCCGAACATGCCTGACCCGTGCCGCGGCGTCCCAAGAAACGCCTACTGCCGCTCACTTTCATGATCACGGTAACTTGTCGCAGATGAGATCCCCCCTGAAGTCACAGGCCCTGGACGTTTCCCAGACCTCATTCGCTATCCCAAGGCTCACCAGGGGCGTCGGCGCTCCCGCGGCGCGACCAGGCACCGCCAGGCGGACAGCACAGCAGGAAGCAGCACACGACCAGCCAAAGGGGCAACGGCGAGCCCGGGCGAGGAGCAGCAAGCAATGTCGCCGGGTCAGCGCGGCCGGCCGCAAGCCCGCCATTACCGGGTGGGCACCCCACCAATGGGCCATATGGGCCATGGGTGTGGGTCTTGTCGGGGGACTTCATGCGGTCTGAGGGACGGTGCTGGCCGGGCGGGTGCCGCCGACGGTGGCGGCGACCCAGCGGGCCCTGAACCGCCATTGCGGACCCCCCGCAATAACGCACCATGACACCGCGTTTCCCCCCTGACGCGGCTGGATTGGCCGCAGCGCGCCGCGCCGGACGGTGCCGCGGATCGCGGGGGTCATGGCACCTGTGATCCGCGGCGCTGATGGGCCGCCACACCGGCCGCAGCGGGGG
>WNFJ01037106.1_pt4 | contig 17033 bp, 19 predicted proteins | sample 5400461 | NCBI WGS metagenome assembly WNFJ01 (sample SAMN13153349, study PRJNA577476) | soil metagenome | isolation source: 115 cm saprolite on Douglas fir-dominated hillslope | place: USA:California | collected 2013-09-17 | reverse complement strand
AATAGATTGCATTGCAGTTGCTCCCCAAGGCAAAAGTGAGTCGGCCACGTTCCCAGCAGGCAGGCGAGCGGTTCTCCTTAACGACTCCGCGAGCTAGATCTCAAAATTCCTTTCTTTGAGTTCCTCGCAAGCACCGTCCAAACCTGGGAATAAGGACCCAGCCGTGATGCCCATGTAGCTTAACTCGCGGACTACATCTCTGCGCTCGCGGACAGGCAGATCAATTGCCCATAGATATTTCTTCGTTGCCGTTTCGTATGACCTTATATAGGTCTCAATATCGTCTACGTTTGTAATTGTGGATGCAGCTTGCTGTGGGATCATTCTTTCGTTTTCAATTGCTATAAACTCTCCCACCGACACGTAGGGAAACGAACGAATGAGGAGGAGAATCTGGTTCAAGTCTGTCCTCCACAGGGACTGATCAAAAACGAGCACCCTGACGGTCTCATCCTTCGGAGCCGACGCAGCTTTCTCATTTGAAATCTCCCTGTATGCGAAAAATGCAGCCACATAAGGGGAATACGTCCAATCAAGAAGTGGTGTTGGATAGCCATGATGCTGAACCAGGTTGTAAAAAGCGCCGTTTTCATCCGGATCCTTGAGATTAAAAACGTGCTTAGTCCTGGCGCTCAGTTGCCTATGAAGCGCAGGCACATCTTCCGTCAGATACCTGTGCAAATCCGCTCGCCCAGAGCGATGAAATGACGTCCGCAAGCGCCATGACCCGTTCTGCCCACGGAACAGGTGCCCCTTTGACAGCAGATTCGATACATGGGTTTTGTAATCGGACCAACTCAGCTTCTGGGACACAATCTCGGAGGGTTTGTCAGCTTTGGATCGGGGTAACTCGCACGTACCCTGCGTTCCAATATCTGTGACCCATGAGAATTTAAGACTATCGATGTTCCATGTACCTGTTACCTCGGCAGATTTCGGGAAGGTCACGTCCGCTGGGAATTTGGACTTTACCTTGTCCCACGAGAAGAAGTCTCCCGAATCACGGTCAATAGCGAGCAGATCGGCACGGAATTGCTGTGGGTTATCCTTATTCGGAGTGCTAAAGAAAGCGGCGGTCCCCGGTAGCGCAGGATTCTCGTCTAGCAGGTAGGCCGCGCCTGCGTAATGTAACTCACGTTCGTCGATGTTAACCATGATTGGACCACGGGAAGAGCCTTCCCATTTACCGATCCACTGACCATTCATTCCATTAGGGTTGCTCATCTTGAGGGAGTTTACTCCTAATGATGTCGAGCAACCAAAGGATTGCAACGTTTGCGACTATGTTCTCTTCCCTTTCGGTACCCGAATCGCAAGCAAGCCGTCATCGCAATCGTCGCCGCCATCTTGGCAGCACGGAAGTTATCTACGGTTCCACCCAATAGTCCGGCTGCCGTGGCCGCAATCGCTGACGCTGTTGCGGATGCTCGAAAAATCGTTGATCGATCATCGGTCCTGTCGATGATTTTTCTGTCGCGCGGAGTATACTTCCACGATGCTGAGGTCGATGCCAGAGTGGATCAAGACACTGACCATTGCGCTTGTTAGCTCGTTCTTTGCCGTGATCCTTGTAGAGCCTGTAAAGGCGTTCATTCAGCGGCGAATGAGAAGGCGCGAATTGCGCCGAAGTCTATACCACGAAATGATCCGCAATTACAGTGAACTCCTCGGTCAGGTTACACTGGCGCATAGCAATCGTGAGATGAAGAGCGGCATTGGAGAACGGTTCGCAACTGTGTTCAAAAAGTTCAGCTTCGAACTCGCCCGACGAGAGCCCACGACCTATTACAGCCTTGGCCATGAGATGCACTGGATCGAGCTTCGTTATGGTGACATGGAGCACATCATCGATGGAAAGTTTATCGATGAAGATCAGCACCTTCGTTCCGCTGATTGCACGCTCTACCTCTTTCGAGCCAACATCAAGGACCGAAGGCTTAGCAAAAGTCTAATTTTCAGCGTGAGCCCGTTGTGGCTACGCGAACACTTTCGTGAGCGCCTGCCTGAGATCCCGTATACCGATGTGGGGCAGCCAGGGTTCCTCGAAAGAACGCGGCGACAATTCGATCAAGTGGCTGCGAAAGTTCGAGGTCGCTCCAGTCATGATGAAAGCGTGTAGGTTGATGAAGGCCGCAACAATGCATAAATACAAAGTCGGCGACCACCTGCAAGTAAAACTGTCGGGCGGCAGAATCGTCGAGGCGACCATCAAGGCCATCGTCGATACGACAGAGGGCGTGCGCCTGCAGGTGTCGTTTGGTGAGGAGACAGCCCGAATCTATGAATGGCAAATCGTGGAGGAGATTCGTTGACCGGGGAGAAAAGCGCTTTTCGGTTTTGACGGAACAGGTGTACCGCAATGGGCATCTGACCACTCAAATAAGCGTCTCCAGTTCTGACTTGAATGTAGGATATAGTCGGGACTGCAAAGCCCATCCCTAGAAGGCTGACACATGCCGAAGGAACTCCATTTCAGCATCGAAGGCGCCACACCGCACACTCTGCCAATGGCTCGCCTCGCCGACTATCTCAGAGAACTTGCGAAATTGCTCGGCAGTGAGGACAAGGTGCATTTCCTCCGAGTGGATGAAGGAAGTGCAGACTGCACTATGGAAGTTGAAGAAGAGGAGCAAGCTGTTATCTCAGATCGGATACAACAGGCGAAGAATGGGAGTGGGCCAAAAGAAGCAGTCAAGGCATTCCACTCCATCCGCTACTTCCTTGATGAGGATGACAGATCAGCGCTGATGGAATGGGAAGAGGGCGAACTCATCTTGGAGTTTCCGAAAAAATCTCAGGAGGGACAGGAAACTTTCGGACCTTTCTGGGAAGACGGGAGCCTCGATGGGATGCTCGTCAAGATCGGGGGAATGGACGAAACCGTGCCGGTGCATTTGGTCTACGAGGGAGTGCACCACGCCTGCAACGCCACAAGGGAGATGGCCCGAAAGCTAGCACCTTACATTTTCGGGAAACCCATCAGAGTCTACGGCAGAGGCAAGTGGTACAGAAATGCTGAAGGCAAGTGGGAGATGCGCTGGTTCGATATCCATCAGTTCGAAGAACTAAGTGACGCAAGCCTGCTTGATGTTGTCGGAAAACTTCGCTCGATACCAGACAATGATTTGATGAAATCCAAGGATCCACTGGGAGACATGTTGAAAATCAGACACGGCTAGGGGCCGAATGGACGCCTTCGATTCGACATTTCTGACGTTCCTTTTCGTGCCGAGTGCGCCATGCGCGGTTGAACGTGCTAGGGACCGAGTGGATGACTTGATCGGGAGTATTCACGGTGCTGGTAACCGGATCGTCATTCCTAGCCCTGCGCTGAGCGAACTCCTGATCGGTGTCGGGCACTCCAGAAAGCAAATTCTTCACGAACTGACCCACAACCCGAAATTCTTGATTGCGCCCTTTGAGACCCGGGCTGCTCTCGAGCTAGCTCTAATGGCAGAAACGATTCGAAAGGAAACTGGGAAGAAGAGAGGGGATGCGGGAGGCACGTGGGCGAAGGTGAAGTTCGACTGGCAGATCGTAGCTATCTCGAAAGTCTGTAACGTCTCGACGATTTACTCCGAGGACCCCGACATTCACAAACTCGCAACCAGCGTCGGCATCGGCGTGAAAAGCGTTTCTGATCTCCCTCTCCCCACCAAAGCATATCAAGGTGGGACGTTATTCGATGTAAGCAAGCAGGAGCCGGATGCCTGAAGAGTTGTCCGCGATCAGCCGACGAACAGCTGTAAACGGAATGCCCAAAATACGCGCGGCAGTTCTCATGTCGACGAGAAGTGTTTCTTCGGAGCGTCGGTGTGCATCGTGGGAACCATGTTGGCCTTTTTCTTTTGGTGACAGCTGGCCGGACGGACAGGGGGACTTCTCGGTTTGCGTGTTGTAAGGTCGACTATATGGACAATCATATAGAAGTCGTGGAAGAATGGCGGCGTACAAAATCGTTTCTCGAGTGGGCCCCTGGCCCAGCAACAAATAAGCGACAAACTGTTTCGCTTTGGAGTGGCCGATCATTCGTCTACAAAGGTGGAACGTATACGAACCTCGTTGTTGACGAGCGGCATTATGCGCCGGCCGACCTGGCCAAAGTTTGGGGTGTCGACGTGGAAACCATTCGCAACCTGTTTCGAGAAGAGCCCGGAGTTGTGAAGATCGGTGAGAAGGCGCCGCGTTACAAGCGGTCATATTTGACTTTGCGTATCCCAGAATCAGTAGCTGTTCGAGTTCATAAACGATTATCTGAATAAAAATGCTTGTCGTTTATCGTCGTCACAATCCGGCCAAGTGCAAGTTCACCTCGAGATCAGAGTACCGGTGCAAATGCCCGATCTGGGTCACGGGGACTGATAAGGATGGCAAGTTTCTGCGTGAAGCCCTGAATATTCGTGATTGGAACCGCGCAAATGAACTGGTCAGGAAATGGGATGTCGAGGGATCCAGACCAACGCGAGTCGAGCGCGTAACCATCGATGATTGGCAGAAGAAGTTTATTCAAGAGGCTGAAGCAGCCAATTTGAGTGCCTTTTCCGGCAGATTCAAGACTTCGCTCGAGACAAAGGCATTCGAAATGTACTCGACCTGGACCTCACCACCCTTGATGACTTTCGGGCGACCTGGAAGGACGGCTCACTTTCGGCTTCCAAGAAGCTTGAGAGACTCCGCAGCATCTTCAAGTTCGCTCTGGTCCGCAAATGGATCAGCGAAAACCCAGCCACCAACCTGAAGTCCCCGCAGATTGACGAGAAGCCAACACTTCCCTTCCCCGAACACGATATGGCTCAACTCCTCAAGACTGCTGCTTTGCCTGAGATCGATGTTCGCGTTCGTACTTTCATTCTGACGATGCGCCACAGCGGTTTGCGAATCAGTGACACAACCGCGCTGGCCTGCACGAGCCTCACAGCGGACGATCACTTACAGCTGTACCAAGCCAAGACCGGCGAGTATGTGTCTGTCCTGCTGCCCACGTTTGTTGCAGACGCACTGCGGAAAGTCGTACACAGAAACCCTGCCTACTTCTTTTGGACCGGGACGTCTAAGTTGACTTCCGCGGTGTCCGTGTGGCGTAAGCGACTGGCTTATGTGTTCAAAAAGGCGAAAATTAAGAATGGTCACAGCCATCGGTTCCGCGACACCTTTGCTGTGTCCCTGCTTCAGGCCGGAGTTTCGCTCGAGGATGTGTCGACGCTGTTGGGGCACACGAGCCTGCGGATCACACAGAAGCACTATTCCCCATGGGTCAAAACCCGCCAGGATGCTCTAGACAAAGCCGTCGAGGCAGCAATCGCACACGTCAAAAATGAGGAAGCCCTGTGAAATCCATCGTACAATTTTGGTACAATTTTAAAATGCTCTCCAGGGAATGCAAAATTCATTGGCTTTTTGAAGGGAAGTTTTGGAGGCGCGGGTGGGAATCGAACCCACGCATAAAGGTTTTGCAGACCTCTCCCTTACCACTTGGGTACCGCGCCTCAACCTTACAATTATAGCGAAAACTCGCTTGGCCCGTAAGCGCAGGGTTCCCGCTGCAGCACGTATCCTTCGGCTTACTTTTTCTTGACGGGCTCTTCCAGCTGCGCCTCGCGCAGAAATCGCGCTGACTCCTCGGGCGGCGTCGGATTGATGTAGAAACCGGTGCCCCACTCGAAACCGGCGACCTTGGTCAGCTTGGGAATAATTTCGATGTGCCAGTGGTAGTGATCTTTGATTTCCTCACCGATGGGCGAAGTGTGAATCATGAAGTTGTACGCGGGGCGGTCCAAAACCGCTTCCAAGCGCATCAGCGTGTCTTTCATCATCTGCGCCAGGCTGGCATACATGGAACTCTGGTTATTTTCGTAAGCCGAACCGTGCAACTTGGGGAGCAACCACATTTCAAACGGGAAGCGCGGCGCATAGGGGGCCACCGTAATGAAGTGGTCGTTCTCGCCGATCACGCGCTCGCCGGTGTCGCGCTCCTGGCGAATGATGTCGCAGAAGATGCAGCGTTCTTTTTCGTCGTAGTAATGCCAACAATTGTCAACTTCCTCGCGGACGCGGCGCGGGACGATGGGCAAGGCAATCAATTGGGAATGGGGGTGCTCGACCGAAGCGCCAGCGGCTTCGCCATGATTCTTGAAAATAAGAATGTAGCGGAAGCGCTTGTCATTCTTAAGGTCGAGCATGCGATCGCGATACGCCCAGAAAACGTCTTCGACCGACTTCTGTGGGAGCTGCGCAAGGGTGGTCTGATGCTGCGGCGTCTCGATGACTACTTCGTGCGCGCCGATGCCGTTCATCTTGTCGAACAGGCCTTCGCCCTCGCGGTCGAGTTCGCCTTCAATGCCAAGCGCAGGAAAACGATTGGGGACCACGCGAATGTTCCAGCCCGAGGTGTTGGCACTGGCACCGTTGCGGCCATAGGCCAGGATTTCGGGTGGGGTCTTCAGTTCATTTCCCGGACAAAACGGACAATTCTGCGGTGGCCCGGGAAACACGCTTTCCCGGAGAAAATCCATGGGCCGCTTTCCGCGGTCCGTTGAAATAATTACCCAACGCCCAGTAATAGGGTCTTTACGTAACTCAGGCAAATCGCCCTCCGAACATGTGTAATTACACTACCGCGCCGCACGCTACGATGCAAACTCCGTTCCGCGTACCGCGAGTTGGCCCAGTGCGAGCGAACCTGCTGAGCGTTGCTTAGTCACACTGGCGTCCCTAGAATTCCTGAGGATGGGATGCGTCACCCCGTAGGAGGGATTCATGAGGACTCGCCTGGTTTGCCTGGCCGCTTGGCTGTGCTTCCCTCTGGGCCGCTTGCCCAGGTCGACTGCGACCGGCACGTGGTCTTCGACAACAGCTTGGCCGACGGCTCATGGTACTACAGCCACTGCCATGTCGTCGCGCCCAGTGAATTGGACCAGGCCGACGGCAACATTCCTGTGGACGGAGATCACTTCCTGACGCCGCCAAACGCACTGCGGGTGAAATGGCGCTCTGCGACTGGCGGCGAATTGGAGCGTAAGCCTGGACGTGCGGGGACGGTACGGCCAGGTGGAATTCGCGGGCTCGTCTTTGCGAATGTGGTGCTATGCCCAAGACGCGATTTCCGCTGAGCAGGCGCCCCGGATCGCGCTGAGCGACTCGGATCACCACGGCACTCCCGCGATTCCGCTATTCAATGCAAAGAACGTGCCGCCTGCGGGGGAAATGGATGCAGGTGGAGCTGCCGTTCGACTCGTTCGTCGGGATCATGAGAGCCACGCGGCCCGACATCTTCGATCCACGGAAACTGGAACGCATCATGATTTTTCAGGGCTTGGACGACGGCAAACCGCACACGGTGTACATCGACGAAATCCCCATCGACGATGCCCCGCCTGCATCGGCAAAGGCTCCCGCTACTCCGTCAGGATAAGCAGTCTGCGCTTTCCGAAGCGGTTAGCGGCAGCACGCGCGCCATGAGCGACGACGAACTGTTGACCATGGTGCAAGAGGCGTGTTTTCGCTACTACTGGGAGGCAGCGCATCCCAATGCAGGCATGGCCATTGAAATCCTGCCGGGAGACAAAAATCTTGTGGCGCTGGGATCATCTGGATTCGGGATCATGGCCATTGTGGTCGGCGTGGAACGAGGATTCATCACCCGCGAGCAAGGCCTGGAGCGAATGCAGAAAATCACGCATTTTCTGTCGACCGCTGACCGGTTTCACGGCGTGTGGCCACATTTCCTAGACGGGCGCACCGGCAAAGTAATCCCCTACTTCGCTAAGTATGACGATGGCGGCGATCTGGGCGGAAAGCTGTGGGGCAATTACGGATTTCGCGATGGCTACAACGAATCGGAGTACTGGTTCGAGGATGTGAACATGGCGCTAAACCAGGCGCCGATTGTGGTGATGATCGAAAATCACCGCACGGGACTGATCTGGAAGACGTTCATGTCCAATCCGGAGATTCAGCCGGCGTTGAATGCCATCGGCTTCCATAACGACTGACGTGCGCACGCATCTTGCGAGAGCGATTTATTTTGTCGCGGCCAGTGACGAGAGGCTCGCTTTGCGTATCTTGGCCACCACGCCAACATTGCGGTCGGCCACTTCGGAGATCTTGTACTCGATCGAAGTGCCCAGAACCGCAGCTACCTCGGCGCCGGTGAGCTTGTACTCGGTTTGCAGCCAGGCGGCGAGTTCGGAAGTAGCTTCGCGGAAGGCATCGTCCAAGGAGCCGGAGAGGCCCAGGTCCATCAGGTAGTCTGCGTTTTCGACGCGGGGAGCGCCGATACGCTTTTCACGCTGCACATCGACGCTGAACACGATGTCCATGGAGGTCTCCAGCGCGTTGCCGTTCAACTCGCCGTCTCCTTGCACCGCGTGGGCATCTCCCAAATAAAGCAACGCGCCGGGTTGCTGCACGTTGAGGAAGATCGTTGCGCCCTCCGCGACACCATTAAAATCCATGTTGCCGCCGAGGCTGCCGGAATCCTGCGTTTGCACCGGCGCCCTCCAGGGATTGGGAGCAACGCCCACGCAACCCAGCATGGGGCGTAGCTGCACGGTGAAGTTCTTCAAGTGTTCGGGAGGATTTTCGAGAGTGGCAGTCTGTTTGTCGGCGTCCAAATGCCAACGCGTGTCTTTCCATTCCTGTTTGTTTTCGGAAACGTAATCGTTGGTGAGGGCGCGATCGACAAGGGCGCTGTCGCTGATGGCCCAATCGCGGTTGATGCGCAGGCGCTTGATGGAGATCACCACCACGTCTCCCGGCATCGCGCCCTCAACATAGAACGGCCCCGTCAGTGGATTACCGCCCGCGACGCGCTTCGCGCCTTTTTCATCCTGGCCGCCCGCATCGACGCTGGTGGTGTGCACGGTATCGCCGGGCCAAATGCGCAGCACGGGTTTTGTCTCCGCGGAGAGCTGGCGATAGAAGTTGGTTGGAACGAAATCGAGTGTGCGCGGCGACGCGGGCTTGTCTGTAGGGGCTCGCTTCGCGATCCAGGTCCCAGTGCTCGTCTCCGATTCGCCTTTGACGGAATAGTTCCCGGACATGCCGGCGTCCGTAAGCTTGCCATCGTACGTGTCGGTCTCTTTACCGTCCTGAAATTCCAAGTGGATTTCGCCGCTCTTCACAGTTCCCTTCACCGGAACGCTTTTGCCGCTGCGGTAAATCTGCCCGCTGATATTTTCGCCGGCACTGATGAGTTGCAGTCGCTCCGTGTAAGGAATCGCCATTTCGACTGTGGTGAGCTGCCATTCTCCTGCCAGGGCCTCGGCCGCGTGAGCTTGCGGCTGGGCTAGCGCCGCAAAAAAAAGGGGCAGGATCGTGCACACGACCGAGGAACAGACAGCAAACATTCGCATAACGGGAACTCCTTGATTGAGAACGACCACTCGCGAGGTCTGCGAGTATAAGCCAAGCCGCGAAACGTCACCAGCGAGGAACTACAATCGGAGTGACGGTGGACAACGGGACTGAGAGCGGACTTGTGCGCAATGGGGGCTGGCCGGGAGTGTTATCGATGGCCACCACGTCAAAGCGCAGCGGGCATTCTTTTATAGGGCGCTCGCGAAATAAGTAATGCCCGGTGCGAATGAGAGTTTCGTGTTTTTCCGGTGTGCTGCTCAATTCGGGAAGCGCGAACTTGCCCTTTACAGCGAGGCGAGTGCGAACCTCGACGAACGCGAGTGTATCTCCGTCGAAACCGATCAGATCGAGTTCGCCTTTGGCATGCTCCGGCATGTAGTTTCGAGCAACGAAGATACAGCCGAGGCGCCGCACTCTGCGGCGCCTCAAGCTTTTGCTCCTCGGGAGTGGAAGCGACTGTGTCGGAAAGACCGTGACGCGCCTTCCACTGCACGAGCGCAAATCCGATTCGCCCGAGAACCTCCCTCCTTCGTAACTTCCTGATTACCAATCTATCCAGTAAAAACAGAAATCCCGCGGCCGGCGGAAGTTTTTGCGGCCACGGGATGTGTAGGTCGTTCAGTTAGCTTCGGGCTCGACTAGAGCGACTTCTCGGCTTCGCGAATGCTCTCTTCCATGATGCGGATGGCGCAGTCGGCCTGTTCCTGATCGATGATCAGCGGAGGAGACATGCGAATGGAATTTTCGCCGGAGCCGAGCGTGAGCAGACCACGATGGAAAGCATTGTCGATGATCTTGTCGCGCAGGCCGGGCGCCTTTTCCTTGGTGTTCTGGTCGCGGACGATTTCGACACCAATCATCAGGCCTTTTCCGCGGACGTCGCCGACAATCTTGAAGCGCTTCGGCCAGTCAGCGATCTTGCTGAAGATGTAGTTGCCGATCTTTTCGGCGTTGGCCATTAACCCGCCTTCGATCAGGTCCATCGTAGCCAGAGCAGAAGCGACACACACGGGGTTGCCGCCGTAAGTGGTTCCGTGCGAGCCCGGCTTCCACTGCATGATGCTTTCTTTGGCGATGAATGCGCTGATGGGCATGCCGCTGGCAATTCCCTTCGCGGTCAGGACAATGTCCGGCGTAATGCCGGCATGATCGTAGGCCCACCACTTTCCGGTGCGGCCCATGCCTGCCTGAACTTCGTCGAGGATCAGCACGATGCCGTGCTGGTTGCACAGGCGTTGTAGTTCCTGCAGGAAGAACGCGGGAGCGGGAATGAAGCCGCCTTCACCCTGAATCGGTTCGACGATAATGGCGGCAACTTCTTCCGGGGCGAACAAGCGCTTGAAGATCTGCTGCTCGAGCAGTTCGATGATTTCGCCGCCGCAAGTTTCCTTGGTGTGGCCGAGGGCGCAGCGATAGGCATAGGGATAGGGAATGTGCTCGACGCCGCCCAGCAACGTTCCGAAGTGCTTGCGTTGGGTGTTCTTGGACGCGGTCAGGGAAAGCAGCCATAGAAGGCGATGAGCTTGTCGCGGCGAGTGGAATAACGCGCGAGCTTGATGGCCCCCTCGACCGCTTCGGTGCCGGAATTGCCGAAGAACACCTTGTAGTGGCTGGACTGCGGCATCGTACCCACAAGGCGCTCGGCCAGTTGCGGCATGTGCCGGTGATAAAAATCGTTTCCGGCAATGTGAATCATTTCGGCTGCTTGCTTCTGAATGGCCGCGACGACTTTGGGATGGCAGTGCCCGGTGGAGCAGACGGCAATGCCGGCAGCAAAATCCAGGAAGGTGTTGTCATCGGGATCTTCGACAATGCAGCCATACGCGTGATCGGCGACGAGCGGATAATCCCGCATATACGACGGGGACATGAACTTGTGGTCGTAATCAATCACTAGCTGCGACTTGGGGCCCGGCAGAGGCGTATTGATGCGGGGAAGTTTGGTTTTTGTTTCGGTGGCGGTGATCATGATTCCTCCCAGAATCGGTTCAGTGGTTAGTGTGGCGAGAGGCGAGAAAAAGAGCAGGTGTGGGAGCTGCGAAACAGGCTCGACCTGCGAGAAGGGACTTAATCTACGCTGTAGAGACCCGGTCGAACGCTCGACGGGCGGAACTTGCGGGGGACACGAAGACCCACTGCCTCACGACCGCGCTTCAAAAAGTGAAAGTGTTTCATTTGCGTTTCCAGCGGACGCTGCCTTCTTTCGTGTCTTCTAAAATTATACCACGGTCCGCGAGTTGCTTGCGGATGCGATCGGACGCCGGGAAATCGCGGCGCTGGCGGGCAGCCTGGCGCTCGGCTACGAGTTTCTCGATCTCAGCGTCGTCCACTCCCGAGGTCGCCGGAGCAAAGCCGATAGCCTTGAGCTTTTCCGCGTCGTTGTCCTCGAGCACGGCAAAGACCTGGTCAAAACTACTCAGGAATTCCTGCGCGGCCTTGACTTCGCCTTGGCGAAATTCGCCTTTATCCATGGCGATATTGGCTTCGCGCACGAAATCGAAGACCGCGGCAAGCGCTTGCGCTGTGTTCAGGTCGTCGGAGAGGCCTGCATCGAAGTCGTCGGCAGCCTTGGCGATGCGCGCGGGCATTCCGGGCTGCTTCCCTGCCGCGAATTTTTCATTTTTGAGGCGCGCCGCGAAGTTGCGCAGGCGCTCGACGGAGCTTGTGGCCTGCTGCAGGCCATCGAAGGTGAAATTCAACTGGCGGCGATAAGGAACGCTGGCCAGGGCGAAACGAAGGGCCGAAGGTTTATAACCCTTGGCGAAGAGTTCGCGCAGCGTGAAGACGTTGCCGAGCGATTTGGACATCTTCTCATCTTCGACCAGCAGGTGCTCCGCGTGCATCCAATAGCGGACAAATTGCTTGCCGGTGGCCGCCTCGCTCTGCGCGATTTCGTTTTCGTGGTGCGGAAAAGCCAAGTCGATTCCGCCGGTGTGGATATCGATCGTTTCGCCGAGATACTTCATGGCCATCGCGGAGCATTCGATGTGCCAGCCAGGACGCCCCTTGCCAATCGGGGTGTCCCAGACTTGCTCGCCGGGCTTGGGCGCCTTCCACAGAGCGAAATCGCGCGCGCTCTCTTTCTCATAACGGTCGTTATCGACACGCGCGCCTGCTTGAATACCGGAGAGATCGATCTTGGAAAGCTTGCCGTAATCCTTGAATTTTGCGATGCGGTAGTAGATGGAGCCTTCGGACTCGTACGTGTAGGTCTTCTCCTGGAGCTTCTGGATGAGCGCAACCATCTCCTGGATGTGGTCGGTGGCGCGAATCCAATGTTCGGGAGCTTCGACGCTCAGAGTCTTGCAGTCGGCAAAAAAGGCCTGCACGTACTTTTCCGTGTAGTCGCGAATGGAAACGCCAGCAGCGGCCGCGTTGGCGATGATGCGGTCATCCACATCGGTGAGGTTCATGACGTGATTCAGCTTGAAACCGCGCCACTTCAAGAAACGGCGAAGAATATCCTGAAAAACAAAGGTGCGGAAATTGCCGATGTGCGCATAGTTGTAAGTGGTGGGGCCGCACGTGTACATGCGAACTTCGCCGGCTTTTTGCGGGACGAAGGGCTCAACTTTTGCGGAGAGGGTATTGTGGACCCGGATCGTGTGCATTTCGCTCGGTCGCGCCTTTCGGGACTACAGTAAACGAATGATTGTATCCGAGGCATTGCGGATGCCGCAACGAAGTGTCGTCACCAAGCAAACAGAACTTAGGATGCGTCTTTGGGAAGGAACCATTGGCCGATGATGGGGTAGGCGGCCCACTCCCCGCGGTTGGCTTTGATTCCGTAGACAATCCCCAGAATCACGTTCACGATCCATCCACCCATCATGAGAAGCCAGAAAAGCGGGAAAAAGACGAAAAATCCCGCAGGAGGCCCTTGGTGCGAACCCGGGGGAATGTGCGCCACACTGCTGAAGATACTGAAAAAGAACCCAATCATGACGAAGAAAAATAAGGCCATGTAGCAGAGTTGCCAGACCAGCGACTGGAGCGCATGGAATTTTACGAAACGCGAATCCTGTTTCACGCAGAAAATAATCAGCGGCCCAATAAAGCCGGTGAACACCTGGAGCAGGTGAGCGAGAAACGCCATGGTGCGTTCATCTTGCGTGGGCGGTGGAAGTGCTGCTGCGAGAGCTGGTTGCTGCGTGCCCATCGATTCCTCTGCATTCTGCTGCGTCGTCTTGTTACTGCAGCGAGTGGACCTGTTTCGAGCTTACAACCAGTTTAACTTGCAAGCGGAGCAACGGGGCGAGCGATGGGCAATGAAGCAACAGCCCCACACGCTGCAGCAGCGCATGGGCTGTTGTTTTTTTGGACGACGCAAAAATGCGATCAGGTGGAAGCGCCAACCGCGCGAGCGCCTTCCACCTCAACGAGCTTTCCATGGGTCACATTGTAGATGTAGCCGTGAACGGGAACGGACTTGGGGACGAGCGGATGATTACGGATGCGCGCGATATCGTCAAGCACCGATTGCCGCTGGTCCTTGATCGTGAGCCATTCAATGTATTCACCGGAGCGGTCGCCAGGCCCCTGTCCGACGTCACGAAAACTGCTGGAGGTAAGCTGGGCCGTTTCCAGGCTGGAGCTCAGCAAATCGCGTATCACTTCATTGGTGAAGAACTGCATGCCGCAATTCGTGTGGTGGATGACGAAAAATTCCTGCGTGCCCAGCAACTTGTAGCTGATGACCAGTGAACGAATGGCATCGTCGCTGGCGCGTCCACCAGCGTTACGAATCACGTGAGAAGACTGCGCTGCAGCGCGCGAAACACACAGGCACGGCAAAAGCAGAAGAACTGCAAGGATGCTTTTCATTTTTGAAGTTTCCGTGAGAGCCTACGTCACCGTTGCGGCAAAAGCGCTACGCGCGCGTCATGGTGACATTGCTCAGAACGGATGTGACAACCGTGAGATAGCTCGTCACGCGGGCGCTGAAAGCGCTGGTGATATCGATGGTCTCGCCCGCTCGCGCGCCAATACAGCCCAGATCCATCCCGGTTTCCGGAGGTACGTCGAGGACAAGTCCATCGTCGGGGCCCGTGGAACCAACGCCGCGAAATTGGCTGGGCGGCGTGGTGATCTGGATTCCTCCATGGAAGGTCTCTACATTACGCGCCCAGATGTGCAACACAAAATCCTTGTCGCTGGTGACGTGCACGATATGGTCGTTGTCCTGCAATCCAAAGTAGCCTCGCGTAACGTGATGCATGGTGGCTCTCCTATTTGAAATTAAGGCAGCAAAGTGGGTTTGGCCTCGGTTTTTTGGTAGGGGGAAACGAGCCGAGCGACAGTTATGGCGATGTAGAGAACACCAGTCGCCGATTCGAGTGCGGCAAACATGCGTGCCGGGGCGCTTATGGGAACGATGTCGCCATAGCCCAGGGTCGTCAAAGTTACCAGGCTGAAGTACAGGAAGGTCGCCCGGGGGATGTGCTCGATCGCGGAATTGCCCAAACCGACTTCCAGGAAGGAATGCGGTCGCAGAACGTTGATCACGTTATAGACCGCGAACCAGAACACGGCCAGGATCAGGTACAAGCTGACCGATGCGTATATTCGACCGCTGGTGATGGAGCCTGTTCGACCGAGATACAAGAACAGACCGATGGAAACGATACCGAAAAAAACAGCCAGCAAGGCATAGTTGATGACGCTGAGCAGGAGAGACGGGAAAAAATGGGCGAACAAAATCAACACCATGGAAGCGCCCACCAACGGAACACAGACAAGCATCAGGCCACGCTTCGCGGACAATTCTACGATCGAAGCGACCAAGAGAATATAAAGAGAAAGGATCAGGATCAGGTCACCGAGCGGGTGTCCCTCCAGAAATGGCGACAATACAAGGAACGTCAGAAGGGTGAGCAATAAAATCAGCGAGCGGCGATCTTCCTGGACCGTATTCATTTTCCCCTGCGAACGATGATTTTTGGTGTCGAAACCTGAGGGCGGATAGGCTACTGTCTGGGAATCCTATCCCATTCAAGCCCGTTTCGTGTATAGGTTCTTGAGCTGTGCAAAACTCCGCACGGGAGCGCGGTTGACAGGGATTGTGGCGGTGCAAACAGTCCGAGAATCAGTGAGAATTGCAGGGCGACGGATCACTCCGCGTGGCCGCGAAATGGGGGCAGCATGCTTAGGTTGGATCTGGTGATGGGATGCACGGTGGTTTTGTTCACGGCTGGAGGATTGCGGGCACAGCAGCAAGCTGCGCCTCCGCCTCCGACGCCTGCGGCGGCCGCGAAAAAAGTGCTGACGCCGGAAACGTTTCTGGAATTGCGCAGCGTGCAAGATCCGCAGTTTTCTCCTGACGGAACGCGCGTGGCGTTTGTGGTTGGGGACCCGCAAACAGGCGAAAAACGCACGCGCCACATCTGGCTGTACGATAAGCAGAGCAACAAAGCGCGCCAGTTGACCTACTCGGACAAGAGCGAGAGTTCACCACGCTGGTCACCCGACGGCAAACAGCTTGCCTTTCTCTCGAACCGCGGCGAGCAACAACAGATTTACGTCCTGCGGATGGAAGGAGGAGAAGCTGCCGCGATAACGAAAGGTAAAGCGGGAGTGGAGGCGTTCGCGTGGTCGCCCGACGGCCACTCCATCGCGTATCTTTCGCCGGACCCAAAAACCGAATCGGAGGAAAAAAAGGAGAAGGATAAAGATGATGCGCGCGTGGTGGACCGGGATGACAAGCATGCGCGGTTACGCATCATGGATCTGGCAAAACACGAAGAGCGTGCTCTGACTGAGCCGACATGGAGAGTCGAGGAACTGCAGTGGTTGCCGAACGGGCAAAGCATCGTGATCAAAGCCACGGATCGCCCGGCTTCGGATCGCATGACTGATCGGATCTACCTGGTGAGTGTGAAAGACGGCAACAAACACGAGTTGCTAGCGCCACGAGGACCTTTCGGAAACCTGCGCGTAACGCTGAGTGGCCAGGTGATTGCTTTCGTCGGCAGCCGCGACGATGGGCCGGAACCCCATGATCTTCAGCTTATTTCTGTGGAAGGAGGACTTGCTAGGAACCTGACGGGTGCAAGCCTGGATCGCCTCATCCCGGACTACCATTTCGTAAAAGGCGGATGGACGGTGGCGGTTTATGTCGACGGTTTCCAAAGGAAATTTGTCGGCTATACCGAACAGGGAGAACGCAAGGACATGACGGCGGACCTCCCTGTGAATCCCAGCCAGTTCTCGGTAGCTTCCACCGGCGAGATTGCGTTCGTCGGTGAGTCGGCAGCATCCATGCCGGAACTGTGGTTGCGCGACACAAAGGGCGTGGCGCAACAGGTGAGCCACGTGAACGATGCCTGGAAAGAGTACGGCCTGGTTGCGCCGGAATATTTCAAATACAAATCGTTCGACGGCACGGAAATTGAAGCGGGTCTGCTGAAACCCGCAGGCTACGACGGGAAAACGAAGCTGCCACTTGTGGTGCTGGTGCATGGCGGTCCAACGGGAGGTTGGGGAAACACGGGTGAGGCCTGGGGGCAGCTGCTGGTGGCGGCGGGATTCGCGGTTTTGTATCCCAATATCCGCGGATCCATCGGCTACGGCCAGAAATTTGTGGAGATGAACCGCGCCGATTGGGGCGGCGGCGATTTCAAGGATGTCATGGCGGGGGTTGACGACGCGATTGCGAAAGGAATCGCCGACCCGGGCCG
>WNFJ01391906.1_pt2 | contig 17035 bp, 25 predicted proteins | sample 5400461 | NCBI WGS metagenome assembly WNFJ01 (sample SAMN13153349, study PRJNA577476) | soil metagenome | isolation source: 115 cm saprolite on Douglas fir-dominated hillslope | place: USA:California | collected 2013-09-17 | reverse complement strand
GAAAACCAACGTTTCATGGGGTGAACAGGATGCCCCCGAGTGGAATCGAATGATTGGTTTGGGTGTTATGCTCGGGCCCGGCCAAACATAGCTCCGCCATCCCCTGAACCGATCCAGGGTCCCGTGTTTCGCTAGTGACTGGCGATCATAAACGGCTTACGATGCACGCAGCTTTTGTATTTCACGGTGCGCGTTTGTCATCGCTGCTCGTGTTTACTGCCAGTGGCCCGCAATCCACACCCAGCCGCCGGGCCTCCGCACCCAGTGGCCTGCGACCCAAACAGCCGCCGGCGTTGGACGCGCGATCCACGTGCCGGGGACCCACACATACTGGGCCCCGGTCCAGCGCCAATAACCGGTTGTCCAGACATACGCTGCTCCTGGCGAGACGGGCTGCGTCTCGACGCGAACCTCAGGCGGAGCCTGAGTTACCAAGACCTCTCGCGTGGCTGGACGGTGGTGGTGGTGGTCGTCACCGTCGTTGGTTCCTTAGCGCAGCCGACCAGTGCGAATGTCGCCAACACCAATAGGTAAGGGCTTCTTCTCATATACGCCTCCTCGTTTAGGAATTCGTTTTGCGCTAGGCGTTCGGCTTTATCAGAAAGGAAACCCCTCGTCGTACTCGATGGCGAAAGACCAATTTTGATCCGATGATATGTGATGCTTTACGTTGTCGCCACTCCGATTGGCAATCTGGGCGATATCACGTTGCGCGCACTTGAGGTGTTGAAGTCAGTCGATCTGATCGCCGCTGAAGACACGCGGCATTCCGGGATGTTACTGAAACATTTCGGAATCAAAAAGCCGCTCATCAGTTATCACGAACACAACGAAGCCATGCGCAGCGCGCAGTTGACCGAACGAATGGCCGCGGGAGAAGACGTCGCGCTAACCACGGACGCTGGAACGCCCGGTCTATCTGACCCAGGCGCACGCCTCATTCGGGAATGTATCAAGCGCGGGCTGGCTTTCACAATAATCCCCGGGCCCTCCTCAATTCTTACGGCGCTCGCCGGTTCGGGCTTCTCAATGGAGAAATTTTACTTCCGCGGATTTCTTCCAGTTAAAAGCGGCCAGCGCGAGCGCGAATTACGAATAGCCGTTGACCGTGCAGAGACAACAATTTTTTTAGAATCGCCTTACCGATTAGCCAAAACGCTCAAGGTTTGCATCGACATCATGCCCAATCGACAACTCTGCGTTGCGCGGGAACTCACAAAAAAATTCGAGGAATTCCGCCGCGGCACCGCCAGCGAACTTTTCGTGCATTACGAGGCTTATCCGCCAAAAGGAGAGATAGTTTTGATGATCGCAGGTAGGGGCGATTGAACGCAATCGCCCCCTGACGTGATCCCGCGCGCAGCGGGCGGTTCGGGTGAACCGCTCCTACCTTTGGGCTTGCGCTCACCACGCATCTATGGAATTTTGCGCGGCCTTTTTCTCCCCAGAAAATGCTTATGGCTTACGCAATCATCAAAACTGGCGGCCGGCAGTATCGTGTAGCGGAGGGCGACACGATCAATGTCGATCTTCTCGACGTCGAGGCGGGTAAGACCGCGACGTTCGGCGATGTCTTGATGTTCGTCGACGGGAAAGACCTAACGCGCGGCAATCCGCTCATCCCAGGCGCGAGGGTGACGGCCGAGGTCGTCGAGCAGCGCAAAGACAAAAAAGTGATCGCGTTCAAATTTAAACGGCGCAAAGGTTATCATCGCACGGTCGGACACCGCCGAAAGCTGACGCGGGTGAAAATCAGGAGCATCAGTATTGGCGCGAAGAAAACCGCCGCGAAAAAGAGCCAGGAATAAGCTGCTATCCATCAACTCTCAACTACCAACTATTAACTTTCGTCATGGCTCATAAAAAAGGACAAGGCAGCGTTAAGAACGGCCGCGACAGCGTCAGCAAACGGCTGGGCGTGAAAAAGTTCGGCAGCGAGATGGTCGTCGCTGGCAACATCATCGTCCGCCAGCGTGGAACCAAATTTTTACCGGGAAAAAACGTGGGACTCGGCCGCGATTACACAATTTTCGCGCTGCTCGATGGAAATGTGCGCTTTGATCGCGCGGGCCGGCGAGTAAATGTGGATCCTGTCGTGGCCGGAAAATAGCCGGTTGATTCTGCTTTCCGGGTTCAAGCGGCTTGCGGTATAAACCGATTTCGATGATGAGATATAACACGTTTATCCTCTTTGGCGCGCCCGGCAGCGGCAAAGGTACGCAAGGCAAGACGCTGGGCACGATCCCGCGCTTCTATCATTGCGCCTGCGGCGATGTGTTCCGCTCGATCGACACGCGCACGAAGGTAGGCAAAGCGTTCCTTGAATACTCGAGTAGAGGCCAACTCGTGCCGGACGAGATCACGGTCGAGCTTTGGCGAGAGGCGATCGATGCGGCGGTAGAGGCGCACAATTTTAAGCCAGACATCGATACACTCGTGCTCGACGGGATTCCACGCAATATCGGCCAGGCGAAAATCATGGAGGAAATGATCGACGTAAAAAAAGTGTTTCATCTCTCCTGTCCGAGTCGCGAAACGCTTTTTTTCCGGCTGAAAAAACGCGCCTTGAAAGACAACCGCCTCGACGACGCAAACGACCACGTCATCCAGCGCCGTCTCGACACCTACGAAACGGAATCGAGGCCGGTGCTCTCCTATTATCCGCAAGAGCTAATCACGGTGGTTGACGCAACTCAGCCGCCGGCCAAAGTTCTGCTCGACATTCTGGAGAGTGTGAACGACGGCGTCTATGAGCCAGCAGCAGTTTGAAAATTTCACCGCTTCGAGCCTCTACTGCGAAAAATGCAAAACCGCGATGCCGGTACGCCAGAGGTTACTGTTAGTTCTGCCAGACCGCGAGATTTTTGATTATCTCTGCACCGGCTGCGGATGGTCGGTGGGCCGGCGTGAAATCACGTCCGGCGAAAAATTGATGGCTCAAGCGATGGCTGGGCGGTCTCCGCGCCGATCGGCGGCGCTCCATCAGCTGACGCCGTAATTCGGCATGCGCATCGTTTTCATCGGCGCGGGCAAAATCGGCGTGCCGACGCTGCGAGTTTTGTCGCAGTCGAGCGAGCACGACGTCGTCGCAGTCGTCACGCAGCCGGACAAACCGGTCGGACGTGCGCAGCAAATCGAGCCGTCACCAATCAGAAAAGCACTCGCTGAAACGAAGACGTCGATCCTACAGCCGGCGCGGATCAAAAATCGACAATTAATCGACGAAATACGCGTCCTGACACCAGACGTAATCGCTGTGATGGCTTACGGACAAATTCTGCCGCGAACGCTTCTCGACATTCCGCGAAGCGCATGTCTGAACTTGCACGCATCACTTCTGCCGCGCTGGCGCGGCGCGGCGCCGATTCAAGCGGCAATCGCAGCGGGCGATCGCCAGACCGGCATCACCGTGATGTACATGGATGAAGGGCTCGACACCGGCGACATCTTATTGCAGCGCAAGATCGAGATCTTGTCGACCGATACGGGCGGATCATTGCACGATCGGCTGGCGCAGACCGCGCCGGAGGCGTTGCTCGATTCTTTGGAAATGCTTGCGAAAGGGAGCGCGCCGCACCTTCCGCAAGACAACGCGCTGGCTACTTACGCGCCGAAACTGACTCGCGACGACGGCAAAATCGATTGGTCAGAGTCTGCCGGAATAATTGAAAGAAAAATCCGTGCGCTTAATCCGTGGCCGGGGGCGTTTGCATTGGTCAGCGAAAAATCTGGCCGGGTGCTGAGACTGAAAGTCTTCGATGCGAAAATAGCGGATGAAGAAGGAAGGCCAGGGGAAATCTTGCGCGCTGACAATCAAGGATTAATCGTCGGCACCGGTGACAACACTATTTCGTTAGGACATGTACAGCTGGAGGGAAAGCGGCGAATGAGCGCTTACGACTTTGTCCGAGGCCACGCGAGATTGCTCGGCCAAAAGCTTGAGTAATCGATTGGCCGGCGTCAGCGACGCCGGCTACAGCTCATTTTCCTTTTCAAGATCGGCATCTTCTGTTTGATGATTGTTCGCGATCATGCAAACGGAGGCGCCAGCCTATAAACGCATTGTGCTCAAGTTGAGCGGCGAAGCGCTACAAGAGCGCGGAGCGCGGGACAATATTTCCCCGGCAGTCGTGCATGAGATTGCAGATTGCTGAACGGATAAGAGATGTGCGCGATCTCGGCGTGCAGGTGGCGGTCGTAATTGGCGGCGGAAATATCTGGCGCGGTGTCTCTGCTTCGCATCGCGGCATGGATCGCACCACGGCCGATTACATGGGCATGCTCGCCACTGTGATAAACGCACTGGCGTTACGCAGCACGCTCACCCAGATGGGGGTTGAAACGCGTGTGCAGACCGCCATCGAGATGAAAAACGTGGCCGAGCCCTTCATTTTGGGCCGCGCCATCCGCCATCTCGAACTTGGTCGCGTTGTTATTTTCGCCGCCGGCACAGGTAATCCCTATTTTTCAACCGACACGACCGCCGCGCTGCGCGCGAGCGAGATTCGCGCCGATGTCATTCTGAAAGCCACTAAAGTCGCCGGCGTCTATGATCGAGATCCAAATACGCACCCAGACGCGCGATTCTACGATCGCCTCACATTCACTGAAGCGCTGACGAAACGGTTGCAGATCATGGATTCGACCGCCTTCAGCCTTTGCATGGACAATAAGATCCCGATCGTGATTTTCGATATGAACAAGCCGAGCAACATTCGCGATGCTGTTCTCGGGCGAAAAGTCGGGACCCTGGTTTGCGACGAACCGCAACCGAAGTAAAGATTCAGCAGCATGAGCAGAGACGACATTCTTCTGGAGGCCGAGATGTCGATGGAAAAGAGCGTCGACTACATGGTGCACGAATTTGCCGCGGTCCGCACCGGCAAAGCTTCCCCTGGACTGGTGGAAAATGTCGATGTGCAAGCATACGGATCAACCATGAAGCTGAAGCAACTTGCGTTGATCACGACACCAGAGCCGCGTTTGCTCGTCGTGCAGCCGTTCGACGCGGGCACGGTGCAGGATATCGAGAGAGCGCTGAAGGAATCGAAGATCGGCATTATGCCGGCGGTTGATGGAAAGATCATTCGACTACCAATTCCGGAATTATCGGAAGAGCGCCGCAAGGATCTCGTGCGTTCGCTCGGCAAAATGGCAGAGGAAGCGCGCGTCCGGGTGCGGGCAAACCGGCGCACGGCGCTCGACGAAGCGAGGAAACTCAAAGCCGCAGGCGAGTTAAGCGAGGACGAATTGCGCGACGTGGAAGAAGAAGTGCAAAAGCTGACCAATCGCTTTGTTAAATCCGTCGATGATCATCTCAAGCACAAAGAAGCTGAGATCATGAACGTGTGAATTGTTGTAGAATGGCGTTTCGCAGAAGCGTCCTACAGGTTCATAATCGCACTAGGTCGACCAGAAACTGGCACCAAAGATAAATCATCCCCCGCCAGGAATATTTTACATCGCCAGCCGCGGTTTGTTTGAGGACCCCCTGGTGAATGTTGTGCGCGATTTGGTCGCGCAGATCGTTTTCCATTTCCGTTTGAATCCGCTCTTCATCGAGCGCATCGATTGCGTCTGCGTTCACGCCGTTTCGGCGAAGAAACTCGCGATGACTTTGATAAAGCTGCCAGAACGATTGATCTGGTCGCTGACGATTAGTGTGAAAGTGGGGCGTGAGCTTTAAACCGTAAGAGAGCGGATAATTCCATGTCGTCCAAACCGTGCCGCCTTTCGCGCGCGATAAAATTCGCAGATAATAAAATGAGAGATCATGCTGTTCGTTCAGGCAGATGGCGGCCTGCGCTCGATCCCCCTCTTTATAGAACAATCGGAAAAACTGTCGATAATCCTCCCAGTCCCACCCCGCGTCGCCCACATGCACGAACCCTTCCTCCTCGATCTCACGCGTGATCTCCCTAAGCGCAGGAAAAGTATCCGATGATGGCGGACTTTTCGGCCGGAGCTGTTTTTCCTTCGGTAGCCGAAGCGCGCGAATCCGAGTAAGAATTTCCAGCCACGGCAAGAAGAGCCAGCTCACCGCAGCGGTCAGACCCAGCACCCATCTGCCAGTAATGAAATAAACGGCGAGAAAACTGGCGACAAGAATACCGAGTGCGCCGGCTTTTTGCGAATACGAATTCTGAAAACTGCGCAGAGCGATGCTGAGCACCGCGACGCCAATCGTTAGGAAAACACCAAAAAGCATTAGGGATTGATTTGATGCTTGTTCAGAAATTTCCGGAGCTGATCGGTATCGAAATTGGCCAGCACCCTATCGCCTGCCACGAACGTCGGGACATAAGTCTGGTCGGAAAGCTTTTTCATCTCTTCGTATGCTTGTCGATCTTTGCCGATATCAACAATATTGAAGCGGTAACCTCTCTCGGTGAGATACTCCTTCGCGTCAATGCACCATGAGCACCATTCGCGACTGTAAAGCTTTAATTCCACGGTTGCTGCGGGAATAAACAGGAGCCTAGTGCGCCGTCAACAAAGTAGAGCGTCGCGTCGATGATGCCCCGGGACCGGCCGGTCCGTCGGGCGATGCCAATTAAGTGTCGGCTCCGCCGACATTGTTTTAGCATCGAGCACGAACTGCTGGATCCCACCCGCTTCGCACGATAAGTACTGGCATCAGTACGACTTTGCCCACGCGACGCGACGCGCACTCGGTTCGCCCGTGAAAATGCAGGTGCCTGGTTCTGATGAATCATCGAGCGGAATGATTCGGATCGTGACTTTGAGGTCATTCTTGATTTGTTCCTCGACTTCGCGTGAGCCATTCCAGTGCGCGAGGGCAAAACCGCCATGAATTTCGGGTTTCGCCGTATTTTTCGGTGTGAAGAAATCGTAAAACTCCTTTTTGGAATTGATCACATGCGTGTGCTCATCACGAAATTTCTTCGCGCGCTCGAAGAGATTTTGCTGAATCGAGGCAAGAATCTCCGGTGCGCGCGAAAACAACTGCTGTGTTGACACCAGTTCCTTTGCCTTCACCGGCTGATCGCGCCGGAGCACCGTCACATTGTCCGATGCGAGGTCACGCGGACCGATTTCGATCCGTAGTGGCACGCCTTTCTTGATCCACTCCCAATTCTTTACGCCGCCTCCAAGATCGCGGCGATCGACTTCCACTTCGATTGGAAGATCCACATATCGAGTCGCGCGCAACTTGTTCGCGAGTTTGTCGCAAGCTTCGAGTACCGCGGCGCGTGTTTCTTCCTTTGGCGTGATCGGCAAAATCACAATCTGCGTCGGTGCGATTCGCGGCGGCAGAACAAGCCCATCGTCGTCTCCGTGCATCATTGCGAGAGTGCCGACTAATCGCGTGGTCATCCCCCAGCTCGTGGTCCAGCCGAATTCCTGTTCGCCTTCGCGGTTTTGAAATTGAATGCCGCTCGCGCGCGAAAAATTCTGTCCGAGAAAATGCGAGGTGCCAGCCTGAATCGCTTTGCGGTCTTGCACCATCGCCTCGAGTGCCAAAGTCTCTACCGCACCGGGAAATTTTTCACTCTCGGACTTCGCGCCGGCGAAAATTGGAATTGCGAGATGATCCCGCACGAAGCGCTCGTAAAGATCGAGAATCAATTTTGTCTCGGCCCGCGCTTCCGCCTCAGTCTCGTGAACGGTGTGCCCTTCCTGCCAGAGAAATTCGGTCGTGCGCAGAAACAAACGCGGCCGCATTTCCCAACGGACGACGTTCGCCCATTGATTGATCAGGATAGGCAGGTCGCGATACGATTGCACCCACTTGGCGTAGCTCGCGCCAATGATCGTTTCAGACGTTGGGCGCACGACAAGCGGTTCCGTCAACGCGCTCGCCGGTTTCATTTTTCCTTCGGCATCAACTTCAAGCCGCGTATGCGTGACAACAGCGCATTCCTTGGCGAAGCCTTCGACGTGTTCGGCTTCCTTCGCGAAATAACTCAGGGGAATGAAAAGCGGAAAGTAGGCGTTGCGATGTCCGGTCGCGCGAAACATCACATCAAGCTGCCGCTGCATGTTCTCCCAAATGCCGTAGCCCCACGGACGGATCACCATGCAACCACGCACATCCGAGGGCTCGGCCAGCTCCGCCGCGCGAATGACTTGCTGATACCATTCAGGAAAGTCTTCGTCACGCCGCGGCGTGATTGCGGTTTTCGTGGAAGTTTCTACGGACTTTGCCATGTGAGAAGCGCAACAATTAAGCTGGCGCAATGCAAATGACTAGTAGCCATTTAGGTTTAACACGGCGCTTCAATAAAAATCCCCTACCTAGAAGTTTTGCTCGATGACCGACTTAGCCGCCCTTCAGTATAGCCGCTGGCGAAATTAATCGTGCAAACGCTGCCATAAAGCGCGTGCGGTCCGTACACTGCACCGGCGAGTTAAAATTAGGGTTGAAAATGTTTTTCGATGTGGCCGTCCTAGACGCCCATCGTCGATGATGAGCGTAAGAACGATCGCACGCGCAGTCGTTTTCCCGTAAGCAATGTTTTCACTCCAGAATCCCGCCCAAATTCCGTAACGGCTAAGGCGATCCGCTGGGCTACTCTGGTCGCTGCCGCGGTGTGGCGAGACACATCCCGGGCGACAGCGTGAGCGGTTGTTCCGGGCGAGCGGCGCGCAGAAAGCGCACAGCCTCGTCTATCGCGCCCAATCCTTCTTTCATTCGCGATTTCATTCCTCCTGGAAGGACGACGAAGCCGCCATCGTAGCGCGAACGCAACTCTCGAACATATGTCGCGTGAAGGGCGGGATTTTTTCGCGCAATGTTGATCTCCCGAATGACGGCCGGCGCCGAAACATCCTCCCTGCCGCTTGCAGAAACAAAGGAGACGGCCGCCGCCCAAAACAAGGCGGCACTAACAAAGGCAGATCTCGAGCGAAAATTTGACACTCTGTGGCATGGCCCGTAGGTTTCGTGCCTTTTCCGCCTGTATGAAAACCTTTTCTGCCAAAGCCAACGAAGTCCCGCGTAAATGGTGGGTGATCGACGCCAATGACCAGGTGCTGGGCCAAGTCGCGGTAAAAGCGGCCAAGTTGCTGCGCGGCAAGGAAAAGGCCATTTTCACGCCGCACGTGGATACGGGTGATTTTGTGGTGGTCATCAACGCCGAAAAAGTGCGACTCACCGGAAAAAAAGAAGAGCAGAAGAGTTACATGAGCTTTTCAGGGTACGTGGGCGGCCACAAATCAGAGAATGTCCGGGCGCGCCGCGCTCGGCATCCGGAATTACTGATCGAGCGGGCTGTGCGTGGAATGATTCCGCACAATCGGCTCGGTCGCGCCGTTTATCGGAAGTTGAAAGTTTATTGCGGGGATTCTCATCCGCATGCTGCGCAACAGCCGCAGGTCGTCAAAATTGCCTAGAGTAATCTTATGCCTGAAACCCAAGAATTCGTCGCCACAGGTCGCCGCAAAACGTCAGTCGCGCGCATTCACATGACGCCAGGCAACGGAAAGATCGATATCAATGGTCGCAGCTTTGAAGATTATTTTCCGACCGCGCCGTTACAGAACGTGGTGCTGCAACCGCTTCAAACCGCAAAGGCCGTGAATGCCTACGACCTGTCGATAAACGCGAGCGGCGGTGGCGCGACCGGACAGGCCGGCGCCGTGCAGCTCGGGATCGCGCGCGCGCTTCTTCAGGTGGATGGTAACTTGCGTAGCAGATTGAAGACCGAAGGTATGCTCCGTCGAGACCCGCGTATGAAGGAGCGAAAGAAATCGGGGCAACCCGGCGCGCGGAAACGTTTCCAGTTCTCGAAACGATAATATCCGAGCCGTAGACTGGAGAGCCTGTGCCCGATCTACTTTGGCGTCGGGGCAGCTTTCGGAACAACCGATCCCGCTGGCATTGGAGCTGGCGCTGCCAAAAATGACGGGACTGACGGCGTGGCGGTCGCCTCCGATGGCCCGCTCGGCTTCAGCAAGCGCAATTCCTGCATCGCTTCACCGGCCCAAAAGCTCGCCTGGTGTTGGGTCAGGATTGTCTCGCAGATACGGCGCGCCTCGTCGATTCGGTTTTTTGTCTTCAGAATGTACACTTGCGAAAGTAGGGCCAGCGGCGCGGTAAAACTGTTCGGGTAAGTCGATGCGATTTGTTGGTACATCGACAATGCCTCGTCGCTCTTCCCCATTGATTCCAGATTGGCTGCCATCGCCATCCGCGCCGTGCTCACGAACTCATGATTCGGATTCTTCATAATGAAGACCTGAAGAGTTGCGTTCGCTTCTGCGAGCTTCTTTTCACTACGCTGAGATTCGGCCAGGAGAAGATATGCGTCGGCGCCTGCGGGCGTGTTCGGGTAACGGGCAATCACCTGCCGATAGTCTTGCGCGCTCTTTGCGCTCGCTAACAAGGCCGATGCCGCTGCAGCCTGGCGATCGGAATAAAAGCGGTAACCTGCAAAGCCGATTACGGCGAGTACGACGATAATAAGCGCCGCGATAATCTCATTTTTGAAGCGCTCCCAAAATACGATTGTTTCAAACGTTGCGTCGTGCGAAGGAGGCGGGGCCGTGGGCATGATTTCGGTTTCGATGTGTTGCTCTCGCTATTTAAACCGCGCGAGCGTGGTGTTATGCCACGCGAAAGTTTCTCGCGCAAGCGCTGTAGCCAGGCCACAACGGCAATCAGCTCCATTAGACCTGAGTGGAGGTAAAAAGGATATAAAGAATGATCCCATCACGGTCGCCACGACGATGATGCTGGCGGACACGACCATGCCACGGTCCGCCTTAATTTTTCCCATCTCAATTACAGGGTTGACGATGTGATAGCGCCACTCGGCAAGGGCCGTAAGCAGGTCGCCGAAACCGATCATGATTTCTCCCAGCAGCAGGGATAGACCCATCGATTCTAATTGAATCTGCGGATTGATGTTCGAGGTCAATTCGCGGACCAAAGCCCAAATCGCGCGACCACAAATCCCAAGCCCATTACAACGCTGGTCCGCACCCACGCGAGCAAGGTGCGTTCGTTGGCAAAGGAGTTCGGTCTCGAATTTACCCTCCACCAAAAGATGTTTGTTAGGTCGATTACTCATTAGGGTCCGCAGACTTCGTGCCAATTACCTCCCGCTTGTTTGCCCCGTCAAAATCGGTATGCGCGCGACAAAGTTTCTTCTGGCGATACAGTTTTATCTATGAATGCATTCTGGAATTCCTTTGACACTTTGCTTGGTCTCGGCGCGGAACCTAAGGATTTGACGTTCGTTCAAATCTCTCTGCGCGGAATAATTGTCTTTCTCGCGACATTAATCATGGTCCGACTCGGCCATAAGCGCTCGCTCGCGCACAAAACCCCGTTCGACGCCGTCCTGTTGGTCATTCTCGCCTCGGTGCTTTCACGCGCGATCAACGGTTCGGCAGCTTTCTTCGCCACCCTCGGCGGAGGCGTCGTCTTGGTCGTGCTACACCGGGCGTTCGCCCACCTGGCGTACTATTCCCATCGATTTGGTATTTTAGTCAAAGGCTCACCGGACACGATTGTGCGGGATGGTAAATGTGATCTTCCCATGATGCGGCAGAACCACCTCTCGATGCACGATCTGGAGGAGGATATGCGCCTCGACGCGCACATTGATGACCTTTCGAAAGTTCGACTGGCCCGTGTGGAACGAAGCGGCGACATAAGCTTTATCAAGAAAGTAGGATAAAATCCAGACACGGCCGCGAGGAATTTTATTCCTGGTCGTAGCGCGGTTGCGGCTTACGCGCTAGTTTTTGCACGTGCAAGCGCACGACAAGCTCTTCACTCCTGGGCCAGTCGAGGTTTCGCCGAAAACCTGGGCGGCGTTTTCGCGCCCAATGATTGGCCATCGCGGCGAAGATTTTAAAAATCTTTACCGCGCAGTTCATCCAAAGCTTCAGACGTTATTCGGAACAAAGCAGCCCGTGTTTCTTTCCACCTCTTCTGCGTGGGGCGTGATGGAAGCTTCAATCCGGAATCTTGTTGATCGGGGGGTGCTTTGTTGCATGTGCGGCGCGTTCTCTGATAAATGGTTTGATGTCGCGAAACGTTGCGGCAAGAACGCCGAGCCTCTGCAAGTCGATTGGGGAAAACATATCGATCAGAAAGCGATCGATCGTCAATTAGCGACTGGAAAATTCGATACCGTCACGTTGATCCACAACGAGACCTCAACCGGAGTGATGAATTCGCTTGGGGAAATCTGTTGTCTTCTCGCGAAATATCCCGACGTAGCGCTCGTCGTCGATACCGTCTCGTCATTTTCGGGGTTGAACATCGAAATGGACGCGCTCGGGATCGACGTGATGCTCACGGGCGTGCAAAAAGCTCTCGCGCTTCCACCCGGCTTTTCGTTGTTCTCCGTCTCGGAAAAAGCATTCGCCCGCGCCGGAGAAATTCCACAGCGCGGATTTTATTTTGATTTCCTCGAATTCAAGAAACAGCAGGGGCAGTGGATGACGCCAAGCACACCGAGCATTGCGCACATTCACGCGCTCCAATCCAAGCTCGAGGAAATTTTCGAGGAAGGCCTCGACGCGCGTTTTGACCGGCATGCGCGCACGAACGCGCTTGTGCACGATTGGGTTCGCCACGCTGGTTTCGAGTTCTTTGCCGAGGAAGGATTCCGCTCGAAAACGCTCACCTGCGTGAAGAACAATCGAGACATTGACGTGCCAAAACTCGCCCGTGATTTGCGGTCCAAACATCATCTCGTTATCGACCCCGGCTACGGCAAGATCCAAGGCAAAACATTTCGCCTTTCCAATATGGGCGACGAAACCGAGGAGACAGTTTCACATTTACTCGCCTGTCTTGACGACGTTCTGTAGTTTCTCGCAGTCGCATCGCAGCGTCAGGACGCTTAGTCCTCTCCCTTTATGCCAGCGATCGAAGCTTCTGAGCTGACCAAAGTTTATCGTACCTACCGGAAGGAGCGCGGTCTCTGGGGCTCAATTAAAGGCCTGATCAAGCGTCGGTACGACGAGACGCGAGCCGCCGACCATGTCTCTTTCCAAATTGAGGAAGGAGAGTTCGTCGGCTTTCTCGGCCCCAACGGCGCGGGGAAAACCACCGTGCTCAAGATGCTCTCCGGCCTGTTGAACCCGACTTCGGGTGATGCGCGCGTGCTTGGGTTTGTTCCCTGGGAACGGCGGAACGACATGAAGCGGCAGTTCAGCCTGCTCATGGGACAAAAGAATGCGCTCTGGTGGGACCTGCCGGCGCAGGAATCGCTCGAAGTCAACCGCGCCATCTACGGGATCGATCGCGGACGGTTCAAAAAGGTTGTTGATGGATTATCCGACCTTCTCGAAGTGCAGGACAAAATGAATGTGATGGTGCGCGAACTCTCGTTAGGCGAACGAATGAAGATGGAGCTGATCTCCGCGCTGATTCACGAACCGCGCGTCCTTTTTCTGGATGAACCGACCATCGGCCTGGATGTGGTAAGCCAAAAACGTGTCCGCGAGTTTCTGCGCATTTACAACGAGGAACATCGCATCGTCACGCTGCTGACGAGCCATTACATGCAGGATATCGAAGAACTTTGTCACCGGGTCCTGGTAATCGATCACGGCAAAATCTTCTTCGACGGTCCGCTCGCGCAGATCATCGATCGATTTTCCGGACGAAAGATACTCAGTCTCCGGACGAAAGATACTCAGTCTCACTTTCGAAAAAGAAGCAACGCGGGACCTTTCGGCCTTTGGCGAAGTGACCGAACAAACGCCTGTTTCAGTGCAACTGAAGGTTCCGCGTGCGCAAGTTACCGAAACGTGCCGGCAATTACTCGAGGCTTGCGATGTTAGCGACATCAACGTCCAGGAAGTACCGGTCGAGGAGGTGATCCGCCAACTTTTCGGGGAGCGGCACGAGGATCATCGCGCTGCCAATCTCGCCAGCGCAGAAGCCGTGTAAGCAAGCTAGCGACTTTAAGAAAGGCGGCGACATCCAAACCCGATACTCCCACGGATCACAGCGCCTCGTTTTGAAGTCCGCGGACATGTTCCGGACCCTTGGAATGTTAAAACCCTAAGATGTCAAACCGTTTGCGCGTGAGGAACTCCGAAGCTTTCGCGAGCGACACGCGTCCCTACACCAGCTTTCACTGAATAACGTCTACGAAGCTTGGCAGGATGCTTTTCTCCATCACTTCCGCAAACGACGGATATCGCGGCGTCCAGCCAAGACAACGCAGTTTCGCGTTGCTCACGCGCTTGTTGCTGGCGCCGCGCTTGGAGGTTGATGTCGATTTTCCAAGCGGCGGAATCGGACGGTTCAGTGTTTTTGCCAACCAGCGATAACATTCACTTTGCAAAATCGGTTGATCGTCAACTATATTGTAAATCTCACGTGCCGGCGATAGTCGATCCAGCAAGAGAAAAAGTGCGGCTGCGATATCGTCTCGATGGATCTGGTTAAGAAACCGATCGTTTTCGGGATCGATAATCGCTCTGCCCAACAGAAATTTCGTCAATAGCGCCGAGCGTTTAGGCCCGTAAATGCCTGCAAGCCGCGCTTCATGGGCTAGGACGAAGTTTTCCGTCTGAAGTAGTATTCGACCCGTCTCGCGCGGCGGTTTGGTCTCGCTCTCTTCGGTAACCCACGAACCATCACGTTGCGCGTAAACGCTAGTGCTGCTCGTAAAGAGGAGCTTCGTTCCAACGAATCGATCGAGAAGATTGCGCGCGCCGTTCAGGTAGATTTGGCAATAGGCATCTGCATCGCCGCCGCCCGAGCTAGCGCAGTGGATTATCGCGTCGAACATTCCCGCCCGCGCGCCAACCTGAGCCTTACTCGCTATATCGACCGCATAAACCGGGTACGGCTTAGCCGATAATCTAGCTGCGGATTCCGCGGAATGTGTCCAGCCTTCTACGGGCCAGCCGGCGGCATGGAACAGATCCGCGGTTGCTTCCCCGACGTAACCACATCCGGCGATCAAGATTCGCGGCATGATTGTCGATTTTCACGGTGCCGCGGCCGCGATTTCAATTTCTTCAAAGATGTTTTTCTGAATAGCACGGACTTGTTTGAGACGAATCAATTCCAAAAGCGCGAGAAAAGTCACAACGACTTCGACCCGCGATACGACAGCCCCGAACAAATCGGAAAAACGGACGGGAGGACCGGCTGCGACCCGTTGCAAGATCGTGTCGATCTTCTCCGAGACGCTAAAACGTTCGCCGAAAATCTCCTGCACGTCCTGTCGCGCTTCCACCCGTTTGATCACGGTCCGGAACGCATTGATCAGCTGAAAAATTCCAATCTCTCCAAGACGAAGCTGCGCCTCCAAAGGCGAAGCCAACCCTCCTTCGCGCGCGAAAATTCGTTCTTGTTCCAGTTCGCGGAGATGCAAGTCCGCAGCCGCCTCCTTGAATTTTTTGTACTCGATCAGCTGCCGGATTAAATCCCACCGAGGATCGTCTTCCTCCGCGTCTTCCTCGGGCGGCTGTTGACTAGCGGGCAGCAAGCTGCGGCTTTTCAAATAAATGAGGTTTGCCGCCATCACGATGAATTCGCCGGCAAGTTCAATATTCAGCTCTTTGAACGCCTGAAGATATTCGAGGTACTGGCGAGTGATGCGCTCGAGCGAAATGTCGTAGATATCGATTTCGTCCTGTTTGATCAGGTAAAGCAGGAGATCGAGCGGCCCCTCGAAGACATCGAGCTTGACCTTGTAATCGGCTTCCATGCGTCGTCCGCGATTTTAAGCAAGCGAACGCGCAAAGTAAACGGCGGGCGATCGACAAACGGCCGGTGGTTGTCGATCCTGCGAAAAGTTGCCCAGAATTTAAACGAGAACTTTTCGGTGGATCCAAACACTGTTCACGAGCCCCAGTCCAAACATGATCATCAGCACAAACGAGCCGCTGTAACTGATCAATGGCAAGGGCACGCCAGTGATTGGCAACATCGCGATCGTCATCCCCATGTTCTGGAAAATATGTGTGAAGACGAGCGCCGTGATCCCAATGACCAGAAGCAGGCCTAATTGGTCCCCTGCAAGAAAAGCGACGAAGAGACATGTCAGGAGAAGTAAGGCGAACGCGCCGATAAGAAACATTCCGCCGACAAATCACCATTGCTCACCAATCGCGGAGAAAATGTAATCGTTGTGCACAGCGGTCGCCGGCAAGAAGCCGAGCTCGATTTGCGTGTTTGGCGCTTTGAATCCCTTCCCGGACCATCCGCCCGATCCGATCGCAATGAGCGATTGATTGATTGCCCAGGCTGCTCCCTGTTTATCGATATCAGGATGTGTAAAGGCGGTAATCCGCTGCTGCTGGTACGGTTTCAGCCCGAGGTGAATGGCGATCGGAATAAAAGCAATCCCAATGAGAATGATGCAGATCAAGTAGCGCAGAGGAAGACCTCCCACGAACAACAGCGCCAGGAGCACCGGCGCCCAAATGATGACTTCGCCGAGATCTGGCTGCATGAGGATGAGAAGGCAGGGCGCTGCGGCGATCGCTCCACAGAGTAGCAACCGAAGCATCGGATGCATTTCGCGGAATTGAGTTAGGAACAACGACAACACCATGATTCCGGCAACAACCGCAAGTTGCGCGGGTTGAAAATTAAGCGGCCCCAAGTGCAGCCAACTGCGCGCGCCATACACTCTTTGTCCCATAAAATGCGTAAGGATTAAAAAGAAAATGCCAGCCAGATACATCGGCAACGCGCCCCAGCGAATCCAGCGATAGTCAATTAGACTCGTAATCATGAACGCTAAGATGCCGACCGCGACCCAGTTTGCCTGCTTTCGCCAAAAATCTGCAGCGTAGGAATCCGTGCGCGTGGAAGTCGCGCTGTAGATTGCTACCACACCGAAGATGGCAAGCGCGAGCATCGTCACCAGCAGCAGCCAATTTTGGCCCAGCAACTTTCTAAGAAAAGGCGTCATGCTGTTTGATCTCGCTTAAACTCCAGCGCACCGGCCAGGAAGTCAGAACGATTATACGCAAGTTGCAGTTCTGGCAAAGTCCACGGTATTTTTACGAGCTTCCTGGCCCCTTGCTCCGCTGCCGCCGCCTCCATCCACCCGGAGCGCATTCGTCTCCTGTCATGTCG
>WNFJ01756245.1_pt1 | contig 17037 bp, 14 predicted proteins | sample 5400461 | NCBI WGS metagenome assembly WNFJ01 (sample SAMN13153349, study PRJNA577476) | soil metagenome | isolation source: 115 cm saprolite on Douglas fir-dominated hillslope | place: USA:California | collected 2013-09-17 | reverse complement strand
TCGCTCAATAAGATTCCACGGATCAATTAGGGCCGAGGTAAAGTTAACAAAATTATCCGCCGGTGCGGGCCGCTTTTCAACGCACCCGAAATTTCGTCGGACTAAGTCTTACGGCACAATCCGATTCCAGGCTGGCGGACCGTGTCGCGCGACAACCGGTCATCCGCCCACGCTCAGTGAAGGACGATTTTGGCCATGCTCCGCGGCATACGAGCGCGGCTGTTGGGTCTGGTGATCGCCACGGTCGTTCCATTCGCGGCCCTCGTCGGCAGTGGCCTTTGGACCCAGTGGCAGGGCGACCATGCCCAGGCATTCAGAAGCGCGCTGATCGAAGCCCGATTGTTAGCCACCCGGGTCGACGACCAGATCGGTGATCTCGACAGCCTTCTGCTGGGGCTGAGCCAGGCCGTTTCGACCAATCCGGGCGACATCCAAGGCAACGATACGGTATTGCGGCGGACCAAAGCCGAGTTGCCCGATTACATCGGCAACATTCTGCTGTCATCGCCCGATGGCGGAACATCGGTACATCGTTCGCACCGGCCGAAAGCGGTCGCACCTATATCGGGGACCGCGATTATTTCCGGTGGATATTGGCCGACCGGCGAGGCGTCGTCGTCGCCAATCCGGTGCGCGGCCGCACGACCGGCAATTGGGTGACCACGGTCGCACGCGGGCTTAGAGCGCCGGACGGGCGGCTGGCTGCCGTCCTCGGCATCGGCATCAAGGTCGAACATTTCCAGAATGTGCTTCAGGTGCATGATCTTCCGGCCGGCACTATCGTTCAGATCATCAATGAGGACGGGACCGTCATCCTTCGCAGCAACGACGGTTCAGCCTGGGTGGGTCGCAGGCTAAGTGAGAACGAGGTCACCGCCCTCCACGCGGCGTCGAAAGAAGCCAGCGCGGCCGTGCTTTGGCCCGACCATGTCGAGCGCATCACCGGGTCGGCGGCCATGGCCAAAGCCCCATGGCTCGTGTCGGTCGGCTTGCTCACCGCACCCGTCCTGTCCAATGTGACCTCACGCCTGACCTGGGGCGCTGCCGAAAGCTTGATCACCCTTCTCGTCGCGCTCGGATTGGCTTCGGCGTTCTCGGGCCGGATCATCAGCCAATTGCGGCAGCTCAACGCGGATGCATCGGCGCTTGCGGCCGGCAAGCTCACCCACCGCACCGCAGTCAACACGCAGGACGAAGTCGGCGCCCTGGCGAACACGTTCAACGCCATGGCGGCATCGCTCGAGGAACGGCACCGCGAGCTCGTTCTGGCGCGCGAAACGGCCTCGGCCGAGGCGATCGAGCGCGCACGGTTGGAGCAGATGGAACGGCAAGCCAAGGAAACTCTTGCCGCCGTGATCGATGCATCGCCGGTGGCGATCGTCTGTTCCGACCTCGAGCGTCATATCGTGGTCTGGAGCCGCGCGGCCGAACAGATTTTCGGCTACACCGCCGCGGAGACCATGGGTCGGCGCACGAAGCTGGTGCCTGCCGAAGCGGTGCCCGAATCGCAAATCCTGTTCGAACGATGCCTCAATGGCGAGACGATCCGGGACGTGGAGGTCCAGCGCAAGCGCAAAGACGGCTCGATCGTCGATATCAGACTGGCGGCGACCCCGATGTACAATCCCGACGGCAAGGCCTGGGGAGTGGCATGGGCCTACGACGACATCACCGGCCGCAAGAAAGCCGAACGGCAACTGAACCAGATCGCGCATTATGACCAGCTGACCGGGTTGCCGAATCGGGTCTCGTTGAAGAACGAGCTGACGAATTTGCTGACCGCGGACGGGCGTCACCGGCCGCACTCCATCGCGATGTTCGATCTCGACGGATTCAAGGACGTGAACGACACCGATGGTCATTCGACCGGCGACCAGCTGCTGATGGAGGTGGCACGGCGCTTGCGAAGTGTCGCGTGCGAAGCCGGCAGAGTGTACCGGCTCGGCGGCGATGAATTCGTCGTCGTCATCCCCGACTGCGGCGATCCTCGCGGGGTCACGGCACTCGTCGAGTCGATGTTGCGAAAGCTTGCCGAGCCGTTCGAGGTCAATGAACACGTGCTTCACATCGGCGGCAGCGCCGGCATTGCCATTGCGCCACAAGACGGCGCATCGGTCGACGAGCTGATCGCAAATGCCGATCTCGCTCTTTACAAGGCCAAGTCCGACGGCGGGCACACCTACCGACTCTTCGTGCCGGTGCTGCGTGCTCAGGCGCAAAGCCGGCGCGGACTTCAGGTCGAGCTGAGACGAGCGTTCGCGGAGAACGAGTTCGAGCTGTATTTTCAGCCGCAAATCCGGCTCGTGGATGACGCCGTGGTGGGCGCCGAAGCGCTGCTTCGGTGGCGACATCCGCAGCGCGGCATGGTCGGTCCGGGCGCATTCATCCAGATATTGGCCGAAAGCTCCATCGCATCGGCGGTTGGCGCATGGGTTATCCGAGACGCGTGCGCGAAGACGTCCGCATGGCGTGCCATGGGACTTTCGCTCAACCGCATCGGCATCAACTTGTTTCCAACGCAGAGTCGCGATCCGGGACTATTGGCCGTCGTCGAGGCCGCGCTGCAGATGAGCGGCCTTCCGGCCGATATCCTCGAGCTGGAGATCAGCGAGACCTTCGCACTGAACCACGACGACGCCATCATGCCGCTCCAGGAGCTGCACAACAGAGGCATCAAGCTCGCATTCGACGATTTTGGCACCGGCTATGCCTCGCTCAGCTACTTGACCAAGTTTCCGGTTTCTCGAATCAAGATCGACCGCAGCTTCATTGCCAAAGTCATCGATGATGCCGAAAATGCCGCCATCGTGCGCTCGCTCATCGCGATGGCGCACAACCTCGGGCTCGGCATCATCGCCGAAGGCGTCGAAACACAAGCGCAGGCGCGCTTTCTGCTGGAGGAACGCTGCGAGGAGGCGCAAGGCTTTCTGTACGCGGAGCCGCTTTCCGCCGCCGACTTCGAAGCCTATCTGCGCGAGCGGCGGCTTGCATTGCACGTCGCGCATCCGCGGCAAAAGCAGTCCTCCGGCGCGGTCGCCAACCTGCCGCGGCCGCATGCGAGAAGCAGCCGCAAGGGTCCAAGGGCCTAGTAACCCCGAAGGCTTGGGGCTGCGTGCGCGCACGGGGAGGGCAGCAAGGTTCGGGGGGACCCGCCGCTCCCGGAACCTCCCCGGGGGGGACGCGGGGAGGAATTGGTTTTTGCGCCGATCATGGCGATGCCGCGAGCGTGATGTTCGCGATTGTTCGGCAAGTGCCCGCCGAAATCCACCTTGCGGAACCATGGCTTGTGCGGATATGTGAGGAATTGTGCTGGACGGAACGCCGTTGGGGCCGATGATGCCGGAGACCTCCGAGAAGCAACTCTCAGCCGAGCAGAGCCGCTTGGTCGCCGCGATCATTCGCGAGCAGCTGGCACGCCGGCGGATGTCCCGGCAGCACCTGGCTGATCAAGCCAAGATCAGCATTTCCACCCTTGAAAAGGCGCTGTCCGGGCGCCGCCCGTTCACGCTTGCGACCACGGTGCGGCTCGAGGAGGCGCTGGGCGTTTCACTACGCAAAAGCGATGCCGGCAAAAGCGATGCCGGCAAAGGCGATGGCGGCGAGCTGGGGGCGGCACCCGCCAACCTCGCGCCGGGCCATCTCGGCTTCTATTCGCGGCCGGCGGTCAGCTGGATCGAGGGCTCCTATGTGACGCTGCGGCCCTCCTTCAGCGATCCGCAGGCGATCTTTGCCTACCGGACCGAAATCTGCTGGGACGACGGCGCGTCGAGCCTCATCTTCCGGGAATCCGACCGGGTCGATGCCGAATTCTCCCAGCACGGCCTGGTTTCGGTGCCCCATCAATCGGGACACATCTATCTGGTGACCAACCGGCAGGGGCAATACCGGCTGGTCATCATTTCCCGCCCCACCATCAACCGCGAAATGTTCGGGATCATGACCACTCTGCGGGTGGGCCGCGGCTCGGAGCTCATGCCGGTATCGAGCCCGATCGCTTATGTGCCCCTGGGGGGCCTGCCCAAGGCCGAATTCGGCCGCATCCCGGCCGGGCATTCATGCCATCAGCAGTATCGCAAGCTATTGCGGCGGACGGTCGAAGAGTCGTTCGCGCTTTTCCTGCAGATCTAGCCGCCCCGATTGTCGCCCACGCCGCCGATGATCCGCAGCAGCCGGTCGGCGATCGGTCGCGGCGTCGCCACGATGTCCGCGACGATCTTCTGCAACTCCCCGCCCGCCACCGGGTTGATGTCGAAGTGCTCCTTGCCGGCCTCGGCCAGAAACACCGGATCCTTGACCATTGCGTCGAAGGCGTCACGCAACGCCTTCACGCGCTCGGCCGGCACGCCGGGAGAGGTGAAGACCGGCCGCCCGATCGTGCTCGATGCCGACAGGAGCTTGAGGATCGCCCGGTCTTCGTCATTGGATGCGAGATCGATCAGCAGCGGCACGTCCGGCAGGTCGGGCGCCTTGGTGAGCCCGATCTGAACCAGGATGTTGATCTTCTTGTCGCGCAGCCAGTCCGGCCGCGTCGCTTTCCAGGACCCCCAGGCGTTCGAGCCGCGGCCATCCACCTCGCCCTTCTCCATCGCGAGATTGATGTCATTGCCGCCCGGATAGCCGATGATGATCTTGAACTTCGTCCCGATCAGCGCGTTCATCGCCTTGGGATATTGCGAGCTGGTGCTGCCGCCGGTCGCCCCCATGACGACCTGCTTCATCTTGGCATCTTCGATCGTCTTGATGCCGGACGCGTACCAGGTCGCGGTGGTGTTGTTGTCGGCGTTCGGATTGCCGATATAGATGAGCTTGGTGGTGTCGACGTCGAGCTGCTTGTCGCCCATCGCCTGCTCGACCGAGAGCGATTGATCCGCGGTCGCCAGGATGGTGCCATCCTTCGGGCCGACGCTGTAGACCCATTTGGTGGCGGCGCGGCTGCCGGCGCCCGGCATGTTGCGCGGCACGATGGTCGGCTTGCCCGGAATGTAGTTGCCGAGGAACCGGGCGACCAGGCGTGCATAGAGATCATAGGTGCCGCCCGGCGAGTAGCCGATGATCATTTCGAGCTGCTTGCCCCGGTAGAAATCCTCGATCGCCTGCTGGCTGCGCGCGGGATCGATCATGGCCACGCAAAGGAGGACCGCCAGCGTCGCGGCAAGTCCTCCCAACGCGAGCCTTCGGGTGCTGGGCCGAGAATGGGCAACATCGAACATGGTCTCTGCTCCTGCTTGAGGGCTTGCGCGTGCCCGCGGCAGCGCACGGCGCGCGCCGCCAACCATTAGTGCAACTCGACCGCCCGGCAACTGGACCGCCTACCCACGTTATAAGGCCTCCGACCGGTCCCGTTCTGCGTCGCGTTGCCGCTCACGGATCCTTCAGATGGGAAGGCCCCGATGAATAAACGATCCCATTCTATACCCGGGCTGGCAGCTTCACCCTAGGGGCTGTGCGCCCCCGGCGCGATTCCCGCGCCGTTGACGCTGTCGCACGATTTTGACACGCTCTGTTGATGCACTTCGAGATTCTGGGCGAAATTGCCGATGTCGAAACATTCGCCGCAGGGTCTGGCATCCGGGAGCTCGCCCGCCTTCGAAAGGTCTATGGACGCGGTCGCTGAAAGAAGCGCAAGGGGATCGCTCATGTTCGATTGACCGATGGCTCTGTGCATCTCGCCGAAGTACACTGGTATGAGGCCGCGGGAATCGGAAGCAAGGAAGATCAAACGCCTCCTCTGAGGATCAGCAATGTCAAAGCCGCTGTCAAAGCAGTTCGTCGTTTGCGTACGGAATAACGGCTATTCCGCCTCGCTTGAGAAGCGGAAGATCTACGTGGCACTTCGCGATCCAGCCGCGGAAAAGCATGGTCAGCTGCGGGTAATCGACGAGTCCGGGGACGACTATCTTTACCCAAAGACATTCTTTCGCTCGATTGCATTGCCAGAATCCCTCAAGAAGGCCGTATTGGCTGCCGCTTGACCCGCATTCAAACACAGCATGCATCGGGGTGATCGATTTCGCTTCCTCTCCGTTCTTGCATGCGCCTGCAAGCTCGCGCTCGCGAGCCCCGCGATCGCCGAGCCGGTCGCCGATTTTTACCGAGGCAAGAACGTCAATCTCATGATCGGCGTGAACGTCGGCGGCTCCTATGATCGCGATGCGCGGTTGGTCGCCCGCTATCTCGGATCGCACATGCCCGGCAATCCCACCATCGTGCCGCAGAACATGATCGGCGGCGGCGGCATCGTCATGGCCAATTTTCTGCAGACGATCGCCGCCAAGGACGGCACCTTTATCGGCATGATCCCGAACACGCTGGTGGTGAACCAGTTGGTCGGCATGGCGGCCGTGCGCTACGACATGGGCAAGTTCCGCTGGATCGGCTCGATCATGCCCACCGCCCACAGCGCGATGGTGGCCTGGCATGCATCCGGGATTGCCAGCATCGAGGATGCGCGCCGTCGGCCGATCACCGCCGGCGCCAGCCCGAAAGGATCATTCCTCTATGCGATGCCCGCCTTGCTGAACGAATTCCTCGGCACCAAGTTCAAGATCGTGGCCGGATATCAGGGGATCGCGACCGTCTATCTCGCGCTGGAACGCGGCGAGGTCGACTCGCTCGGGATCACTTGGGGCGAGTTCAAGGTCGAGAAATCCGATCTGGTCCGCGACCGGAAGGTCCGCATCCTGGTCCAATCCGCCCCGAAGGCGGACGACTTGCCGGACGTGCCGACGGTGGACGAGCTGGCAAGGGACGAAGCGGATCGAGGGCCGATGGACTTCCTCTTGTCCGGCAACGCGCTCGGCCGGCCGCTGGCCGCGCCGCCCGGCACGCCGGGCGAGCGCGTCGAGGCGTTGCGGGCCGCGTTCGCGGACACCATGAAGGATCCCCGGTTCCTGCATGACGTGGAAGCGTCCAGGACCGAATTCGGGCCCATCGCGGGCGACACGCTGCGGCATTCGGTCGAGCAGATTTTGACCACGCCGCCGCGATGGATCGCCCGCGCGAAGGTGATCCTGGAATAGCGCGCTATTTCAGGCGGTCGCGGATCTTGTTGAGGCCGGCGCGGGCGCAGTCTTCGTCCAGCTTGGCGCCGGGCGCGCCGCTCGCCCCGATGGCGCCCACCACCTCATCGCCGATCTTGATGACGACCCCGCCGCCGAAGAACATCACGTGCGGGAGCTTCGAAAGCACCGTGAGGCCGCCGGGTTCCTTGGCGCGCTCCGCGAGCGCCAGCGTATCGGACTTGAACGAAACGCTGGTATAGGCCTTGTCGTTGGCGCTATCGAGCGTGTGAATGCCGGCGCCATCGCCGCGCAGCTCCGCCTGGCGCGCGCCGTCGGCATCCACCACCACCGCTGTCTCCCGATAGTTGTCCTTGGCGCAGAACGCGACCGCCTCCACGGCGGCCTCGGCTGCGAGCGCCGCCGGAATGCGGTGGGTCACCAGGGCGTCCGCGCGGGCCGGCATTCCAAGGCCGCAGCTCAGCGCGGCCGCGGCCAGCGTCGGCACCGTCACCCTGCATTGCCTAATCGTTGATTGCCTTTTCATTGCCGTTCTCCTTGGCTTGGTGGGGCGCGAGCCGGCAATATTAGCGCAGATTTGGGCCAGGTTGTGCAGGCCTTCAGCGGCCGCTCAATTCGACGCCGGCGTGGGAAGGAAGCCGATAAAAGACAGCCACCGACGCCAGCGCCAGGCATCCAATCGTGAAATAGCCGAGCGCAATATCCTCAGGCGCAATGGCGACGCGATCCTGCCAGGCCAGGCTGAGATGAACGACCAGCGCCACCAGGCCGACCCCGAAGCTCTGCGCAAGTTGCTGCGCCATCGCCATGAAGCTGGTCGCACGGCTGATGCGCTCGGTCGGCATCTCGGCATAGCCCAGTGATTGGACCGCCGTGAACTGCACCGAGCGTGAAAAGCCGCCGACCATGAGCACGAGCACGATGGCCAGGTAGGGGGTCGTGACGCGGAAGAACCCGCAGCCGATGAGAAAGGCGCCGGTCAAAAGCGCATTGCCGATGAGGAGGCGTCGAAAGCCGAGCGGGCGCAGCAGCGGCCGAAACGTGAATCGCATCGCCAACGAGCCGACCGCGCTGGCAAGCGTCATGAGCCCGGCCTGAAAGGCGGAGAATCCAAAGCCCAGTTGCAGCAGGAGGGCCAAAAGGAAGACCGACGACGTCGTGCTCAAATAGAACAGACCGCCGCCCGAGATGGACGCCGCGAAGGTGCGAATCCGCAGCAGGCTGAGATCGATGATCGGATCAGAGGTGCGCCGGGCATGGATCAGGTAGAGGCCGCTGCACACCGCGCCGGCCGCGATCGATGCAAGAATGATCGAAATCGGCACCACGCCCCGCCCGATCACCTCGAATCCGAACACCAGGCCGGCAACCGCCATGCCGATCAGCGCGAAGCCGCGCAGGTCGAGGGGCGCGACCTTTTCCGCGTGAACATCGGGGATGAGGAGCTGGACCGCCAGGATGCCGCCGAGGCCGATCGGCAGATTGATGAAGAAAATCCAAGGCCAGGAAAAATAGGTGACGATGAAACCCCCGACCGAGGGCCCCAGCAGCGGCCCCAGCACCGCCGGAATGGTGATGGCGTTCATGGCCTGCACGAGCTCAAGCTTGGGCACGCTCTTGAGCACGATCACGCGACCGACCGGCGTCATCATGGCGCCGCCCACTCCCTGCAGCACGCGATAGAGGACGAGCTCGATGAGCGAATGCGCGATACCGCACAGGACCGAGCTCACCGTGAAGACCACGATGGCCGAGATGAACACGCGCTTGGCGCCGAACCGGTCCGCCATCCAGCCGCTCACGGGCACGAAAACCGCCAGCGCCAGCAGATAGGTGGTGATCGCGAGATTGAGCCGGACCGGGTCCTCGTGCAAAGACGCCGCCATGGACGGAAGCGCGGTCGCAATGACCGCACCGTCGAACTGGTGCATGAACTGGGCGCCGCCGACGATCAGCGGAATGACGAGGGTGGAGCGGAACATCAACGACGGTGCTCGATGAATTTCGATTCGAAAAAGCGCTCAGCGGGTGGGCCGGCGCCGTTCATCTCAGGCTCTTACTGCAGCCTGGCGACCCCCGCCATGGCGATTTGAGCGATTTGCGTGCAATCCTCATGGAGATGGCCGGAACAAGTCCGGCCATGACAAGCAGAAGGCCTGGGCGGCCGAGCGGTACCGCGACCCGGTTCGTGCTATGATCATCGGATGAGCAATTCGGCCGGTTTTCTTGGTTTCGATCCCGACCCGGAGATCGCACCTTTGCGCGACAGTGTGCGCGCATTTGCGGCTGCCGAAATCGCGCCGCGCGCCGCCGCGATCGACCACGAGGATGCGTTCCCGCGCGATCTGTGGCCGAAAATGGGGGCGCTGGGCCTGCATGGCATCACCGTGGAGGAGGAATTCGGCGGCGCCGGCATGGGCTATCTGGCCCATGTGGTGGCGCTCGAGGAGGTGAGCCGCGCCTCCGGCTCGGTGGGCCTGTCCTACGGGGCCCACTCCAACCTCTGCGTCAACCAGATTCGCCGGCATGGCACGCCGGAGCAGAAGCGCCGCTATCTGCCGCGCCTGATCAGCGGCCAGCATGTGGGCGCGCTCGCCATGAGCGAAGCCGGGGCCGGCTCGGACGTCTTGGCCATGAGCACGCGCGCCGAGCGCAGGAGCGACCGCTACCTGATCAATGGAGCCAAGAATTGGATCACCAACGGTTCGGAGGCCGACGTGCTGGTGGTCTACGCCAAGACCACACCCTCGGCCGGCGCGCGCGGGATCACGGCATTCCTGATCGAGAAGGGCATGAAGGGATTTCGCCCCGGCCGCAAGCTCGACAAATTGGGAATGCGCGGCTCCCCGACCGCGGAACTCATCTTCGAGGACTGCGAGGCTCCGGCGGAGAACGTGCTCGGCCGCCCGGATGAAGGCGTGAGCGTGCTGATGAGCGGCCTCGACTACGAACGGCTGGTGCTCGCCGGCGGTCCGCTCGGCATCATGCAGGCGTGCCTCGACGCGGTGATTCCCTATGTGCACGAGCGCAAGCAATTCGGCCAGGCGATCGGAGAGTTTCAGCTCATGCAGGCCAAGCTCGCCGACATGTATACGAGCCTGAGTGCCTGCCGCGCCTATGTGTATGCGGTGGCGCGCGCCAGCGATCACGGCCGCATCGATCGGATCGATGCGGCCGGCGCCATCCTGTATGCGGCCGAGCACGCGACCCAATTGGCTTTGCAGGCCATTCAGGCGCTCGGCGGCAACGGCTACACCAACGACTACCCGGTCGCCCGATTGCTGCGGGATGCCAAGCTCTATGAAATCGGCGCCGGAACATCCGAGATTCGCCGCATGCTGATCGGCCGCGAGCTTTATCGCACGACCGCCTGACGCGGGCCGGGGCATGCACATATGTTGACAAGTTTTTTGTCCGAAGGCTTCTCACTATGTCGTCCCCGCGAAAGGACTACGAGGATGCACACGTGTTCAAGAATCGCACTACAATCAAGATCCGCCTTTAGGGACGCAGGACCTCTCACTCCTTCTCCCCTGCGGGGAGAAGGTGGGATGAGGGGGTTCCGGCGGTGCGATACGGAATCATCGTAACCCCCTCACCCCACCCTCTCCCCTTCGGGGCGAGGGAGTGAAACGCCGTGCCCAAGAGGGAGAGATGCCGGTCCTCGAGACATCGATCGATCCCAGCAGCGATGGCTTTCGGGCCAATGCCGAGAGCTTGCGCGCGCAGGTGAGCGAGCTGAAAGACCTGCTGGCGCGCATTGCGCAAGGCGGCGGCGCAGAGGCGCGCGACCGGCACGTGGGGCGCGGCAAGCTGTTGCCGCGCGAGCGCGTCCGCCTGCTGCTCGATCCGGGCGCGCCATTCGTGGAGCTGTCGCCGCTCGCCGGGCATGGGCTCTACGGCGAGGAGGTTCCGGCCGGAGGCCTTATCAGCGGCATCGGGCAGGTGAAGGGGCAGGAATGCGTCGTGGTCGCCAACGACGCGACCGTGAAGGGCGGAACCTACTTTCCGATCACGGTGAAGAAGCATCTGCGGGCGCAGGAAATCGCGCGCCAAAATCACCTGCCCTGCATCTATCTGGTGGACTCCGGCGGAGCAAATCTGCCCAATCAGGACGAGGTCTTTCCGGACCGCGACCATTTCGGCCGCATCTTCTACAACCAGGCAACGCTGTCGGCGGCCGGCATCCCGCAGATCGCGGTCGTGATGGGCTCGTGCACCGCGGGCGGCGCCTATGTTCCGGCGATGGCGGACGAATGCGTGATCGTGCGCGGCCAAGGCACGATCTTTCTGGGCGGGCCGCCGCTGGTCAAGGCCGCGACCGGCGAGGTGGTCAGCGCCGAGGAGCTTGGCGGCGCCGACGTCCATGCCCGACTTTCCGGCGTGGTCGATCATGAGGCGCTCGACGATGCCCATGCGCTCGGGATCGCCCGCAACATCGTGGGCCGGCTCAACCGGGTAAAACGGATCGGGCTCGACACCGCCGCACCGGCCGAACCGCTTTATCCGGCCGAGGACCTCTATGGCCTCATTCCGGACGACCCGCGCAAGATCTATGAGGTGCGCGAGGTGATCGCCCGTATCGTCGACGGCAGTGAATTCGACGAGTTCAAGCAACTCTACGGCGAGACGCTGGTGACCGGCTTCGCGCGCATCTGGGGTTATCCGGTCGGCATCGTGGCCAACAATGGCATCCTGTTCTCCGAAAGCGCATTGAAAGGCGCGCACTTTGTCGAGCTTTGCAGCGCGCGGGGCATTCCGCTGATCTTCCTGCAGAACATCACCGGCTTCATGGTCGGCAAGAAATACGAGGCCGGCGGCATCGCCAAGGACGGCGCCAAGATGGTGACCGCGGTCGCCTGCGCGGCGGTGCCGAAATTCACCATCATCATCGGGGGAAGCTTCGGGGCCGGCAACTACGCCATGTGCGGACGCGCCTATGGGCCGCGCTTTCTCTGGATGTGGCCGAACGCGCGCATCTCCGTGATGGGCGGCGAGCAGGCGGCCGCGGTCCTCGCCACGGTGCGGCGCGATAATCTCGAAGCCCGCGGCCAAAGCTGGAGCCGCGAGGACGAAGAGGCATTCAAGACCCCGATCCGCGCCCAATACGAAGCCCAAGGCCATCCTTATTATGCCAGCGCGCGCCTCTGGGACGACGGCATCATCGATCCCCTCGACACCCGCCGCCTGCTGGCGCTCGCCATTTCGGCAAGCCTCAATGCGCCGATCGGAAAGACCGAGTTCGGAATCTTCCGGATGTGAGAGGGTCTCTTGTCATTGCCGGGCTCGTCCCGGCAATCTCGAAAGGTACGATCGTGCCAACACAAACGGGATGGCCGGGACAAGCCCGGCCATGACAACGTGCGATAATGGATCGCTGCGATGTTCAACAAAATCCTGATCGCCAATCGCGGCGAGATCGCATGCCGGATCATCCGCACCGCGCGGCGTCTCGACATTCGCACGGTCGCGGTCTATTCCGCGGCCGACGCGCAGGCGATGCATGTCGCCATGGCGGACGAAGCGCATCTCATCGGGCCCGGCCCCGCGCGCGACAGCTATCTGTCGATCGCGCGCATCATCGATGCCGCGCGTGCCAGCGGCGCGCAGGCCATTCATCCCGGCTACGGCTTCCTGTCGGAGAACGCCGATTTCGCGCAAGCCTGCGCCGAGTCCGGGATCGCCTTCATCGGGCCGAGCGCGGCCTCCATCCGGGCCATTGGCGACAAGGCGCAAGCCAAGACCATCATGGCGCGCGCCGGCATCGCGACCGTGCCGGGCTATCATGGCAAGGCGCAAGATGCGGCCCGCTTCGCCGAGGAAGCGCTCCGGCTGGGCTATCCGGTGCTCATCAAGGCGGCCGCGGGCGGCGGCGGCCGCGGCATGCGGGTGGTCGCCGAGGCGGCCGAGCTTGCGGCCGCGCTCGACTCGGGCCGCAACGAAGCCCTCTCCGCCTTCGGCAACGGCAAGCTCATTCTCGAAAAATATCTGGCACATCCGCGTCACGTGGAGGTGCAGGTCTTCGGCGACCAGCGCGGACAGATGGTTCATCTGTTCGAACGGGACTGCTCGGCGCAGCGCCGGCACCAGAAGGTGCTCGAGGAACAGCCGGCGCCGGCGCTGGATGACGAGCTGCGCCGCGCGCTGGGCGCGACCGCGATCGCGGCCGCCCGCGCGGCCGACTATGTGGGGGCCGGCACGGTCGAGTTCATCCTGCAGGGCAAGGATTTCTTCTTCATCGAGATGAACACGCGGCTGCAAGTCGAGCATCCGGTTACCGAAATGGTCACCGGCTATGACCTCGTCGAGTGGCAGCTGCGCGTGGCAGCGGGCGAAGCCCTGCCGGCGCGCCAGGAGCAGATTTGCTCCGTCGGCCATGCCATGGAGGCGCGTCTCTACCCCGAAGACCCGGCGCATGATTTCGTCCCGGCCACAGGCTGCTTGCGCCGGTTCCGGCTGCCGGCCGGAACGCCTGGTCTGCGCGTCGAAACCGGCATGCGCGAAGGCGACGAAATCCCGATCTTCTATGACGCGCTCCTGGCCAAGCTCATCGCCTGGGGTACCGATCGCGAGGACGCGCGGCGCAGCCTCGAGGCCGCCCTGGCGGCGACCGAGATTGCGGGCGTCGCCAACAATCGCGATTTTCTGGTGCGGCTCGTCCGTCATCGGGATTTTGCCGGCGGCGCGATCGATACCGGTTTCATCGAGCGCCATCGGGCGGCGCTGGCGATCCCGCTTTCGGCGGCACCCTTGGCGGCGCTGGCGGCCGCCAGTCTCGCATTGTTGTACGAGGAGCCGAGCGCTGATGCGGGCACGGCCCCGGGGGTCCGGGATTCCCATTCGCCTTGGAGCTTGCGCGACGGCTGGCGCCTTGCCGGAGAGAGCGAATATGCGCTCAATTGGTTGGATGCGGGGCTGGAACGGCGCCTCAAGGTTCGGTTCGCACGCTCCGGCCTTGCGCTGACGATGGATGATGAGAGCAGCGCCGAGGTCAGGCGCGTCGCCCGGCACGAGGCCGAGCTCACGTTCGAATTCGATACCGTGCCGATGCAGGCGAGCGTGCGCCGGCAAGGCGCCGACTTCGAGGTCGTGCTCGACGGCCGCAGCTGGCATCTGCGCCACCTCGATGCGCTGGCCCGGCGGGCCGGAGCGGAGCTTGGTCCCGCGCGCCTAGTCGCGCCGGTGCACGGCCGCGTGCTCGACGTGCCGGTGGCGGCGGGCAGCAAGGTCAAGCGCGGGCAGGTGCTGATGCTGCTCGAATGCATGAAGCTCGAATACCGGGTCACCGCACCGGCCGACGGCATAGTCGAAGCGCTGCACTTTGCGGCCGGCGATGTGGTGGAAGACGGCGTGCAACTGCTCACCTTCGCGCCGTCGGTCCAGTGATCGGCGTGATCTCGCACCGCTCCCTGGCCGCGCAGCTAACGCGGCCGCCCGCGGGTTTTGGCCAGTCTGGCAAACACCGCAGCCGGAACGACCAGGAGCACCACGCCGATCGTAATCGTCAATGCGCCGAGCAGGATAGCAACCACAACGATCGTCATGAAACCGAAGACGAGCACGATCGTGATAAGCGATCCGGCTTTCGGACGGGGCGTGCTGCGCGCGCGTTCTTCATCGCGTTCTTCATCGCGTTCTTCATCGCGCTCTTCATCGCGCTCTTCATCGTGAGACATCGATTTCGCGTCGTCCGTAGTCGTCTGTAGCCCGGATGGAGCACAGCGAAATCCGGGACGGCCGACCCGCATTCCGCCATAGCCCGTCGAAGACGGGCGTAAACGCCCTAATGGCTCCATGCAGGCTACGATCGGAAGCGTTCATTGTGGATTTAGAAATCCGGCTTGTCTGCGGTCGGGACCTGCGCGTCCTTGTTGAAATATTGATGGATGTTCTCGGCGCAGACCGTTTCCGGCCAGTTGCTGGAGCCGCGCCCATAAGTGATGGTCGCCGACCAGGGCGTCGTGAAGACGCCCGCATCCTCGACCGTGAATTGGAGTTGCAGGTGCTTGCCCCTGTAGTTGCGGTCGATGTCTCCGCCGGGGCGGAAATTCTCTTTGGCGTCCCGTTCCAGCCCTTCTTTCGCGGCTTCGTAATCGAGCAGCCGATAGCGTTCCACCACGTGCAGCGCCTGGGTATAGGGCGTGCCGTACAAGTCGATCATGGCAAACGGCCGCTGGGTCTTGGTCCCCACGGTGTCGATCACCAGCGTGTCGCCTTCGTAATGGCCCACGGAATCCCCATACCAGGACGGCGTCACCTGCGCGGGATGCGGCTGGTTCAAGCGCACCTGGCGGAATTCATGGTCCTGCTCATAAAGTATCGTGATCTTGTCCGGCTGCTGCAGCATCTGCAGTCCGAAATTCTTGTAGATGAACGGCACGGGCTCGGGCCAACATTGGTTGGCCGGGCTCCCATAGACCATGCCGGCCAACGAGAGCTCGCCGTGTTTCTTCACGACTTCCGCCGCCGCCGGCTTCAAGATCGGATTGGTGTAGTCGCCGACCAGCTGACCGTAATTGCTCACGCCGTTGCGCCGCGACCTGTTCGTGACCGGGCCGGGACCCGATGCCGGCGGCTCGAAGCCGGGGAGCGAGGGGTGCCACCAGATGCCGGAGAAATCCGGGATGGCTGCGGCGCCTTGCGTGCTACTCGCCGCCCCGACCGCGGGCGTCGCCGTTTGCCCCAAGGCGGGCGTCACAGCCGCCGCCAATGTCATCAATAAAAGGAAATCCCGCCGCCGCGCATTCATGCCAACCTCCCGTCGTCGGATCGCCTTTCAACACATCCCGCATCAAGGGCCGCTCGGCATAGACTACGCAATTTAACGTGCCTTGGGAACAGGTCGCATGGCCCTTTGTCACATGGATCGCACACGCGAGCAGCTGAAATTAGGATGCAGGGTCAGCTTCGGGGTCATAACGAGGAGCTTCATTCGATCACTTCGTCGGCGGCCACGAGCAGTTGCAGGGGTGACGTAAGGCCGATGGCCTCGGCAGTCTTGCGATTGACCGCGACGGCACGATTGAACGCGGTCAGGCCATCATGTTTTTGACGATGTCCGCAAGCTCCCGACCGATGTCAGGGTAGAGGGGGCCGCGCGTATGCTCCTCGAATCTTCGAACGCGATCCTTTTGCTCGAGATAATGCATCGTCGGGGCCAGTGCGCTCGAGGCTTCCCGGCAGAGCACCCGCAAATGCATCAGGGTTTCCGGATCGAATTCGTTCGACTGCAGCCCTCGGATTTGGTCGAGTATTTTGCCTAGATCGCTCTTCGATCGATCGAAGTCGTCGTCATATTTCAGATAGTAGTCTGCATCGCCGACGATCAGCGACCTGAGCGTCCTTAATTCGTCCGCCGTCAGCGGACTGCCGCTTTGCAGCTTGGTCACCAGCGGCTGGTACCCGGCATGAGATTGGAGGGATTGCCCCGCCAAGGAATCGAGTTCCTGAAGTTGCACGCTCAAAATGCTGTAGTTGTGGACGGTCTCGACTGCCGAGCATTGCGCGGCGGTAGCAAGCGCCGCGGAGACCTTTGCGGCGAATTCCTGATTGCTGGCCAAGGGATACGTCTCCTTGCTGGTCGCGGAAACCAAAATGGTACGCGGCGCTGGTAAAGAACCTGTCAAACGCAGCGCACGGGATCGCACGCAAAAAGGATCGAAATCGGCAGCAGCCGATTTGATTGCGAGGCGAGGCCATTTGCGCGGCTGGGTCAAGGGCTCGCCGGCAGCGGTCAAGCCGGATTCCGCCCCCGCCGGAGTTTATCATCGGGCCGGCCTTCGGCCGGACCCGTTGGCGAGGGCAAGCCCCCGCCTGCGCGAGGGCAAGCTTTTTTCCGGAAAATGCTCTAAGGTCGCTGGCGAATCTATCCTCTTGGAAAGTCCGCGCGACGCAGGTGATGCCGATGGCGCTTTCGAGCATGACCGGCTTCGCGCGCGGCCACGGTGCCAGCGGGGCCTATGCCTGGGCCTGGGAGCTGAAATCGGTCAATGCCAAGGGGCTCGATCTGCGGCTGCGA
>WNFJ01723373.1_pt1 | contig 17039 bp, 18 predicted proteins | sample 5400461 | NCBI WGS metagenome assembly WNFJ01 (sample SAMN13153349, study PRJNA577476) | soil metagenome | isolation source: 115 cm saprolite on Douglas fir-dominated hillslope | place: USA:California | collected 2013-09-17 | reverse complement strand
CCGGCCGTCATCCTGGTCAACGGTGCGACGGCGTATCGTGCCTTTGACCCGAGTATGACACACCTGGCCGAACTGCTTGGAAAACACTTCACGGTTTACAACTACGACCGGCGTGGTCGTGGCGACAGCGGCGATACGCGGCCTTTCGCCAAGGAACGCGAGATTGAAGACCTGCAAGCGCTGGTCGAGGATGCCGACGGCAAGGCCATGGTCTTTGGCATTTCGTCGGGCGCTGTCGTGAGCCTGGATGCCACTGCTGTCACGCCGGGCATTACCCGCGTCGCGGTATATGAGCCGAGTCTCATCGTCGATGACAGCCGCCAGTCTGTGCCTGCCGACTACGCGGAGCATCTCATGACGCTCGCGGCCGAGGGGAAGCGCGACGAAGCGGTCGAGTACTTTTTGACGCAAGCCGTGGGCATTCCGGCCGAATACATCGGTGGCATGAAGCAGGATCAAGCAATGTGGTCCGGCGTGACCGGCGTGGCACATACTCTTGCCTACGACGCGGCTTTTGTCGGCGATGTCATGCAGGGCAAACCGCTCCCACCTGATCGCTGGGCCAGGGTAACCGTGCCGGTGCTGGTGGTTGGTGGTGGTGCGAGCGACGCCTGGATCCACCACGGCGCTGATGCGCTGGCGAACGTCCTGCCACACGCCAGCCGCCACACGCTCGCGGGGCAAACCCACATGGTTGACCCCAACGCGCTCGCCCCGGTGCTCATCGAATTCTTTCAGCAATAGCACCGGGAGCGGAATGGAAGTTTTCCGCTCAACATTCTGAACTGAAACGCAGGAAAGAGAGGCGCTTGCCGCAAAAGGACTCTCGCTCCTGCTTTTTTTGCCAGAGAAGATTCATACAGTTGAGCAATGCCGTCAAGGCGTACCCTGTATTACTACTAGCCCGAGATTAATCTGATAATTCCCGCCCACACCGTTGCCGTGCGAGTCTTCCTGCCAGAAATCTACATAGCCTCTATGTACACCCGGAGCCACTCTATGAGTAATCGCAAGGATTGTTACCTGCTCGGTTTGTCCCTGGGAAACAACTCTATGTGTTAGTGAAGGACTCAGCCAGGCCCGGTTCGTTTCGGCACCGTCCATAATCCAGTCCATATTCCCATAGAGCTTCCCCTCGCCAGTATTGGTGATCGACACGACTTGAGCCGGAGGACTGGACTGCCCCTGCATGGCATTATAAGCTTTCATGCTTTTCATACCACCTGGCTCAATCTTTCCGCTCACCGCTGTTGGTCTGCGGTGTGGAGCTACTCCCGCATCTGGCACAACACGGTAATCTGGAGACGCTAACGGTTGGAAACCGCTACGAGTGGGTTAGTGACGCCGGACTGTTGCTTGTGATCGGGCGAGTTGGAGCTTCAGATAGAGCTTCCCGTAAGGGGAAGCAAAGAGCGCCAACGTTGGTGAGAGCGAGACCGACACCCGTCGGTTCCGATCGACTATTTATACAATTGTTCTAGATTTAATAGATCATAAGTTCTACTACCTCTACCGCTTCTTCTCAACGCATGTCCCTTATAGATGCCTGACTGATTCGTCCTCTGATGCTGTATCCCCTTCATTGGGCTACCTCAGCCAAGTTGCTCATGATCAATTGATGGGGTACTCCGAATATTTCGAGTCTCCATAATAGTGGGTGAATCTCAGGGAGAGAGGTCCGAATTATCCACTACCGAGAGGGGCAGTACCATAAAATCCGTAGGCCGGTTATATCACACAGGCACGCGAGTCTGCTCCACTGTGATAACCACTTTTCCCCGGGCGTGACCTGTTTCAAGGTGCCGGATAGCCTCAGGAACCTCGCGCAACGGGTAGCGTCTCTCGATTACCGGTATGACTTTTCCAGCTTCCACAAGTTCTTTCACAAAAACCAGGTCTTGCTGATTCATTTTCGCTGTTCCCATGAGGCCGACCCACCTGTTCCCGAGCTTTGACCTCAACGGTCCCAGCACCATGTGTTCGAAGAGCCTCGGCAGGCCTGAGAAGCCGGCAACCACACACGTTCCATTGGAGCTCAGTGCGCGCCTGTAAGCAGAGACCGAACGATTTCCTACCGCATCGAAAATCAGGTCGTAATGCTGCCCATTCCTGGTGAAATCTTCCGTCGTATAGTCAATGACATGATCTGCGCCAATCGAGCGCACCATGTCCAGGTTCCTCGTGCTGCATACGCCGGTGACCTCGGCCCCGAATGCTTTGGCGAGCTGCACCGCAAACGAACCCACGCCACCAGAGGCGCCGTTAATCAGAACCTTTTGCCCGGTGTGGATGTGCCCCGTATCGCGCAGGCCTTGCAGAGCGGTGATGGCCGCCACAGGAATGGCGGCGGCCTCCTCGAACGAACGATTGGCCGGTTTCAACGCCACCCTGTTTTCAGGAACGGTTGCGTACTCGGCAAAACTCCCCGTCCATGCTCCGAAGACCTCATCTCCTAGCTGAAACTGTGTGACGGTGCTGCCAACGGCTTCCACCCGCCCGGCGAGGTCGGCGCCGAATCTGGGGTCTTTCGGTTTGCGCAGCCCTCCCTCTAAGCGGGCCAGGAACGGTGCACCCCTCATGAGATGCCAGTCCAGGGGATTGGCGGATGCCGCGTAAATCTTTACCAGGATTTCACCCGCGTTGGGGACGGGTTTCTCTGTCTCTTTGAACTGAAGAACATCCAGTGATCCATAGTGTGTGTAGACAATCGCTTTCATAGGTTTGCATTTCAATCCTTTCGTTGCTTGCATAAGAGAAGAGTCAGGAAAAAAGTTCATTTGACAACTCTGCCTGGACGGGTGTAACACGCATGACCGAGAGCAATGGCATTGCCAGGTCACGCACTTTTTTGAGCAAGCCATGCAGCGCGGCCTGGTCGACCACGGGGCCGGTTAACAGCGTCTCGCCGTTGTCGAGAGCCGTGATGGTCAGACCCTCAAACCAGTCTGTCCATTGACGACCCAGGTGGCCCTTGATCCTGATCTGATAGACCATTGGTTGGCCTGGATCAATTTCTGAGTTGAATGTGCCTGGCATAGCTCTGTCCCCCAGTCTCGTGATGATGGCTCAGCGAATCTTGTCCATGCCTATACCGGCTATGAAGAGGATAGCGAAACAGGCAACAGCGAAACTTGCCCATCCTGATGTCCCACCGAGAACAAACATGAGAGCAGGCCAAACAGCAGCAGCAGCCCCAGGGCAATCACGGCCAGGGCGAAACGCAGCAGATTCGTCCTGTCATGTGGGAGCGGATAGACTTTGCCGGACGATCCTTCTCTCACCTCCTGCTCACAGGAGGTCTCATACTGCTGGCGAGCAGATGCTGTCTGGTTGCCCTCGTAGCTCCCATACACCGGGTCTGCTGGCTGATAGATCGCTTCACTGACTTCCTTGTGTGGCATTATAGGGTTTGTTCCTTTCGTTCAAACGCTCTTATAACTCGTTTAACTCGACGCCTCTAGTCCCTCAGGGAATTGGCCCATTTTTCAGCATAATCGCCGACGATGGGCAGCTTGTAGTATCTGCCGCGAGCCGCTTTGACCATCAAGACAATCCAGCAGATGAAGGAGACGAACAACAGCCCGGCGCTGAGGGAGCTAAGCAAAGGGATGTGGCTGAACACAGTCGTCACAATGCCTATCGCGCCGAAGAAGATGAGGGACTGCATGGCGTGGAAGCGCACAAAGCGATTCTCTCTCTTAAGCAGGAGGAAGATCAGGCCGGTGATCCAGCCGCCCAGGTAGCTCAGCCAGCCGGCAGCGGGCGTTCGCAAGATCTTTTCAGAAGGGCTGATATAGCCTGCAGGTGGCGCAAAGTACGGCTGCCCATAGTGCTGCTGAGAAGCATAGAGTTGCTCTTGCTGCTGGTATCCCCCCTCAAAGGGCGGGTGATAGCTCTCTGGAGAGCTTTCCTGAAAGTCGTTGGAAGCCTCGAGCGGCTGCGCTGTGGCCGCTCCTTTGTATCCATCATAGGGAGTATGAGCTTCGTTTGAATAGTTTTTCATGAGTGTATAACCTTCTTTCAATTTATGCGGGGTGACCGCTCTACAGAGCCTGTACCACTGGCTCAATCTATACCAGAAGCATAGCTCCATGACGGTATGCAGGTCGAGACACGAAAGTGTTGTTTGGAGTGTTGTTTTGTGAGGGGAGTAAGGAGCAGTTCTTAGGAGCAAGTGTGCGCGCACACTGCCGTTGAGGCTACAACAGGCCCAACTCGCGGGCACGTGCGACCGCTTCGGTGCGCCTTTCGACCTGTAGTTTGCCAAAGATTTTCCGGTTGTGTCCTTTCACCGTATCCAGGGCGAGGAACAGCCGCTCGCTGATCTCCTGATTCGAGAGCCCTTGCGCGATGAGGTGGAGGACTTCCAGCTCGCGCTGGCTGAGTGGCTCGAGCAGGGGCTGGACGGCAGGCTGAGACGAGTTGTCTTCGCGTTCCTGCTCCTCGGCTTTAAATACCGCCAGCAACTTCCCGGTATAGTCCAGCATGATGCCCTGAGTCGCGGCTTCAGACAAGAGGTGCGCCATCGGGGGACCTTCGTCGACAAAGAGACGGACGAATCCGCCCGGTTCTGCCAGCGCCAGCGCCTCAACGAGCAGGTGCACCGCTTTGTCCTTCTCGCCATGTGCCTGCAGAGCGACTGCCTGGAGCACCATCACCTTGAGCAACTCATCCTGCCAGCCCTTTGCCTCCATCAGACCGCGCCATGATTCCAGCAGCGCCAGCGCCGCGGACGTGTCGCCCTGGGCCAGGTGTACTCTGGCCTGGATGAGAGGGAGTTCGTGCGCCTGCGCCAGGTGAGCAGCGGCCGCAAGGTTGCCCTGGCGCAGCAACACCAGCACTTGCACAGCAGCCACATCGGGAAGGCGATACACAAAGTTTTGCTGGCGCGCGGATTGACCGGCCTGAGCGAGCAGATCAGCGGCGCCGTCCACATCCCCCGCGGCTAGTTTCAGGCGGGCAAGAAATACCTCACTGATAATGAAGCGGTCGATCACACTCTCATACTGTCGCGCCAGGTTGAGACTCTGTCGCCCGTGCTGCTCGGCGGCATCCAGGTCGTTCCATTCGTGGAGGATACGGGCCAGGCCAAGATGCGCTTCGTTGATAATCTGCAGCGGCTGATCACTCCCCATTTGCAGGACGCGCCGGTAGGTCTCGGCTGCCAGGTAGAGCTGGTTGTCTGCTTCCTGCACGTTGCCCAGGCCGATGGTCGCCAGGATAATGGTGAAGATATCCCCGGCTGCCTGGCTGAGAGCAATGGCTTCGGTATAGGCCCGGCGGGCCGCGGCACGGTCTCCCTGGAACATGTGGGCAACCCCCAGCGTCCAGTGTGCGGTCGCGCGCATAGACTGGTTGTCCGGGTGCAGGTACTCCAGGGCGCGGCGCGACTGGACAAGCATGGGTTCTACCTGGTAGCGGGTGAGCGCCAGCGTCGCACGGGCCTCGGCAATTGCCCCGACCAGGTTGCGGGTCTCGTCGTCCTCTTCGGCGCCTTGCATGGCGGCTTCAGCCGCCTGCAGTTTCTCTTCCACGCCGGTTGTCTGGCCAATCACCAGCAACAGCGAGGCATGCCTCCACCATAACGAGGGCCTGGAATTCAGCACGGTCACCGGCAGCGACTCCAGCCAGTCCAGTAGCGTAGTCACCGCGCCGCGAAAATGCCGGGGAATCCCTTTTCCTCCCATCAGGCGCTCGGCGCGCTCAATTTCATGGGCAGCAGCGGCATGGCGAAACGCTTCTAGATAGAGGCCATTGTCCTCAAACCACTGGCTGGCGCGGATATGCAATTCGTTCACCTGGCTTTCCGCATCGCCTGGGATGCTCTGGCGCAGTCGCTGTCGCAGCAGGTCCGCGAAGAGATGGTGATAGCGGTACCAATGCCGCTCGTTGTCCAGGGGGATGATGAACAGGTTGGCGCGGTCGAGCAATTCCAGGGTGGCTTGCCCGGAAGCGGAGGAGTCGAGCAAAATGGCATCACACAGCGGACCGCACAGGCGCTCCAGGATAGAGGTGCGCAGCAAAAACGCCTGGACGCTTTCAGGCTGCTGCTCAAGAACTTCTTCAAGCAGGTAGTCCATTACGAAATGGTGACTGCCGGTGAACGATGTGATAAAGCTGGCGGCGTCAGGCTGTCCCTGTAATGAAAGCGCGGCTAATTGCAGGCCGGCGATCCAGCCTTCGGTGCGCCTTTCCAGGGCGGCGATGTCTTGCGCTGAGAGGCGCAGGCCCATCACCTGGTTGAGAAATGCGGCGGCTTCAGAGGGAGTAAACCGCAAATCGGCGGCGCGCACTTCCGTCATGCGGCCACCAGCGCGTAAGCGGGCCAACGGCAGCGGTGGATCCTCGCGGGTGGCGATGACCAGGTGCATGTGTGGTGGCAGGTGCTCGAGCAGAAAGGTGAGAGCCTGGTCAATCGCCTTGGCATCAATCACGTGGTAGTCGTCAAAGACGAGCACGAACTGGTCTGAGATGCTGGTCAGGTCATTGAGCAGTGTTGTCAAAATCGCTTCGGTTGGCGGTGGCTGAGGGGATTGGAGCACGCCTAACACCCCTTCTCCAACATGCGCCGCAATCGTCTGCAAAGCAGCCACGAGGTAGGTCAGAAAGCGTGCAGGATCGTTATCCCCTTCGTCCAGTGACAACCAGGCTGCTGGTCGCTCGATTAAGGCGAGCCACTGGCTGACCAGCGTGGTCTTCCCAAAGCCGGCGGGGGCCGAGATGAGGACCAGGTGGCGGCGCAGCCCCTCGTTCAGCCGCTCGAGCAGGCGCGGGCGGCTGACAACCTCAGGCCGAAGCGGAGGCATATACAGTTTTGTGGCGAGAATGGGCGTGGGTGACGGCATGCCTGCTTCTGTTCCTTCCTGGGCGGCCTGCCTTGTTCTTCTCTTCGTTCTTCCGAGCGCGCAAGAACCGCTGCCGTGGCAGTGAGATGCTTTCAACAGCACCTACGTTCGATGGTTACATCCTGTCTCTCTTGCTCTCTCTCCTGGCTTCGGCCTGACAAGATCATAGAAGAAAAAAGGGTGTCAGTCAAGCAGCCAGGGCGATCAGGGCGATGATGGCTTTGCATCCCCCGACGCTGCGCTCAGGATGACATTGTCGATAGCGGTTTTTGAAAATCATTATTGGCTGTTGGAGGTTGTCAACGCCCTCTACAGGCCGATAATGATTTTTTACAATCAAAATCGGTAATATTCCTGTAGGTGCCGATTTATCGGCTACGATGCCCGCCAGCCCGCTCTCCTAGCCGATAAATCGGCACCTACGAAATGGCCGATCTTGTTCGTTAAATTTCATCATCGGCGCCTACGGAAATGTCATCGCCCGGTCGGCGCGTGAGCGAGCCACAAGCGCACCGGCGAAGGCGATGAGCGCAGCCGAGGCGAGGAGCGCAATCGAAATGCCCGCGACCTGGGCGAGGAGGGTGAGCGCGAATCCGCCGATGATCTCACCGATGCACTCGGCCTGGTCGAGGAACGAGTGCACGGTCGCCCGTACATCGCTCGTGGTGCGCCGGTTCACCCAGATCACGCTGACCGTGCGTGTGACGTTGAAGGCGATGCCGCTCACCAGCAGCACACCGGCGCCACCGATGAGGGCGTCAGGGGCCACAGCCAGCACGACCAGGCCGAGCATACCGATGAAGCACGTGAGCGCGTACACGCGCCGGGCAACGCCCACGCCGTCGAGGCGGGCCTCGACGATGCGCAGCGCGACGAAGCCTGCCGCCGAGGAGCAAATGCCGAAGGCCGTATACCACAGCACGGGATCGCTCGGAAAGCCCAGGTTGACGAGCTGCCTGGGAAACAGCCATCCGACCAGGGCCGCGCCGTTGATGAGCATCGTCGCGACGAAGACCAGCAGAACCTCGTGGTCGCGGCGCGCCAGGCTGACTCCGAGCCGGAAGATCGAGAGCGACGCGCTCCACCGCTGCTCTCGCGTGGGACGGAAGTTGCGCTCGGTGAAGCGCGCCGCGACGAAGAGTCCGAGCGCCGCCATGCTGGCGCCTGAAACCACAATCGCGGTCGCCAGGCTCGTTGCCCAGCCAAGCACACCGAACACGGCCATCCCCGTCGCCCCACCAGCGAGGTCCCGGCGGGCGCTCGTCGTCAGCACGCGAGCGATCCGCTGGGGTTGATCGAGCTCGTCGGTGATCCACGCGACATCGGCGCCGGTCAAGAAGGCCCACCCTGATCCCCACAGGACCTGCGTCACCAGGATCAATGGAAACGCCGTCACAAGGCCGGTCATCACCATGCCGGCGGCCAGAAACAGGTGCCCGATCACGAGCGGCCACTTGCGGCCGATCGCGTCGGCCCAGACGCCGGTAGGGATATCCGCCAGCGCCAATGTGGCCGACACGACCGTGCCTAGCAAGACGATCTGGGAGGCGGACAAATGCGCATCGACCACGAAATAGAGGCCGGACGTAAGCACATAGCCCCGGTGGAACACCGCGCGCAGATATGTCCACCGCAAGAATGTCTTCACGACGTGCATAGTTCTCTCTTCTACTCTTCACTCAAGAGCGTTGCGATCTGGCATGAAAAAACACAGATCTGAGTGCACACCCTAAATTGAGGGCAGTATCTTGAAGTGGAGTTCACTCCATTTCCCTATGCTGGCTACCTAGCACGTCCGTTCTCAAAAGACACAGTTTTTACCCTCGAATTTCGCCGGTGCCATCCGTCTTTTCCCGCCTTCTTACCAGGATCTCCTAGCCCGAAGGAAGGCCATGGTTGTCCAGATCACGACGGATTTTCTGCCTGTTCCCCAAGTGCCATCCGCCTTTTGTCCGGGTGTTTCCTGTCTTCATCTGCTATGCTCTCGGTATGGCGGCCAGGCCAAGACCCGTGTCTCCACCATGCAACGTCAAGGGCCCTGCCACCTCAACCCCTTGCTTGTAGGGGTGGAGAGCAGTCGGGATGGCCTTTCGTAGATGGAAAGAGATGGTGTCTTTGGTAACCATGGTGTTGGCTATGGAGAGAATCCGTTGAACAGAGCAGGAAAAGATGACGAGCATACCCATCACGATAGGTTGGACCGTTGCGCTTCTTGCGGTACATGCTCTTTCGTAGCCGCACGAATGAGGCGACGGATCGTTTCATGCGAGACACCGTATGCAGCTGCCACTGTGCGCAGAGGTTCCTTCTGCTCCACCACCCGCTGCATGATCAGCGGCCAGTGTTCAGTGGGAATACCGTATTTGGGGTGTTTTGGCCCTGGTCGCCGTTTGCTCACCATCGGAGGAGGGCTGACGTCATATGCACCGTCGTGGGCGAGCACGTCTTGGACCTTGAGATACAGTTTGCCAGCAGGGCCAAGGAAGAGATATAAAATTGGTGACAGCATAGTCGAAACCCGTCGGTTCCGCTGAGATTATTTATGCATTTCTCTATTATTAATAGAATATATATTCTATTACCTCGACCCTTTCCTCTCAACACATGCTCCTCATTGATGCCTGACTGATTCGTCCTCAGTTTCCGTGTCCCTCTTAGCTGGGCATCCTCAGTCCGGTTGCTTATGAACAATTGATGGGTTAGCCTGAATGTTTCGGGTCTCCGCAAAAGCGGGTGAATCTCAGGGCAAACATTGGGTAGACAGTGGCCAGGTTTCCGTTTTGTGGGGTATGATTGAGGTGAGAGGAAAAGACCTGTCAAAAAACATTTGGAGGACAGAGACCTATTTATGTCCTCTTCGGGCAAAGGATCAAACAACAGGAGGTGCTCATTGACTACCTGGTTAGAGGACGTACGAGCTGTCCTCTCCGGTCAGCACGCTTCCGATTGATCTGCTGACTCGTCCACCAGCAGCAGGAGAGTGGTCAGCGCTCCATTGCTTACAGCATTTACTGGACGCTGAGCGCCTAGTTTTTCCTGTGCGCTTCCACGCTTTTTTGGCAGGACAGGAGTTCGTGGATTTCGATCCAAACGAGCCGCACGCCGGCACTGAGTCACTGACTCCTGAGCAGCTGGTGGCGGCGTTCGCACACGCTCGGCAAGAAAGCCTTGTCCTGTTCAAACAGGTGACGGATGACGATCTGGGACGGACGAAACAGCATCCCACGCTGGGTATCGTCACTCTGGCAGAGATGTTGCACACTTGGGCAGCTCACGATTTGAACCATACCGTCCAAGCCGAACGAGCGCTCATGCAACCCTTCATGCTCGGCTGTGGCCCCTGGCGTTCATTTTTTCGGGACCACGAGATTGGTGGTCAGAAGGAATAAAACGCGTCTGCATAAGCTCATTGTCGAATGCTTCGACAAGTTGGGTCGCAAATTCCTCTGCTGCGTTGGCGACGCATTTCCCTGGGCTTTCTTTGATCTGAGGTTGCAATAGAATCGCTCGCCGCAGCGGAGGCTGCTTGTGCGTGAAGGAGTAATCAGCATGCCTATCATCCGTGTGAATGGGGCGGCGCTCTATTATGAGGAGCATGGCACAGGGCCTGAAACCATCGTCTTTGCTCATGGCTTGTTGTGGAGTTGTCACATGTTCGATGCCCAGGTCGCGCTGTTCAAGGAGCGTTTACCGCTGCGTGGCCTTCGACTTCCGCGGCCAGGGTCAGAGCGAGGTGACACGCAGTGGCTACGACATGGAGACCCTCTACGAGGATGCTGTAGCGCTCATCGAACAACTCGGCTGCGCGCCCTGTCACTTTCTCGGCCTTTCGATGGGAGGCTTTATTGGCTTGCGTCTCGCCGCCAGGCACCCCGAGCTGTTACGGTCGTTAATCCTGCTGGAGACTTCCGCCGATCCAGAACCGAGCGAGCATGTTGCAAAGTACAAGCAACTCACGTTCGTTGCCCGCTGGTTTGGACTGGGCCTGGTGGTCGACCGGGTGATGCCCGTCATGTTCGGGCGGACGTTTCTCACTGACCCGGCCTGCGCTCTTGAGCGTCGCGAGTGGCGACATCGTATGAGCGGAAACCATCGACTGGGCATTACACGAGCCACCACAGGCGTCATCACCCGCAAAGGAATAGAGAGCGAGATCGACAGGATTCGGGTTCCGACGCTGATTCTTGTCGGAGATGAGGATGTCGCTGTTCCTCTGGTCCACTCCCAGCGCCTGCATGAGCGTATCGCTGGCTCGCACCTGGAGATCATCCCTCGTGCCGGTCATACTTCGACCGTCGAGGAGCCGACGGCGGTGAACAGTGCGATCACCAACTTTCTTGGCAGTCTCTCCTAGGACCATGGGATTGAAGAACCGAAGATCACCATTTTCACAGCTCAAGACCGACTTGATCTTCCCCGGAAGCCGGGGGAAGACGACAGAAGCTGCCCTGGTGCGGGCCTACGAGGGCTCGACCATTCTTTCCTGCCCGACCAGTAGTGGCTACCAGGTTGGCCTCCTGTTCGGTGCGGGTCAGCCATCCGCTGTAAAACCCTCTCCTCCTGCACCCGGAACGTGGTACCTGCTGTACTTTTACGGCAACGGCATGTGCCTGGAGACCTGCAGCTACGAGTTTGCGCAGTTCCGGCAGCTGGGATGCACCGTCCTGATCCCTGAGTATCCGGGATACGGGATGAGTAGTGGCTGGGCGAGCGAGTCTGGATGCTATGAGGCTGCGGACGCAGCCTACCACTACCTCACCGAGACCTTACATGCCCATCCAGCCCAGATCGTTGTTGCTGGCTGGTCACTGGGTGCCGCTGTGGCCATCGACCTCGCCGCCCGCAAGCAGGTGGCCGGTCTGATCGTGCTGGCTGCGTTCACGAACATCCCTGAGCAAGCCCATGCCATGCTCCCATGGGTTCCCAAGTCGGTCGTCCGTCTCTTCATAAGGGAGCGCTTCGACAATGTGAGCAAGATCCGCCGGGTGACTTGCCCAATCTTCATCGGACATGGGACCCAGGACGAACTCGTGCCCTTCGTCATGGCTGAGCGCCTTGCACAAGCAGCAGGGCCTCGCAGGCCAGTGACATTCCTCCCCATCCAGGGGTGCGGCCATAACGGAATCTTTGAGGCGAATCGGGGCTCTGTCTGGAGGGTGATCAAGGACTTTTCATCGAACTTGTGGCAAGCGAGCACCCCCACTGAGGAGAGCTCCTGAAGCGACAGCTGGGATAAAGCGCGAGTGCGATGACCACGCGACAGACCAGTGTGGTCCCTCGTTCCAGGCGGATCCCTTCCTGACGGCCGACACGAGAATGGGGAGCGTCCAGGGGGTAAGCGAGTTTTCATGCACCGCTACCTCCCCCTGGTAGCAGCATCATATACGCCTCCGGGGAGGCAACGCAAGTCGTTTGGTCAAGAAGGAGCAGCCGATGATGAAAGGGCAAACGAAGCACCTGACTGGGCAGGTTCGAGATGCGCTACTCGCTCTGCCAGATACCGAGCTCATGGAGACACACGCCCGGTGGCTTGACTGTTTCGATGAACGATTACTGGACTGGAGCGACGCATCGATCACCGGTGCCGCTGTCGCCGAGGGAGGTGCAGCGGGTAACGGTTGCACCGCTCTTGACGGAAGCTGATCAGTCGAAACAAACTCCGTTAAGGCAGTTTGCAAGGTGAGAGGTGTCGTCGGTTTGCCAATGCCAAGCACCTGGCACCCGGCAGACCGCAGCCGCAGCACCAGCGGGGTGTAGTCGCTATCGCTCGTCACCAGGCAGAAGTGCTCAATCGCGCCACTGTAGAGGATATCCATGGCATCGACCACCATGGCGATATCCGTTGCATTCTTGCCTGGGGTTGTCCGCCCATGATGCCGTTGTTCGAAACCATAGCGCGGGGCGACCTCTTGCCCGGCGTGTATGGAGGACAGACTCCAGTTTCCATACACGCACCGAATCATGACATCCCCCAACTTTCCCGCTTCAGCCAGCAGAGACGGTATCGAGACGTAGGCGCTGTTGTCACCATCGATCAAGAGCGCCACCCGTTGACGAGAAGGTTCCATAGAATCTAGACAGCCTTTCCAAACAGCATGCAAACGAGGTTCCCGTCTCCTGCTTATATTCCTCTGAAAAAGGGAGCTCCGCAACGTTGCGGTTGCAAGAAGGACGTACCTCATAAGGACGCCCGCGGGGCACAGCGCAGGAGCAACCCCTTTTCTGCTAGTACGCTAACTGATAAAGGGCTGTAGCGAGTACGGTCGCGCTACGGGCGGCATCTTCCGGAATGGTATTTTCGGCGGCGCTATGCGAGCGACCCTCCACACTGGGAACAAACAGCATGGCCGTCGGCAGATGCCGTGCCATCTCCTGGCTATCATGCCCGGCTCCGCTTAGCATCGCTCTCCAGCTGGCCCCACACGTCTCTGCTGCCCGGATGAGCACAGACTGGAGCGCCGGGTCCATGTCGCTGGGCAATCTCTCACTCGTGATCTCGCTTGAAACCGCAAGCTCTCGCTCCTGGGCAATGGCCTCGCAGCGAGCCCGGATGGCATCCGCCAGGCGTTGCTTGGTCTCCTCTTCGGGATGTCGCAAATCGATAGAAAAGCTTACCTCGTCCGGGATGACATTCACCGCCCCGGGTTTGACCTCCCACTTCCCCAGCGTTACCACGGCTGGCCGCCCTTCCCGCTCAACCAGCCGGGTAATCTCGGTGGCCATCTGTGCCGCTCCCTGCAGCGCATCGCGCCGTAGATCCATCGGCGTGGTGCCGGCATGGTCCGCTCGGCCCTTGACGGTAACCCGCTGGTGCTGCAGGCCGGTTATGGCTTGCACAATCCCTAGGTTGATCCGCTCATCAAAGAGGATGCGGCCTTGCTCAATGTGCAATTCGATAAACACATCTAGATCCTGCCTCGCGGCCTCGCGGTAGCGCTGAGGTGCCAGACCGGCACCACGCATGGCCTCTGAGATAGTCACCCCCCGGTCATCACGTAATCGCTCCAGCTCATCTGCCCGGATCGTGCCCAGCATGCCGCGCGTGCCCCAGTAGTGAGCCGGGAAACGGCTCCCCTCCTCTTCACACAGGGCAGCCACCTCGAGCGACCGCCGTGGCTGCCCTGCCTGCTCAAGTAAGCCCCGCAGGGCCACCAGTCCCGCGAGAATTCCAAGGGCGCCATCGAACTTGCCTCCCAGCGGCACCGTATCGAGGTGAGAGCCGGTGAGGATCGTCCTGCTAACATCTCGGCCACGCAGTCTCCCAAAGAGGTTGCCAACGGCATCTCCTCGTACCTCTAGTCCCGCCGCGCGCATCCATTCAGCCACTTGCCCACGGGCCTGCACCCAGGCAGCGCTGTATACTGGCCGGATAATACCGCCCTCAGCTTGCCAGCCAATGGAACCCAGTGCATCTACGTACTGCTGCAGGACCACGGTGTCGATCTGGATGGGTTGAGCGTGCCTGGCCACAGATGTGCTCCTTTCTGTTCCCTGAAATGGGAAGCGAGTTAGTTTTTGATCTCTTTGGACTGTAATTCTTTGAGCGCATCTCTTGCCATCCAGTGAGCCGTTTTAGAATCCATGTCGTGGATCTCGTAGGCGCATTCCAGAGCTAATGCGCGAAGGTGGCCATTGCGTTTCCCAATCTGCCGCAAGGCCCAGTTGACGGCTTTTTTCACCAATTTCCTCTCATCATCTGCATAGCGCTTGATCAGCGGGAAAAACTGCACGAATGCCCCATCCTGCACCTGTTTGTCATGGACCGCCAATTCGGCCATCATCACAAAACCTGCCCTCCGCACAAACTCTTTCTCCTGCTGACACCGCTCAGTGTCCTTTTGACAGGCATAGGGCGTTTTATCAAACAGGTTCCAGCATACCTGGTCGCAGACATCCCACGCATCGAAATCATTGACCCACTCTTCCATCAGCTTGGCGGAGACGAGTTGAAGCTCAGCAATCATCGAGGCAAGGATTCTTGCCCCATGAATCCCTGAAACCCAAAGGGCTACTGCAAGTACCTGGTTCCTCCCTATTTCTTTCGCCATCTTGCGTAGGGTGGGAATCGAGATTCCCAAAGCCTGGGCAGGTCTGATGCCAAATCTGGCCATGCCCTCGACAGCCTGGGAGTTTGCACGCTGTTTCAAGTCAGCGATGATCTGGTCTGCTGTCAGCAAAGCACCCCTACTTTCCTCATAGAAGCGGTCATATATCTCTATTGTATACCATGCCTGCGGCTAGTATCTTTTAGATGCCTCTGCATCGATCCGCCGAACCAGGCCCCCCATCCAGCAATGTTGTTTAGCCCAAAGGAGGGCTTGAGCAGTTAGAATGCGAAGCGGCATCGTGATACAATGAGAGGGTCTATTGCTTATAGCAGAAGTGAAAAAGCCATTTTTGCACAAGCATTGAGAAGCAGTGAAGTGGCGTTTTCTCAAACCGAAAAAGTGGTTGACCTTGTCTGTCTGTCACGCAGGTATGCTTGAGGATAATCGGACGCCCGTCGGTTCCGTAAATACTATTTATAGAAAGAGAAATAAATAGCAGAATTCGCCAGAGGAGTTCCGAGGCACGACGAGCCGCTACTCTGCGCAGGCAACGCCCCCAGTTCGATGCCCGTCGGTTCGTCGATCTAAAGCGTAATGTACCTTCAGTCAGATGTTTCTCTGCGACGAAAAGTTCCCGGTCTCAACGGCTCATGCGTATGTCTTGAGTGGCCCCTGGATACCCTCTTCTCATACGGTCAATCGCACGCGCATCGTCTTGGTACTGCCGATTCCTAACTTTTTCCCGGATTCTGCCAGTCCTCTTCGGTAATGTAGCCGACGAAAAGCGGCAGACTCAAGCCAGGACGCTCCACCCACATCAAGAATGGACGGTCAATCACATGACGATTCGGAAGAAATACTGCGGCAAACGCTATACCGACTGCTGCAGCCTCCTCAATGCGGACCCCTTCCTCATTCATCTTCACTTTGGTCTGGCGTAAAGCCTGCGCGACTTTCAGCTGGGGGCCGCTTTGTGGCAGCGTCCACATTCCTTTCAGCCACTCGACTGCCACCTTCAGATCAAGATCCACCATCGGGAAAAGTACCTGAGTCGTCCTCGCCTGCTGCCTGGTTGCCATACATTGCCTGGCGGTCGCAATCATGGCAAATTCATCTGCCGGTTTTTCTATCATGGTCAGGTAAACGATATCTGCTGTTTTCGTTGGCAGACTGATGACGGGATTCTCATGGCCCGGTACCGTAAAAGCAGGCATGTCATGCTCCATCAAAACACCTGGATAGGTTTTCCCATCAGACCGCACAATGGTGTGTGCTTTTCCAGTCTCCAACCATGCAAGCACTACCTGAAATACTGCCGCTACTCCGAATTCATCAGGTGCAAACGGTTCCAGTTCCATAGAAAAACCATGCACGCGCAAGAATGCATCGAGGACCTCAGCCACAAAAGAAGCTTTTGCCTCGATCTCTGGAATCGCAGCGACTTCTTTGCGCGCGATATCAAAGATCTCCAGGTACCGGCGCTGTTGTTGATTCACCGGGTTCCATCTCCTATCTGGTCCAACAACCCACAGGCCATTCGGATGAACAACATGCTCAGTGGCGACAAACGCAGCGGGGATGGTATATGGGCTGGTAACAAGACTCATATGTTATTTTTCCTCTTCTTTCAATTGCTCGCTTCCAGGATGTTCATGTTGCATTATGCCACAAGCGCCGAAGAGTCAGGTGTGCCGGCTACGGTTGTGTTACAATAATCTGAGAGCATTGCTGGAGTCGTGAAATCTCACGTTCCTGTTCAGCACAAGAGCGCCACTCCAAACAGGCTTGCTTTGAATGCCTGTGCTAGCTACATAATACATCCGTTCTAAAAACGAGACCTATTCATCCTCGCACTACGCAGGGGCGATCCATCTTTTCGCCACTCGTGTTGCCTCACATAAAAATCTTACTTTCGGGCAATCGTTGCCTCAACTAACAATCCAACTCTGGGGGAGGCGGAGCGGCGGCGCGCCGCCGCTCCGCCTCCCCCAGAGTTGCCGCCCGGCGCGCCGGGGGTGGCTGGTTCATTCATGCCACATTCCCCGCGCGTTTGTCAAGAAGAAGCTGCTCCCACCTGGGCCGTCTCTGGCTCAGTCGGTTCCCCTGCGGCCAGCTTCCAGAGCACTGCCTGCAGTCGCTGCATCTG
>WNFJ01306069.1_pt1 | contig 17047 bp, 11 predicted proteins | sample 5400461 | NCBI WGS metagenome assembly WNFJ01 (sample SAMN13153349, study PRJNA577476) | soil metagenome | isolation source: 115 cm saprolite on Douglas fir-dominated hillslope | place: USA:California | collected 2013-09-17 | reverse complement strand
CCAAAGCTCGAACTCGCCGCCGCCGCCGCGGTGCCGCTGCTGCTGCTGACGATCCTGCTGCTGCAGGGCCAGAAATTCCTGCTCGGCCGCCGCGGCTACTCGGTCGTGGGCGGCAAATATGGCGCACCACGCCAGGTCGAACTGAACAGGTGGCGCTGGGTGGCGCTGGCGTTCTGCCTGATCGTGCTGCTCAACCCCGTGTTCCTGCCCTATCTGGCGCTGCTCAACGCCGCGTTCTCGCCGAACGCGACCACGCTGGTGACGCCCGCGACGTTTACGCTGCACAACATCGTGTTCGTGTTCACCGAATTGTCGTCGACCCAGCTCGCGCTGAAGAACACGGTAATTCTCGGCACCGCGACCGCCACCATCGGTACCATGCTGGCGCTGGTCGTCGCCTATGTCACGACCCGGCGCGTGATCGCAGGCTCGCGTGTGCTCGGCTTTCTCGCCACCGCGCCTGTTGCGGTTCCCGGGATCGTGCTCGGTGTCGGCTTGTTCCTGAGCTACACCAGGCCGCCGTTCGTATTGTACGGCACGCTCTGGATCCTGCTGATCGCGTTCCTGACCATCAACCTGCCGTCGGCCTATCAGCAATTGCAGGCGGCGTTCGCCACCATCCATCCCGAGCTCGAGGACGCCAGCCGCATTCTCGGCGCCACGCGGCTGCAGTCGCTGCGCCAGATCACTGCGCCGCTGTTGCGCACCGGCGTGATCGCGACCTGGTGCTTTATCTTCATCGGCGTGATGCGCGAGCTTTCCGCGGCGATCATTTTGTTCACGTCGCAGACCAAGGTGCTGTCGGTCCTGATCTATGATTTGAACGAAAGCGGCGATCTCGCCGCGATTTCGGTGCTGGGCATCGCCATGCTGGTCATCACCTTCGCGGTGGTGCTCGCCGTCAACCAGATCCCGGTGTTCGGCGCCAATGCCGGCGCGCGATTGCGGAATTAATGGCTCTGTTTCCGTCATTGCGAGCCGCCGGGTCGCGCGAACGCGCGCCCGATGACAGGCTCCGCGAAGCAATCCAAAAGGCCGCAAAGGAAGATTGGATTGCTTCGTTCGCTTCGCTCCTCGCAATGACGAAGCCCTGGCTATCGCTGCACATCACCAACCCGATAAGCCGCGATCTGGGCCTTGAGGCGGTCGAGCGAGGCCGTCGGCGCGGTGCGGTCGACGACGTATTTTCCCTCCGCCAGCAGCGAAAGCACCTTCAGGTCGATCGCGGGCGAGTGATGAATCACGTCGCCGTAATTACCGAGATCGTGCGTGATCTCGCTGGCCACGCGAAAATCGTGAAGGGTGACATTTGGAAACTGCATCAATCGTGGAACAGCGTAAGCGGAGAAATCGTAAACGGTCTTCAGCGTCGCCGGCGAAGCGTCCCTCATCGCGACGAATTGCAGGATTGAATAGGGCGGAAAATACAGATCGAACTTCACGTCTGGATTTTTCTCGAGCAGGCTGATCGCGTCGCGTTCGAACGCGCGGACCATCGCGTCGTAATCATATCCCTCCGCCAAATAGGCGCTGCGCACCGGGTCCGTGATCCGCGTGAACGCGGCGAGCGCTTTCTTCGCGTTATAGAATCCCGCCATGTCGAAATCAGGCCGAAGGGTATTGATATCATCAATGCGGGAAACCGGAAACTTGAACAGCACGCCCGTGGTCAGCCGCGCCACCAGCGGTTCAAGCGGCGGCATCGATCGCGCCAGTATCCACAGCGACTCGCGCGCCATGGCGCCGCTGAAAAGATAACCGGCGATGCCTTTTGCATTTCGCCGGTACAGATCGGCCGGAAGATAGATATCCTGGTCGACATCCGGCGTATCGCGGAAGATCCAGTCGTCCACCTGCCAGATTACCCGCCTGGGATGGCGCTCGAGCGCCGCGGCAAGCACAAAACTCTGTTCGCGGGAATTCGAGCCGGTCATCGCCAGCTTCACCGAGCGGACGCCGAGCAGCCGGTCGATATCGCTCTGGCGAAAATGAATCGCGAGCGACGTGCCCATGAAAACCGTGTCGAAATCCTGGCTTCGGATCAGCCCGGCGTCCTGCATGCGGCTATCCGGCGAATACATCGCGGCAAACAGGCGCGCGGGCCTGAAAAGCTGCAGCGGATCGACAACGAAATTGAGCGCGGCCGCCATCACGATGATGAGCCCGCTCGCACACAGAAACCGCAGCAGATAGATGGACGCGGTGGTCGTCCGATCATGATCTTTTTGGAAAACCGGTTCCCGCTTTTTCCCGATCATGCTCTAGAACCTGAAATAGATGAATTCGCTGTGCTGCTGGATTCCGAGGATTCCGAAAGCCAGCACCGCCGCGCTTGCATAGAGGAACGCCGGGCGCTTCTGCCACGCGCTGAGCGCTCGGCCTACGGTCCGGTTCTTGTGATCGTAACCCATGATGGTTTGCGTGTTCGGAGCAAACCACGCGATCGCGGCATAGATCGTGATGAATAGCGCGTAAGCCATTTCACCGCGGCCGAATACGATCTGCGTGGGATCGGCCATCTTCGACAATACATACAGCGCCGAGGACATGCTGTCGGCGCGAAACAACACCCATGCGACGACGACCGACAAGAACGTCAGAATGAACGCGGCCATATTTGTTAGACCTGCAAAGCGCGGCGCAACCGCGGGGCCATAATTGTTCCAGGCGCGATTGATGCAAAGGTACACCCCGTGCAGCGCGCCCCAGGCGACAAATGTCCAGGCCGCACCGTGCCACAGGCCGCCGAGCAGCATCGTGATCATCAGGTTGAGGTAGCGTAGGGTCCGGCCGTGCCGGTTGCCACCCAACGGGATATAGAGATAGTCGCGCAGGAACTGCGACAGCGTCATGTGCCAGCGCCGCCAGAAATCGATGATGCTGGTGGCCTTGTAGGGTGAATTGAAATTGAGCGGCAGGAAGATGCCGAACATCAGCGAGATTCCGATGGCCATGTCGGAATAGCCGGAGAAATCGAAATAGAGCTGAAAGGTGTAGGCCAGTGCGCCGATCCACGCCTGATCGAACGACGGCGCATTTGGACCGAACGCGAGCATCACGAGCGGCTGGATGCCGTCGGCCAGACAAGTCTTCTTGAACAGGCCGATGGCGAAGATGATCAGGCCGCACAGGATCAAATGCGGATCGGGGCGCTTCGCGGCCGCGCGCTCGAACTGCGGGATCATGTCCTTGTGGTGAAGGATCGGCCCGGCGATCAGATGCGGAAAATAGGTGACGAACAGCGCATAATGCGGAAGCCGGTAACGCGCGACATCGCCCCGGTAGGCATCGACCAGGAACGCGATCTGGGTGAAGGTGTAGAATGAAATCCCGACCGGAAGCAGGATGTTGACGGTGAAGCCGGTGGAAAAGACGCCATTGAAGTTGGCGGCAAGGAAGCCGGCATATTTGAAAGTGCCGAGCACCAGAAGATCGCCGGCGACCCCGACCGTCAGGACAATGAATCGTAGGCCGGGGCGCAGCCGCTTTGAGATCAACAACAAACCAATGCCGTAGTTGAACGCGACCGACGCCATCAGCAGCGGCACGAACTGCCAATTGCTCACCGAGTAGAACACCAGCGAGGCCAGCGCCAGCCAGATCACCGGAGCCAAATGATTGAGCCGGACCAGGATGAAATAGCCGATCAAAGCGATCGGCAGGAACAAGAAAATGAACGGGTAGGAGTTGAAGAGCATACGTCCCTGTCTCAGCTTCGTCATGGCCGGCCTTGTCCCGGCCATCCACGTCTTTCTTGCTTAAGGAAAGACAAGACGTGGATGCCCGGCACCATGGCATGTGCTCGGGCCGGCGAAGCCGGACCCGAGTGCCGGGCATGACGAGCAACCGAAAAGCCTAACCATACAAGCTGGCGGTCAACAAGCCTGCGCCGCTCTGGCGCAATGGCTGGACCTCTGGCAATCCGCTCAATCAAACCGATATGGCATTAAGACACCGCGAACACGAAAATGAGGACTTAAGTGGTACAGGCGATAAAAACCAAGCAACCGATAACTGCAGATGGTTCCGTACCCGCGCCGGTGGCGCCGCGGCGTCCGCATTCATTCACCCGCCATGGCATTACTGTGGCCGACGACTATGCGTGGCTGAAGGACCCCAACTGGCAGGAAGTGCTGCGCGATCCCTCAGTCCTCGACGCGGATATTCGCAAACATCTCGAAGCGGAAAACGACTACACCGAAAGCCTGCTCGGCCGCACCGCCGACTTGCAAAAGACGCTGGTCAAGGAAATGCGCGGGCGGATCAAGGAGGATGATTCCAGCGTGCCCGCGCCGGATGGTCCCTATGCCTATTTGCGCAAATTCCGCCGCATGCCGCGCGACGGCGGCGAGGTCGAGATCGTGCTCGATGGCGATCAGCTTGCGGCGAACCAAGAATACTTCAAGTTCGGTGGCGCGCGGCATTCGCCGGATCACCGGCTCGAAGCCTGGAGCGCCGATATCAAGGGCTCGGAATATTTTACGATTCGCGTGCGCGACTGGAAAACCGGTACAGACCTTGACGACATCGTCGAGGAGACCGACGGCGCGGTGGTGTGGGCCACCGACGGCAAAGGCTTCTTCTACGTCAAGCTCGATGACAATCACCGCCCGATGCAGGTCTGGCGTCATCGCCTGGGCACAAAACAGGCGGACGATGTTCTGGTTTACGAGGAACAGGATTCCGGCTGGTTCACCCACATCCATGAAAGCTCCAGCGGCCGTTTTGGCGTGATCGATGGCGGCGACCACGAAACCTCCGAGCAGCGGCTGATCGATCTTGCCGATCCCGACGCGCCGCCGCGCCTGGTCGCGGCCCGCGAAGTCGGCGTGCAATATTCGGTCGCGGATCGCGGCGACGAGCTCTTCATTCTCACCAACGCCGACGATGCCATCGACTTCAAGATCGTCACCGCGCCGCTTGCCTCGCCCGAGCGCGCCAATTGGCGCGACCTAATCCTGCACCGCGCGGGCGTCTATGTCATCGACATCGAGCTCTATTCGGGTCATCTGGTGCGGCTGGAGCGCGCCAATGCATTGCCCGCCATCGTCATCCGCGATCTCCGGACAAATGACGAGCACGCCATCGCGTTCGAGGAGACGGCGTATTCGCTGGACACCATCGGCGGCTATGAATTCGACACGACCAATTTACGCTTCTCCTATTCGTCGATGACGACGCCATCGGAAGTCTACGATTACGACATGGCGGGCCGCACGCGCACTTTGCGCAAGCGCCAGGAAATTCCGTCCGGCCACAACCCGGCCGACTACGTCACCACCCGCATCACGGCGACGTCGTATGACGGCGCTTTAGTGCCGGTGTCGATCCTGCACCGCCGCGATCTCAGGCGCGACGGCCGTGCGCCGCTATTGCTCTACGGCTACGGATCCTACGGCATGGCGATGCCGGCGTCGTTTTCCGCGAACCGGCTGTCGCTGGTCGATCGCGGTTTTGTTTACGCCATCGCGCATATCCGAGGCGGCACCGACAAAGGCTGGGGCTGGTATCTCGACGGCAAGCGCGAGAAAAAGACCAACAGCTTTGATGATTTCGCAGCCGCAGGACGCGCGCTGATCGACGCCAAATACACGGGCCCAAAGCGCATTGTCGGCCATGGCGGCAGCGCCGGCGGCATGCTGATGGGCGCGGCCGCCAACCGCGCCGGTGAATTGTTCGCCGGCATCGTCGCCGAAGTGCCGTTTGTCGATGTGCTCAACACCATGCTCGACGACACCCTGCCGCTGACGCCGCCGGAATGGCCGGAATGGGGCAACCCGATCGAAAGCGGGGCGGACTTCAAGACCATCCTGTCCTATTCGCCTTACGACAATGTCGCCGCGAAGGAGTATCCGACTGTCCTCGCGATGGGCGGCCTGACCGATCCGCGCGTCACCTATTGGGAGCCGGCAAAATGGATCGCACGGCTGCGCGCCACCATGACCTCAGGCGGCCCGGTGCTGTTGCGCACCAATATGGGCGCGGGCCATGGCGGCGCCTCCGGCCGCTTCAACCGGCTCGACGAGGTCGCGATTGCGTACGCCTTCGCGCTGTGGGCGGTGGGATCGGCCGACAAGGGCGAGGTGTGAGAGAGAATAAGAGAGCGCGGCCGATCGTCAAAGCTTGTCATGGCCGGGCTTGACGGAGTTCATCGCCCCATCTTTTTTTGCCACTGCGCGAAATAGGTCAGCATCCGCTGCCGTGACATATAATTTGTCTAAAGGGCCTACCCTCTCCGAGGGTTAATTTTCCACTAAAAAATTTTGGACGCGACTGCGCACGCCCGTAATTTAACGGGCACCGGCCTATTTTCTTAATCCGGCACAAACCGTTTTCATGGTTGCATTCCCGCATGACCTCGCGTGCGCGCGAGGGGCCGATCGTTCAAACTGCGGAAAATTACGCTGCAATGATACAGGCCGATGGGATTCAGGAATATCTGAAGAAGCTGACGCCGCTGGCGCGCGGCAGTCTTTTGACCGAGCTCGAGCGGCTGGAAGCCTGCGGCGCCGAACTGCCCAGCTCCGAAGAGCTCCTGGCCACCCTGCGCGCTGAATTCCGCAGCGATGAGTCCACTCAAGCTCGTGCCGGCAATGCGTCGCGGTATTTTTTTGCGCCGTTGGAGCCGTTGCTGATCGACGGCGCTCCGGAGCATGCCAATTCGGGACGGATTCTGCGTGGTTCGCTGGCTCCGATCTGGGAATGGATCAGCCGGGATCTGCTACCGGCGATGGCGCGCGACTATGCCAAGGAGATCAACGAGCTGATCGCCGCCGACAATCAGCGCGGCGCCGTGCGGGTCGCCGCCGCGTTCCAGACCAAGGTCGGCAAATATCTCGAGAACACGCTCGGCTCGGCGGACGGCGCCGATCAAACCCGCGTCAAACTCGCGACCTATACGGCTTCGCACGCCGCCTATGACGACCTGTCCAAGATGTTGTGCGTGCTGCGCGCACGCGATGCCCTGGCGAAATTCAACGAAGCGCTCCCGGCCACGATCAGAAAGTTCGATGATGCGCGCGTCGTCAAAATAACGAAATTGCTGGATGGGTTCGGGAAAGATCATCCCGACGCGCTTCCGTTTGCGCTGGCGCTGGTGGCCAAGCGGCTCCGGACGTCCTGGCAATTGATCCGCCTCGCCACCAAGGCCGCGCCCGGCAAGGAAGCCGCGGACATCGCGGCCACGAGCTATGCGCTTGTGGTCTCGATGGTGCTGGACCGGCTGGACGACAAGCGCTTGGCGTTACGCGTTGCGCTGAAGAACAACCGGGTCCTCGACTGCAGGAATCTGCTGAAAGATATTTACGACACCGAATATGCATTGCGGGTCCGCATCGATTCGCTCGACGAATCCGACTGGGGAAAGCGGCTCCACGATCTGATGAACGCGATCGGCGTTATGGTGGAAGCCGAGGTGAGCCGGTTTCCCGAAAAGGTCGGCCACGTTCTGGGATCGCGCAGGCTGCGCAGCTATCAATCGCTGTCCGGACGCCTGACCTATCTGGCGTGGAAGGGACGCGATGCCCTGACCGGCGGCGCGGCCTATTGCCGGAAACTCGTCAGCGCCTGAGGATCCGGCGCCTCAAAAAGGCGGCTTAAGAGCGTCGCCCGGTCCAGCGCGTTGCGCCACCGCCCAACGCTCTCGCGATGAAGGCGTCGTATCGCAAGTTCAAGAATTTCTCGAGAAACCGCCCTGAGACGACGAACCTGAACCACCAATATAGTTTCCGACGCGTTTTCATTGTCCCGTCCTCGTTGCTGGAGAGGGGCCCTGCCGACAGCAGGGATAGCGCCGAACCCCGCCATCGAATGTGACGTGCTTCACACTTGCGATTGATTCGTCATGCCTGCCACCGGGTCCCGCCTTTGGCGAGCCGATGACAGGCTGCGGCGGGCACCCAATACGCCGCGGATTCCAGCGATGACCAGCGCTTCTGGAATACCGGGGATGACAGTTGTGGTTGGCGCGCCAAGACAACTCCTGCCAAGCTGAGCCGGGACGCGCGAGCCTGCAAAGCCGGATTTCCGCCGGTCTCGCATTTGCCCGCCGAATCGCCGAATGGCTTTCGCCAAGCCTGACTTGCTACGGAGAGCCTGGCCTGCGGGCGCCAAGTCGCCCATCAATTTTTTGCGCCTCCCTGGCAGTCGGGGGGAACCCGGGCATGAGGGCGCAGTTTTCTCTGGCCGCAGTTTTCTCTGGCCAAACCACTCGCTTATTTGCGGGGAATATCAATCGCGGCGATCCAAACTTTCAGGCGCCGCGATGATCGCTGTCCGCAATAATCCTGCAAATGCAATCGGACGATCAAAAGAGGAGATGGCGATGGCTCGAAGAATTGGATCACTGATGGGCATGATCGCGCTGGCCGGCATGCTGGCGTTCCCTTCGGCCGCCGGCGCGCAGACCACGGCGGCGCCGGCCGAAAACGCGGCGCCGACACCGGATAACGGCATTCTGCTCACCGTGTTCTTGAAGCACGATCAGTCGCGCCCCTTGAGCGAACTCAACGCGCAGCTCGAGAAGCAAGGCTTTTACAAAGCCTTCCCGCCGCCGGGCATGGAAGTCGTAAGCTGGTACATCGTGATGGGGATCGGACAGGTCGTCACGCTGCGGCTTCCGGCCTCGCGGCTTCGCGAACTCAACCGCGTATTGGAGACCACGGCCTGGGGCAGCTATCGCACTGAATTCTATCCGACCTACGACTACAAGGCGGTCGGCCTCGAGGAACACGGCAAGGCGCGATAGGCCGTCGCAACTGTGCGATCCGCGGCAAGCCGCTTCAAATGAATTAAAAGCCCGCCGGTTTGACCGGCGGGCTTTGAACTCATGTCGCTAATGGAGCCTCGTCGATCCGAAGATCCCGGTACATCCGCGGAAATCTCGGATCGGCTTGTGTCACATAGCGCGAAGGTTTTCCGCGCTGGTCTTGCCGCGCATGCTGTCGACCTTCGATTCGAATGAAAGCTTCTGGCCTTCATTGAGCGAGCCCATGCCGGCGCGCTCGACGGCGCTGATATGCACGAACACGTCGTTGCCGCCGTCATCCGGCTGAATGAAGCCGAAGCCCTTGGTCGCGTTAAACCACTTAACTGTTCCGGTTGCCATTTATCTTCTCCAAGATGCGCAAATGCGCGATATGCCCGCACGACCTTCGCGCGGGCTTGATCCGATTTCAGCGATGTCTTGGGGAGTAGAGCCGGTTCGGCGCGATCAACAAGGCAAATCGATTATTCGAATGAGAAGCGTTTACGCCGCTACGTCTGATATAGCAAGCGATAAGGCAAGCCGGGCAACTTGCCCCGGTACATGCAATCAGGACGCACAAAGCGAACGTCGGCCGGATCAATACAGCCGGCTAATCTGTTCCTCGGTCACCACGCGCTCGACATTCTCGGTCTTGCTTTTGATGCGGTAGCGCGGGCGTCCGTCCGCCTCGATCGGCAGGCAGGTGACGATGGTATAGACGCTGCGCTGCTTGGTGACGGCGCGACCCTGCGGCCCCTGCAGCTGGTGATGGACGTCATCATTGATCGCGAAATTGTGGGCCATCGCTTGTCCTTTTCGTTGAAGCCCGGCTTGTAGGCGCAATGGACGGGCAAGGCAATAAACCTTGCAACCCCTCGACAACCCGTTCGGCCCGAGGTTGTCACCCATGTCTTTGGGTATGACCTGTTACCTATGTCTCCGGGCTGGACACAATCTGTTACCTATGTCTCCGGTTCGGACAAAAGAGCTGATGTGGCGGAGAGGGAGTCAGTCAACTCCCATTGAAAAACAATGCATTTTCGACCTTCTTAGAGCAAACCCCCCCGTTCGAGCCACAGCCGGAAAATGGGGTTTCGTCCCCGACAACAACCTTTTCCGCCAATGGCTTGTCATCGACGAAAATCCATCGAGCGACTCACACGTTCGAATTTCGGTACAAAACTAGGCATTCCAAAACCTGCCTTTTTTGCGCTGGACGCAGCGACGAGCGTGCGCAGGAGCGCGCCTTTCGACCCCATGATGCGAACTTCTTCCAACGCCGACATGGCCCTCGGCTGAAGTCACACGTGCCAATCGCTGACGGTCGATGTGCCGAACTTCACAATCCCGTCGTGGACCAGCGTTGCCACATCCGTCGTTACGCCGGTAAGCGTAATCGACGCAATGTCGGCTCCGTTGTGAGCGACATCGTGGAAGTCAATGGTCGTGTTGCCGTTCGCGGTCGTGCTGCTGAGCCAGTTGCCCCAGTAGTTGAGCGCCGCCTGATCGCCGCTTAAACCATTGAACAGGAGACCGTCATTGCCGCCCCCGCTGTTCGTGCTGGATAAAGCGTGGTTGGCGAAATTGGTGATGGTATCGAAGCCGCTGCCGGCAAGAACAGTGGCGTAGTAATCATGGAAATAGCCATCGATCAGCTTAATCGTGCCCTCGTTCTTGGCGACGGGATTGCTGTTGGTAAAAGCGGTAAATTGGTCGCCCCCGGTATTATCCGCTTGGCTGTTGGCGTAAGTGGTGAGGGCGTTGTCCCAAACCTTCCATGCGGTGATCGAGGCGATGGGCGCCGGCTTGAAATAGATCGAACCGCCGATCGCCACTGAGGTGATGTTCGCGAGGCTGACAAAATCGTGGTGAAATTCGGTGTTCCGGGTGACGGAAAAGTCGAACACGAAGCTGTCGTCGGCCGCGCCGCCGCTCATCATGTCGTTGCCGGCGCCGGCGTTGATCACGTTCGCGGCCGTCGCGCTGCCAATGAGCACATCGTCGTGCGCGGTGCCGGCGATGTCGAGTTCGGTCAAGCCCGCGTGGCTGGTCAGCGTGACGCCGTCGGCGCTGGAGACGGTGAGGGTGCCGCCGAGATGATCGAGGCTGCCGAGCGTGATGCTGGTGGTGAGGTTATCGCCGATGAGCTTCACAGTGCCGCCGCCGGGACCGAGGGCGCTGGCGTCGAGTGTGGCGTCGGCGCCGCTGGTGACGGTGACGTCGCCGGTGGCGGTGCTCAGGCTGCCAAGATCAATAGTGGTCGCCGAAGTATCGTCGGAAACATCGACGTTGCCAGTGACCGTGCTGAGGCTACCGAGATTGACACTGGTCGCTGACGGATCGCCGGAAACATCGACGTTGCCACCGACCGTGCTGAGGCTACCGAGATTGACACTGGTCGCAGACGGATCGCCGGAAACATCGACGTTGCCACCGACCGTGCTGAGGCTACCGAGATTGACACTGGTCGCCGAGGTACTGTCGGAAATGTCGAGGTTGCCGTTCACTGTGGTGAGATTTGGCAGATCGACTGTTAGAAGATGCGTGTTGTCGGTAATCGAAACGTCCCCGCCGGCGGTCACCAGCGCGCCGAAGTTGAGTGTGATGACGCCGTTGTCGGAGATGATGATGGCACCCGCCTGAAGCAGCGCGCTCAGGTCGATGGTGATTGTGGTTGGATTGTCGCTGATATTGAGGCTGCCGTTGACGGAAGTGACTGTACTCAGATCAGCCGTGCCTGAATTCGTGATATCGAGGCTGCCGTTGACGGTAGTCAGGCTGCCCAGATCAGCAGTGCCCGAATTCGTGACATCGAGACTCCCGTTGACCGTGGTGAGGCTACTCAGGTCAGCAGTGCCTGAATTCGTGATATCGAGGCTGCCGTTGAAGGTGGTGAGACTACTCAGATCAGCCGTGCCTGAATTCGTGATGTTGAGGCTACCGTTGGCGGTAGTCAGGCTGCCCAGATCGGCAGTGCCTGAATCGGTGACATCGAGACTTCCGTTGACAGTCGTGAGGCTACTCAGATCAGCCGTGCCTGAATTGGTGAGATCGAGACTCCCGTTGACCGTGGTGAGGCTGCTCAGATCAGCCGTTCCTGAATTCGTGATATCGAGGCTGCCGTTAACCGTGGTGAGATTACCGGCGGAAATGCTGGTCAAAGCAGTGTTACCAGTGACAATGAAATTCCCTCCAACGCTGGTCAGACCTGGCAACGTAATCGTCAGCAGCGCGCCGTTGTCGGTGAGCGTGAAATTGCCGCCGACGCTCAAGAGATGGCTCAGATCGATTGAGACCAGCTGGTCGTTGTCGCTGATCGTGACGTTGCCGGCGACATTGAAGATCGTGCTTAGATCGATTTTGATTTCGCTGGTGCCGACGACGCTGACGTCAGCGAGCGTGGCGACGACTTCCGCGCCGATCTGAAATGGTTGCGTGACCGTTGCGTCAAGCTTGTTGAAAAAGATATCCTGGAGCTGGATATCCCCCTGTACAAAATCATGGAACGCCAGATCTATACCGAATGCCACCTGCGAGGTGCCGTCAGTAAAAAAAGCGCGGGGGGCGCTGGTAACAGGATCAAAGACGTACGATAGCGTGTCTCCGGACGCGCTGAACACATTTCCTGTGAAACCCAAGACAGATTGATCTCCAGACGCCGACCCGGCAAAGCCGACCGAAGGTGCCGAGTAGGTGAAAGACCAGGAAATGAAGTCGGCCTGCTGAAGGATACCGCTGTCGCTATCCGTCACAATCGTTCCGGTGACAGTCGCCGTCACGTTGGGTGTCTGCTGTAAGCTGGTGTTCAAGAACGTTCCGGTAAGTTGGAAAGAAATATCCCAAGTAAAGTCTGTCATTTGAAAATCTCCGCTGCTAACCGCATATGCGTTTCGGCCCGAATATCATTGCCTAGCCAGCAGCTCAGGAATGACACCTGTGCTTGCTGCGCCTCGTCGAAGATTTCACTCGGATGGTAGAGCAGTCCGAAATGCCCTCCGGCAATCGCATGCCACTCCTTCGGACCTTTCAGCGATTCAAAGACAGCCCGCGCAACGGAAGGGTTCGCGCGCACCATCTCGTCCTCCGGCGAGACGATCATCAACACCGGCACGTCGATATGCGGACCGCATAGTCCCGGCTGCCAGGGTATGGGAGTTTCACCGAGGGCGATGGTGACGTCGTTCGCCCATCCGCTGCCGAAGCGGCCGCCATATTCGATAAACCAGCGGAAGGCAGAGAGCGGCTTCTGGGCAGACGGCTGCCGCACCTGGTCGGCGGACACCACGGGAACGGGACCCAACGTCGGCCGCCCATAGTTCAGGACGTTGGGCGACAAGGCTGCCTTGCGCAACATTTCGAAGCGCCGACCATCTCCGTCAGGCGGCGGCGTCTTTTCACCAAAGGCGGGGACCTGAACGACCACCGCGCGAATACGCGGATCTATTGCCGCGGCAACGCAGGCGCCGCCGCCGCTCAGACTGTCGCCCCAAATGGCAATACGGTCCGGATCGATCCCGTCGGCCCTCGAAACAAATTCGACGGCATCGAGGTAACCGCGCGTTTGCGTCCAGGGATTGACCTCAAGCCGCGGCTCGCCGCCACTCGCACCAAACCCGCGGTGATCGTAAAGCAGAACAGCAAATCCGTTCGCGCAGAACGCCTCGGCATATTTGTCGATTGTCATGGAGCGGGTGGCGCTGAACCCGTGCGCCATGACAACGGCAGGGGCGCGGCGTGCCGGGGGGTGAAAAAGCCACCCGCGAAGGGGGGCTCCCAACGACTGAAACTCGACGTCTGATCGCATGTCGGTTGCCACAATTTCGCGCCGCTAATATGACCGAGATGGCGAGCGCCGGCTTTCAGAGATTCTGGATTTCTCTTTCAGAAAGGCTTGATTTTGTACGGGTCGGGCGGACCCGCGGTGCGGCCAAAAAGTGCTAACATCGCAACCATTGTGCCGTGTTGGGGGCTCTGGACCGCATATGATCGTCCGTTTCGGTGATTGCGAGCTTGACATCGAAGGCCGCGAATTGCGACGGAGCCGCAGTCCGGTTCATGTCGAGCCCCAGGTCTTTGACCTGCTGGCCTATCTGATTGCGCACCGGGAACGCCCCGTTGGCAAAGACGAAATCGTAAAGGAGGTCTGGCGCGGACGGATCGTTTCCGACGCGACGCTCAGCAGCCGCATTAACGCCGTGCGTCAGGCCGTCGGCGATACGGGCAAGACGCAGACCTACATTCGGACTTTGCCACGCCGCGGGTTTCGCTTTGTCGGCGAGTTGATTCAGGACAGCAGCGCCACGGCAATCAAACGTCCTGCCGTGCCCTCTCAACAAGTGACGTTTTGCCGAACGCCAGATGGCGTGAATCTGGCTGTCGCTATCAGCGGAAAAGGATTACCGGTTGTCAAGACAGGCACATGGCTCACTAACGTCGAGCGCGATTGGCAAAGTCCGCTCTGGTCTCCGCTGTTTTCTCGCCTTTCATCCGAGTTCCAGCTCGTTCGATACGATCCACGCGGGTGCGGCCTGTCGGATTGGGACGTGCCGCAAATCTCCTTCGACGGATTCGTGAGCGATCTTGAAACCGTGGTGGATTCGTTGGGACTAGAGCGCTTTGCCCTTCTCGGAATATCGCAGGGGGCGGCGGTGTCGATTGCCTATGCGGCGCGTCACCCTGAACGCGTTTCACGCCTTGCTCTCTCCGGCGGCTTTGCGCTTGGCTGGCGAAAGCGCGGCAGCGCGGAAGAGATCGACACGCGCGAAGCGATCTTCACGCTCATCAAACATGGTTGGGGGCAGGATAATCCTGCGTTCCGGCAGGTATACAATCTTCGGATGTGGCCCGCTGCGACGCCTGATCAGATGGTGGCGTTCGACGAACTGCAGCGCATGTCGACATCGCCGGACAATGCGGAGACCTGGACATCACGGCGCTGCTGCCGCAGCTCTCCGCCCCGACCCTCGTGTTGCACAGCCGAGGCGATGTGGCCCATCCGATTGAATTCGGACTCATGCTGGCACGCGGGATTCCGCGCGCTCGCTTTGTCGAGATCGATAGCCGCAATCATATTCCACTGTCCCATGAAACGGCGTGGGGACGATACGTCGACGAACTTTGTACGTTTTTGAACGGTGATCGATGATCGATGATTGAGCTTCGCTGCACAGCCGGCCCCGACTGATCTGAAGCCAACGTCCGCTGCCGCCTGGTCCGGAAGGACCTAATCTCCTTATAGAGCGCTTTCGAGGGGCCAAATTGGCGACGGCAGCAATTGGGGCCCATCACGTAGATCCAGGGATTGATCGAGGGCCGCTGTCGAAGGGTAACCGGATCACCCAGGCACCCTGCCGTCCGGCTCGTAAGGACAGGGTATGACTGGCGGAGAGGGAGGGATTCGAACCCCCGATAGGCTTGCACCTATGCCGCATTTCGAGTGCGGTGCATTCAACCACTCTGCCACCTCTCCAGGCGCCGAAAAGGAGCGGCTTCGCGCGCCCCGCGGTTGGGCCGAGTTCTAGGCGAGGACGGTGGGCCAGACAAGGCGCTGGAGGCGAGAAATTCCCGCTTCGCGAGGTCAACCCAATGTACAATAAGGGTGGGACCGCCAGACGCGACAAAAACCGGCGGTCCCGTGTCGCGTCATTGAAATTGTGGCCGGGAAGTACGGCTTCGCCGGTCAGCCTGAGCGACGAATTGACCGTAGCGATCCGCTCCAAATCGGCAACGCGATCCGTGTTTTAACCTAACCGGTCAAGGTTACCTGATGGCGACTCGCCTCAATCCTTCTTCTTCTCTTCCTTGCCGTTCTTGCCTTTATCGCCGTTCTTGCCCTTCTCCTTGTCCTTCCTGCGGTTGGTGAAGCGCGCGTTGCCCAAACCGGTACCGATGGTCAGCACGCCCCAGTGCAGCACGTCCTGCATGAACGGCACTTCGGAGAGGCCCTGCACCACGGCGTCATTGTGCATCAGAACCGCAGTGTCGTGATCGCCGATCCGCGGGATCGCCTCGATCAGGCTCGCCGGCAGGTTGAATTTGCTGCTCTGCCAATTGCCCGGCAGGTTCTGCGCGCCTTTCTCGATCGTGCCGTCCTCGTTGATCACGCCGGGACAGGCGATGCCGATGAACGGCGCCAGCTTCAAGCCTTCGGTCTCGGCCGCAGAAATCAGCTCCTTCAGCATTTTCACCAGCCGTTTTACCGCGCCCTCTCGCGTCGGCTCATCATCGGCATGGCGCCAGAGCTCGGATTTCCACACGCACGCCTTCGACAGATCGGGTGCCTTTTTCAAGCGGGCCTCGACGACACCGCAGCGGATATTGGTGCCGCCGATATCGACCGCGAGGATGGCGTCCTGGCCTTCGAAAATCCATGACGGCGCCAGGTGCAGGCAGCCGATCAGGCCGGCGTCATCGGGGTGATAGCGAATCGGCAGCAGATCGACCTTGAAGTCCTCGGCTTTCAGAATGATATCGGTGCGCGCAATCGCAAGCTCGCCGACCCGGCTCTCGCGGAGGCCGCCGCCGATCACGATGCGTTCGGTGTCGGCCCAGGCCTTGGTCTTGAGAAATCGCTGCGTCACATACGCCAGCTCGTTCGCGAATTCCTCGATCGCGCTGTGCACCAGCGCGGCGGCGGCGACGTCGTCGCCCAGCAGCGCCTCGTCGAGCGCGCTCTTGCCGATCGCCTCGGCGGATTTGTCGCCGAGCGGATCCTCGCCGTTTTTCTTCAAGGGCTTGCGTAAGCTGTCCAGAATCTTGCGGAACGCGCCTTTGCTGGCGCGGTCGCCGAGGAACCCCTCGTCGTCCTTCAGTTCGATATTATAGCTGTCGACGCATACCGACGGCAGGACGGTGGCGCCGTGCCTGCCGATGCCCGAGGTCGTCACCACTGTGTCTTCGGCCATTTTGCCCTTGCCCAGTCGGAAGCCGTGGGTACAACGGCGCGGAAACCCGTTGGTTTCACGGGCGGGACCACCCAATTCCAACACAAGGCCGGCCTGCCAAAAATGTGCTAAATCCCTTATATTTGGCGTACTTTTGCGCCGCTTTGCCTTGACTTAGGGGCCCCAGAGGCTATAAGTCCGGCCACCCGGCGCGGGATTTTCTCGCGCCGCATGTTTTTGTGCGGATTCAAGGGATCGCTCCCCGATCGCGCGGAAATCGAATCCATAACGACTGAACAAAAAGCCGGCCCGGACCCGTTCCGAGGCCGGGATCGAACACGAAGGAATCAAACGATGTTCGCAGTCATCAAAACCGGCGGCCGGCAATACCGCGTCGTTCCGGATGATGTGCTCGAGA
>WNFJ01474341.1_pt1 | contig 17054 bp, 16 predicted proteins | sample 5400461 | NCBI WGS metagenome assembly WNFJ01 (sample SAMN13153349, study PRJNA577476) | soil metagenome | isolation source: 115 cm saprolite on Douglas fir-dominated hillslope | place: USA:California | collected 2013-09-17 | reverse complement strand
AGGCCAACACACGACCGGCTAGTCGCCCTCCGTCAGACTGGCCGGATTCCCCGAGAGGGGATAGAAGGGAGGCGGGACGACCTGGCCCGCCTCCCTTTTTCATTTCGATGCCCAGTCACCCCTTCACGCAAACGACCTGACGAAGCGCGTGAACGATTTCGACGAGATCGCTCTGCGCCGCCATTACGGCTTCAATCGGCTTGTAGGCAGCGGGCGTTTCGTCAATGACGTCGGCGTCTTTGCGGCACTCCACGCCCGCCGTCATTCGCTTGTGGTCTTCCACGCTGAAGCGACGCTTGGCTTCCGTGCGGGACATGGCACGTCCAGCGCCGTGACTGCAGCTCATGAAGCTTTCCAGGTTGCCCTTGCCGCGGACGATATAGGAACGCGCTCCCATGCTGCCGGGAATGATACCCGTATCGCCTTCGCGCGCGCGCACCGCGCCCTTGCGCGTCACCAAAATGTTCTGGCCGTAGTGGCGCTCGCGAGCCACATAGTTATGATGGCAGTTGATGGCCTTCAGCTCGGCGATGAACGGGCGAACTTCGCCAGAATTGCGGGCTGCATTGACAACCTGCTCCATCATCAAGTCACGGTTGAAGCGGGCAAAGTCTTGCGCCCATTCGACGGCTTCGACGTAATCATCGAAGTGCTCGGTACCTTCCGAGAAATAGGCGAGATCCTTGTCCGGCAAATTGATGAAGAACTTCTGCATGTCCTTACGCGCCACTTCGATGAAATAGCTGCCCATGCGGTTACCGACACCACGCGAGCCGCTGTGCAACATGAACCAGACGTATTCGGCTTCGTCGAGACAGACTTCGATGAAGTGGTTGCCGGTGCCCAGCGTCCCGAGGTGATTGGAGTGGTTGCCCCGGTCGAGTTTGGGATGCTTTTCAAGAATGGCATCGTAACGCGGCTTCAGGGTTTGCCAGACTTCGTAATTGCGCGCAGGGATTTCGCGCCAAGCGCCCACGTCGCCGCGGCCACCGTGATTCGTGCGCCCGTGCGGCACGGCTTGTTCGATCGCGCTGCGAATGCCCTTGAGGTTGTCCGGAAGATCGCGCGCGTTGAGGTCCGTCTGCACGGCCATCATCCCACAGCCGATGTCCACGCCCACAGCAGCCGGGATGATCGCGCCCTTCGTGGGGATCACGCTGCCGACCGTCGCGCCAACGCCCCAGTGTACGTCTGGCATGGCGGCAACCCACTTGAAGATGAAAGGAAGCTGAGCCACGTTGAGGAGTTGCTTGCGCGCCTGATCCTCGAGTTGGACGCCCTTGGTCCAAGCTTTGATCGGCACGCCGTTCTCAGTCGTCAGTACGTTGTAGTTCTTCTCGTCGGACATGGCGGCAACCCGCGCCTATTATCGCGCAATGGTGCTGAGGAATGGATAATGGCTGGCAGCGCCCATGAAGAAGAGCATCGGGAAAGACAGCCAGAAAGACGTCCGCGCGGTGAGATAGTTCCAGCGCATAAGGCGTTCCGTTTCGGCCGGCATGGGCGTGCCCTGATTGGCAGCGGCGCGCGTCCAAACAATCAGACGCTTCTGAATGCGCCAGACCACTCCCCAAGTATTCAGCAGCATTACCAAGCCCAGGCCTCCACCAACGCTGATAGCCAGGTGAGCGTTGGAAACGGTGGGCCCGCCATTCAAGGCGAGCACTAGCCACGAGGCGGCGATCACCACAATCGAAACTCCAATCACGCGCACCCAGAGGCTATCGCGAATTCCTTTTGCCGGAAGCTGCAGCGCATAAATAAATATGTACGCGACGAGCCACACCAGCAGCCACCAGCCAAACCACTTGCCAATCAGCGAAAGATCGCCCGCAAGTCTCGCATCGGCGGACAGATGAATCGTGAAATAGCGCAAGCCGACCAGCACCGTCACGAACGCAGACGACCGGAACCAACCCATCGCGCCGGACATTAGCTCGGGATACATCTTGATTCGCAGCGCGGGATCGTATTTCTTCATCGCCGGCGTCAGCACCAGATTGAAAAAATAGAGCAGCCCGATCCAGATGATCCCAAAGATGAGATGAAGCCAGCGCAGCGCCATCATTTCGTTCACCCGCGCCCCATCCAGAAAGGTGAAGTGCGGCTTCCATTCAGGAAACGCGAGCAGTAGAAGATGCAGAAACAAGGCGACACCTCGCAAAGGCGTGAATCGTTCAGACGAAACAACGTAGCGGATCGCCAAGCGAATCGTCAATCAAGCAATTTATGAATGGCCGAATCGGGGGAAAACGTTTTGTGCCGTGGGAAGCGCTACTGGTAGCGCAACGCGACCATGGGATCCACGCGCGTAGCGCGGCGTGCAGGAAGATAGGTTGCCAGCATAGCGACGGCGACGACGGCCGCCGGGACAATGAAATAAACGAGCGGCGCGGCAAGACGGGAGCCGTAGAACATGGCGGCGAAAATTTTCGGCAGCGGAAGCGCCAACGCGAGTCCGATGGACGCTCCGATGGCAGTCATTTTCAGGCCTTCCCACAAAACCATTTTCACGACGCCCAGGCTTTTGGCTCCCAGGGCCATGCGTATTCCAATTTCATGCGTGCGCTGGCCCACGGAATAAGCGATCAGGCCATAAATCCCGATGGCCGAAAGGATCAGCGCGAGGAGGGCGAAGCTGACCAGCACCGTCACAAAAAATGGGTTTCCGTTCTTTTGACGCTCGATCACGTCCGGCATGCTCATCACGCGAGCCAGCGGAAGTCCGGCATCCACTTGCGCGACCGTGTTGCGCAGAGCGGAGGCCAAGCTATTCGGATCGGAACTTGTGCGAACCATAAGCGAGAACGAATTTACGGGGCGCTGAGAGAACTGCTCGTAGACTTCCGGATCGTCGCGAGTGTCCTCCGAATAGCTTTTCACGTTGACAACAACTCCGACGATCTGGCTCCATTCCGGCGTACTGCTGGTTACATCCAGGCGAATCTGTTTTCCGAGCGGGTCCTGATCCTGTAAGTAGCGATGCACAAACTCCTGGTTTACGACGACGACTCCCGGCGACTTGGCGTTATCCGTCTCCGTGAATGTCCGACCGCGCAGCAACGGGATGCCCGCAGTGCGGAAATAGTCGGCGCTTACGAGAACATTGAGCGCGCGGAGCCTTTGGTTGGCCGGCAACTCGGGCTGACCTTGGATCTGCAGAGTCACACTGCCGGGTCCGCTGGACGGCAAGTCGGACGTGACCGCGACTGCTTCGACACCCGCCATCTGTTGGAGGCGAGGAATCACCTCTTGGACGAAGAGAGACTTCTGTGAGGCATCCTTGTATCGTGCGTAGTCGAGTGTCAAGCCGGCGGTGAGGAGATGGTCAGGCTGGAAGCCGAGGTTCTGATGCTCAACCAGAAAAATCCAGCGAAGAAGGAGCCCGGTTCCTATCAGGAGAAACAACGCCAGAGCGATCTCGCCAGTGACGAGTACGGTTCGCAGGCGGCCAAGCGAACGGCTCGGCGAGGCCGCGCGGCTTTCGTCCTTGAGATTCGTGTTGACATCGGTTCGCGATGCGTTCAGCGCCGGAGCAAGGCCACACAGCACAGCACAAAGCAGCGAGATGGCCAGGGCAAAGAGCATAACGTTCCAATCCAGGCTCAGTGGTACAGCGCTCATGGCTTCATTGAAGTCCATGTTTGCTCGAACAAACTTAATGCCCCAGAAGGAAAGCAGAAGACCCATCGTTCCGCCGAGAACAGCAATCACCAAGCCTTCGCTCAGTAGTTGCAACACGATGCGCAGGCGACCGGCTCCGAGGGCGATGCGAATGGCCAGTTCCTTCCGGCGTCCGGACGCGCGCGCCAAAAGCAGCCCGGCAACATTGGCGCAGGCAATCAGCAGAACAAACGCCACTGTGGTCATTAGCATGGCTAGGCCCTGGCGAATGCCAAAATTGTAGACCAGGAAATCCGGAAGTGTGCGCACCGCAACACCCCAGCCTTTCTCAGTCTCGGGGAACATATCGCCGGCGCGAGTGGCCAGCGTAACCATTTGGGCGCGAGCCTCTTCGAGAGTTATCCCCGGTTTCAGCCGCGCGAACAGGAACAAGGAACGGTCCTTGCGTGCTGCTGCAGTTTGATCCGCAGCCGTCAGTGCGAGTGGCGTCCATAGTTGTGGAGTGAAGCCCAGCAAGCTGAAGCTCGCGGGCATCACACCGATAACCGTATAGCTCTCCCGGTTCAGCCGGATGGCATGGCCGATGCGCGAAGCGTCGGAACCGAAGTGTCGCTCCCAGAGCTCGTGGCTGAGAATGGCAACGTGTTCGTGCCCAGGTTGGTCTTCTCCGTCGGAGAAGGTACGTCCAAGCTGCGGAGAGACGCCGAGCACGTCGAAATAGTTGGGCGATACGGCGGCAGAGCGGAGCGCCTCGGGCTGGCTTTCCTCGGCGGAATGGCCCTGCGGGGTCAAGCTCACGGTACGATATTCATCCGCGGCGGCAATATCCGCAAACACATGGTTTGCTTGGCGCCAAGCGAAGTAATTTGGCGCGGAGACGGGAAACGCATCGGGCTGGAATCCCCCCGCTGGGTTGACAGAGGTAACCACCGTCACGCGCTCGGGTTCGCGACCCGGCGGACGCGCCAAAAGGAAACCGCTGACGAGACTAAACATCGTGGCATTCACCGCGATGCCCAGCCCCAGAGTGAGAACGGCGGCGGTTGTGAAGCCTGGGCTCTTGAGCAACTGGCGCATCGCGTAACGCAGGTCTTGCAGTAATGTTTCAATGAAGCTCACGCCGCGGGAATCGCGATGTTCTTCCTTGAGCTGCTCCATTCCGCCGAACTCCAGCCGCGCGCGGCGCCTGGCTTCATCCGGCGCCATTCCGGACTGCATGAACTTTGCGATTTGCTTATCAAAGTGGAAGCGAAGTTCTTCCTCTAGTTCCGCTTCCACGGCTTTCCTGCGAAAGAGAGCGCGCAAGCGCAACAGCAAATCATCCAGCATAAGCGCCTCCTAAGTGGTCTCGAGGATTTGCGCCACGGCAGCGGCAAGTTTGCGCCAGGTGCTTTCTTCCAGTTCGAGTTGTTTTTGCCCAAGCGCGGTTAGTTCATAGAACTTCGCACGACGATTGTTTTCCGAAGCTCCCCAGCGCGCCTTGATCCAACCCTTTCGCTCCAGACGGTGGAGCGCGGGGTAGAGCGACCCCTGCTGCACGAACAAAACTTTGCTGGAAATCTGATGGATGCGCTCCGAGATGGCCCAGCCATGCTGCGGCTCAAGCGCCAGCGTGCGCAGAATCAGGAGGTCCAGAGTTCCTTGCGGAAGATCAATTCGGCGGTCCGCCATCTATTCCCCCCTGTCGCTTCTACAGGAAGGTACCACTTCTCTTGTAGAAGTACAAGGGGAAACTCAATCACCCCATGGACAGCTTATTTTTTGAAGAAAATGGTGCCCGAGAGAGGACTCGAACCTCCACGGCCTTGCGACCACTGCGACCTGAACGCAGCGCGTCTGCCAGTTCCGCCACTCGGGCACGAGTGTAAGGAAATAAGCTCCGGACACACCGGAGTCTCATAGTACGAGGCTTTTTTATTCTGCCCGGCGCTTCAACCTTTGTCAACGCGACGAGCTTGCCGGGCTCTGGCCGCTGGCGCGTGCAGCGGTCCCGTTTTCCGCGGCGCGCTGAACGACATGCTCCAAGCTAAACCGGCGCCGCCAGCTTCGACTGACGGCGAATGATCGCATCCGCAAAGCGCTCCATCTCTTCGAGCTGCGGGCTGAATTGCAGGAGAACGAGGTCAACGCCCGCGGCCTCGAATTTGGCCAGGCGCTCGGCTACTTGTTCGGGCGTGCCGACAAGACCCGAACGCAAGCCACGATTCGACACAGAATAATCTTCCAGGGAGACGCGCTGCTCCAATTGCGTTCCGGCAAGCCATTGTTGGTAATTCGCGTAGCCCGCCGCGGATTGGTGAACGTTCGTGACGCGCCGCAGTTCGTCCTGTGCTTCGCGTTCCGTTTCGCGGACGATCGCATATCCTGCAACACCAAACTTCAGCGGCGGCAAATTGTGACGCGCGCGGCGCGCGCGCAGATCCGCGATTTTCTCGGCAACGCGCTCCGGCGGATCGCCGTGCATCAGGTACGCGTCACACTTTTCGGCGATCAACTCCTTCGCCGCTGGCGATTCGCCGCCTGCGTAGAGCGTCGGCCGCGGCTTGGCCACCGGTTTGGGCTCAAGCACATTGTCTTCGACACGGTAGTGCTTCCCTGAATATGAAAAATGGCCGTGCTTCCAAACTCCGTCCAAAACGTCGAGCCACTCGCTGGTGCGCGCGTAGCGGTCGTCGTGTTGCTCGAACGCTACTCCATACTTGCGCGCTTCGTCCGCCCACCACGAGGAAACTACGTTCAGCGTTAGCCGGCCATTGCTGATCCGATCGATGTTGGCCGCCTGCTTGGCCAACAGCGCGGGCAGATGGAACGTCGGCCGCACCGCCACCATCAATTCGATCCGCTCCGTCACCGCAGCCAGCGCGGCCGCCGTGGACCACGCATCCAGCGAGGGCGCTTCGACACCCTTGATGTCGTTGAGGTTGAGCTCAGCAATCAGCGTCAGGTCGAAGCCAATCTGCTCGCTCCGTTGCGCGAGCTTCTTCACGTACGCCCAACTCACTTCCATATTCTCGTTTTCGACATTGCGCAGCCAACCGCCAAAAACGGGAAGCCAGTAACCGTACCTCATCGCGGGCCTCCGCTCGCGGCAACATGCTCGTTGCGGCTCGCTTCGTGACGTTGCGCCTCAGCGATGAGGAAGTCCGCAAGCCGGGCGTAGGGATTGAAGCCGATGACGCGCACCGGATCGGCTACGAAATTCGAAAGCGCATTCACGTCGTAATAAAGTTGGCGCCCGGTGCGGTCGTCGGTGACGTACTCGATGCCGCCGACCTCGACACCGGCAAGTTCCACGATGCGCTCCACGTCTTTGATCACCTGCACCGGTGGTTCGTAGCCTTCCACTTTCATTCCGCTTTTCGGCGCGTCCACCGGGCAAGCGATGCGCGTGAGCTCTTCGCCTCTGGTGTTCTGGCAGATGTCTGCCGGACACAAGTTGTAGCTTTCGCCAGTGATGTGAATCTGAATGGCATAGAGAAATTTGCCGCCAAGAACTTCGACGCGTGTGATGATTCCATCGCGCGCGGTAAATGCTTCTTGCACCAACGCTGTGGAATCTATGCCAAAGTAGAGGCGGTTCGCTTCCACGGCTCCGCGCAGCTCTTCGCGCGAATTGAACCGCTCGATCCCCGCTCCGCTTCCGCCGATATTCGGCTTGATGACCACGGGATAGCCAATGGCTTCGGCGGCGGCCAGCGCCTGGGACGGATGATTGACGACGCGCGCTTTCGGATACGGCAATCCGAGTTTTTCCAGGTTCGCCAGTTGCAGCGCTTTCGAAATCTCGTGGCTGAAGCAACGGTAACCGTTGACCACGCGCACGCCCTTGCCCTCAAGGTGCGCAAGATAATTGAGCGTATAGAAGATGCCATGGCCCAGACCGCGCTGCCACGCCGAAGGACTCATGCGGTTGAAGAGCAGAGAATATCCCCGTTCCGGCGAAGCTACATCATAGTGGTGGTGCCGGGCATCAATTTTCAGCCACGGCACTGCGCGTTCATCGAGCTGCTGAAACAACGGCCGGAACCAGTCCGGATGCTCGTAGTAAATGGCGATGGGCTTTTCGAATCCATAGCCGTTTCCATTTGTCTCTTCGTTCATGAATCCTCGTGCTCAGTGTACTCTTGGAGTTTCCTTTAGGAGCCAGCATTGTCTTGCAGCCCTTGAGCAACCACTTCCATGGGATGAAGACAATCCCAAAGAGTTTCATTTTATTCCCCTGCCAACAAATCAGGACGATTGCGGAGCGTTTTCTCAAGAGCGGCGGCGCGCCGCCAATTGCCCACTTCCGCGTGATTCCCGCCAATCAGCACTTCCGGCACTCCCCAGCCGCGATACTCCGCCGGGCGGGTGTAATGGGGAAAGTCCAGGAGAACGTGACTCGCGACGGGTGGCTGGTGACTCGCGGGGCCGACCGGATGAAGCGCCGCGGATTCTGCCCGCCCGACAGCGCTGAAGGACTCGTTCTGTGAGGAAGCTTCATTCCCTAGTGCTCCAGGTAACAAGCGCGTGACCGCATCCACAACCATCACGGCCGGCAGCTCACCGCCGCTCAGCACGAAATCGCCGATGGATATTTCCTCTGTCGCGAGATGGTCCGCTACACGTTCATCCACGCCCTCGTATCTACCGCAAATAAAAATGATTCGGTCCAACTGTGCGTAACGCCGAGCCGTTTCCTGCCGGAACAGCTTTCCCGCGGCGGACATCAGCACAATGGCGGTCTTCGGATCAGCAGCTCCTGGCTTTAATGCGTCGCCGACACCGCGCCCAAGCAGCGATTCCACCGCTTCAAATAGCGGTTCCGGCTTCAGCACCATGCCCTCGCCGCCGCCGAACGGCCGGTCATCCACGGTGCGGTGCCGGTCCTTCGTAAACACGCGCAGGTCCTGCACATTGACCTCGACCAGGCCGGTTTCGCGCGCACGGCGCAGAATGCCGTGATCCAGCGGCCCCGCAAAAAACTCTGGGAAGATCGTGATGAGATCGAAGCGCATGCAAGACCAGTGTAGCCAATGGAAGGTCCAGCCGCCATTCTGACTTAATTTTTACTGTATTTTCATTCGGCTCACAGTGTAAATCGTCAGCCCCTGTAATTTGCCAGACTGGAACTATTTCTGTCCCTTTGGACAGCTTGCCTGTTCCCGCAGGGCTCGTTAACCTCGTGCTAGCGAACCAGTTAGGGCCAAACTGAGGCCGGGGGCTTGGGAGCTTTCATCGTGCGAGATCGGACTACTCAGGAGGCAATCTCCATGTTGTTTTCTGCTCGCGGATTCCGCATTCCTTTCTTGTATTCATTGGCCGCCATTCTTTTTCTATCCGCTGGCTGCGGCAGCTATAGTGGCGGCAATGGTGGCGGAACTGCCCCAACGGCGCCCACTAACCTTGTAGCGACGGCCGCCAACGCGCAGGTTAATCTGACCTGGAGCGCAAGCTCAGGCGCGACCAGTTACTATGTGAAACGCTCGACAACGAGCGGCACTGAAGCCCAAATCGCCACAGTCTCGACCACAAGCTATTCGGACAACAACGTATCCAATGGAACGAAGTATTATTACGTCGTATCGGCATATGACTCCCACGGCCAGAGCGCCAATTCGGCAGAAGTTAATGCGACACCTACCGCTCCTGCAACACCGCCTGCCGCACCCACAGGTTTGACTGCCACCGCTGGGAACGCGCTGGTCACCTTGAGTTGGAGCGCCAGCAGTGGCGCAACCAGCTACAACGTGAAGCGTTCCCCTACCAGCGGCAGCGGTTACGCAAAGATCGGCACATCTGCCATGCCGGGATTCACGGATACTGGCCTGACAAACGGCACACCGTACTACTATGTTGTGTCCGGTGTGAACGCAGCCGGCGAGGGTGCCAACTCAACTCAAGCAACGGCAACACCGGTCAACGCTGCGCCGGATGTGACGATCACTATCGATCCCAGCAAGACCAAGCCGATTTCTCCCTACATTTACGGAACGAATTTTTATTCGGGAAATACTTCACCGCAGCCCGGCTTCACCTTTGACCGCGACGGTGGCAACCGCTGGACCGCCTATAACTGGGAGACGAACGCGTCAAATGCGGGCAGTGATTATCTCTACGAAAACGACGCTTATCTGAGCAGCAGCAATGTCCCGGCCGAAGCGGTGCGCAGTTTTATTGCAAGTGACCAAGGCGCGGGCCTGGCGAGCCTTGTAACCTTCCAACTTCAGGGCTACGTGTCTGCGGACGAGAGCGGCCCTGTAGCACGCCCCTTCCCGAACTTGACGCGTTTCAAGCCCGTGGTGGACAAGAAGAGCACTGTTTCCAATGCTCCTTTTACTTTCGATCCCACCAAATTCGATTCCAATGTTTACATGGACGAGTTCGCCTGGGCGTTGGACCAGAGGCTCTCGGGCATGGGAATCTTTGGAGCGACTCCCACGCACCCGACGTTTATCAGCCTCGACAATGAGCCGGATCTTTGGAATTCCACTCATGAGGAGGTCCAGGGCTCGACGAACATCTCCTCGACCAAGTTCATCAGCAAGACTGTCATGCTTTCAGAAGCTCTGAAGGACCAATTCCAGAATTTGACCATCTTCGGGCCGGTGAACTACGGATTTAACGGTATCTACAGTTGGCAAGGGGATTCGAGTCTGAGCCCAACACCCAGCGGCGCGAACTGGTTCGCGGACAAGTACCTCGCGGGGATGAAGACCGCTTCGACTGCGTATGGAAAACCAGTCGTAGATGTTTATGACTTCCACTGGTATTCGGAAGCTACGGATGGCACGACTAGGGTCACTAACATGACTGGCTCGACGCTAACGGACGCCCAGATTCAGGCCGTCGTGCAAAGCCCGCGCAGTCTGTGGGACCCAACATTCACTGAGAATTCCTGGATTACGAACTCCGTCCTCGGCGGACCTATACAGATCCTCAGCCGGCTTCAGGCCAAGATTAATGCCGAGAATCCCGGGATGAAGATTGCCATCACCGAATATGAGAACGGCGGCTTCAATCACATCGCGGGAACCATCGCGCAGGCCGACAACCTCGGCATCTTTGGAAGCGTGGGGCTCTTCGCGGCCAACTTCTGGCCGCCAGGTGGTATTTATTCCTACACCCTTGCTGGCTTCCGCGCGTTTCGAGGTTTCGATGGGGCCAACGCGAACTTCGGCGACACTTCGCTTCAAACGACGTCCAGCGCTGTCCAGAACGTAGTTGTTTATGCCAGTTCGGACACCACTACGCCTGGCCGTGTCGTCATCGTCGCCATTAATCGCTCCAACGCCGCGAAAGTTACGGCCATCAACGGCCAGACGCTCTCCGGCACAGCGCATTTGTATCAGATGACAGCCGCTACTGCGGCGGGGCAGACTGTAGTCGAGCCCGTGTCTATTGGCACGATGGCTGTGAGTGGCTCGTCGTTGACGATCACGCTTCCGGGATATAGCGTCACCACGATCGACGTTCATTAACGCGATGCTGCCACTCAGCCGCGATGTACCGCCAAAATCTACACCTTGAACCGCGGCAGCCACCGTGGGACGCAGCGGCAATACTCCTCGTATTCGGCGCCGAATTTCTGTCTTAGCGTTGGTTCCTCGATAAGCAGCACGAACAAAATCACGCCGACCGCGAATACAGCCGCCAACTCCACGAGCGCCAGGGAGTGGAAAATCGCCGCTTCGCCCAAGACGATAGATCCAACGCTCCAATACATAGGATTCCGCACAATGCGGTAGGGTCCCTCGACAACCAGTTTCTTGGGAGGATCGAGCGGCAGTGGCGTACCCTTCCCCCGCACCGCGAAACCCCAGAAAGCACACGCCAAATAAAGTGTGATTCCGGCGACGATGAGTAGCCACCCCGCGGCACCGACTCCTCGCACATCCGGCCGCACGCCGCGCGGCAGCATCCAGTAGGGCATCAGCGCGGTCCAAAAACCAGGAACGAAGACAGTGAAGATCAGAGTTCGAATGATGGGAGACATTGAAAGTAGCGTACACCCACTGCTCTATTCGCGGTTGAGATCAGGAAGGCCCTCGGGCAGCAGCACATCAATTCGGCGCGCAGCTGTGTCGATCTTTTTGCAGATATCCACGGCCAGTGGAATCAGAATTTCTCCGCGCGATGTTTCCACTGCCAGCAACGGCGTGCCGGAGACCTCTTCCCCTGGAAATTGTACATCGCGAACTGTCCCAAGAAAGGACGGCACTTCGGCCAGCGAACACGGCGAAGAAGACAGGATCGGAATAGAGGCAGGATTTTCAAATACGGAACAGCCGATAAGGTCCGAGACGAAATGCTGCCCCGCAGGCAGCGTTACGCGCTGTTCGAAGGGAAGCAGCACCTCAAGCCCGCGGAATTTTTCCGCTTCCGAGATGGAATCGACGCCCTCAAAATGAAAAACGGCCTGCCCGCGATGATTCTGGCTCAGCCAGCATGATTGCAGCGCCATCCGGTGCGGTTCATTTTTGCTCTCGGCGTGTCCAACGAAGACTTCCCGCAATCGTGTTAGGCGTTCCGGAAAATCAGTGAGGATTTCAGCGGCGACTTCGCCCTTGTTGCCGCGCGCCCGCAGGATGCGCGCAACCAGGACCCAGCGTGGGGTTTCAAGGCTCAATGGGAAGTAGGATTGTCCACACATCCGCGGAATGCAAGACCGCCAAGCCGTCAATCTTCAAGAATTTCAAGAGTAAACCGCTTGTGCAGCTTCATCCCGGACGCGCCCAGCAGCGTTCGAATCGCTTTGGCAGTCCGCCCCTGGCGCCCGATCACCTTGCCGAGATCCTCGGGATGTACGCGCAGTTCCAGCACGGTGACTTGCGACCCGTCGACAGACTTCACCTGCACGTCCTCGGGATGATCCACGAGCGCCCGGGCGATGGCTTCAACCAGTTCCTTCATAGGGTCCCTGGGAATGGCGCCCCGGTGAAAGCCGGGAACGCGCAAATTTCAGGAAGGCGCCGAACTAAGCAATCTTCTGCTGACGGAGAAAGCTGCGCACCGTATCACTGGGCTGCGCTCCCAGTCCCATCCAATACTTGATGCGCTCCGCGTCGAGCTTGAGCTCCGCCGGCTTCTTCAGCGGATCGTACGTGCCCACCGCTTCCTTCACTCGGCCGTCCCGCGGCCGGGTCCGCTCAATGACCACCACGCGGTAAAAGGGCTTCTTTTTCTTACCAATCCTCGACAACCGAATCGTTAGCACTAAGTCAGTCCTCCTGAACCTTACCATTCTAGCCTGCCGGGGTGCCACGCGGCAATCGAAGTCTCAGCACGGAGGTCCACCAGCGTTGAAACACACGATTCATTGCTGAAATAGGGCCACACAACCCCTCGCCTATTTCGGCCCAGGCCCCAGCGTTCGGCTAAAAGGGGAAGCGCACTGAGAAAATGCCGTTGTGGTTGTTCCTGTGAAAGTGGGTCGTGGCGATCTGCATTCCTCCGCCTACCGTGAATCCCAATCTCTTCCAGAGATGGATTCTGCCGATGACCAGCCCTGGGGTCATGAAAACCTGAGTCTTTCCATCGTCCGGACCGTCTTGGAAATGGGTGTAGTTTACTTCCACTTCCGGCCAGAACTTCCGATAAAAGTGATACTGAAACGCGTTGTTCCAGGGAAACGTTCGGCCGATCACGGCCTCGTTGCCCGTCGGTAGTGTCGCGCCAAAAGTGCCTTGAACGTCGAAGGCTCCAAAGCCCTTACCATAGGCGATCGTCGGCGTGATGATTGCGTCGGTCGCTCCGTTCTTGTACTGACCGGTGGGAAGAGTCGTTTGAAAGAACGCCGTTAAGATGTACTTTCCGTGTTCTTCATTGGAGGAAAGGATCCGGTACTTCACAAGGAAGCCCCAATCTCCAAATCCATCCTTTACGGCGGGGTTGTTGTGCACGATGTAGGCGGGCGGAGCCACCAAAATTACTTCGACGCGCTCGGCAGGAATGAGCTCTAGTCCTTTCGCGCCCCCATAGTTCTCCGTCGTGACGCCGCTGTTGTTCGTCTGCCAGAAAATATCGAACCGATATTCCTCTTCGAGACGCGGCGTGGTCGTGGTGAGCGGTGTAACCCAATGAGGCTGCTCTGCCTGCGTCTTGTCCACGCGCTTGAACCAGTTTGCAAAGTAACCTGGATCGGCTCCTCCGCTGGAATTTGCCGTACTCTGCGAATGGGAAGGATCTGCGCTGAGTAGAAGGACGATAATGATGACAAACGCTTTCTCACAGAATCTCACGGTGTCTCCTTTGTTTCCAGAATTAGATTCCTTGTTACTGCGGCATAACGCAGAAATCTAATTCTCGCACTTTAGTGCAGATTGAATCGATAAATCAAATCGTATTAATACGAATTATAACGGAGGCAGGCCCATCGAAAATGTGGCTATTTCGATCGTGCGACTCTTATGGAACTCTCTACTCGTATCTCAGGCAAGCGATGGGATCAAGATTGGCTGCCAGATTTGCCGGATAATAGCCGAAAAACAAGCCCACCCCGACGGAGATCACAAATCCAATCGTCACCCACAGGTAAGAGAGCGTTGCGGGAATCGAAGGCACAAGAGTCCGTACCGTTATGGATACTCCGGCGCCGATCAAGATGCCGATAGTGCCACCAACCAGGGTGAGCACCACGGCCTCCAGCAAAAATTGCAGGCGGACATCCGCGCGGCGGGCACCGATGGCTTTGCGTACGCCAATTTCCTGGGTGCGCTCCGTCACCGAAATGAGCATGATATTCATCACGCCGATGCCGCCCACCAGCAGCCCAATCGAGCTAATAACCGTGGTCAAAATCACGAGGGCGCCGGTGAGTTGGCTCCATAAATGGCTGATGAAATCCGGCGAGCTCAGCTCGAAATCGTTCTCCTTGCCGGCGGGAATGCGCCGCAAGCGCCGCATCGCCTGAATGACCTCGCCTTGCGCCGTCTCGACGTTTACATTCTCAGGGACGGTGAACGCCATAATCAATTCTTTCGCCTCCGGATACTCCTTTTTGAAGCAGCTCAGCGGAATGACCCCGAAGATATCCACTCCAGGTCCGACAAACAAGCCCTGGTCGTGTTGGAACACGCCGATCACTTCGTAGACGCTGCCGTTGATGCGCACAGTTTTGCCAAGGGCGTCGGTGTTGGGGAAAAGCGATTCGCTGATGGCCGCTCCAAGGACGACGACCGGACGGGCATGCTCCTGATCGAAGGCGCTGATGAAACGGCCGCGCTCGATGCTGAACAAGGGGATGGCGTCGATGTACTGCGGCTCGGCGCCGCGCACGATGACCTTCTCGACGCTATAGTGCCCGCTGGTGATCAGATTGGAATCGCCGAAGAAAAATCCGCGTGTGCCGATGGTGGTCAATGCCTGAACGTCTGGAGCGGCATCGCGGATGAAACCGGCATAGTTGTATTCAAAGTACTTCCGCGTTCGAATGCTTTCAGGCCAACGCGAAGGGTCCGAGCCCGGCGGAAATCGCGAGATAAAGTAGGTGCGGGAGCCGAGCGATTCCACGCGGTCCTGCACGAACTTATTGAGGCCCTGGATGATCGCCGCCATGGAAATCACCGAGGAGACCCCAATGACGATACCGAGCACAGTCAATGCGGAGCGCACTTTGGACGAACGCAGCGTCTCCATGGCGGCAAGGAAATTTTCCCGGGCTTGCGCCAGCGTCATGATCGCCATTAGTCAGACCTCAGCGCGACAACAGGGTCCAGCTGTGCAGCGCGCACCGCCGGATAGATCCCGAAAAACAATCCGACCACGGAACTCAGAATGACCCCGAGCACGGCGACCCACGTTTGGACGGAAGCCGGGAAAGGCGTGTAGGTGCGCAGAGTGAGCGCCACCAAGAATCCCATCGAGATGCCCGCGATTCCCCCGGCGATACACTGGATCACGCTCTCTACGATGAACTGCCGCAAAACGTCTCGCTTCGTCGCCCCGACGGCGCGCCGCACGCCAATCTCCCTCCGCCGCAAGCTGACGCTCACCAGCATGACGTTCATGATGACGATTCCGCCGATGACCACCGAAATCGCGCTCACCAGGATGAACACGGCAAAAAACGCCGAGCTGATGCTGCGCCACAAGCTCATATAGCTTTCCTTGGTGCCGATGAAGAAGTCGGCTTCCATCGCCTGGTCCTGCGCTTTTTCAAAATTCTGCGTGCTGGTCTTTACGTTGATGATCAGGCTGGTGGTGTGCTCTCCCTGGATGCCAAGAAAAACCGGCAACGGCGCCATGACGAAATTGTCCTGGTCCTGCCCGAGGACGCTGCCAACTTTTTCCATTACGCCGATCACCATGAGTTCATTGTTGCCGAGGCGAATGGTTTTCCCGACGGGGTCCATGCCGAGAAATAACTGCTGCATCAGCGTGTCGCCAATCAGGCAGACCCCGGCGCGATGCTCGGCTTCGGTAGGAGTGAAGTAGCGGCCGAGCTGGACCGTTCGCGTATCAATGTCCGCCATGTTGGCGGTTTGGCCAGAGAAACTCACGTCCGGCACCTCTTTGTTGCCGTATCGCGCCCGCGCCGTGGTGCTCGCCGTGGCGCCCACCTCTTCGCACGCGGGGCATCCATCGGCTACTGCGCGCATGTCCTCCATTTCAATCTTTTTGTACTTAAGGGCCTTGATGATGATGTTGAAGTCCGTCACTGCAAAAGGCGTGCGTGCGATTTGGAATACGTTTGTGCCTAGGTTGGCGATCTTCTGTTCAACGTAAAGATTCGCGCCCTGGACGATGGTCATGACCGTTATCAGAGTGGCCACACCCATGGTCAGACCCAGCATCGTCAGCGAAGCGCGCAGCTTATGCGCGCGCAGGGCGCTGAAGCACTGCGCTAAATTGTCACGGATGGCGAGCATGGGCGAGGAGGAAGCCCCTCCAGATACTTTACCGAATCTTGCCAGGCGCAACCCGGGAATTCGCGGCTGGCCACCGAGCGGCGGTCACACGGGAACGAACCGCACGCGATCAAGCCTGAAATGCTGCTACATCCATCACTATGAGATTACGTTGAAAGGCGCTGGGAAATTACATATTGCGATTCTTGAACACCGTGTTGACGAGATAGGTGATCTTGTTCCTGAACCCAAGTACGGCCGAACAGCGTAGAAGAACTCCGCGGCATCCTCGTCCCGGCGTGTCACGGAAGGGACTTGGAAGGCTCCCGCGAGATCTTCTTGTTCTGCTTATTCTTGTACATCAGGGCGTCAGCTTCGGAGAGGAGTTGTTCAACGTTCGAAAGCCGGTCCGTGTCACCAGGAACGATTCCAACACTGATGGACAGATCGTAAGTCCGGCTCAGCATCGCATTGCAAGCATCCAGTTTGTGTTCCATTCGCCGAACGACTGTCCCGATGCCGTCTTTGTCAGCCTCAAGCATAAGAGCCGCGAATTCATCACCTCCGAGGCGGGCAAGGATGTCCGAATGACGGAATGAATCC
>WNFJ01415061.1_pt2 | contig 17055 bp, 16 predicted proteins | sample 5400461 | NCBI WGS metagenome assembly WNFJ01 (sample SAMN13153349, study PRJNA577476) | soil metagenome | isolation source: 115 cm saprolite on Douglas fir-dominated hillslope | place: USA:California | collected 2013-09-17 | reverse complement strand
GATGCCCATCGTCACGTCGTCGACGACGGCGCCAAAGTTGTAGAGCGGCACTCCGTCAGAGCGCAGCAGGACGAAGTCTTGTTGGGCGGAGTTGGGCGTGGTCACTGCGCCGAAGACTTTGTCGACATACGTGACGCTACCGCTTTCCGGCGATCGGAGACGAACGACGTAAGAACGGTCCGGCTGATCGGTGCGATCGCGGCACGTGCCCGGATACTTGAAGGAAGCTTTCGGGTCGCGGGCTTTAAGAGCGGCTCGCTGGACTTCCAGGTCTTCTTTGGTGCAGTAGCAGCGGTACGCCTTGCCAGCCCGTATCAGAGACTCGCTTTGCTCTCGGTAAACGCCGAGGCGATCCATCTGTGTGTACGGCCCGTAGGGACCGCCCACTTCGGGCCCCTCGTCCCAGCCTAGGCCGAGCCACTCGAGCGATTCGATGATCACGCGAACGCTTTCGAGCGTGCTTCGCTCGCGGTCTGTGTCCTCGATGCGCAGAACGAACGCGCCGCCCGTCTTCTTGGCCCATAGCCAATTGAAGAGCGCGGTACGAACCCCGCCGATGTGGAGATACCCGGTCGGCGACGGAGCGAAGCGGACACGTGTGCGCCCGATGCTCGCTGGAAGGGCGCCTGCGCCTACGCCAACGCCTACCATCTCAAGCACGAGTAGCAGACTGCGTCGCGCGATTCCACAACGCCCCGTCTAGCGCTATCCTCCCCTCGCGGCTGTGGGGTCCAATGTGAGCGCAAGCCAGAACCGCCACCCCCTGCTGGGCAAGACAACCGGGACGCTACTCGTCATGCTGGCCGCCCTCGCGGTGCCGTACATGGCTCCCGGGCTGGGCCACCTGCGAGTCGTTCATCCCCCGTGGAACGCCGATACGGCGCCCGAGCTTGACGAGACGGAGCAACCCCGAGCGGCCACAATGCGAGCTTCCCCCTCGGCGGGCGAGCAGCCATTGCCAGCTTCCGAAAACCTGCCGACCATTAACAATGCCCTTCCCGCGGGGCCCACTGCGTCTCTGCCCGACATCGATCCCAGCGTGCGGGCGATCCTTCGCCCAACACCCATCGAGGACCCGAACGGGCACGCGCTCGATGCGTTCTTCGCGCGGCTATTGCGCACCGAACACCGAGAACCCGGCGCGGTAACGCGAATCCTTTATTACGGGGATTCGACGATTGCGAGCGACTACGTTTCGGGCACCGTCCGGCGTCGCCTCCAGACGCGCTTCGGAGATGCTGGGCACGGTTTCATTCTCATATCCAACCCGTGGGAGTGGTACTTCCATAATGACGTCGCGCATGCATCTGCCGGCGAGTGGACCGCCAGCCGACTCGCCGGACCGCTTGCTGCCGACGGGGCGTACGGATTGGGAGGCGTGGGGTTTGCAAGTTACGGAGGCGGAATCGCTTGGTTTGGGACGGCGACGCACGGCGACTTCGGCCGAAACGTAGGGCGCTTCGATCTCTACTACCTCGAGCAGCCCGGCGGCGGCGACGTTGAACTGAGCGTGCGCGGAGGGATTCGCGAACGCTTCTCAACGCGAGGCGAGACGAAGGTTTCGCGGGTGCGATCTCTGCAGGTGGAGGACGGCGAAGGCAAGCTCTCGGTCCGGGCGGTAGGAGGTGGGCCGGTTCGCCTATTCGGTGTTGCGCTGGAACGCAATCGCCCGGGGGTCGTCTGCGACGCGCTGGGATCGCACGGCGCCATGGCGGTCGTTTGGCAGCGTCAGAACCGGAAGCACTGGAAAGAGCAAATGGCATTGCGCGATCCCGCTCTGGTTGTTTTGCAGTACGGCACCAACGAAAGCGAGCTGTCACAACTGGACCACGACGAGTACGAACGGGCGTTCTCGGAGCTGATCGACGAGTTGCACGAAGTCGCCGAAGGGGCTTCCATACTGGTCGTCGCCCCGCTCGATCGCGCCGAAGTCCGCGCGGGAAAGCTCGTCACCCGCCCGATCATCGTCGACCTCGTGGCCATGCAGCGGCGTGTCGCACTCGCCCACGGCGCATCGTTCTGGAGTACTTTTGACGCGATGGGCGGCAAGGGCTCGATGGCGCATTGGGTCAAGGCCAGGCCGCAGCTTGCCGGCGCGGACCTGACGCACACGACTCCGCTCGGAGCCGAGGTGCTCGGCGGAATGTTGAGCGACACGCTCGCGGCTTCGTTCGACCGTTGGGGACGGGGCGGATCTTAACGGGCGGCCACGTCCCAGGTCTTGGGCACACGAGGCTCCGCCCGCCACGCTTCGTAGGAGCGCAGCAAGTCGGTGGTCAATGACGTTGCAAGCTGCGCGTAGCCGCTGCGCTTGAGATGAACTCGATCGCGCGCAGCACGAGGCTCGGCTTCCGAAGCCCACGTGACCATGCTGCCGGGCCCTCCCATGGCTTGTAGCTGGTCGTAGAAAGCGCAACCTCCGGCGGACGCCACGTGCTTTTGCACGGCGACGATGTCGAGCACGCGTGCGGACGTCGTCCATTCATCAGGGTCGCCCTTGCTTGCGAGCGCAAGATCGGGCGGACCGAGAAGCAAACACGATGCACTCGGCACCGCGCGCGCCACCCGGCCCAGAAGGTCGACCAGGGCGCGCTCGTACTCGGTCATTTCGAGTTTCGAGTCGAGAGCTTCGTTGGTGCCATACGCCAAGACCACCAGGTCAGGTGCCCTGCGCCGCAGCTGCTGCGCAAAGTGTTCCTCGCTCCAGTGAAGGGGTGTGAAGACTTGCGCACCGTTGATCCCCAGCGCGTCTACCAGCACGCCAGCCTTGGCGCGGTCCAAGGTCATCCCAAAGACGCGCACGGAACCGTCGCCCACCGTTCGCAACTCGACTTCGTGCGGGGCATCGGGCACTTCAAACGCAAAGAAACCGGAATCCGACCGCGGCGCACGAGTCGCAACCCGCCCCGCGTGCGTCCCGTCGATGAAGACGTCGAAGCTGCCTCCGCGCGGTTGCTGCCAATAGTCTAGCTCGACCCTCGACGAAGGAGGCGCCACCTGAGTCCACGCCCGCGCGCCACGACGATCCGCGTCGATCGCGACGCCCAGCAGACCGTAACATCCGTCCCCCGAGAATCGTCCTTCTTCGGCGTGGATCCTCTTGGGTGCAAATTCCTTCGTCATTCCCCCTCGGATGCCGTCCTGAACGTACGTCTTCCACGGTTTGCCCATGGAAACGAAGCCCCGGCCACCATCCCCAAAGCGTGCCTGGAGCAGCCTCCGGAAGACGGCTGCGCCGAGGTCGCTTGCCGTGTGCGAGTCGCCGTACTGCACGATGCGCACGTCGTCGTGCGAGTGCCCGCCCTCGAGGGCGCTCAAGGCCTCGTAGAGGTGTGACAACCTGTTCGCACCGTCCAAGTAGCCCACAGGAGGCATCGACGATCGCGGCTCGAGAGAAGGCCGTGCCGGAGGGGCCACCCCCGATTCAGTGTCGCCCGGAGGAGCCAAGGCCAGACTCAGACGGTCGAAGCGCGGGGCAAAGGCCAGCTCGGCGTTAGGGCCCTTCGCGGGACCCGCTGGGCCGTTGCCACAGCCCAGCGGAGCCACCAGGACTGCCAAAAGACAGAAGACGCGCACGGCACAGCGATCGTGGCACGCAAGCCGGCAATGGCGCAAATGACGAGCTTGCCGCGGCCGCCTTGCCCGTCGTTAGGTTTGTCGTTTGGGGCCCCGACCCCAAACGGCTACTTTAGCCTTGTCGTTTGGGGCCCCGACCCCCAAACGGCTACGGTTCTCAGGTGCTCGACCTCGGCCCACGCGCGCGCGTTGCCTTTGCCGCCTCGTGGATCGCGGGCCAGCTCGGGCTCGTGCTCACGGCAGGAGGCCGCGCGGATCACATCTTTGGCTTTCGCATGTTCCCAGAAGCGTCCACCCTGGAAATTCACGTGACGCGCGTGACGGCCGCAGGAGAGCTGCCCGTCCCCCGCGGTGAGTGGAGCGCGCGCGACGCGTCGGGGCAATTGAGACACTTCCGCTGGCGTGATCGTGTGCGTGATCCCGTCCTGGCCTCGCTCGACGAGCGGGTCTTCGCCTCCTACGGCGTAGACGCGCAGCTTGCTCGGCTGCAGCGCGCGCTTGACGATGTCGCCGATCACCTTCAGGAAGACGCGGAAACCAAGCGCCTTCGCGCGAACGTCATCGTCCGAAAGAACGGGCGTGACCCCCACGAGCTGACACTCCTAAGCCACCAAGGGCGGGAACCCTGACATGCGGACTGCCATCCTGCGCTGGCGCGACGAGGTGGGGGATACCCATGCGCTCGGTCTCGTGCGCATCGCACTTGGCCTGCTTTTATTCGTCAACGCGCTGCGCGCCGCTCGCGAGTTGCAGCAGGATTACTTTGGCGACGTGTTTCATTGGTCGATCCTCCCCGAGGGGCTGGTGCCATCGCGAACCGCGTACGCGATCCTCGTCGCGCTGCAGCTTCTCCTGGCGGCGCTTGTCGTATCGGGCCACCGCGCGCGGACGGCGCTCTTCGCAAGCGCGGTCGTGGGCGTGTACGTCCTCTTGTGCGATCGCCTCCAATTTCATCACAACCGCGCGGCGCTCTTCTTCTATTCGCTGCTGCTCTCTTTTTCGCCCTGCGACCGATCGCTCTCCATGGCCGTTGCACTCACGGGCACCGCCGGGCCCCTGTGGGCGGCGCGACTCGCCCAGCTGCAGGTCTCGCTTATCTACGTCGCGTCCGGCGGGTCCAAGCTTGTCGACGCCGATTGGCGGGGGGGGCGCGTTCTCATGGAGCGAGCCACTCTATACGGACAACAGGCCATCGAGCGCGGCGCCCCCGCCGGCGTCGTGCAGCGTCTAGCCCAGGCCGACGTTGCGAGCGCGCTCGCCAAGATTGCCATCGCGACCGAGCTCCTTCTCGCCGTGGCCCTGTGGCTCGACTCCACGCGCGTTTTCGCGCTCTGGTGGGGGATATGGTTTCATTTGAGCATTGAGGCCACGAGCCGCGTCGAAAGCTTCACATGGCTGACGTTGGCACTGTATGCGTTATTTTGTATTCCCGACGTACGCGCTCGAAAGCTCTACTACGATGCCAGCCGGTTTCGCGGGCGAGTCTTCGCGAGGGCAGTCCGGCTATTCGACTGGCTGGCGCGCTTCGATGTGAAGGCCTGGGCGCCGGACCGCGTGGTCCAGGGGCATGCCGTTGTCGTCATCCGCAGGGACGGCTCGCATGCAACCGGCCTCGGCGCCCTCGCGATGGTGGCACGCTGTACCCCGCTCGGCTTTCCGATGTGGGCACCCTTGGCTCTGGTAGCGAGTTTCACCAAAGGCGGCGACGCGAGCCTAAGAGCTTGAGGGGCTTGACGGCTCGCCCGCCGCCACGGGATACGTGGACCTCGGTTTTTTCAAAGGCAGGCGCACGATGACTCTCGCAGGCAAGTCGGTTCTCATCACGGGCGGAGCCTCCGGCATTGGCCAAGGCATCGCGTTGGCTTTCGCGGAGCGCGGGGCTCACGTCGCCATTACGTACATGACGAGCGATCCCACCGCGACGATTGAGAAAATCCGAGCGCTTGGAGTTCGAACGTTGGCCATGCAAGCGGACCTGCGCGACGAAAAGACGGCAAACGACGCTGTGATGCGGACCGTTGAAACACTTGGAAGCCTGGATGTCCTCGTGGCCAACACGGGCGGCCTCTTGAAGCGATGCCGTGTCGTCGACACGCCGCTCGAGCTTTGGACCGAGGTTCTCGCCGTCAACTTGACCGCCACCTTCCTGTGCTGCCGGGCCGCCTTGCGCCACATGGAGACCAAGAAGAAGGGCAATCTCATCATCATCAGCTCGCTCGCTGCCCACGACGGCGGCGGCTTTGGCGCAAGTCACTACGCCGCGACCAAGGGGGCCCTTTTGACCTATACGCGCGCGGTCGCCAAAGAGGTGGGCCCCCTCGGGATACGCGTCAACGGCGTGGCTCCGGGCCTCATTGGAACGCGCTTTCACGATTCGTTCACGCCGGCTGACGCGCGCAAGGCGACGGTGGAACGCACTCCGCTGCGGCGCGAGGGCACTCCGCGAGACGTGGCCGGCGCGGCGGTCTTTCTTGCGTCGGACGACGCGGACTTCATCACCGGAGAGACCATCGAGGTCAACGGCGGCCTCGGGGTTTACTAGGGGGGCGGGCGGGCCCGCATTTATCGTAATGCGACGACGGATAGCGATCGCAGTATTGTCATCCGCAGCATTCGCGTCGGCGCTCGGATGGTCGGCTACGGCGTCGGCAGAGGCGGCACCGCCCTCGGCGACGAGCACGCTCGAGGTCGTGCACATCGACTCGCCAAGCGCGGTTGACCTGGAGCATGATGACGGATCGAAGTGGGTAGTCGTCTGCACCTCGCCGTGCGACAAGGCGCTGCCTGCCAGCGGGGAATACCGCATCAACGGCGCCGGCGTACGCGCTTCCAGTGCATTTGGCATCGAACCGGGTAGCAGGCGAACGCTCAGCGTGGAGCCCGGATCGTCGGGCGCCCATACCGGCGCCTTGGTCGTGACGATCGTCGGGGGTGTCGGCTTGTTGCCGGGAGTGGGTGTTTCCGTCCTGGTCCTCGGAGCGACCATCGTTGGTGTGATCTTCGGCTGCCCCATCTCCGAGGCGTTCAGCAAGGGTTCCTACGTGTCCTGCGTGGGAGACTTCGCCAGCTACTTCGTTCCGGGCTACAGCTCGCCCGCGGTGTGGGGCCCGGCCGCAGCAGGAGGGGCCCTACTCGTCGTCGGCATCGTGTGGCTCGTCGCCTCGCCCCGCACGACGGTGACCCAGGTTGCGGCATTGCCCGCCAGGCCCCGCGCGACATCGTGGCGAGCGCCCCTATGGGATGAGGCCCACGTGTTCACGGTCCCGGCCGCGACGCCGATTGTGAAGCTAAGGTTCTAAGGGGGTCGAGACGGAACCCCTGGAGCTTCTCTTTGAACGAGACGGGCTACCGTGGTTCGGTTTGCCATCGTCTCTCTCGGCCATTTACGGAGGCGACTTGGGATTCAGCAGGCCGCGGCTGTTTGCCAATTTCGTCTCTTCGATAGACGGCGTTGTGGCGCTCCCCACGGGTGACGAATCGGGACACCTCGTTAGTGGGCACAGCGAGGCCGACCGATTTGTCATGGCGCTCCTGCGCACATGCGCTGACGCGGTTGTTGTCGGCGCAGGAACCTTCCGCAAGGCCGCGGGACACTTGTGGCATCCGGAGGCGATCTACCCCAACGGGGCGAAGGCCTTCGAAGAAACCAGGAGTCGCCTGGGTCTGACGCGTCGCCCTACACTAGTGCTTGTCACCGGATCCGGATTGATCGACACGACCCAACCGGCCGTGCGCGAGTCAATCGTGGTCACTACCCCTGCCGGGGAAGCACGGTTACGGCACCAAGTTCCGTCAACCGCCCGGATCATGGTGAGCGACAGCGACAAGATTCGCTTCGCTGACATGATTCCATTGTTGCATAAACGAGGGTTGAGACTCTTGCTCACCGAAGGTGGACCGTCGCTCGTCGGCCATCTTGTGGCCGAAACCGTGCTCGACGAACTGTTCGTAACTTCGTCGCCAAAGCTTTTTGGACGCTATCCGAACGACCATCGCAAATCGCTCATCGATGGCCTCGACCTCGCCGACCGCTCGCTCGAGCTCTTGAGCGTGCGACGGCACCGGTCTCACCTTTTCCTTCGTTATGCGTTGAGTCGCCCATAGCGAAGGGTCCCGAGTCGGGGGCTAGGACTTGATGCTATTGGGGCTGGTTCCGCGCTGGCGGCCACTCGGTGGACTGCCGGTAGGGACCACCGCGCGGATTCGACTTTCCAATTTGTTCGGTTCGCAGTCGGTATCGATCGCAGACGTTCACGTTGCGCTGGTGGCAACAGGTTCGTCGACGCAGTCCGGTACAGACCGCGTGGTCACCTTTGGCGGGTCGGGCTCGGTAACGATCGGCGCGGGAGCCGAGGTCAACAGCGATTCCGTCGCGATGACCATTCCAAGTCTCTCGGAGCTCGCGGTCAGCTTCTACTTGCCTAACTCTACCGCCGTGCAGACCTACCACCAGCTGGGCATGCAGACGACCTATGTTGCGAGCGGCGACGTCAGCGGGAATACGAGCCTGTCGGTGGTGTCGACTCCGTCGAGCTACTTCTACCTCACGAACCTCGATGTCCAAGGCACTGCGCTAATCCCAATGACGCCGGCTACCAGGCGATCGCGAATTCGGTAAATCTGAGCTTCTTTGGAGCATCCGCGGAGGCTCCTTTCGGCGGTAGCCCCGCAGCGATTCCCGGAACGGTGCAGAGCGAGAACTACGACCTGGGCGGTGAGGGCGTTGCGTACCACGACAACGACGGCGTGAACTCTGGCGGCCAGTATCGGACCGACGGCGTCGACATCGAGAACTGCGGCGACACCGGCGGTGGATTCGACGTGGGCTATACGGCCAGTGGCCAGTGGCTTAGGTACACGGTCAACGTTGCAACGGCCGGTGCTTACACTGTCTCGTTCCGTGTTGCGTCACCCGGCGGCGCCGCCTCGGCACTCCATCTGCAAACGCCGACGGGAACGAAACTGACCGGATCTCTCACAGTACCCGCTACCGGCGGCTGGCAGACGTACGCAACGGTCACCGCGAACGTCACCCTTCCGGCCGGGCGGCAAGTCATCGAGTTCTTCGAGGACACGGGCGGCTTCAACATCAACTACATGGCTTTCGCATCGTCGGGATCGGGGGAGACGCCATTCGGTGGCAGCCCTGCGCCCATTCCCGGAACGATGCAGATCGAGAACTACGATCTCGGCGGCGAGGGCGTTGCATACCACGACACCGACGGCGTGAATTCCGGCGGTCAGTATCGAACCGACGGCGTCGATATCGAGAACTGCGGAGACACGGGCGGCGGATACGACGTTGGCTGGACGGCTGGCGGTCAGTGGCTGCGGTACACGGTCAACGTGGCTACCGCGAAGACCTATACCGTTTCGTTCCGCATCGCCGCCATGGCGGCGGTCGGCACGAACGCAGGCTCGTTCCATCTGCAGACCCCCTCTGGGACCAGCCTCTCAGGCACGATCACCGTCCCCGGGACGGGCGGCTGGCAGACCTACAAGACAATTACCGCGAACGTGACGCTGCCGGCTGGCCAGCAGGTTCTCGAGCTGTTCGAGGACACCGGTGGCTACAACCTGAACTACATGACGTTCTAGTTCCGGTGGGGGGGGGGAGCTTCTCACGGCTTGAGCCAGCCACCGACAGTGAGGGAGAGACCGTACTGTGTCGTGGAGGCACCGGGGGCCACGGAGCCCACGGATGTGGAGTAGGATACGCGACTGGGTGATAGAGCACCGGCGCGTAACCGCCGACCGAAAGTCCCTGGCTGCTCGTCCCTCCGAGCCACGTCTCGCCGTACGCGACACGCGCGACCGGCCAGAGCGAGAAGTGGTCGCCGAGCGTCAGGTCGTAACCGATGCGCGGGCCGACGGAGATTCCGTTGAGCGCCGCCGATCCGCCCGAAATCTCAGAATGATAGTACGCGACGGCCCCGCCTACGGAGAGACCGCGGACGACGAAGACATCCGCCGACGGAGTGACGAAAACGCCTGTCATCGACTGCGACGGCTCGCTTGGTGATGAGAACGACACGTGCTCCGCGGTGAACTGCGCGGCGTTGGAAAACACAATCTGTCCCGCCTGGCCGAAGATCGCCGTCTGCCCGTTCGATGCGGAATTGGGAGAAAGCTCGTCTGCGCGAGCGGGCAGGGACACGACCAAGCTCGCCAGAGTGATCAAGATAAACGACCGCACACCGATGGTTGTGTTCATCGCGGCTCCTTTTTGAGAGTTGCTGGTGTGCCAACTCAACACTCGAGCGAACAACGCCTTTCCGGCGCGCCGTCGCTTTGACAAGAAGGCCAGGAGCCGTGTGTCGCGCCGGCTGGTTCGACAAGTTGGCGACCCTATCCCGTAAGGGTAGGCGGGGCGGGCGGCTCCGTGCGACCGCCCGACGCCACGTAGTCCTCGCGACAAGGCGTAAACACATCGAGCACGATCGCCGGCTCCGACGCCCACGCCTGATGCTCGATCCCGCCTCTCAAGACGAAACTGTCACCGCTAGCTACCTCGAACACTTCGGTCCCGCAGCTGAAACGCAGCCGACCTTCGATCACGTAAACCATCTGGTCGTGCGGATGCGAATGACGGGTGCCAGCCCACCCGGTTTCCATCCGGTGCTCGACGAGCATCATGTGCTCGTTGTGGGCGAGGATTCGCCGCCGCAGACCGGGCTCCGGCGTGAAGAACTTGGATTCAGCCTCGCGGACGCGCATCAGATCAGGAAAGTGAGACCCGGTCGGCATGGTTCGCGTACTTTCCTTCGGCATGTGGGGGTAGTCAACGCCCGCCCCAGCGAATAACGGAACCCCATCGTCTCCGTTGGGCGACGGCGGCCGATGGGTCGGCAACTCCGACGCAATGGCGATTGTCAGAACGAAGCGACGAGGCCGAGCCCCGCCGAGTGCCTGGTCACATAAGGTACGGGCAGGGCTCTTACGCCCCCAAGGTCGTTGCGCACGAGAATGGTCCGGGGCGACATCAGGCCATTCATCAGCATGAACAGGCCGGCCAACTGACCCACCCCCGTTGACGAAGTTGATCACATTGCCCGCTTCGGTCGTCGTTCGCGTCATCTGCGCGAAGGGACCTAGCGCAGGAATGTAGAGCGCATCGAGATTGTCCCTACCACCGGCGGCCGCGCTGTAGTCGTGCACGGTCGCCGCTCCCCACACCGAGAGAAGGTAAAGAGCGCCGAAGGTCACCGCGCCGCCGATGATGAGCCCTTTTCGCACGCGCTCCGCGGGATGATACCACGAATTGATCTCATCGGGCCCTGAGAGCGCGACGCTCTGCGGGACATAGGTTTCCTGGGTCGTTTGCGAGAGCGGTGCGGGATACACGCCCGGCGACGCAGGCGGCGGGGGCGAGGGGGGAGAGCACGCCGGCGCCACTTGCGCGCGCCCGGCGACGCTTGTGAACGTCAAGAGGGCGCAAGCGGTTATTGTTGCAAAGGCTCGTGCAAGCCTGTCTGAAACCGAACGGTTCGAACCTTGTCGTTGCAGGATTCTGGACATTGCAAAGGCAACGGTAAGGCACGCCCCGCAGCCCCACATGTGCCGGAAGTCATACCGAGGCGCGGGACCTGCGTGCAAAGAGAAGCCCCTCGTACTCCCGGAAGCCCCTCGTACTCCCGAGAGAGCATGAGGGGCGGGGGCCCTGGTGGGCCATTTCCGGTCCCATCCCGCAAGATCGCTTGGTTCGAGCGTGCTCGGGCTACTCCCGCGGGAAGGCGATTTTCAGATCGGCAGCCGCAGCCGCCAGCTCATGGTCGAACGACCAAAGCGATGCCGATGCCAAGAGTGCGCTCGCGAGCAACTGACAATCAACCCACCCGACGCCCCGGCGCGCGAGCCTGCGGAAGCGAATGAACGCCTGAAGTTCAGGGCTCGAGACCTCGGGCGCGCACGGCAGTCGTTGCAACAGAAGTTCTTCTGGCGTGGACAGCCCACCCAACACGAGCTCACCGATTACCGCCGGATGAAGGAGCACCGAGCCCTCTTCGTCGAGTAACTCATCGAGAATGCGTGCAGAGCGGGCCGGGGCGCGCCCAGAGAAATACTTCCTCCACACCGAGGTATCGACGACGACGGCGGTCAAGGGCGGCGCCGTGGAACCCTCTCGAGCGAGGGCAAGCGGCCGCGAAGGAGCTTGATCCGTTTCCGCGCCTCGCGCTCCAGCACCAGTTTCAGCCCCATCTCGATGACATCCGTCTTGGACTTCGCGCCCGTTTCTTTCAACGCTTGCCGGACGAGGGTCTCATCGATGTCGAGCGTCGTCCTCATGCATATGAGTATGCATCCCCGGAACGCAAATCTCAATTGCGTCAGGAAGCCGCGCGAGCGGCTCCGCGGATCACACCGGGGCTCTCCACGGGCTGGCCGCGGACGCTGTGGCGCGTTCTGAACATTCAGTGGCGCGCTGTGAACATCCAGACGCACCGAACGCCGGCTAGACTGCGCCGATGTTTGGGATCGACGCCGAGCCGGCGCCCTCGATGCGTCTCGCGCTGCTGGGTGCTTTTACATCCCTCGCCATCCAGGCGTGCGGCGGCGGCAACGCCAACCCATCGGGCGCGGGCTCCGGCACGGCGTCCGATGGCGCGCCCCCCAACGGCGCGACCACCGACGCCGCGAGCAACGACAGCACGACGAGCAGCGACGGCACGCTGACTAGCGACGCTCCTGCGAGCGACGATGGTACGACGGCCACTCCGGCGGACTCGGGCAGCAACAACGCGGCGACCGATTCCTCCGCCGATAGCCTGTCCGATTCCTCCGGCGGAGGCCCCGAGGCCGCGTCCCCCAACGACGGCGCGGCCAGTCCCTTCGATGCGAACGACGTACCCGAGGGTGGCGCGCCGTTCACACCGAAGCAGGTTTCGTGTGGCGGCAGCCCCTGCGACACGACGGCGAACACGTGCTGCGTTCAGGCCGATGCAGCCGCCAGCTGTGTGCCCGGCGCGAGTACGACTTGCTCAACGGGCTCCGCTACCATCCATTGCCTGAGCGCGCTCGATTGCGCCGCCGGGTCGCACTGCTGCGGTTCGTTCGACCCCTTCAACAACACCGCGAGCACGGCTTGTTCCACCCAATCCTGCCCGTCGGGCCTCACCCAGGCCCAGTTCTGCCGCACGAACAGCGAGTGCCCCGGCGGCACGTGCACCGTCCAGGTCTGCCCCTCGCCCGCGAAGGCCGGCACCACCCAGCAGACTCTCGAGCTCTGCGGCGGCGTGCACTTCGGCTGCGCCGCTCGTTAGCGCGGTCGACTCCCACGCGCGGCCCTAGTACTGCCTGTCGAGCACGTACCAGGAGAAGGCGCGCAGCATCACTTTGGGGATCGAATCTTCGACGAGAGGGTCGAGCCTTTCCCACGCCGCTTCGATGAGCACACGCGCTTGCACATTGCAGGCCTGGAGCGCTCCGCATTCCTCGAGAACGCCGGTCACTGCGGCAACGAGATCGGGATCATTCGATTTCATGCGCAGTCGTTCCCACAGCCACGCCCGCTTCGCGGGCGGCAAGACGGCCATCGCTTTGACGATGGGAAGGGTCACTTTTCCGTGCGAGATGTCTTCGCCGCGCGCCTTGAGCTCGCGCCGGAAGCCGCGCACATTGAGCACGTCGTCGACGATCTGGAAGGCAAGGCCCGTCGCCTCGAAGAAGCGGCCCAGCCCGTCGATCTGCTCCTTTGTGCCGCCCCCGGCGATCGCCCCCATCCGTGCCAGCGCCCCGACGGGCGCGGCCGTTTTGAGACGATGCACGGCGAGAACGCGCTGCTCCAGGGAGCGAGCGTCGCCGCTCTGGACGACCGCCGGGACGAACGCGTCAACGCCTGATAGGTCCAGCGCTTGCCCCGCGTGACCGGCTCGCATTGCCTCGAAGAAAAGGGAGTAGATGCGAAGCTTTTTCTCCGCGGGCAAATCGGCCGACATCATCGGGTATTCCGTCAGGAAATACGCCGCCGTCCCGGCGTTGATCGCGATCGGCTCGCCGTGCACCACGTGACAGGTAGGCCCTCCGCGACGCACCGTCGAGCGGTCTTCGACGTCGTCGACGATCAGCGATCCCACATGGAGAAGCTCCGGCATCGCCAGCCACTGCACGAAGCGGCGGGAGTCGCCGCCGACAACATCGACGCAGGCGAGTGCGGCATACGAGCGCCACGACTTGCCGCCCCGATCGATGATCTCGCGCACGGGGCGAACGAGCGCGTTTACGTAGCGCGCGGCATCGACGCCTTCAATTAGTTCGGGACGATCGGCACCGCACACGAGCTCGGTCAAATGCTCCGGTGTCGGATCGAGCGAGAGAATCTCCGCCACCGAGCGCCGCACTTCCTGTCCTACTGCGCCGAAGAAGTCGTCGAGATCGTCGAACGGATCGAAACCGCTGCGCTCTACCCAGGCCAGGCCGGTGACGGCTCGCCCGTCAAGAGTACCGGTGACATTCATCCGCCCTTCCCAGAAGGCCGGCTTCGCGATAAGCGTGACGACCTCCTGATCGCGGAAAGCGGCACGCGCGTCGAGCGACAAACGCGCGCCGGCGCTGCGCAGCGTCCACGCGGTGGGATACTCGAAAAAGGTACGCGTGCTGCGCCATGCGTCGAGGGGGACAAAAGCGGCATCGCGCAGGGGCCGCGCGACGCCGGATGGATCGCATACGACGGCGTGCGTTGCGAGCAGCGTCCCGTCGTCGACGCGGAATTGCGCGAACGCCGTGACATCGGTGCCGTCGCTCAGCTGCACGGCAATCCAGTTCCAGGAGACTTTCTGCCAGCGCCCACCCTTTTTTTCCGACCGCTCCGGCGGTGTCTTCTCCGCCGATCGCTCCGGCACGAAGCCGAACTCGTGGTCGTACCAGCCGCTTCCGCGCGCGACGGCCAGCGGCGCGCCCTCCAGCGTGAGGCTGCCTTCGACGCGACAGCGCGGAATGAAATAGTAGAACATCACCTCGTCCTGCACGCCGCTGACGACACCATTCTGGCCGTGGCGAGCCGGCGGCTTCTCCGGACGAAAGACGAGATCGGCGCCGATCTTCTGGCGGCGATCGACGAGTTCCAAGCGGTAGCTCCCGTCCTTCTCGCGCACGAGACGATTGCCGTCGAAGTCGAGATGAAGTCGATCGTTGTGGATGATGGGGGCGCGGTCGAAAATCCGGTCCGGAAGGGGAACGGCGCCGCGCGCGAGGACCTCGCGCATCGCGCGGTTGATGCGCGGATCCTTGGCCCCTTCGCCGCGGTCGATGCGTTCGAGGCCGAGGCGCGGGGCGCTTTGGTCGACCCGCGTCGAGGCGTAGTAACGCCGCGGGTCGGGATCGCTCAGCGCCCACGTGATCCAGTGCGCGTATTCGACCGCGCCGGTTTTTTCGTCGCGCTTGGCAGCCTGCCGGAAGAACGCGACAAATAGCGAGTGCTGACCGCGCGCGGTATCGAGGTGGCAGTTCAGATACCACCATTCGATCGCCGAAGAGCGATGCGGTGGATCGTGAAGCCCCAGATCGATGGGCCCGGGCCGCGGCCAATCGACCGGAAACGGGATCAGCGACTTGGCAGCAGGCGAGATGAGTGAAGCTTGCATGGTAGGCTGCGTCGCGCGGATGCGGATCCTCCTGCAGACGTGGGGCACCGACGGCGACATCCGTCCCTTCATTGCTCTCGGCGCTGGCCTCGTCCTTCGACGGCACACTGTCACACTCGCCGTCGGATCGCTCGACGACAAGGATTATGGCGGGATGTGCAAAGCTGTTGGCGTCTCCTGCATACGGGCGCCGGAGCGAAGCAACGTCGATCTGCGGCGCTGGTCGACACGCGAGTACTGGGGTGCACGGGGCTCGCTCGAAGTCGTTCGTCTTCTGCACGAGCAGGCCCTCTTCCCCGCATGGGGTCCGATGTCCGAAGTGGCGGAACACCTTTGCGCTACGGCCGATGTCGCCGTGGGCCATTTCCTCGCTCAGCCGCTGCGCCTTGCCGCCGAGAAGCGAGGACTGCCTTTCGCGTCGGTAGTCTTTTGGCCAGGGATCGTGCCCGATCCGATGCGCCCGCCGGAGGGCGCGCCGCGCCTTGGCCGCATCGGCAATTCGCTCCTCTGGCGACTCGTGTTCGATCAGTTGGCGCGCGCGGTGATGAGCGGCTACCGCGCGCTCTATCGAAGTTACGGACGCGAGATACCGCCCTCATTCGCCGAAATTTTGTACTCGCCGACACTCAACCTACTCGCGTGCAGCGCTGCCCTTTGGCCCGACGCGAGCATCCGTGCCCCGCACCGCTTCTGCGGCCATTGGCCCACGCCACCTGCCCCTGCGAGCGAACCGCTGCCGGCGGAGCTCGAGAGCTTTCTCTCGAGCGGCGAGCCGCCGGTCCTCCTCACGTTGGGTTCGGCCGGGCAGGTCGACCCTGTCGGCGCGGAAGCGCTGCTGATCGAGATTGCCGAGCGGTCCCGCCTTCGCGCCATCGTGCAGCTCGGCCCCGGCGCGCACCGGGGCACGAGCCGCCAGATGTGTCTTGTCGGCAGCACCAACCACGCACGTCTTTTGCCTCGCTGCGCAGCCGCGCTCCACCATGGAGGCGCCGGCACGGCGCACGGAGTCCTCGCCGCGGGAAGGCCCTCGGTGGTGGTCGGTTTCATGGAGGAGCAAATGTCGTGGGGGCGCAGGCTCGTTCGGCGAGCCGTCTGCGGCGGAGTGTTTCGCTTTCGGCCGGCGAAACCGGCGCAGATAGCGAGCGCCCTGCGGCGTGCCGCCCTCGACCCCGCCATGCGCGCGTGTGCGGAGGCGCTGGGCAAGGCCGTCGCCACCGAGGACGGCGTCGGAAGTGCGATCGAGGCGATCGAGGCGCTTGCCCGATGACGCTCTTCGATTCTGTTCGGCGAGTGCAACTAAAATTCTTGAATGTGGGCAGAATTTCTGCTTGACCATCCTCCGGTCGCGCGCCAGGGTGCTCCCCTAACCTCGCGAGGTCAGCATGGCTGCTCTTTCCCCCCGAATCTTCACGCTCTTTCTTCGCCACCGCATTGCGTTGACGTGTGGAGCTCTCATCGCCCTTGGCGCGGTGGGTCTGGCGGGCGGCTGCTCCGACACAACCAGCTCCTACACAATTGGCGGGACCTCCGGCAGCGCATCGGGTTCTACGTCGGGCCAGCGATCGGGCTCTACCTCGGGGGGCTTTACATCGGGGAGCTCTACCTCAGGGAGCTCTACCTCAGGGACCTCCACGTCGGGGACGATCACGACTTCTGGCGGTTCAAGCGGCGCGGGGGCCTCTGGCAGCTCGGGCGCCACAAGTGGCGCCGGTGCCGGCAGCGGCACCAGCGATGGGGGTAACGCCGAGGGAGGAGATGACGCGAGCGCGGACGGCGCCGACGCGAGTGGGTGCCCGTTCGACCCAAACAAGACCTCGCCGGGCGTCTGCGGCTGCGGCATACCGGACAACGCCAGTGGCGACGTTACCGGTGACGGCGGAGTCGATTGCATCCCGGGCCA
>WNFJ01368645.1_pt4 | contig 17057 bp, 14 predicted proteins | sample 5400461 | NCBI WGS metagenome assembly WNFJ01 (sample SAMN13153349, study PRJNA577476) | soil metagenome | isolation source: 115 cm saprolite on Douglas fir-dominated hillslope | place: USA:California | collected 2013-09-17 | reverse complement strand
TCGATGTGCCGGATTGCTGGTCTGGCGCCTTTGACCTCCGGCCCGATTTCTTCGCGGCCGTGCCGTCTGCATCCACCGCCCTGCAGATCCGCATCCAAAATGGCGGCGACTTCGAGTCTTTCAGCGACGGAATCGCTTTCCTCGTAGACGATGTCGGCAAAGTCCGCGGCGATCCGCTGCCCAACGGCACAGTCCGACCAAGTTTGCTCGGGCAGACCCTGGTCGTGGCACTCGCGCCAAGCGTAAGGCCAGCGGGGGTTCCGCTCAGTTCCATCGCGCATCCGGCCATCGTTCACGCCTCGCTCTACTTGCAGCGGACCTGCCGCACGCAAAACGTCGCGCTCTATGCCATGGACGCGGTCACATTGAATCCTGACGGCTCGTGCGAGCGACCCGATGGGGGCGAGCCTCCCGATCCATGCGGTGAGCCCGCGACAATCCCCGCTGCGGGCGCGGATGCATCACCGCTGCCGGTGGCGGACGCAAGCGCCGACAGTGGCGCCGCTGTCCAGCGCACGGGCGAGAGCTCGATTGTCTTTCGCAGCATGTTCGACGCCAACCCGGCGGAAGCCAACGCGAAGCAGCGTTTGACCGATGCGGACTTTGACCTCTACTTCGCCGACCCGCGCGAGATTTGCCCCGGGGGTCTCGGTCCTCCGCCGCGTTGCCGCGCAAACCTAAAGGGCAGTTTCAAGTTTTATTTCGAGCGAGGGCGCCCGGCACAGCCGTTTCCGTAGGATCAAGGTTCAGCATGTGCCTCACTCCGCCTCCGCTTCGCTCCGGCTCCGTTCCGGCAACCAGTTCAGCCACCGCGGGCATGGGGGGAGCGCAGCCGCTCCCCCCACACCCCCCAGCAGGATTGAGCCACAGGCGCTTTGGGCTTGGGACCCACGGCACTCCTGGGACGGCCGCTCCCCCGAACCCCCCCAGCCGGAATTGCGCGTGGGTCGGCGCACCGTTGAATCACCAACAGCGAAGAACATGAGGACACGAGTCGATCCGCGGCTTCGCCTTGAGGCGTCACATTTTGCGTTTCGCTTTGCTTGTGAGGACTGCGCCCACTTCGACCCGAGTCTCGCACGCTGCTCGCTCGCCTATGTGCCGGCGCCCCGACGGGGCGCCTTGGAGGGCAGGTACCTCGAACTGTGCAAGACCTTCGAGCTGTGCTGACTCTGCCGAGCCATGCCTCGCTCCCATCCGCCCACTCTCATCACGCTCGTGCGGGCGACTCTCACGGAGCACCAACTGCTGCCCCGCGGGTCGACCGTGCTCGTCGCAGTGAGTGGTGGGCCCGACTCGATGGCTCTCCTGCACGTGCTCGCAAGGATTCGAAAGTCATTCGCATTTGGCCTGTTCGCACACGGCGTTGACCATGGGCTACGGCTCGGGTGCGCTGCGGAGCTCGACGTGGCGGAAGCGTTTGCCCGATCGCTGGACATCCCCTTCGACCGCACGAAAATTCTCGTCGCGTCTGGAGGTAATTTGCAGGCGCGCGCCCGAGCAGCACGCTGGATTGCCCTTCGCTCGGCGGCGGCACGCGTCGGCGCCGGCCGCATTGCGACCGGCCACCACGCCGACGATCGAGCCGAGACTCTAATGATGAGGATTCTGCGCGGCACCGGGGTGCGAGGCCTTGCGGTGCTCCCCCCCTCCGACGGGGATCGCATCCGTCCCATGCTTCGCGCACGCCGAAGCGACATCGATGCCCATCTAGTTCGCCATCGGATCCCCCACTCTACCGATCCGTCCAACGCCGACCCACGTTTCTTACGCACGCGAGTGCGGCAAGACGTCTTTCCAGTTCTTGAGCGCCTCAACCCTCGCTTCGTAGAACACATGTGCACACTCGCCGACCACGCCGCAGAGACAAGGCCCACCACGGCACAAGCTGGGCGTGGGGTCGGGGCCCACGCCAACAACCCTGGGCACCGATGAAACGCAGCGGCCACATGGGTTCGGCTGGGGGGGGTGGGGAGGGAGGGGCGCGACGCCGAGCGGCCCCGCTCCCCCCCACCAAACCGTGTTAAGTGAGTGAAACGCCCTTAAAGGTGCCTGCCATTGCGTCGTGCTCAAATCATGGCCACCTTCGATCGGGAGAGAGGATCGTAGCCCAGCCCCGCTCGAGCTGGCTGCGACGAACCCTCGATGTTAGGCATCGTAAATGTTAAATTGCCCAAGGCGGGAGTTCCCGCGGTCCGGGCCGCCACGCCCATCACGAGGTTCACGTGAAGCAATCGCATAAAACGCTGCTGCTCTGGGTACTGCTAATCGTCATGTTCCTGGCGATTTGGCAGGTTTTGCAGCCGGGTGAGAGAAAGCAGCAAGTTAGCTTCAGCGAGTTCCTGAGCTGGGTGCACCAGGGGCAGGTTCCGGACGTGCGCATCAAGGACCACGAGTTCTCGTTCACCCATGTAGTCGATGCAAAGCCCCAGCAGATGGAAACGCTGGGGCCGGTGGCCGACGAAGCCCTCCTCCAGGATCTGGCGAACAATCCCCTCGCGAAGGATGGCAAATTCAAGATCTACTTCGAGAAGGAAGACTCGACCCCGTTCTGGTCGTCCACGCTCGTCACCCTTCTGCCGATGCTTTTCATCGGCATCATGTTCTTCCTCTTCATGAGGCAACTGCAGGCCGGCGGCGGAAAGGCCATGTCCTTCGGCAAGGCCAAGGCCCGGATGCTGAGCGATTCGCAGAACAAAGTGACATTTGCGGACGTCGCGGGAATTGATGAAGCAAAAGACGAGGTCGAAGAAATCATCGCGTTCCTGAAAGATCCCAAGAAATTCCAGCGCCTCGGAGGCCGGATTCCAAAGGGGGTCTTGCTGATCGGGCCACCCGGTACCGGCAAGACTCTTCTCGCCCGAGCCATCGCGGGCGAGGCCGGGGTTCCGTTCTTCAGTATTTCCGGGTCAGACTTCGTCGAGATGTTCGTCGGCGTCGGCGCCAGCCGCGTGCGCGACCTCTTCGAGCAAGGGAAAAAGCACGCTCCCTGCATCATTTTTATCGACGAGATCGACGCGGTGGGACGTCACCGCGGAGCGGGCCTGGGTGGTGGACACGACGAGCGCGAGCAGACGCTCAACCAACTCCTTGTGGAAATGGACGGTTTCGAGTCGAACGACGGGGTCATCATCATTGCGGCGACGAATCGCCCCGACGTCCTCGACCCCGCGATTCTGCGCCCCGGTCGCTTCGACCGGCGCATCACGGTGCCGCGTCCCGATGTTCGCGGGCGGGAGGAAATTCTCCGCGTCCATGCCAAGCGCACGCCCTTGTCGCCCGACGTAGATCTCGAAGTTCTCGCGCGCGGGACGCCGGGCTTCTCGGGCGCGGACCTCGAGAACCTGGTCAATGAGGCCGCCCTGCTTGCTGCGCGTCAGGACAAAGACGCGCTGACCATGGGCGACTTCGAGCTCGCAAAGGACAAGGTCTACATGGGGACCGAGCGTCGCTCGATGGTCATCAGCGACGATGAGAAGCGCACGACGGCGGTGCACGAGGCCGGGCACACGCTCATCTCGGTGCTCATCAACCATCACGATCCGGTGCACAAAGTGAGCATCATCCCGCGCGGACCCGCCCTGGGGGTGACGTGGTACCTACCTAAGGACGACCGCCACAATCTCTCCAAGGATCAAGCGGAGAGCAGCATCGCCGTCGCGCTTGGCGGCCGCATCGCCGAGGAAATCATCTTTGGCCGGATGACTACCGGCGCCGGCAATGACATCGAGAAGGCGACCGAGATCGCCCACAAAATGGTCTGCGAATGGGGCATGAGCGAAAAGCTTGGCCCGCTCGCATACGGCAAGAAGGAAGAGGCCATCTTCCTCGGGCGCGACTACGGCCAGCGCACGCAGGACTACTCGGAGCAAACCGCTCAAGAGATCGATGAAGAGGTTCGGGCCATCGTGCAAAGGCAGTACGTCAAAGTGAAGGATCTCTTGACACAGAGCCGCGAGAATCTGAAGCGCCTGTCCGACTGTCTTATCGAGCGCGAAACGCTCGACGCGGAAGAAATCCACGCGGTCCTCGAGGGACGCGAGCTCCCCAAGCGCGAGAGGGTGATCATCCCGACCTACGCGGAGAAGGACAAGGCGACCAAGGAAAAACGCCGAGTTGCGAGCATCTTCGGCGGTCCGCCGAAGCCCGTCACCAGCGGCAGCTAGCGCCGCCATCGGCGCGCGTCGACGCGCCGTGCATGCGCCTCATCATGAGCCCGGCGCACCGGATCGAAGCGATCGAAGCGAAACGCCTCCACGAGGACAGCGCCCGCGCGAGAAACTGGAAGCGCTGGGGGCCATACCTATCGGAGCGGCAGTGGGGAACCGTCCGCGAGGACTACTCCGAAGACTGCGACTCTTGGAACTCGTTTCCCCACGATCATGCGCGCAGTCGTTCTTATCGTTGGGGGGAGGATGGGCTGCTCGGCTTTTGCGACAGGCAAGCGCGGCTCTGCTTTGCGCTGGCGCTTTGGAATGAACGCGACGACATTCTCAAAGAGCGGATTTTTGGCCTCACCAATCCCGAGGGCAACCACGGCGAGGACGTCAAAGAATGCTACTACTACCTTGACGCGACTCCGACGTACTCGTACGCCAAAGCGCTCTACAAGTACCCGCATGCCGCGTTCCCCTACACGCGGCTGGTCGACGAGAACCGGGTTCGCGGTTACGGAGCTCCTGAATTCGAGCTCACCGACACGGGCATCTTCGACAGCAATCGCTATTTCGACGTAACTGCCGAATACGCAAAGAGCAGCCCGGACGATCTTCTCATTCGGATCGCGATCGCAAATCGCGGACCCGAAGCCGCTGCCTTGCGCGCCCTGCCGACGTTATGGTTTCGCAACACGTGGTCCTGGGGACGAGAAGGAGAGTCGTACCCGACCAAGCCGCTCCTGCATCGAGTCGGCTCTAACGCCATCGACGCGCACCACACCGCACTGCCCGTAATGGTCCTTCGCTTCGCCGATGGCGGGGCTGTGCCGGAGGTCCTCTTCACGGACAACGAAACGAATACGGCGCGGCTCTACGGCATGCGGTCGTCGCCACGTCATGCGAAGGACGCTTTTCACGAATACGTGGTGCACGGTCGGAGCGAGGGCTTGCGGCCCGACGGCATGGGTACCAAGTGCGCGGTGCACTACCGGCTCGAAGTCCCCGCGCAAAGCGAGATCGTTTTGCGCTTGCGCTTGACCGCCGCCGAAGAGCTAGTTGGGACCGACCTAGAGGCCGAATTCGACCGAACTTTCGCGCAGCGTATCGACGAAGCCAACGCTTTCTACGAGGACCGCACACCCGCCGGAACGACTCCCGAAGAGCGCGCGGTTGCGCGCCAGGCATACGCCGGCCTGCTCTGGAGCAAGCAATTTTACCACTACATCGTCGAGCACTGGCTCGAGGGCGATCCGAATCAACCCGCGCCGCCCGACGGCCACCAAAGCGGACGGAACAAGGATTGGCGGCATGTCCATTGTCGTGACGTCATCTCGATGCCGGACAAATGGGAATACCCTTGGTTTGCGGCTTGGGATCTCGCATTCCACGTGGTGCCGTTCGCTCGCATCGATCCGACCTTCGCAAAGGAGCAAATTCTGCTCTTTCTGCGCGAATGGTACATGCATCCCAACGGGCAAATCCCCGCCTACGAGTTTGCCTTCGGGGACGTGAACCCGCCGGTGCACGCGTGGGCTGCATGGCGCGTCTACAAGATCGCCGCCCATCGCGACGAACGCGACCTCGACTTCCTCAAGCGCGTCTTTCACAAGCTGCTTCTCAACTTCACCTGGTGGGTCAATCGCAAGGACGAAGACGGGAACAATCTCTTCGCGGGCGGCTTTCTCGGACTGGACAACATCGGCGTTTTCGATCGCTCGCAACCGCTGCCCACGGGGGGAAAGCTCGAACAGGCCGACGGCACGGCATGGATGGCTTTTTACGCCTCGACCATGCTCGCCATTGCGCTCGAGATTGCGAAGAGCGATCGCAGCTACGAGGACGTTGCCTCGAAGTTCTTCGAGCACTTCGTCGGGATTGTTGACGCCATGAACACGCTCGGGGGCGAGGGGCTCTGGAACGAAGCGGATGGATTTTACTGCGATCACCTTCGCGTCGGCGCCGCCACTGTGCCTTTGCGCACGCGATCCATGGTGGGCATCATTCCGCTCTTTGCAGTTGAAGTGCTCGAGCCCGCGGTCCTGAACCGGTTGACGGGGTTTCGCAAGCGGCTTGAGTGGTTTCTCAAGAACCGCCAAGATCTTGCTCGACACATTTCGTACTTCGAATCGTCGGCGGACTCCGCGCACTCGAAGAGCCTGCTGGCCGTTCCTTCCCGCGACCGCTTGCTGCGCGTCCTCCGGTATGTCCTGGACGAGAACGAGTTTCTATCCCCACACGGCGTTCGCGCGCTCAGCCGGGTCCACAAGAACCAGCCCTATGTGCTCGCGGCAGACGGCCGCCAATTCCGCGTTGAGTACGTCCCGGGCGACGCGACATCAGGCTTGTTCGGAGGCAACTCGAACTGGCGCGGCCCCATTTGGTTTCCTCTGAACTACCTCTTGGTGGAGTCGCTTCAGCGCTACGACCACTTTTACGGCGACAGCCTTCGCGTCGAGTGCCCCACCGGGTCGGGCAAGTGGCTGACACTCGGCGAGGTTGCCGTGGAGCTAGCGCGACGACTCTCGTCAATCTTCTTGCCCGACACGGGCGGGCGGCGCCCCTGCCATGGCGGCGACGCGCGCTATGCGCGCGATCCGCACTGGAAGGACCTTGTCCTCTTTCACGAGTACTTTCATGGCGACCACGGCGCTGGAGTCGGCGCCTCCCATCAGACCGGGTGGACGGCCCTGGCGGTTCGCTGCCTCGAAGAGGTGGCGGCCGCGCGCGGTTCGCGTTTCAGCGTTGTACCTTGATGTTGATATTGCCGCTCCCCACCGCACCCCAAAGTCGAATCCACAAGGCCATAAGCATCTCCGGCCCCCGCGCAGCCGAGATGTCCCCGAGATCCAAGATGTCGCTCCATCCGAACGACTTCAGGAGGTCGGACACTTTGGCCTTGGCGTCCTTGTCATTTCCGGCGACGAAGATCGTGTGATCGCCGTTCTTGACCGCCTTTGGATTGACCATGACCGGTGCGGCCATGGTGTTGAAACACTTGACCACTCGCAGCCCAGGAAAGGCCAGTTGTATTCTCTCTGCCACGCAACGCTCCTGGCTCGCGAGCACCGCGGGCGGCATGCCCTTGCTGAAGTCAAGCTCGTTGGCCGTGTCGATTAGCACTTTGGAGCCGACCTCTCCTGCGTCGGCCATCTGCAGCGCCTCGACTGACGCCTGACCGTGCGTGGCGTTGATGAGAAGGTCGCCGTGCGCGGCGGCCTCCTTGAACGTGACCACTTTGGCCTTGTTCTCAACTTGGCCGAGCCAGTCGCGCAGCGTCCCAGCCATGTTCTTCTTTTCGTCGAGCTTCTTGGGATCGCGCGTACCGAGCGCCACGTCGTGTCCCAGTTCCACCAACTTCGCTCCCAGTGTTTGCGCGACAACACCTGACCCAACAATCCCGATCTTCATGTTCGCCTCCAAACGCGAGTTCGCGGTACTTCCGAGGTGCTGCCGCGATCGTATAGGACCGCAACACGCGGGACGCGAGCCCCGCGGTCCCCATGCCCGCTGCGGTAGCTTCCTGGCTACCGACGACGAAGCGGGTCCGTTGACTTATGCCCCTAGTGCTCCGGCGGCGGCTCCGAAATCTGGCCTGACAAGCGCCGCCTCGCTCGAGCGAAGATACCTCGGGGTGTCTCGCCACTTTTCAAGCTCTTCGGCGGCGCGTGCGTCTCGGACATAGCTCGCGGTGCGGCAGCGACGACACGATTTTCTTTCCGCCGCCGCCAACATTCCGGACACCGCCATGTCAGAGTTACGCGGCCGCTGGCGTCTCGCTCGCGCGTCAACCTCCAGCCGTGCTCCGCGCTGATGAGCGTATAGTCCGTATTTGTCTTAGGGGACGTGCACGCACAATCAACGCAGACTTGAGCCTCCATGGCACCTAAATTCTAGCTCCTCGGCTGCGAAGAAGCCCGTAACGCCACCGTTTTTTTTCAATTGTCTGCTGTAGCGATTCGCCCCAGTTCGTTCTTCAGATACTGCGGACAACCGCGACCGCCGTCGGTGCTTCGGAGGCCATGTGTGGTGGCCGGCCCTCTGGATGCAAAGACCGGCGTCAATGCGCAGGACTGGCGCACAAGAAGCGCAGGCGCGCTCTTTGGCAAGCTGAGGGTGACGAGCGAGCGATGGGTAGACTTGTTCGTGGTTGCCATGACGACCTCCGCTTCGTTGGTGGTGGTGGGTCGGTTGCCCTCTGGTTGACGTACTTCGGTGTACTTCTTCGATGAATGCCGAGCGTTGGTCCGACAAAGTGGCTCGGCGAATGAGAAAATCCCCTTTGTGTTTTGGGAAAGATCCCTTGTTCATCGACAAGGGTCCGGTTTTCGTTGGCAGAGGACCTTTGTTCGTTGGCAGAGGACCTTTGCTCATTGGCGGAAGACCTTCTCTTGTTGGCGAAGGACCTTTGCCATTTGGCAGCGGACCGCTTCTTCTCGGCGGTGGCCCTTTTCTAGTCGGCGGAGGACCTTTGCCAATGAGTAGAGGGCCGTTCCTCGTGGGAAGAGGGCCCTTGCCGACTCTCAAAAGACCTTTTCTTGTTGACGGAGGTCCTTTGCCGATTGTCAAAGGACCTTTTCTCGTTGGCGAAGGACCCTTGCCAATGAGTAGATGTCCTTTTCTCGTTGGCGAAGGACCGTTACCAAGGATGAGAGGTCGTTTCCTTGTTGGCAGAGGGCCTTTGCCAGTTGTCAGAGGGCGTCTTCCCGTAGACAAATGGCCTTTTGCTCTTGGACGAGGCACGGTCGTTCTTCTCCGAGCGCATTTCGTCGGCGTCGGAGCGCCTTTCGCTCAGGTCAAAGCCGCTCCGGCTCGAGTCCAAGAAACTCTTCCTCGAGTCGGAGCGGCTCCTTCGGGAGAGAACGGCGGGTTCGATGATTCTCGTCGCTCCCATCTACCTAAGCGTCGAGGGCGCGATTTCCTCTGTCGACGACGGTCGTGCTGACGCCCATCTCCGCCTCGATCGGCGGAATCGAAACAACCTCCTCGCGTCGGTCGGCGCAGTGTTCAGCCCTACGACAGCCCCTCCGCCTTGAGCGCCGCCTTGACGGCCGGTCGCGCCTTGATGCGCTCGAAGTACGCCCCAAGCCCGTTCGGGACGTCCTCCTTCGTGACGCGCGACCAGGTGCGCAGGACGTAGAGCATATAGCCGTCCGCGACCGTGAACGTATCGCCGAGGAGGTACTGCTTGCCCTCGAGGTTCTTTGCAACGAAGGCGAGCCGCGAGGCGAGTTTCTCTTTGACCACCTTCTTGTACTCGTCGTTGGCGGTCGCGCCCAAGAGCGGCGACAGCCCCTTGTGGAGTTCGGTCGCGATGAAGTTCAGCCACTCTTGCAGGCGCACGCGCTCGAACGACCCCTGACTCGGGGCGAGGCCCGACTCGGGCTTCAGATCGGCGATGTACTGGACCATCACCGCCCCCTCCGTGAGGACCTGCCCGTCGTCGAGGACGAGCGCGGGGACGTACCCCTTCGGGTTCACGCTCGTGAAATCGGTTCCGTCGGGAAGCTTCTTGCCTCGCGCGAAGTCGACGCGGACGAGCTCGAACGGCACGCTCGCTTCGCGGAGCGCGACGTGCGGCGAGAGCGAGCATGCAAGGGGCGCGTAGTAGAGCTTAAGCATCAGTTTTGTCCTCTCGCTGACATATTGGCATGCTTCGAGCGTGTAGGAGCCCATCGACTTCGTCGCGCAAGGCAAAACGGGTTTAAGAGATCCGTCGCATTGGTGGGCAGTTGCGCGCCAACGGAACGCTCCGGTAGCGCGTCCGAGTAACGCATCTCGGTAGGCGGCATCGAAGCTCAAACGGATGGGACCCATGAAGAGCAAGATGCAGAGAGTCCCCGGACTGACTTTCCGGGAAGCAGGATTGAAGTTCGCGGTTTTGGCCATCGTGACGGCCTCGACCGCTTGCCACGGCAAGCTGGAAACTCAGGCTCGAGCAAGTGCCAGCGCCCCGGCTGCACCTGTGAGTGTGGCGCAGCCGGTCACAGAAACCGTCATCGAAGCGAGCGAATACACGGGGCGCGCGGAGGCGGTTGACTACGTCGAACTTCGAGCGCGCGTCGCGGGCGAGTTGCAGCGGGTCGCGTTTCGCGAAGGCGACCTCGTCAAGAAAGGCGAGCTGCTGTTTGTCATCGATCCGAGGCCCTACGAGGCGGCGCTCGCAAGAGCAAAGGGTGCTCTGGCGCGATCGCAAGCCGACCTTCGCGTGGCTGAGCGCGCCGCCGCGCGCGCCGATGCACTTCTGAACAGCAAATCGATTTCAGAGCACGAATGGGACACCCAGAGCGGCGCGCTCCAGCAGCTCACCGCGGCGTCGCAGGTCGCCTCCGCCGAAGTCAGGTCTGCCGAGCTCGACCTCGAGTATGCCTTCATGCGGGCGCCGGTGAATGGGCGCATGGGTCGCGCGCTAGTCACCGCCGGCAACCTGGTGGGCCCGGCGACGACTGCGCCACTTGCAACCTTGGTGTCGGTGGATCCCCTTTACGTCTACGTCGACGTCGACGAGGCGCGCGCACTTCACCTCGTGCGTCCTCGTGTCCGCGCGCCGTCCGGCAGTGCGGCCAGCGCAAATGAGGTCGTCGGCCGGGTCGGCTTTGCGGGCGAAGACGGCTACCCGCACGAGGCGCCGATGGATTTCATGGACAATCGCGTCGATCCGGCGACGGGTACGACGAAGTTGCGTCTCGTAGTCCCCAATCCTGACGGTCATCTAACGCCTGGCCTCTTCGCGCGCGTAGAGATGCCCGACGACAGCGCTCGCCAGACGCTCCTGATTTCGGACCACGCGGTCGGCACCGACCAGGACCGCAAATTCACCTATGTCGTCGACAGCGATAACAAGGTGCAGTATCGCGCGGTGAAGCTAGGCCCCCTGCACCGGGGTCTACGCGTCGTGCGCGAGGGTCTCCACATGGGCGATCGCGTGATTGTCCGTGGAACGCAGCGGGTGCGCCCCGGAGCGTCCGTGCTGCCGACCCTCGTGACGATGGATTCGCTCGACCAGCTCGCCTCTGCGCCTGCACGCGTACCGTCTGGAGGCCAGCCGTGAAGATTGCCCGCTTCTTCATCGACCGCCCCATTTTCGCGGCAGTGCTGTCGATCCTCATCTTCGTGGTGGGGGCGATTGCTGCGTTTCAACTGCCCATTTCTGAGTATCCCGAGGTCGTCCCGCCGACCGTCGTTGTTCGTGCCCAGTACCCCGGCGCGAGTCCAAAGGTCATCGCCGAGACGGTGGCCGCGCCGCTGGAGCAAGAGATCAACGGGACCGAAAACATGCTCTACATGTCCTCGCTCTCGAATGCAGACGGCAGCATGTCGTTGACGGTCACGTTCCGAATCGGAACCGATCTCGACGCTGCGCAAGTCCAAGTGCAAAATCGAGTGTCGCAGGCGCTTCCACGCCTTCCCGACGACGTGCGCCGCTTCGGAGTGACGACCCGTAAGAGCTCTCCCGATCTCACCATGGTGGTGCACCTCTTCTCGCCCGCCGGGCGGTACGACGAGCAATACCTTCGCAACTTCGCCCTTCTACAAGTCAAAGACACCCTCGCTCGAATCCCGGGCATGGGCGATGTGCAGCTCTTCGGATCGGGCGACTACAGCATGCGTGTCTGGCTGGACCCTCACAAGATGGCCGGCCTCGGACTCACCGCAGGCGACGTGGTCCGTGCGCTGCGCGAGCAGAACCTGCAAGTCGCCGCCGGCACCCTCGGACAGCAACCCGCGCCGCGCAACGTCAGCTTCCAGTTGAGCATTAGTGCTCAAGGCCGCCTCGTCGACGAAGCCGAGTTCGGCGACGTCATCGTGAGGTCGACGACGGACGGCGCGACGGTTCGCCTCCGCGATGTGGCTCGCCTCGAGCTCGGTGCGAAGGACTATGCGCTCCGCAGCTTGCTGAACAACAAGGCGGCGGTCGCTATCCCGATCTTTCAGTCCCCTGGCTCCAACGCGCTGGCACTCTCGGACAACGTGCGCAAGGCCATGGCGGATCTCTCGCGCAGCTTTCCCGAGGGCGTCGCGTACAGCATCGTTTACGATCCCACTCGATTCGTGCGCGCATCCATCGAGGAGGTCGTGCGGACGCTACTCGTAGCGCTCGGACTCGTGACGCTCGTCGTTATCGTTTTCCTGCAGACATGGCGAGCTTCCGTCATCCCGCTCGTCGCAGTTCCGGTGTCGCTCGTCGGCACGTTTGCAATCATGAAAGTGCTTGGGTTCTCCATCAATGCTCTTTCGCTCTTCGGGATGGTATTGGCGATCGGCATCGTCGTCGACGATGCCATCGTGGTCGTAGAGAACGTCCAGCGCCATATCGCGCAGGGGCAGGCGCCTCGCGAAGCCGCCCATCGCGCGATGGATGAAGTCAGCGGTCCGATCATCGCCATTGCGCTCGTGCTTTCGTCGGTATTCGTCCCAATCGCCTTCATACCGGGGCTCACCGGTCAGTTCTACAAGCAGTTCGCGCTAACGATCGCCATCTCGACGTTGATCTCGGCGTTCAACTCGCTGACCCTGAGCCCGGCGCTCGCCGCGGCGCTCTTGCAAGCGGACGACGCCCCGAAGGATGCGGCGACCCGAGTGATGGATCGCCTGTTCGGATGGTTTTTTCGTCCCTTCAATCGATTCTTCGCGGCGGCGTCGCGCGGCTATGTGCGCGCCGTTCAGCGCGTCTTGCGCCTGTCGGCGGTGGCGCTCGCCGTCTATCTGGGGCTCCTGGCGCTCACTTGGACCGGGTTCAACCGAGTGCCGACGGGCTTCGTCCCCACGCAGGACAAGCAATACCTGGTCGCCTTCGCCCAGTTGCCCGATGCGGCTTCGCTCGAGCGATCCGACGCCGTCATTCGGCGAATGTCGCAGATCGCCCTCGAGACCCCCGGTGTCGAGAACGCGGTCGCGTTCCCGGGCTTGTCGATCGCTGGTTTCAGTAACAGCCCGAACGCCGGCATCGTCTTCGTCACGCTCAAGCCTTTCGAAGACCGGCAGACTCCGGAACTCTACGGTCCCGCGTTGGCCAAGACACTCAACAAAAAGTTTCTGGAGATTCAAGACGCGTTCGTCGCCATCTTTCCGCCGCCCGCCGTCCAAGGCCTCGGGGCCATCGGAGGGTTCAAACTGTATTTGGAGGACCGCGGCGACCTCGGGCTGGCCGAGTTGAGTGGCGAGACCGAGAAGTTTCTCACTGCCGCCAGACAAAGACCCGAGCTCGCGGGCCTCTTCACGAGCTACCAGGTCAACGTGCCGCAGCTGTACGCAGACGTCGATCGCACCAAGGCCAAAGCCCAAGGCATTCCGATTACCGACGTATTCGAGACGATGCAGGCGTATCTCGGGTCCCTTTACGTCAACGACTTCAATCGGTTTGGTCGTACCTTCCAAGTCACCGTTCAGGCCGATGCCCCTTATCGGCTCTCGCCAGCCGACGTGCTGGCCCTGAAGACTCGTAACGAGCGCGGCGACATGGTTGCGCTCTCAAGCGTCCTTCAGGTACGCGACAGCACGGGGCCGGACCGCGTAACGCGATACAACGCCTATCCCGCCGCCGACATCAACGGTGCGCCCGCACCCGGATTCAGCTCCGGTCAAGCCCTGGCGGCGATCGAAGCAGTCGCCGCGAGCACTCTGCCTCAGGGAATGAGCTACGAGTGGACGGAGCTCACCTATCAACAGCTCCTAGCAGGCGACAAGGCTGTCTTTGTGTTTCCTCTCTGCGTTCTCCTGGTGTTCTTGGTCCTGGCGGCGCAGTACGAGAGTTGGTCGCTGCCCTTGAGCGTCATCCTCATCGTGCCCATGTGCCTGCTCGCGGCCATTGCCGGGGTCTGGATCGACGGAAGCGACAACAACATCTTTACCCAGATCGGGCTTTTCGTGCTCGTCGGGCTCTCGTGCAAGAACGCCATCTTGATCGTCGAGTTTGCCAAGGACAAGCAAGAGCAGGACGGGAGCGATCCGGTCGCCGCGGTGCTGGAGGCGTGCCGCCTGCGCCTACGACCGATTCTCATGACCTCGATCGCATTCATCATGGGCGTCTGGCCGTTGGTCTCGTCGCGTGGCGCAGGCTCCGAAATGCGCCACGCGATGGGGGTGGCCGTCTTCTCCGGTATGATCGGCGTGACCTGCTTCGGGCTGCTCCTGACGCCCGTCTTCTTTGCAACGATTCGAAGGTTCGCCGTGCGCAAGCGTTCGATGACCCCAGGCCTTTCGCTGGGCGGGGTCGCGCCCCTCGCGCCCGACGGTTGACGTCGATGGCCCGCGCGAGCTGGAAGACGAGGACAAGGCCGAAGCGCCAGGCGGAAGCGCGCTTCGTTTCGCGAGTCTTGCGGCCGCGGCGTCTCCGCTGACTATGTACCGAGGCTCGATCCGACGCGGCAGTGAATGCTCGCCATCGCGGTGTCGTTCGGGTCGTAGTCCGGATCGTCGGCGACGAACTCCTCATCGAGCGTCCGTACGAGACGCATCTTCGAGACGCTCCACAGCTTCCCGCTTCCGAACAGCCCCGACCGGCTCGACCCGCGCAGTTGAACCGCGCGCAGGACCTCGCTACCCGCGCGAGTGAATCCATGGCAGTACGGAGCGACGACGCGCGGGTGTCCCTCGTAGGTAAATGCGAGCAGCTTCCTCGTCCGAATGGCCTCGCAGAGGAGCGCGAGCACGGACGTGACATAGCACGCGGTCGGAACCTGATGGCCCTCTCTCGGATTGCCCACCGACCGGGCCCCGCCGCCCCTGAGCACAGAAACGTCGCTCGCCGAGCGGGCGCCTAACGCGTTCAGCGTGAACTGCGTCTCTCGATAGTGAAGTGCGCTAGACGTCGGCAGAGCGAACGGTGCCTCAACGAAGAGTCTTGACCCTGCAAGCGCGAGTGCTTGCCGCTGCGTTGGCGGCAACGACGGCTCTCGGGACGACTCGGGCGTCGGCCGGACCGCCAGGCGTCGTTCCGCCGCAGAGGCTCGACACGGCCCCCGTGGTCTACCCCGCCGACGGCAAGGGCGACGCATCGGTGCAGCTCGCCGTACTCGTGGACTCGGCGGGCTTGGTTACGGAGGTCGAGGTCCGTGAGGGAGAGGCGCCGTTCGCCGAGGCGGCGGCAGCCGCAGTGAGAACTTGGCAATTTCGGTCCGCCACGCGCGATGGTGTCCCGATCGCCGCTCGCATCATCGCAACGGTGACGTTTCACGCCCCGAGGGCCCCCGTTGCGGGCGATCATGCCGAACCTGTATCGACACCTGGGCCAGCACACTCTCCCTCGATAGCCGCAGGTCCAGAGGGAGAGCCGGTGGAAGTTTCGGTCCGAGGCGAGCGCGAGGAACCCGGTTCGAACCACATCCCTCGAACCGAGACGCGCTTCGTGCCGGGCGCGTTCGGCGATCCATTTCGAGTCATCGAGACGCTTCCAGGAATGGCGCCCTGGTTGAGCGGTCTGCCTTATTACTAGGTCCGCGGCTCGCCCCCCGAGAACGTCGGTTACTTCGTTGACGGAATACGAGTGCCGCTGCTGTTTCATGTGGGCGCGGGGCCATCGACCTTGGCTCCAGCTATCGTCGACTCGGTCGACCTCTTTTCGGGTGCCTACCCCGCTCGCTACGGGCGCTTCGCGGGCGCCGTGATCGCCGGCGAAACAACGGCGCCGCCAAGCCGGACCGACCCGGCGCGAGGCGAGTTCAGCGCTCGCGTCTTCGACGCGGACGCTTTCGCCGAAGCGCCCGTCGACGATGGGCGAGGCAGTGTTCTCGCCGCAGGCCGGTACGGATACACCGGCCTGCTCACGTCGCTCATCGCCCCCGACTACACGGTTGCCTATTGGGACTACCAACTTCGAGCCGCCCATCGATTGGCAGATCGGGACACGGTCTCGCTCTTCGCGTTCGGCGCCTACGACGATCTCACGTACAAGAAAGCCTCGCTCTTCCGCGTCGAATACCACCGGGCCGATCTGCGCTACGACCATCCCCTGCGCGACGGCAATCTGCGCCTCGCGGCCACGTCGCCGCAATCAAAGGCGCCGCTGGCCGCGCGCGCGCCGAGATCGAACAGCGAATCGACGCTCGGATCCGAGTCCGCGCGGGGGCCGACTTCGGAGAAAACCGGCTTGCCGCCGACCAGTACAACGGCGTTTCGCACCCGCCCCATACGGACCTCGAGGGCGGGGTTTACGGCGACATCGTGTGGCGACCGGCCGATCGCGTCGAGTTCGTGCCGGGTGTGCGTTTGGACGGCTATCGTGCGCGCGGCGAAACGCATTGGGCCCCACAACCGAGAGTCGCAACGCGGATCAAGCTCTCCGCGGGTGTGTCTTGGATCTCGGCTTTCGGCGTGGCGCACCAAGAACCAACCGAAGAAGTCTTCGTTCCGGCAAAGCTTCCCGACCCGATCGACGAGTCGCCGCGCAACAGCTACCACCTCTCAGAAGGTGCAGAGCTCACGTTGCCGCTTGGCACGCGCGTGCGTCTGACGGCCTTCGAGTCTCGCCTGTTCTCGGCTCTGGTACCGGGGCAAGAGAGAGCGGAAGGCCTGGAACTCTTCATCCGCCGCGACTTCACCAACCGGTTAGGGGGCTTCGTTTCATACACGTTGTCGCGTTCCGATACGATTCTCGGGGCGCGCACCATTCGATCGACCTGGGACCGCACTCATTTGCTTTCCGTCGTGCTCGGCTACGATCTGGGATCTAGATGGCGTGTGGGCGCTCGTTTCTTCGTCGAGTCAGGGCGCCCGTATCGAGCTTTGTGCGCAACGCCGGACTGCTCTCGGGGAAGAGGACCGCTCAACTACCATGTCAGCGGGGAGCTCCCCGCGTTCTACAGGCTCGACGCGCGCATTGAGAAGAGATGGCTTCTCGGAGGAGGCCGGTGGCTCGCCGGGACGATCGAATGCTTCGACGTATTCAACCGGCCCGAGCCCATC